>Ga0116142_10002877_pt1 | contig 17919 bp, 9 predicted proteins | sample AD_UKC033_MetaG_FD_89785 | JGI IMG/M metagenome (GOLD analysis project Ga0116142, IMG submission 89785) | Active sludge microbial communities of municipal wastewater-treating anaerobic digesters from USA - AD_UKC033_MetaG | ecosystem: Engineered > Bioreactor > Anaerobic > Digestate | place: USA... | reverse complement strand
GCTTTCCTGATGAGCATGGCGCCGCTGGACCTGCCGGAGTTGTATCGGCGGCCGCGCGCGATGGATACGGGCAACGCCTGGGCGATCGCGCCGCACCGGACCGAGCAGGGCAAGACGCTGCTGGTCATCAATCCGCACGATCATTTCGAGGGGCCTTTCCGCTGGTACGAGGCGCACCTGGCCGTCGGGGACGTGGACGTGGCGGGCGTGACGCTCTACGGGCTGCCGGTGATCGTCCAGGGACACAACGGCTACTCCGGGTGGGCGATCACGCCGAATTGGCCGGACTTCGCGGACGTCTACGAGGAGAAATTCACGCCGCCGCCGCGCAACCCCGCGGACCCGCGTACGCCGCGCTTTGATCCCGAACGCCTGCTCACGTTGGAGTTCATGTCGAACGCGCGGCCCTACTACGTGCGCACGCCGAGCGGCGTCGAGGAGCGCTACACGCCCGCGCTCATCAGCGGGCGGGGACCGGTCTTCCAGGGCCAAGGGGGGCTGTATTCGTGGCGCGTCGGGGGCTTCCGCGACTTCGGCGGCTTCTATCAACTCATGGAGATGGCGCGCGCGCGCGACCTGAACGCTTTCCAGGCCGCGCTGATGCTGCATCAATTGCCGTGTTTCCACGTCCTGTACGCGGACCGGGCGGGCAACCTCTTCTATGTGTACAACACGAAGGCGGGCGCGCGGGAACTGCCGACGGAACTCCTCGCGGACCGCGAAAAAAGCGGGCGGCTGCCCATCACGTGGCAGACGCCGGAGGACGCCGCGCTCGACGTGCGCGCCTGGGCCGCGCTCATCGCGCCGGACCGGCTCCCTTACGTCATGAACCCGAGTTCCGGCTACCTCCAGGTCTGCGGCAACCCGCCGTGGACCGCCACCGACAACAGCGGCCTCGCGCCGGAGGCGTGGCCCCCGTGGCTGGTGCAGGACCGGGACACGCCGCGGGCGCAGCGGGTGCGGCGGCTCCTGCGCACGGGACAGCGCGGCTTCCGCGACATGCAGTCGATGGTGTACGACGCGCTCGCGCCCGCCGCCCTCGAGTTGACGCCCGTGCTCCTCGAGGCGGCGGACAGGCGGCCCGATTTCGTGAAGGCGGCGCACCCCGATCTCGCGGGCGGTCTTGCGCTGCTCCGCGCATGGAGTGGCGTGGCCGACGTGCCGCTCGAGGGAATGACCTTCTATCACGTCTGGTGGACCGGCCTGACGCGGCGCGCGGCGGGCGCGTTTCCCTCGCAGGGCGCGTTGCACGACGCGCTGCTGCGTAAGGAGACCAACGCGGTCGAACTCGCGCTCGGCGCGGCGGCGGATGCGGCGCGCACCCTGCGCAATGAATTCGATTCGGTCGCGGCGCCGTGGGGCCAGGTCCACCGCATCCGGCGCGGCGCGCGCGAGGAAGGCGTCGGCGGCGCCGCCTCGGGCGACCCGGTGTTTCTCCTGTCCGATTCCCGCCTCGAACAGGGGAAGTGGTACGCGGACTACGGCTTCGCTCATGCGTTCGTCATCGAGTTCGACGACCCGCCGCGCGCCGTGAGCGTCGCCCGCTTCGGCGTTTCGGACAGCCCGAACGCGCCGCACTTCGACGACCAACTGGACCTCATGCTTGAACGCCGGTTCAAGGTCAACCGCTTCACGCGCGACGAGGTCTGGCGCTACGCGCGCCGCGCCTATGGCCGCCGCGTGACCCTGTTTCCGCTGGGGGTTACCGGCGCGTTCACTTTCGCGGCCCCGCGCGAAATCGCCGCGACGCTGCGGACCTCGCTCGAAACCACCGGCCCCCTGCCCGAGGGCATGGCGGCCTTCTCGTCCTACGTGCGGCCTTATTACGAGCCGCGCACGACGCCCGTCACGCTGACCGTCGAGATGGAGGTGCCCGAGACCTTGTGCCGCGCCGAGTTGCTGTCTCATCTCGCGTTATACGTCTATGAAGAAGGGCTGAGTTGGCGGCCCTTGTCGGGGCAGTCCGTCGACGCGGCCAGGCGGCGGCTCCTGGGTACGCACGACGGCCTCGGGACCTATGCCGTGCTCGGCCCCGAGTGGTGTCGCGCCGAGGCCGCGCCGACCGAGGAAACCGCGCCCGCGCCGCCGGAACCCGAGCCGGAAGCCCTGCCCGGACCACCCGGCGATCTCCCGCAAGTCTGGGACGCCTCGGAACAAGCGCCGCCGGGCAAGTTCCAGTTCGAGGTCCTCACGCCCATACCCGAAAAACGAAAGCAGGACCGGGACGACGCGACGCCCGCTGCGCCCCTCGACCCGAATCGCGATCGCACGTTCCGCATCGAGCCGATAAGCGGGTCCGCCCCGCCTACGCCGCCCGTATCGCCACAAAGGACGGAAACGACGCAAGGGACGGAAATGACCGAAGGGGCTGAGGCGACCATGCCGGTCGAATCCGCCGCGCCGCCCGAGACCACCGCGCCGGACGCCAAACCGCCGTCCGACGAACCCGCGCCCGACACCGAACCTCCGTCGGAGGATGCCGCGCAGCCACAGCCCCCTTCCGACGGGAAGCCTAAGTTCCGCCTCGAACGGCTGAAGAGGGAGTGAGTCGCGCGGGGCGCGGGGACGGTTTGTAGTACACGCTTCAGCGTGTCTTCATCACGCACTATGCACAGCATCGTGCGCTCAGTTCTCGTCCCAACCTTTCCCATAGTCGAGGATCGGGTATTCGCGCCAAAGGCGAAGTGCTTCGTCTCGCCCCACCTCCTGCAGGAAGCCGCGGGCGCTTGAATACGGCCACTCTTCCCAGCGATCCACGTATCCGTGCTTCACCGCATTGTGCTGTACGTAGTTCATTGTCGCCCAGAAATGACGATCGTCCCGCATGGCCCGGTTCGTACAATTGAACCAGGTCTTTCTGCCCACGCATCCTTCTTCCAGATTCCAAAACCGGGAGCATCGCCCGTGCAGTCTTCCAAGTTGCCACGCAACGTCCTCCACGCCGGCGGTTTCCACCAGCGCATGATAATGGTTCGGCAATACGCACCATGCGTACACGGCCCGGGCGTGCTGATACAGCATCTCGCACAAGGCATCCTCGAATATCGCCATCCGTTCGGGGGATTCGCCGATAATCGCGCGATGTTCGAAGCACGACGCGGAGATCAGGTACGCGCCCGGCCCGAGATTCACATGCGGCGGACTATGCCAGGGCCAACGGTTCGCGCGGCGGTGCGCCAGCGCGTCCGCGCGTTCCTTCGGCGTCATCTTGCGCCACTCGTACATGAAGGAGCCCCTGTTTGTAGTGCACGCTTCAGCGTGATGTTTGTAGTACACGCTTCAGCGTGTGCTTAAGACAACGTTTGTAGTACACGCTTCAGCGCGTTCTTAAGACAACGTTTGTAGTACACGCTTCAGCGTGTGCTCAAGACAACGTTTGTAATGCACGCTTCAGCGCGTTCTTAAGACAACGTTTGTAGTACACGCTTCAGCGTGTGCTTAAGACAACCTAAAGGTTGCACTACGAACTTTGCACTACAAACAGAATATCATAATCCATACAGCGCCGCGACGCGCTCGTTGATCTCCCGCTCCCACTCGCCACAGTCCACTCCGCCCGCGTCGATGCATTTGCGAACAAGACGTTCAATCGCACGTCGCTCCGCCGACGATGCCTCCGGAATGGGAATCTGGGAGACGTATTGATAGATAAAGCGCAGGTAGTCACCGCGAACCTGCGAACTGATTTCGCTGTAGTATGCGGTTACGGAGTCGCTGTTCAAGACGCCAACGAGGAATGGGTCTGAAACGGGGATGATATAGCCTGTGTTGCCAAGAAACATCGGTCCTTCGCACAGGGCAAATCTTGCCTCTTTCGATATATCAGGAAATACGATCTTCGGCTTCTCAAATTCATCGTAGTAATCGCAGGCTCTCAGTTCCCACCAGTGGCGGCCTTTGTCGTAGCGGCGTTCGAGTTCGGGTTGCCATTGTTTGAGATGCCTGAAGACGGCGGGATAGCGCTTGATGTCCACGCCGATTTTGGTGACGATGAGCCAGCGGTCTTTCCGGTCGATGGCCCACTTGCGGATGTCCTTGCCCATGGCGAGGGGCTTGACGATTTCCGCGCTCTTCCGGTCTTGCGCAGTCAGTTCCGCGCGCTTTTCGCCGTCGATAACAAACGCCTTATTGAAGCCGGTCTTGATGCCGTAATGAATCTGTCCGTTGACGTATTCGCCAAGAGGGATGCCGGCCTGTTCCATTTTACGGAGCCGGTCGGCAGCGGCGGCTGCGGCAAGGGTCCAGGTGGGGCCCGATATGGCGGACGCCGGGAGGCGCTGTCCATCCCGGTGGATGAGGGCGCGAACATCGGGATAGGGCGGTTCAAGGGATTCGACTTGGGTAAACACCGTGGCATGCGCATCTTGCTCATGGTCTTGAATCACGGGCGAGACGCCCGTGCCACGCGGTGTGCCACGCTTTTGCGCTACGAAGATCATGGGATAGGCGGTTGCCTCGAAGACGGGCAGATCGCCGAAGTCCGTGATCGACTCGACATGGCAGGTTTCGGCGACATGTTGTCGGAGCGTCTTCCCGTAGTTGGCGCGGAACCACTTGTTTGAGGAAATGAAGACCAGCATGCCGCCGGGGCGCAGCAGTTGCAGGGCGCGCAGGTAGAAGTAACAATAAAGGTCCGCGGTGCCGACGTAGAGGTCCCTGTAAACCGCCTTGAGTTGTTCTTTCAGGTTGCGGATCAATTCCTGCCGGACGTAGGGCGGGTTGGCCAGGACAATATCGAAGCCTTCGGCCTCGTTCCAGACTTCGGCGAACTCGATGCGCCAGTCCAGCGTGCCTTCCGGCGTCCTATGCTCGCGGCGCGCCCATTGACTTCCATATTCGAGGATTGCGCGGCGGGCTTCGGCGATCTCGCGTTGGATTTCCAGTTTTCTCCGGCGGTCCTTCTCGCGGAGGTATTGCCGTTTCAGATTGTCGAATGTCTCGATGGTGACGTGGCGGTGCAAGTCGGGCTGTGCGCCGCCGCTGGGATCGGGGCTGAGAATGCTGTCGCCCTGCTCGATCTTGAAATCCAGATTCGGGAGTGGCAGCGGCTGATCCGCCTCGATGATAAGCGAGAGCCACAAGCGGAGGCGTGCGATGCTGGTTGCGAACGGGTCCAGATCGACGCCGTAGAGGTTGCGGCTGATGATATGCAGCTTTAGGTCGTATAGGAATTGCGGGTCTGCAACGAGTCGCTCGCTCCGGAGTGCGCGGCGGATGGCGATGAGTTCGTGCATGAGGCCGAGGAGGTACGCGCCGGAGCCGCAAGCGGGATCGACGGCCTTGACGGTGTCCAGGGCGGTTGTGACTTGATGGGCCCGGCCTTCGGAGAGGCCCGAGGGGTCGTGTTGGTCCACCAATCGGGCGACGATGACCTCGGAGGCGTCCGTCCTGGTTCGGAGATAGCCCTTGAGCGCCTCGCGGCACATGAAAGAGACGACGGGGCGGGGCGTGTAATACGAGCCGGACTCGTGACGGCCCGTGACAAGTTCCTCGAAGACCTTGCCGAGCATTTCGGGGTCGACGGCGACCTCGATATCGAGCGGGGTCGATTCCTCGACGGTGAAGTTGTAGCGGTAGAAGAGGCCGGTCGCGCCGATGATAGGCGCGAAGATTTCATCCGGCAGGTCGGTTACCCGCTTATCGAGGGGGCCCTCCTCGAAGAGGCCGCCGTTGAGGAACGGCACGCGCCCGTAGGCGTCGCTTGATTGGCTGCCCTCGACGGCCATGCCCTCGAAGAAGAGCGGGCGCAGCCGGGCGCGGTAGAACGATTTCCCGCGCATCGGCCCGGCGTCCATAAGCGCGGCGAGGTAGTTGCGCCCGGTCTGGCCGGGGAACGCAAGCCACCCCTTGCGCTCGATAAACCGCAGGAACATGATCCGGTTGAACAGGCTTTGGGTGAAGAGACGCAGATCGTTGTCGCGCAGGGGCGTATGGGCCTTGATGCGTGATTCCGCGCGTTCGAAAATGGCGCGATAGTCCTCGTAGAAGCGTTTTGTGACCTTTTCGACGTCGAACGCGGCGCCCCAGGCGCTAATCCACCCGTGGGCGTCCCGCAGCGGCCTATCGGGCCACTCAAGCGCGCTGAGATTGTATTCGCACACGGTGCGCACGGCGTCGCCCGGTCCCCAGCCGAACGCGGCGAGCGGCGCGGTGCGCGCGCCGTCGAGGGGCGCTTTGAAGCAGGCAAAGCGGTAATGCGTGTAGCCGTGTGTGCAGATGAAGAGGAGCGTTTCCCGTCGAAACGCGGCCAGTTTAGGGTTGCGCACGGCGCGTTTCTTCTCGACAAGCCCCCGGAGCACCTTGCGGACCACGCCGGTCATGCCGCGGCCCGTGGTGAACACGTCGGGCCGTTGAAATTCGAGAAGGAAGATGCCCCACGGGTTCCCGCGGAACGGGCCGATCTGATGGATCGCGCCGTCCACGAGCTTCTTCTCGAAACCCTCGGCGCGCAGTTCGCCCGCGGTCCATGCGTAGCCGATATCCTCGACCTCGACGGCGGATTTCTCGACGGGCCAGCCCAAGGCGTCGATTAGGAGGTGCTGAATGAACGATTGCGGGTCGCGTACCTGGCGCAGGGCGTTTTCAATGCGTCGCGGGTCGGGCATCGGCGTTGATTTCCTCCCTGTGGGACAACCTTTAGGTTGTCTTCAAGACACGCTGAAGCGTGTACTACAAAGAAGACATGCTAAAGCGTGTACTACGAACATAGTTCCATCCAGGCTTTTATCGTTGCCTTGACGCCTACGGGCGCCTGACGCTCTTTCAGGTACGTGTTCTTGACGTGTTTTTCCATTTTGGCGCGGATGTCCGCGAGGGTTTCATCGGGAATGGCGCGCCGCCGGGGCGTTTCGGGCGTGCTGCGGATGAATTGGGCGATTTCGCCGGGTTCTTCGAGGATGCGCTCGGATTCGAGGTCGTACAGGAGCCAGCGGGTAGTACCCGCCTCCTCCGTCCAGACGTCTTCGCCGCCGGACTCGGCTTTTCGGGTCATATCGAGCGCGGGAATGGCGAAGCAGAAGAAAACGGCCTTGGCACCGGGACTCGGGTGCGCCTTTCCGGAGAAGACCTTGCCGGGTAGCGCGTTCAGGCGATCTTCGAGGCCGGGATGGTCCTTCAAGAGTTGTTGGTATTCGTTGTGCAGGACTTCGACGGGGGTCGCCGTGCCCTCGTACTTGTGAAGGAAATCCTTGAGTGCGTCGTAGTCGTCTTCGGGCGTGAGCAATTGGCGGCCCTCGATACCGAAGGTCTTCGAGATGCGCAGGGTCTTGTGCGACACGAGCGAATACAGCCGCAGGATACCGTCGAGTTCGTTGGGCGGCAGGAAGTTCCAGAAAGCGACCTTGCCGCGAAGCGCGGCCTGGTCCGGGTGCTCGGCGAGGATGCGGGCCTCGATATCGGGGTTCATGCGGCGGTCGACGCGGCCGATGCGCTGCATGAGCCGCACCGGGTTCCAGTGGAGATCGTAATTGATGAGGCGGGTGGCGTCCTGGAGATTGAGCCCTTCGGAGAGCACGTCCGTGGCGATGAGGATGCGCGTTTCGGGCAGTCCTTCGTCGGCGAGTTCGGCGGCGGACGAATCGTTGTAGTACGGGGAGAACTGGCGCAGGATTTCGCCCCGGTCGCGCTTGGTGGCGCTGTCTACTTCGTCGATAGCGTCAAGCCCGGCGGCCTCGAGCTGTTTTTTCAGGTAGCGCGCGGTGGCCATGTATTCGGAAAAGATCAACACCTTGTGCTGCTTGAGCACGGGGTCTTTCTTGAGCAGGTTCACGAGCGCTTTCAGCTTATCGTCGTGCGCGGGCTTGAACTTCCGGAGTTCATCGAGGAATTCGGCGACCTGATCGAGGTCCAGCATCGTTTCCTGCAGAATCTCATTGACGTCGTATTCATCGCGCGGCAACTCCTCGACGTCATCGAGCATTTCCTCGGTGATGATATCCGCGTCGGCCTCGTCTTCGTCTTCGCCGCCAAGGAGTTCCATCTGCCTTTCGTGGATATACCCGAGCAGTTCCTCATGCTGTCGTCTCCACCGTTCGAGCCGGTGTCGTTCATGCATCGTTTCGCTATGTTTTTCGGCAAAGGCCAGCAGCTTCAGGAGCAGGGTTTGACAGGACATCTGGAACGCGTGGGCGGAACTCTCGAAGCGTTTGAGAAACTGCGTGCGGATCAACCCGACAACCTGTTTCTGCCGGTTTTCGAGCAGCGGGTCGATCTGCGCGTCTTCGCCCTTGTAATACGCCAAGGGGTAGTAGATGGCAAGGGAGAAGAGCGGCTTATCCTTGCTGAAGGCCTGCTCGAGTTCATTGAGCAATCGGCCATAGGTCTTCTTGATCGAGTACTGCACGACGCGCGGCGGCTCGCGATCGGGGAAGATCGCCTGGCCGCCGTCATGCTGCTTCTGGCTCTCACGGACGTAGGCGCGGCTGCGCTGAACGACAAGTTCCGTGAACAACTGGTCCTGCGCCAGGACATCTTCCGCCTCGGCCTGGTTTGTGTCAATGTCGGCGCGGCTCTCGGCGCCGGACTTGGCGGCGACAACCTCTTCGAGGCGCTTTTCCATCTTGCGGAAGTGGCCGGGCAGCGAATGAATACCCAGCGTGTTCTTGAAGTAGTCGGTTTCGCGGCGTGAGAAAAGTTCGATCATGTGCTGAAGGTCGCGCAGGCTGTTGTTGATGGGGGTGGCGGTGAGCAGGAACAGTTGCTTGCCCTCGGCGAGATCGTACATTTGGCGGTATCGAGAGGGTCTGCGTGTTCCTCTTCCCAGGATGCCCGGGTTGCGGAAGTGGTGGGCCTCATCGATGATGATGGCGTCCACGGTCTCTTTCAGTTCCCGGAATTCCTCCACCCATTCGCCCCCGCGCTGCAGGTCCGTATGATTGTAGATGTAGAGCCTGCCGAAGCGGCGCGAGATGTTGGGGAGGTATCTCTTGAGCGCCGATTCCCATACGGGTTTTCGCGCCGCCTTCGGAACGAAGAGCGCGACCTGTTTCTTGTCGTGAACCGTAAGCCGTTCGATCAGCATCATGCCGATGAAGGTCTTGCCCAAGCCGACGCCGTCGCAGAGGAATGCGCCGTTGTGCTGCCGCGCGATCTTGAGCAGCGAGTGATAGCCTTCCTTCTGATACTGATCCAGGACCGGGTACATGCGCGACTTGCTTTGCTCCCATTCGGTCTCGGTCATCTCGTGGCCGCGGAAGTACTCCTGGAGCGCCTTGGCGTAGACCTCGAAGGGCGTGTACACGCGCGTGTGGCGCTCAATGACCCGAAGGATGTCTTCGGTAATGTCGTGGGCGTCCCGCCAATGCCGGTCGAACCATTCCTGAAGATCGGACACTTCACGCTGTATCTGGACGTTCAGCTCGACGTTCTCGGAGAGGCCGGGACCGGTGAAGTTGCTGGAGCCGACAAGCGCAGCGGGACCGATGACGGCGTGCTTGGCGTGGGTGATAAACGCTTTAGCGTGGAATTTCTTCTTGTTGTAGACACGGCAGAGGATTCTTCCGGCCTGCAGGGCCTCGACAACGCCCGGCACGCCCCGGAGAAAGTCGTTCTTCTCCTTCTCCGTCTCGATCGAGTCGTCCAGGACTCTTTTCGCCTGCTCGACCCCCGCAAGCAGCGCTTGGCGCGTGCGTTTGGTCACTTCATCGCCCATGAGGATGCGCAGCGTCTCCAACTGCTGCCAGCGCCCGTCCAAGGCGAGCAACGCGCCGATTTCAAAACTCCCGGTGGCAATATCGAATTGCCGCGCAAGGTCCGACCACTCGGAGAGGTAATCCACGACCTTCCAGTCGGCGTCCGAGTTGTCAACAATGAACAGGTCGCCGCCCCGACGTTTCTCCTCTGACATTCCCCGGTTGTCCTCCCGTTGTCGCGATTGCTCCGCGGTAACCCCGTGGCGTTCGCGCCATCATAGCACACCGAGCCGTCGCACGGGTATCGTAATCGCAATCCATCGAGGCATGGATAGGGCGGTTGTGCCGCAGGACGGGTATTTCCAGTATGATGAGGGTTGGTCTTTCAAATACGAAGGAGGCGGCGTGGCTGACCGCTCGTCGTTGTCTCAGTCTGCCGCTCGTTTTTCCGGGCGGCGAACGCCCTGCCTCGAACGGCTGAAGACGGAGTAAATCATCGTATGAGATGCATAATGAACGCGCACGCCACAGACAGGAGCGGGGGTATCTTCCCCATGGTCTTTGGAGCACGGGCGAGACGCCCGTGCCACTGGTCGTGGGCGGCGGGAATTGTCGCGATCTGGGTGTTGGTGAGTCTGGCGCAGGTGTTCGCGGTAGGAGAGGAGGCGTGCATCATGGTGTATTTCCAGGCGCATCGCGGTGGCCTCGAAGAGGTCCCGGAGAATACGCTGGTCGCGCTTGAACACGCCTGGAGCATCCGCGGCGCGGTGCCGGAGGTAGATCTGCGCACGACGCGGGACGGCGTGGTCGTCTGTATGCACGACGAGACGCCCGCGCGCACCACGAACGCGCCCGAGCCGTGGCGCGCGAAGCGGATCGCCGAGATACCGTTCGAGACGCTGCGCGGGTGGGACGCGGGCGGCTGGTTCGACGCGAAGTACGCGGGTACGCCGGTCCCGACGCTGGACGAGGTACTCGCGGCGATGCGGGACAAGCCCGATCGGGAAATCTATCTCGACCTGAAGGACGCGGATGAGCAGCGCCTCGCGGAATGCCTGCGCGAGGCGGGCTTGGAACGGCGCGTCATTTTCGTTCACGGCGACGTCGCGGCGTGCCGGCGCTTACAGCAGCTCTACGAGGGCGCGCGCACGATGACGTGGCTGAGCGGGACGCCCCGGGCGATCAAGGCGCGCTTCGAGGAACTGGCCGCGGAAGACTTCGCGGGACTCAGCCAACTCCAGTTGCACTTGTACGGGCCGCGGCGCGGCGGTTCGCCGGTGACGTATTTCCTCGAACCGGAGTACCTGCGCGACGCGGTGAAACGGACGCGCGCCGCGGGCGTCGCGCTGCAGGCGCGGCCCATGATCTTCGATGCCCTGTCCCTGCGCGGCCTCATCGACGCGGGCATCCGGTGGTTCGTCACGGACGCGCCGAAAGCCTTTGCCGCAAGCATCCAGGAGGCGCTATCCTTACCTTCCGCGCCCGAGTAAGGCGCGCGGACCTGGACCTGAACGGCGGCGATCGGCCGCTTGAACGAATCCGCTTGCGGCGGATGAAAGGATGCTTCGGTGCACGGCGCGATCTACGGTGTTCTGTACGCGGGCGTCGCCTGTTACGTCGGCGCGGCCGCGTTGTCTTTCTGGTATCTTCGCGAGGAGACGGCGGTTCGGCTGCGGGCGGCGGCGCGGCTCATGGCGATCGGTGCGGTATTGCTGGCGAGCGCGCTCGTCTTGCGTCTGGTCCACTCGCGCCTGTTGCCGATGACGAGTCCGACGGACAGCCTGATGCTCTTCGTGCTCATGGGCACGGCGACGGGCGGCGCGGTGGCGCGGGCGGAGAAGCGCCGGGCGTTGTTGTGTTTCTACGTGCCGCCGTTGGCGGCGATCGCGCTGATCGGCGCGTATACGGCGCGGGCGGACTACCGCGTCGCGCCGGAACACCTGACCACGGTGCTCCTGGCCGTACACGTGACGCTCGCCATGCTCGCGTATGCCTTGTTCCTGCTGGCGAGTCTGACCAGCCTGGCCTACGTGTTTCAGGCAGGCCGGCTGAAGCGGCGTCACACCACGGGCCTGTTCCTGAAGTTGCCGTCGCTCGAGGAACTCGATCACACGCTCTACCTGCTCATTCGTTACGGTTATCCCTTGTTCGTGATCACGTTGTGGCTCGGGTTGTCCTGGGCGTGGTACGACAGCAGCCCGCTGAGCGACACGTGGTGGCTTTCGCCGAAGATCGTGCTCTCGCTGGTGATGGCGCTCCTGTACAGTTTCAGTTACCACGCGCGGGCGCGGGGCTGGCTGCGAGGGCCGAAACTGGCCTACTGCGTGTTTCTCGCGTTCGGATTCCTGCTGTGCGCGTATCTCGTGCTGAACGTGCTCGGCCTGACCAACTACAATTTCCGGGGAGGGGCGGTATGACCATCGCCCTGACCGGCATCAGCCACCACACCAGCCCGCTGGCGCTGCGTGAACGGCTGGCCTTCCCGGAGGCGCGGCTGCCGAACGCGCTGCACGCGATCAAGAAGCGCCTCGATGATGGCGGCGCGGTCATTCTGAGCACGTGCAACCGCGTCGAGGTCTACACGCGCGCGGAGCGCCCGGCCGAGGAACTGCACGCGGTCAGCCGCGCGTTTCTCTCCGAATGGCACGACGTACCGGTTGACCTGTTCCGCGCCGCGCTCTATGAGTTGTCCGGGGCGGAATCCGCGGCGCACTTGTTTCGCGTGGCGTGCAGTCTCGACAGCATGGTCGTGGGCGAGGCGCAGGTGCTCGGGCAGGTGCAGGACGCCTTCCTCGCGGCGCAGGCGGCGCAGGCGACGGACAAGATCCTCAACGCGCTGTTTCAACGCGCGCTCAAGGTGGCCAAGGACGTGCGCACGCAGACGAACATCGGATCGGGCAAGGTGTCTGTGCCGTCCGTGGCCGTGGACCTCGCGACGCAAGTCTTCGGCGACCTCGGCACGAAGACCGTCATGGTCGTCGGATCGGGCGAGACCGGCCAGTTGACACTTAAGACGCTGATCGCGCGCGGCGTGGGGCGCGTGCTGGTCGTGAACCGGAATGTCGAGCGGGCCCGGAAACTCGCGGAGCGTTTTCGCGGCGAGCCGATCGGCTTCGACCGCCTGTGTGAATCGCTCGCGCTCGCCGACATCGCGATCAGTTCGACGGCCGCCGAGGAGCCGATTCTGGGTCCGGCGGACTTTCAGCGCGCGCTCCGGGAACGGAACCAGGAACCCATGTTCGTCATCGATATCGCGGTGCCGCGCGACATCGACCCCGCCGTGAACGACCTGGACAATGTATATCTCTACGACTTGGACGCGCTGCAGCAGGTGGCGGACCAGAACCTCGAGGCGCGCCGCGCGGAGATGGCGACGTGCATGGCGATGGTGGACCGCCAGGTCGATCAGTTCATGCGCTGGCGCAAGGGGCTGCGGGCGGAGCCGGCGATTGTCTCGATGGCGAACGAACTCCACGCGATCCGGGAGCGGGAATTGGATAAGACGCTTCACGCGCTGCCCGATCTAACGGGAAAACAGCGGGAGGAAGTCGAATATCTCACCAAGCGCATCGTGAACACCATCCTGCAGCGGCCCATGACCCAGCTCAAGCGCGAAGTCACCGAGGACGACCCCGGGCGCGTTTTGTCGCTCATCAAGCGCCTATTCGGGCTGAAGGAAGACTTTTGATGGACCGCGTCGTGATTGGCACGCGGGGCAGCCTGCTCGCGCGAACGCAAAGCGATTGGGTGGCGGCGCAACTGCGCGCTCAGTGGCCGGACTTCGAGGTCGTGATCGAACACATCGCGACGCGCGGCGACAAAATCCGCGACGTGCCCCTGGCCCAGGTCGGCGGCAAGGGACTTTTCACGAAGGAAATCGAGGTCGCGCTGCTGGACGGGCGCGTCGATCTCGCCGTTCACAGCCTGAAGGATCTTCCGACGGAATTGCCCGAGGGTCTCGCCCTCGGCGCCGTGCCCGTCCGCGAGGACCCGCGCGACGCGCTCGTGAGCAAGGGGCGGGCGACGCTCGACGCGCTGCCGTCCCGAGCGCGCGTCGGTACGTCGAGTCTGCGCCGCCGCCTCCAGTTGATAACGCGCCGCCCCGATCTTGAGGTCGTGGACCTGCGCGGGAATGTGCCGACGCGGCTGCGGCGGGTCAGCGAAGGCGATCTCGATGCCGCCGTGCTCGCCGCCGCCGGGCTGCGGCGGTTGGGTCAGAGCGCAATCATCGCGCAGGCGTTGCCGCCGGAAGTCATGCTACCGGCGGCGGGCCAAGGGGCGCTCGGAATCGAGATACGCGCGGACGACGAACGCATCATGGCCCTCCTCGGGTTCCTGCAAGACTCAGCGGCGGCGGCGGAAGTCGCCGCCGAGCGCGCGCTGCTTGCCGCGCTGGGCGGCGGCTGCCAGACGCCGGTCGGTGCGCTGGGCCGCGTCGAGGGGGACCTGCTGCGCCTCTACGCCGGAATCTGCGACCCGGACGGCGGCCGCGTCCTGCGCACGGAAATCGAGGGGCGAATCGAAGACGCGGGGACACTCGGGCGGCGCGCGGCCGAGGTCTTGCTGCGTATGGGGGCGGCGGAATTCGTCCACCGCACGACGGCGATCGGCCTCGCGGCCGGGCGGCCGCTCAGCGGCAAGCGGATTGTCGTGACCCGCGCGGCATCACAGGCGGCAGATCTGATCGAGGCGCTGCGCGACCTCGGCGCGGACACCTTCGCCTTTCCGACCATCGAGGTGCGCGGCGCGCGCCCCGCGGACGGCTTGCGCGTCGCGCCCACGGATTGGGTCGTGTTCACCAGCGCGAACGGCGTGAAGTTCTTTTTCGAATTGTTGTCGTCGTACGGCACCACACTCGCCGATTTCGGGTGCCCGCGCGTATGCGCGGTAGGACCCGCAACCGCCGCGGCCCTGCGCGATCGCGATCTCGACGTCGATCTCACGCCGGAGAAATATGTCGCGGACAGCGTGTTTGCCGCGCTGCTCGAACGGGAAGGCGACCTGCGCGGCAAGCGATTCCTGCTCCCGCGAGGCGACCTCGCGCGGCCTGACCTGCCCGAGGCGTTGCGGGCGCACGGCGCGGACACCCGCGAGATGATTGTCTACGAGACCGTCGCACCGGAGATTCCGGAACAAACCGTTGCGGCGTTGCTCACGTTTGCGCCGGATTTAATTCTTTTCACCAGTTCGTCGACGGCGAAGAACTTTTGCGCGCGGCTGCAAGGCGAACCTTTCGAGACACTAAAGGCGCGCGCCACTTTCGCCGCCCTCGGCCCGGTCACGGCGGACACCGCGCGCCACCTCGGTCTGGACGTTACCGTCGAGCCGGATCAATATGATGTCCCCGGCCTGCTTCGCGCCATAGTCTCTCACTTCGGAGAACGATGACCTATCGCCGCACGCCGGTTACGGGACCACGCGCACGGTATCGGAGCCGGAGAAACTCTCCGCCGTCTTGTACAGGCCGGTCAGCGTCAGGACCGCTTCGGGCGGCGCCACGATGGCCTTCACCGCGGTTTCGCTGAATTCGGCGACGATATGCCCCTGGAGATCCGCGCGCACGGACTTTGCGGGCAGGCCGTTCAGTTGGACGGTCGGGCAATCCACATCCTTGAGCGGGATGCTGGTATGCACGATGACCTCGCCGGGCTGGTCCTGGCTCAGCAGCAGCGTGTGCGGCGATACCGCGACGCCCAGCGGATCATCCGTGCGCGACCCGGTGAACAGGTCCCCCGCACACAAGACCAACAATTGACACATCACCCCGGCTACGATCATGTACTTCATATGCACTCACTCCCACCATTTCGCCGGCCAAACCCGACGATCCCATTATACCACGCTGCTTTACTCGCACGATTAGCGAGCACCTTCCATGTAAGCGATCACGCCTCGGCGAGAACCGTGCGGATACGGCGCCGCTTGCGTATCGGCGGTCAGCGTCTGCCGGACCGATTGCCGCTCGGGACCGCTATGATCTTCAGCGATCTTGGACTTGGAACAGGAGACCCTGCTACAGTCCAAGCTAGGCACTTGCACCGTTCCTAACCAGGAAGCGGTACGTCACGCGCAGGGGGCAATTATCGCCCTCCAAGAATAACGGGGCGCACAACCGGAGACAACGGTGTGAAGGGAACGACGATTACGGGCCGAGTGCCCATCCAGGCTTCGAAATGCCTGCGACTGGCGGTTGCCTGGGGACACGCTGTTTCGCGGCGGCTCCTCATTATGTTGGCCTTGATAGTCATGCAGATGTTTCCCGCGAGTGCCGTGGCTCGTGTGGTTACAGTGGGCGTGTACGAAAACGCTCCAAAGGTCTTTCTGGACGAATCGGGCAAGCCCGCGGGCATCTTCGTCGAGATCATCGAGTATGTTGCGAAAGAGGAAGAGTGGGAACTGGCATATGTTGCCGGCACATGGGGCGAAGGACTGGACCGGTTGGCGCGGGGGGAAATTGATCTCATGCCCGATGTGGCCTATGCGGCCGAGCGGGAAAAGGAATTTGCTTTTCATAGGGAACCGGTCCTTTCCGACTGGTTTCAGGTCTATACGCGGAAGGACAGCGGGATTCGGTCGATTGTTGACTTGGCCGGAAAACGCGTGGCCGTTCTGGAGCGGTCCATTCAACAGGCCGCCTTCGAAAACCTCGTGGGCGACTTTGGATTGGATATCACGCTCATCCGCCTTCCAGATTACCGGACTATTTTTGAGAAGGTCGCCGGGAGAGGCGCGGATGCGGCAATTACCAATCGCTTCTACGGCATGCGGCATGTCCGTGACTTCGATCTGGATGATACAGCGATCATTTTCAACCCCACGAGGCTGTTTTTCGCGGCTTCTCGTGGTGGCGACCAGGAGTTACTGGAGGCCATTGACCTTCACTTGGTTCGCCTGAAGCGTGACCCGAAGTCGATGTATTATCAGGTCCTGAATCGATGGACCTCCGAGAAGTTCACGTTCGCGTTTCCGGCATGGATCAAGGTTGTCGGTCTGGTTGCGGGGACCGCTTTGGTTGTAAGTCTGGTGGGCAGCCTCCTGCTCAAACGACAGATCAATTTGCGCACGAAAGAGTTGGCGCTTCGCAACGAGCAGCTCCAGGCCGCGTACAGCGAAATGAAGCGTGCCGAGCAGTCACTGCGTGAAAGCGAGTGTAAGCACCGTACGCTGTTCGAGACGGCGAACGACGCAATCTTTCTAATGCGGCATGACCGCTTCATCGATTGCAATGACCGCACGCTGATGATGTTCGGGTGCAGCCGCGACGAGATCATCGGGGCGTCGCCGATTGCATACTCGCCGCCGCATCAACCGGATGGTCGTGCTTCCGATGAGAAGGCGCGGGAAAAGATCAGTCTTGCCTTGACGCAGGGGCCGCAGTTTTTCGAATGGGAGCACTGCCGGCAAGACGGTACGCCATTTGCTGCTGAGGTTAGTTTGAACAGCTTAGATTTGGCCGGAGAAACTCTGTTACAGGCCATCGTGCGCGACATCACTGACCGTAAACGGGCAGAGGAGGCGTTGCGTCGCAGCGAGGAACAGTTCCGCCTGATCATGGAGAATCTTGCCGACCTGGTGGCCGTGCTCGATCTGGATGGATGCCGTCTTTACAACAGTCCGTCCTACGGCGAAATACTGGGCAACCCGGATAAACTGCGCGGCACTTCATCCTTTGACCAAATCCATCCGGAAGATATGGAGAGGGTGCGACAAGCGTTCCAAGAGACGGTTCGCACCGGCAAAGGGCACCGCCTGGAATATCGCATGGTCGACCGGCACGGCAGCCCGCGCCATATCGAGTCCCAGGGCAGCGTGATTCGAGACGAGCACGGTCGTGTGGCCCAAGTTGTGGTGGTTTCGCGTGATGTCACCGAGCGCAAGCAGGCGGAGGATGCCATTCGGGAACTGAACATCGGCCTTGAGCGGCGCGTCGCCGAGCGCACCGCGGAATTGGCCGTGGCGCGGGACCGCGCTGAGGCGGCCGACCGGGTAAAGTCCGCGTTTCTGGCCACCATGTCCCATGAACTGCGGACACCGCTCAACTCGATCATCGGGTTCACCGGTATTCTCCTTCAAGAGCTGCCAGGACCGCTGAATGCAGAACAGCGGAAGCAACTTGAAATAGTCCGTAAGAGCGCGCACCATCTGTTGAGGCTCATCAATGCCAATTACCTTCTCGATGGACGCCCGCAGATTAAAGGGGAAATTGTGTATTTCGAGTAGACCCGCTTTGGTATAGGAGAGGTGATACAGGCCATAGTTGGTCCTGAGAAAACGGTGCACGAGCTAGCAG
>Ga0116142_10002876_pt1 | contig 17919 bp, 15 predicted proteins | sample AD_UKC033_MetaG_FD_89785 | JGI IMG/M metagenome (GOLD analysis project Ga0116142, IMG submission 89785) | Active sludge microbial communities of municipal wastewater-treating anaerobic digesters from USA - AD_UKC033_MetaG | ecosystem: Engineered > Bioreactor > Anaerobic > Digestate | place: USA... | reverse complement strand
GTGATGGATGCGCCGGATGTTGAAGGCACCAAAAACACAGCGACTATCACCCTTGGCACCGACACCTACGACTGGTGGGTCGGATATGCCAATCCGGCAAATGAAGCGATGGTGTTTGTGTCATCGGCAACGGTGGAAGGAAGGTATCTCGGTGGACTTGCAGGGGCGGACAGCTATTGTCAGTCTTGGGCAACTTCTGCGGGGTATAGCGGAACGTGGACAGCTCTTATATCATCTTCAACCGTAAGTGCTTATGACCGGACCTCATTTAATTGGGGAGTGTTGAAGCGCCCCGACGGTGTAGTCATAGCAAACAATTGGGCCGATTTGTGGGATGGAAGTATCCAAAACCCGATTGGCGTGGACCAGAATGGCAATGCCGTTGCGGCATCCTATGTATTGACAAACTCTCTCTCATCGGGGGACGTAAAGAATACATCATCATCATACACGTGTAATGATTGGACAGCTGATACTCAGACCTTTTCAGGAAGTTCTGCGGTTTCAACATCTTCATGGTTGAATTCCGGCCAACAAGTTTCTTGCTCTTCAGATAGGAGACTCTATTGCTTTGGAATAGGGGTTGGGACGGATACGAAACCATCCATGCCGGCGACGACGGGGCAATTTGAATATGCGATTCAGGTGCCGACATCGACGCTGACGACATCGAATGCGGTGACAGTCGCTGGGCTTGGGTCCGGTGTTGCGGCGACGGTTACGATTACGGGGTCGGACGGGTCGCCCGGGTTCAAGGTCAATGGTGTTGCCGGAACATCGGGTGTGACCACGGTTCAGAACGGAGATTCTCTTGAACTGACCATGACCTCTGCCGCTACGGCCTCGACCGGTTATTCCATGACGGTCACGGTCGGTTCCGGCTCCACCATTACTTGGCGCGTGTGGACGGGGTGGGATGGTGTCGGGAGTGGTATCAAAAGGGTGTTTGTTACATCAACAACATACTCCACGCTTCTTGGTGGTCTTGTGGGAGTTGATAACAAATGTCAGACACGTGCTGCGGCAGCGGCTCTTGGTGGAACATGGAAGGCAATAGTTTCCGGTCAGGCAGAAGCAGATTATGCAATAAATCGGGTCGGTTATAACTGGAATAAACTTCGCCTTCTGGATGGGGTTTCTGATGTCGTGCTGGCGGGTAATATGTGGAAGACAACATCTCAGAATTTACTGAACGCAATTTATCTAAATGAGTTTGGAGCAAGTACCATTGCAACAGATGTTGGTACATCAACTTCGCCTTCTGGAATGATTATATCAGGAGCGGGTAATTGTTCTGATTGGGCATCCGGTTCTGGAACCTTCCAAAGGGGGACGTCATCATCGACAAACTCGCTATGGACTAATTCATCATCCTACAATTGTAATGGGGGAACTACAGTTATGCGTCTCTACTGCATCGAGCAGTGATATAATGGTTTGAAGTAGGACTCCGGAAAAAGCCGGCCCAAGATCTTTGAAATTATACCGGATCTTTTATTTTCGGCGGGTGGCTTGTGTATGGTGGGGTATTTCTTCGGGGATTATTTTTATACAAGAGAACAGGTTGCGCATTTCACAAATTAGCTCTGCGTCTTCCACCTTCTATGAATCCACAGCCATTCGGCAGGGCGTTCGGTGATCCAACTCTCTAATAAATCGTGAGCTTCGCGCAGCAACGTCTCGTCGTCTTTGGATAAATCCATCGGTGGATAGACGGTAACACGAAAATTGATCCCGTCCACCCGTTCAACCCGTGCAGGGATCAATGGACAGCCGAACCGCTTGGCGAGTTGAATAAAGGCCGTCGACGTCATGGCGGGACGACCGAAGAAATCTGCGGCTACACCGCGGTTATATTTCTGGTCGATCAGAATGCCGATGCGCCGCCCTTGTTTGAGCGCGGACATCACGTCGCGCATCCCTTGGGACGATTTCGGATAGGTCCTGAGCGACCCGTCCATACTGCGACACGATTGCAAAATCCCATCGACATACATGTTGTTGGGTGCACGGTAAATCAGATCGATGTCGATGCCGAGGTCTTTGACCGACGGCCCAGCCAGTTCCCAATTGGCCAGATGTCCCGAAAAAAATACGGCGGGCATATCTGTCCCGATCAGGGATTGCACATGCTTGACCCCCACCAGCTCGATATGGTTCCGGTAAAGCACGGGCAAATGCGGGTATTCGGCAAACACGCGTCCCAGATTTTCCCACATGCCATGAACAATCTGGCGCGTTTCATCCGAGGGGGTGTTTAGGCTTTGTTCGATATGTCGCGCGGCTTTGCGGCTTGCTGAAAGTTTGGGGCCGATAAACCCCAGAATGGCGCCACCCACGGCCGAGGCATGCGCCGCAGACATTCTCCCGAACAGGAAAATGAGCGAGCGCGCCAACGCGGCTTCAATCAGATAGCGCACCCGCTTCATCGCGCGGCCTTTTCTTGGATAAAGGAGAGCAGGGACTCCGGAGCGTCGAACACAACTTCGATCGGCAAAATGTCGATCAACGGTTTGGCCGGACATTCGGGGATACGGACGAAATCTTTTTCGGTGGTCAGCAGGCGTGCATTGTGCGCCCGCGCTTCGTTGGCCAGCTTGTCCAGCTCGGTCGCCTTGAATTCGTAATGGTCGGCAAAGCCGTGGAACGCCACAACCGACACGCCGATGTCATCCAGAGTCTTTTTGAATTTTTCCGGATAACCGATTCCACAGAACGCGATATAGGAACCGGAAAGATGTGATGCATCGGTTTTGATCTGGGCGGTAAAGACGGGAAGCATCGCCGGAATTTTGGCCCGCGCGCCCGCCAAATCCTCGCCGATCAGAATAACGGCATCCACCCCGCGAAACCCGTTCTCGAACGTTTGGCGCATCGGACCGGAAGGAATGAGCTTGCCATTCCCGAACCCCATCAACCCGTCCACAACGCAAAAGGAAACGTTCTTGCGGACCGTATAGTTTTGCAGCCCGTCATCAAGGATGACAACATCCGCACCCGTATCATGCGCATAAACTGCCCCCGCATGACGATCTTCGGCAACGATGGTCGGAGCATGGCGGGCGAGAAGCAACGCTTCATCCCCCCAGACCAACGCTCCGCCTTCCTCGGTTTTGTCGACGCGTTCCGGTCCTGCGACATTTCCGCCATAGCCGCGAGTCACAAACATCGGCGAAGAAAAAGTCCGGCTGCTTTCAATCAATTTGGCCAATGCAATGGCCGTGGGGGTTTTGCCGGCGCCGCCCGCCACCAGATTGCCAAGGCATAAAACCGGAATAGGAGATTCCTGAGGAACGGCGAAAGCCTGATGAAGCCCCGACAAGGTTGAATAAAGTGCAGCGACAGGGGAAAGAGCCAATGAACAAAGAGACGCAGAACGACGATACCAGAAGGACGGAGTTTTCATTTTTGTTCAGCTTTCAGAACCGGAAGATGTGCCATCAGAAACACTGGCTCCAGCTCCTCGATAATGGTTTTCAGGATATGGGTTTTACTCTGGGCAAAATCATACCCTTTTTGCCGCTGCGTGGCGAGGCGCCCCAAATCGGAAAATAAAGAAGCAAGAGCAGGGGGTAGATCGGATTTATGGGCCAGCGGAATGGCCGCCCCGTTCCGGTCCATCTGGTCGTAAATATCCTGCAAATTCTGGATATCGGGACCGTGCAATACGGCGCACCCCAGCAAGGCTGCTTCAAGCGGGTTGTGCCCGCCGCCGCCATCGTCACTGAAACTCCGCCCGATGCAGGCAATTTGCGCCAGACGGTAAAACAGCCCCAACTCACCAAGACGATCCACCACATAAAGTTTGGTTGAGGAATCGGGAATGGGCTTTTGGTTGCGAAAATCGACACTTGCACCGTTTTCTTGAAAAAATGAGTCAAGTTGTGCCGCGCGTTCCGGATGCCGCGGGACGATCACGCTCAGCAGATCGGGGAAAGACTTTTCAAGCTGGCGGTGAACGTCCAGAGCTAGCTCTTCTTCGCCCGCATGGGTGCTGGCATAAACCCACACCGGACGCCCACCAATGGCTTGGCGCAGGGTTTCCAGCTCGGCCGCATCACAGGGCAAAGGCTCGGCGCAATATTTTATATTGTCCGTCACGACGACGCTGCGCCCGCCCAGCGCAGTATAATAATTCTTGTCCTGCTCGGTCTGGGTCAGAATGACGGTAAAGGAAGAAAGAATCTGTTCCGCCATTCCTTTAGCTCGCGACCAGTTGCGGAATGATTTGGGCGACATCCGCGCGTTGAGAAGTGCCACTGGCAAATGCCGTTTGTTGAGTTCGACAACCATAACGGGCCAAAGTTCGGATTCCGCCCATAAAACAACATCCGGCTTCCAGTGGTCGAGAAAGCGCCGTACCCATTTTGTCCGGTCAACGGGAAGGTACTGGTGAAATGATCGAGGAGGGAGGCGCTTGGCCAGAAGTTCGGCTGCCGTGCGGGTCACACTGGTTATCAGCACATGCGCGCTCGGGTTCTGGTCAAGAAACAGGGAAACCATCGGTAACATGGATTGCGCTTCGCCGACACTGGCCACATGCACCCACATCAACGCTCCAGCGGGGCGGGGCAATGAGGGGATGCCACACCGTTCGTCAAGGCGCGCCGGATCTTCCTTGCCTTGAGCCACGCGACGCGACAACACCGCCCCGATCAGGGGGCGTCCGACAGTCATCGTCTTTTTATACAGCCAGAACAAACTCATAGAGGAAAAATCTTTCAAAATATCTCAGGCCCTTTATAGGGCCTGAAGACAAGAAAACCAAGGAAGAAGATGCTAAACGCCTATTGGCATTTTGGGTTGGCTTTGCCATCCGGATAGCAACCGGGGTTCGGACAGACGATTTCCGGATTGTTACCCTGCGCCAGAGAGACACCTGTCTTGATCCCCGCAGAACAGGCACCGGCTTCAGACTTTGGGGCCACAATCGAGGTAAAGAGGCTCATCTTGTCATAGGGAGCATTGGCCCCGCCAACGGTCATGACGCTGGTGACTTTTGCCCATTCCGCACCCGGAGAATTACAAGCCGTAGGTTTGATTCGCGGGTCACTGGCCTTGGCTTCGCCGAGCGTTTGCAGCATGGTTAAGTTCAGGTTTCCGCATTGGGCCCCCTGCCACAAAGCCGAGATATTGGAGCAGACGCTGCTCTGCTTTGGTCCAGGAAGGTTTCCGCCCCCAAGGGAATGGTTGAAAGATGCGGTGAGATACGATTGAGCCTGATTCGTAATGGTTTTCAGACCGTTCCCGTTATCTTTGGTAAAAGAAACACCCATTGCGCTGATCCACTGGCTGTAACAACCCAGTGCTAGAACACTATCCGGCTTCCAAATCATTTGCTTGTTGGTCATCATTTCGCGCTGGGCTTCCCCCCATGCGCGCTCTTTCAACCGATCAAGGAAGGCTGGATCGCAAGCCGTATCAATAGCCGTCGCAGCCTGAGAAGGAAGAGGTGCCCCGATCACACAGATTAGAGCGGAAAAAGCAAATACCTTGCGGCAAAAATCAAAAGACACCATGTATAGACACTCCCGAACCAAGACCGACCCACCAAAGGGCATTTTCACCAGAAAAGACCACCAGCTTATAGTTTACAATAGGATAGACCCATTTGGCAAAACAAAGATCGGTATTTTCCCAAATTTTGGGATAAATCAGGCCTCTTCCAGATCAATATCCAGAATAGACATATTAAAATCGTAGGAAATCTCGCCCTCGTCGTTATCTTTGTAGATGGTCCCGATGGCCTCTCCATTTAGGTAAACCTCGACCGAATCGGCGACTTTGCGCTCACGGACGGTCAATCCGGGATTACCGAATTTCTTCTGAAGATAGGTTTGCAGTTTGGCAATGTCGGTTTTATCGAGGTTCATAGTGTTGCATCTCCTTATTTATTTTTGTGAGTCATACCGCGTCGGAGACCGGTAGTCCAGTCTGGATCTCGTCTTGCACAATACGGCAAAGCTCTTTGCGGTCCTGCCCGATCGTGGGCGTAACCGGAGCCAGAAAAGTCAGGCGGACGGTGGCCCCACGGTTTTTCAGGAATTCCCAGATATGCGGAGCGAAATCCATCTCTCCATACCAAGAATACAGGTCGCGGGACTGCGGGGTGGGTGGCGTGCCGTTGACGCTAATCAACTCCAGAACGAATGGCTGGATCGGAACTGGAGTCATATGCGACTCTTCTTTAGGGATAACCAAAGAAAACAAACTGGATTTGAACGGCAAAAGAGATGTTCCGGCGGATGACGTGCCTTCGGGGAACAGGATCAGACTCTTGCCTTCTTGCAGCATCGTATCGAGTGCCCCCGCAACTTTTTTGGCGTGGGAGGAGTTACGGCTGATAAAGGCGGTCTGTTGAACCTTGGCCAACGCTCCCATAACCGGCCAACCGGCCACATCGAGCTTGGCGACAAAAGACGCGAGCAAATAGGACCCGATCACCGGAACGTCGAGATAGGACAGGTGATTGCTGACATAGATCACTTGCTTGCCATGAATGGGGTGGCCGCCAATTTCCGTTTTCAAACCGGTGATCGCACACACGCCCTTGTGCCAGAGACGGGGAATGTAATACGCGCCTTTGCCTTTATAAAAGACCAGCAGGATGATTTGCAGAGTGGTTAGCGGTAAAGTCCATACGGCCAGAGCCAGAATTTTGAGAATGGCAAAAAATGACGACATGATGAATATAACTACTTGGAAAAATTTTGATTGAATTCGGAATCGCTGACAATTTCCTTCTGGATCTGTCGCTCGTAGTGCTTGAGATATTTCGCTTTCACCTGACTGGTCGGCATGACGATGCACACGTCAATACAGTTGAAATCGGAATCGAGATACGCGCCTTGCCCGATATAGGCGCCAACCCTCAGATAGCCTTTGATCAGCGGCGGCAGGGACGCAAAGATGCGCTTGGCATTGACATCTTCCTTGGCGGGAAGATGCAGCCCCGCAGTACAATCCTTGATCGCTTTGGGACATAAATTTTCCGGCGGGGCGTGGAAATAGTGCAGATAAGCCAGTTGTCCGGCGACGGCTTCGGGAGATACACCCTGAAGGCTCGCGCACCCGAACATCAGGTCGATCTGGTGGGTGGCCAGATAATCGGCAATCCCCGCCCATAGACGCTGCAAAATATATTTCGTCCTGTATTCCGGCAGAACGCACGACCGTCCCAACTCCAGCAACTTGGCGCCACTCTCTACCAAAGGCGAAATGTCGAACTCATGACTAGTGTAGAATTCCTTGTCGGCAGGAAGTTTGTCACGACGGAACAGGCGATACGTGCCAACGATTTGACCATCTTCCGGCTTGCGGTCTTCGTCGATGATAATCAGATGATCGGCATACTGATCGTACTCGTCAAAATCGCGCTTGGCTGCGGCAACTGCAGCAGGGGGATGAGCGCCAAACTCTTCATAGAAAACGATGTAACGGAGGCGCTGGGCGGCCCGAACCTCTTCTTCCGTTTGTGCGAGACGCAGAACGATCCGGTCTTGAATGTCCTGCCCGTCATCATCGTTGGAAGAGGGTGATGGGAGTATCTGTTCGGAAGTCACTCGAAAACCTGTTTTTTGTGTTTCATCAAACTTGCAACATCGTAGGGGGTGGGGCATAAAAAGGTCAAGAAAACTATTACCTTTTTCCCGATGATTTCGGAGGCTGGTATGACATATAAAATACTCTTTGTCTGCACTGGAAATATCTGCCGCTCGCCGATGGCCGAAGCGGTGGCAAGGCATAAAATCGGCCAGATCGGCCAAGTCCGACAGAGCAGCACATTTGAAGTCGATTCAGCAGGAACCCACTCTTACCATGTCGGTGAACGCCCCGACCCCAGAACCTTGAAGCTGTGTGAGGAAAAGGGGATCGGGACTGGGGGAATGCTGGCCCGCCAGATTGTACGGTCCGATTTTGAAGATTTTGACCTCATTTTGGGCATGGATCGGGGCCATGTCAGCCATATGGAGCGCATCGCACCCCCCGAATTTCACCCGAAAATTGCCCTGATGATGGACTATGCGGGGTTCGGGGAGCAAGACGTCCCCGACCCGTATTATGGCGGAATTGAAGGGTTTCATGAGGTTTATAATATGCTGGACAGGGGGTTGGACCAGCTAATCTCCACGATTTTGACAAAATAGTTAAAAAAAGCGCTTGCATTTATGTAAAATTTTATGTAAATTATAATTATAGGGGTGAGGAAAACGGGCTTCATGTCCGGTCGGTTAAAAAGGTCGAAACGACCAGTGTCTATAAGAAAGTAAAGTGTCTGGTAAAAGCGGGCAGGCGGCGGAGAACAAGTGGGGTAATGGGAATTTAGATTTCAGCAAGAGGGCAATAAGAACGGTTTTTATCCATTCTGGTACCCGAAACTTCAGAGTCCGCTCCTCAGGGTCAAACCGGGAGCGGTTTTTTTGTGTCATAGAGCTATGTGGACAAATAAACCGGAGCCACTTACCCTCAACCCGCTATTTGTTCTATTTTTTGGACATGAGCCTTCTAGTTGAGCCTGAATCGGGATCGACATTTCAACATTGCCCTCTGGGAAAATCATGACAGACGACAAAATTTACGCTGAAAGCTTTTCAAGAAACATCGGTGTTATTTCCGAAGACGAGCAGCGTATATTACAGCAGCTGACAGTTTGTGTTGCCGGTCTTGGCGGCATCGGAGGGGCTGTAGTTTCTATCCTTGCAAGGATGGGTGTCGGTCACTTCAAAATTGCAGATATAGACACCTTTGACATTAAAAACATCAACCGGCAGGTTAGCTCGAGTCATTCTTCATTGGGAAAAAAGAAAGTTCACGTCCTACGGGATTTGATTAAAGATATAAACCCGCACGCACAGGTCGAGTGTTTCGAAGACGGCGTTCAGGATTACAACGTCGATTCCTTTCTCGAAGGCGCTGACATCGTCGTTGATGCGATTGACTTTTTCTGTTTCTCCCCAAGGAATATACTGCAAAGCGCATGTTACAGGCTAAAAAAACCTGTTCTTTTTTCCGCACCCCTTGGGGTCTCGGCAACCTTCTTGATGTTTGCTCCGGGTGGAGTGGGCTTTAAAGAATATTTTGATTTCAAGGATGAGCTGGACAATTTTGGAAATCTGATCAGATTCACAATTGGGCTGACTCCATCGGCCCTCCACCTCAAATACATGGACTTCAGACCGGAACGACTGGTTGAAATCCAAACAGGACCTTCTCTTTGTCCCTCGGTACATCTTGGAGGCGCGATTATTGCTGTTGAGCTTCTAAAGTACGTCACGAAGAAAGCTGAGCCCTGTATCGCTCCGGATTATATGCAGATTGATTTGTTACGCAATAAGATGGTCAAAAAAAGGCTATACCTAGGAAACAAAAACCCCATTCAGAAATTAAAATACATACTGGCCTACAAAAAGTATTCTCCTTATAAAGAGGAATTCCTGAAATTTATAAAATGACCGGACGGTAGGTGGAGACCTAACACGCATTCATTGCGCCGATAGATGCGATTATCTCTTCTTCATTATAACCTTGCAGAGCAGGGGCAGGCTTTGCCGCGATATCTCCGGAAAGAGTGCTGGCCATGGAGTGCAACCGCCCGTAATCCGTCATAAACGGCAGAAGAATAGACTTTTCGGCCTTGGCGCGGTCATAAAGCGAATTGATATTGAACATCACTGGTTGACGAATGCCATGCAGGTTGATGGTTCCCCCCAGGTTGTCGGCAAAGAACCCCAGACGACGCAACGAGCGGATCAGTTTGGGTTCCATGGCTCCCATACACTCCAGTCGGTTGGCAAGCAAGGCCTCTTCAAACGCCCCGCGGAACAACCCGAGAGGCATAAAGGGAATAACGCGGCGTGACAGGAAATAAGTAACCGGGTTGGTCAACTTAAGGCCGCTTGGCAAATGGAGGTCTGGAAGAACGCTCCCGTCATTCAGACGGCGGCGAAAATTCTGAGAAACGCACAGACGCGAAATTTCACACAAGGATGAAGATTTAGCCTCATTCTTAAGAATGGGATGATCGCAACTGGTCTGCATCGGGAAAGAGTTAAGCGCTTGTTCCTGATCGGGCATAATCACACGGATGGTCCCGATATTCTGTCCGGTAGGACGGTAACGCAACAAGACATGACGGGAACGTTTGTCGTAAGCATCGTACTCCAGCCCGCCCTCATGAACCTGAAAGGTCTTGAATCCGTTCTCGACACAAAAAATCTCATTCCGCAAGCGGAAAACCTGCTCACGCAGCTCGTCCGTATTGGCACTGACAATTTCGAAATTTTGCTCATAGATTTTTCCAAACAGAAAAGCCGATGCCTTCATCGAGGCACATTTCACGATATTCATAACACCAACCCGCCATATAACATTGAATTTTTTATAATTTTGCTTTTACCAAGCCTACTTGATCCCCATTAACTAGTTATGAAAAAGATTGGGGATTTGAGTAAAAATTTATCATAAAACAAAAAATTATGGAAACAAAAAAATAAAAAAGGAGTAAATTTTGTTATCCGTTTTTCTTGACGCAGCGCACATTTCGCGTCTATGTGCTTTGATATCATTGAAAAAAAGGAAGACCCCGATGATTTCATCCAAAGTGCTCGACGTTACCAATCATCCCAGCTTCGACAATCATGAACAAATTGTCCATTTTGAAGATCCGGCCACGGGTCTTCAGTCTATTATCGCCGTACATAATACGAATTTGGGGGCATCTCTGGGCGGATGCCGGATTTTCCCTTACGCTTCTTTTGAAGACGCCCTCACTGATGTTTTAAGACTTTCAAAAGGGATGACCTATAAATCGGCATTGGCCAGCTTGCCTCTGGGAGGAGGAAAAGCGGTGATCTTTGGCAACCCGCGCCAGATTAAAACTGCGGAACTTTTTCACGCATTCGGTGAGGCAATCGAAAGTTTGAACGGCGCCTATATCACTGCGGAGGATGTCGGTTCAGCCGAAAGCGACATGATCGAGATCGCAAAGAAAACAAGTTATGTTGCCGGACTTCCCGAAGCCATTCATGGCCAAGAAGATGGAGTCTCTGGCAATCCGTCACCCGTGACGGCCTACGGTGTCTACTGCGGATTGAAAGCCTGCGCTAAAGAGAAATACGGAGATCCATCGCTGGCAGGACGCAAAGTCGCCATTCAGGGGATGGGGGCCGTCGGTTATGCATTGGCGCGTTATTTGGTTGAAGATGGCGCAGCGTTAGTGGTGGCGGACCTCCATAAAGAAGCGTTGGAAAAAGCACAGGCCGAATTTGCGGACAAAGTCTCAATCGGTGATCCAATCACCATCCACGCCGAAGATGTCGATATTTTTGCACCCTGCGCCATGGGAGCAATTCTCAACGACCGCACGATCCCTGATATAAAGGCGGCCATCGTTGGCGGCGCGGCCAATAACCAGCTTGCCGAACCGCGGCACGATTTGATGTTGAAGGATCGTGGAATTTTATATGCACCCGATTACGCGATCAATTCGGGCGGAATTACCAGTGTCGGTTACGAATACTTCGCCCGCACCGGACGCAACCCGTACACTCATCCTCTGACCAGTGGAACGATGATGGCGCATGTCGCGCGTATCGAGGAAACGCTGGGGCAGGTCTTCACGCTGGCCGATAACAAAGGCCTCTCGACCGGAGAGGCAGCCGACCAACTGGCGCGTGAAAAATTCATGGAAACTCCGCTCCCTAGGGTATCAACTCAGACCAGTGTCGCGTAATCGCGCGGTAGGATAACGGCTCGGTCACCTCGTAAAGAGAGACGGGAGTGTCAAGCCGTTGCCCCGTGCGCCGTCCAAGCGGCCCCGCATTCATGATCGCTCGACTGCCTTCAGAAATAAAGGGAAAACTGCCGAGCGGCAGCGACAAGGAAATTCCGGAATAAAGATTGGTCTTCCCGCCATAAATATCGCGGTCGGTTTGGTTGGTCGCCGTCACACTGGCCGCAACACGCACGCCGTTGTCGAATGTGTTGGAGAGGTCAAGCGTTCCGCCGACATCCCCCGCCAGATATCGTCCGACGCTGGCATGAAGGGTCGCGCCGGAATTTGCAAACTCGTAATGCCCGTTGAGATGACTGGTCAAAACCGCAGGATCGTCATTCATTCCCATGGCCAATACCGTTTCCGGATTGCGCTTCAATACACGGCTTATTTCCAGACCAAGCGCCCACGGTTTGGCAAACGGGCGATATAAAACTTCTCCCGTTACGCCACCATACATTTCTTCAAGATAGCCAAGACTGGCTGCGGCATGCAGATCGTTGCCCAATGTCACAAACCCTGACAGATATTGCCGTTCCAGTACAAAACGGTTTTGTGTAAACAGATTGATATCTGCCCGTCCTTCAGGGTTGTGGGCATCCGGATAATCGGCAAAGAGGCCGAGATTCTCAGCGAGATTGAAACGGAATTCCATATGGCCCAGAAAATGCCGTCCGAGCCGTTCGGTAAAGGCAGGAAGCAGGGCGGTGCGTGCCATCACGCTTTTGCGGTCTTCGAGCAAAAACAGATCGGTGACCCAATTGACCCGAAAGGAAAAATGATCGTCCATCGCCGCACGCTTTTTCGAGAGAGGATCCGGAAGAAAAGAGGAAAAAGATGTATTGCGCCAGATTTCCTCGGCGCTGCCCTGTCGGTCCAGTTCGGCGCGTTCCAGATCGTGGCGGTTGATGGTGATGACAGGTCCCTTCATCCCGTATCGTGAAAGAAGAAACGCGATTTGTTCGGGCCGCGTTCCGGCGGAATTCGAAAGTAGCCGCGCACCTTGCCCGATCTGTGAAGCAGTAGAGCGAATATCGTCAAGATCGAGGCGCGCCTGCGCATGAAAATCGTTTTTGGTTGCTGCGTCCAATCCAAGAAATCTGGTCTCCCTTGATCTCCACACTTTTTTCAACGGATTGGGTTTTTCTTCCCGCGGATACAGATTAACAGGTGAGGGAGGTGGTGCATCGCGCCCTACCCAGTCCTTCAGGTTTGGTGATAAACTGATCCGCGCCAGAATGGTGTCTGTCCCTTGCAACGCAACGCCCGCATCAATCCAGTCATAAGGACGGTAAGCGAGACCGATGCTCCACGGCGCGGGGGCATCAAAAGACGGATCGGCAAACCGTTCCGCTGTCCACTTGTCGCTGTTCCAGTCGGCTTTGAGAGAAAGGCCATCAATCGGCAAATCATACTGCACACCTCCGAACAATCCCGCGCCGCCCGTAAACCAGTCTGACGGACGGTTGGGACTTTCCCCATCAAGCGCGCGATGGTCGTTTGAAAAAGCATGTAGCAAAAGTGGATTGGGAATTTGCTGCCGCGTTCCCATCCGTCCCCACCCGACGCCGAGTGTAAAATCGAAATCCTTATACCGCTTTGACATCGCCAGATATTCCGCCGCCATGCGTTTGTGTCCCAACGCCGATTGCAACCCGACAGAAATTTCCGGTCGCCACTGACGTTCGCTGAGCAGCCGCAGCTTCACATCCATGCCGGGAAAAAGGTGGGTATCGTTCTTGTCCAGAACCGTTTGGCGCAGTCCGAAATAGAGGCCGCTTGAAATCTGCGCACCGACACTGCCATGCACATAATGACCGTCCCGTGAAACAGTGGTGCGGATTGTGCCCTCATCATCCATCCGCGCGCTCGGCACAGTGTTGAGTCCAACGACACCTGTAATTGAGGCAGAACTTTTCGCTTCGGCAGGCAAGGATAAGCAGCCGAAAGTCAGAAGAAACAAAAAAACAGTCAGATGAAACGATCTCATCAACCAATTGATCCATAACGTGTTTTAAAAGATATGCACAGGCAGATAAATGCATATGTATGTCAAAGTAAACTGTTAATAATTGCTGACTAGACTCACAACCAGAGGATGAAATATTATGCTGAAAAACATAAATTCCGGAAAATCGGTTTTCAGAGTCTGGAAGAAATGGCTCACTTCGTCTTTTGATGGTGAGGCGATGTTCGGGGAAAGGGCTTTGGAAGATGCGCTTAACTCTCTGGATCTGGCCCTGATCTATTTCGACATGGATGGAAATTTGAAAACAGCCAATTGCCGCGCCTGCAAGCTGATCCCCGATCTGGGGAGTATGGAAGAAATGGAAGAATCGTGTCGTGCCTGCAAACTGGCGCATGGCTGCACGCGCGCAAACCGTCCGATCAAGAACCTCCCGCAATTCATCGGTTACATCTATGACAAATCGGTGGACGCTCACGATCAAACAGGTCTGTTTCTGGAGGAGGGTTATAAAGATACGGACAGTTTCCGCGAAATCATCGAATTGAAAGACGGTAGGTATTTTCTGGTCCGCGCTGTTCCGCAAAAATCGAATGGAACGATTGTCGAGCTGACCGACATTTCGATGGTTAAAACCCGCAATGACCACCTGACGCAATTGGGAACCCAGAACCACATCCTGATGGAGGCTATCCAGACCTCGCGTCTGGGAATGTTTGTGGCTGAAAACAAAAGCGAAGAACGCAAGGTGCTGTTTGTTAACCAAGCCCTATCCAATCTTCTGGGAACGGATTGTAACGATTATCTTGATCAGCCCATCTTTAATTTCTGCAAAAGAGAGTTCAGGGACAGTTGTGAACAATTGCGCGAAATCGTCACTAAAAATGAGAAGGCACACGTCTGGAAAGAAAAGACATTGCCGAGCGGCGAAAAAATTTGGCTGGAGATCGACCTTTCGCCAACGGGAAAAGACAACGATTTGCTGATCGGGATTTTCGCCGACCAGACGCAGGTCAAATTACAGGAAAGCCGCCTGCAACAGACCCAGAAACTCGAAGCCATCGGCCAATTGGCAGGCGGTGTGGCCCACGACTTCAACAATATTCTGGCGATCATGGAAGGTTATGCCCGAATGACAGAAAGCGCGTGGAAACGCGGTGATGATATCTCCCAGAACCTCAAAAAAATCTATCAGGCGATCCCGTGGCAGCGGACTGACCCGCCAACTTTTGACATTCGGCAGGCACAGAATCTCTGAGGATGCAACAGTGAATCTGTGCGCTCAACTTAAGGAGATTGGAGGTATGCTAATTCCTCTGCTTGGCGTGAACATAGTGCTTGATTTGAAGCTGCCAAACCATCCGCTCTATATAAAATCTACGGCCGATATTGTCTCACAGATTGTCATGAATTTGTCGATCAATGCCCGCGATGCCATGCCGAATGGCGGAACTATTACGATTGAGGCCAAGAATAACAACGACGGATGCGCGGTGTTGAAAATTTCCGATACCGGAACGGGCATTCCCCCTGAAGTCCTGCAAAAAATATTCGATCCGTTCTTTACCACCAAGGAACAGGGCAAGGGAACGGGGTTGGGTCTTTCGATGGTCTACGGTCTGGTTCAGCAAATGAAAGGCGAATTGAACGTCGACTCGGAAGTCGGAAAAGGAACGACCTTTACCATCTGGATTCCCGAAACCGAAGCGCCGGAAGAATTTCGGGTTATCACCAAAAATAACGGCAAGGATCTTGGACTGGAAGGAAAGACAGTTGTTCTCGCGGAAGACGAGCCTGACCTGCTGGAAATTATGGGCAGTACGCTCGAAGGGTTTGGCATGAAAGTGCTGAAAGCGGCCAACGGCAACGAAGCGCTCGAAATTCAGGATAATTTTGAAGGGGATATTGACTTCTTATTGACCGACATGGTGATGCCGCAATTGGGCGGGCTGCAACTCGCGGAATTGTTCCATCTGGTTCGCCCCGAAGCGCGAATTGTGTTTATGAGCGGTTATCCGGTGCGCGGTGAGATCTCGGAAGTCAATCTGCCGGACGACGCCATATTTATGGCCAAACCGATCATGCAGGAAAATCTGAAGCGGGTCATGGAGCAGGTGGCGCAAGGACAAAGCGTTCAGGCCGCTGCCGGAGTGATGTGGGAGTAAATGGGTAAGAAAAATATTCTAGCCGTTCAAGGAGGAAATAATGGCAAAAGAAGAAGGAGTTTCTGGGTTAAGGGTCTTGGTCGTTGATGACCAACAGGAAGTCAGGTCGATGCTGCGCAGTATGTTGACTGAACTGGGGATTACCCAGATTTTCGAGGCCAGCGACGGCAAAGAGGCGATGGTTTTTACTGATAGCGCGATGGATATGATTGATGTCGTGATCTGCGACTGGAATATGCCCAAAATGTCGGGAATCGAACTTCTTCGCCAGATGAGGTCGGTTTTCCCCAACGTGCCGTTTCTGATGGTTACCGGACGAAGCGATATTGAATCGGTGTCTCAGGCCAAAGCCAACGGCGTAACGGCCTATATCCGCAAACCGTTTTCTCCGGCACACCTTGAAATCAAACTCCGTGTTATCAAGTCGAAAATGGATGCCCAGCGTGTAGCTTAATCCACACTCCTTCGTTGCGCGGCGCTCCGGCCTGTTATACCATAATAGGATGGCAGACTTTGACTTGTGCATCATCGGAGGCGGAATAAACGGCGCGGGAATTGCCCGCGACGCAGCGGGCAGGGGATTGAAGGTTCTGCTGGTCGAACAAGGTGATTTGGCGTCTTGCACCTCCTCGGCCAGTTCCAAAATGATCCATGGCGGCTTGCGCTATCTGGAATTCTTTGAATTCGGGCTGGTCCGCAAATCCTTGGCGGAGCGCGAAGTCCTGATGGGCATTGCCCCGCAAATCATTTGGCCGCTTGAATTCTGCATTCCTCATAAAAACGCCATTCGCCCAGCATGGATGGTTCGGTTGGGATTATATCTTTATGACCATCTTTGGCCGCGAAAAACCCTGCCGGCGTCAGGGCAGGTCAATCTGGCGCGGCATGAATACGGCGAGCCGTTGAAGAACGGAGAAGGGGTGGGGTTTACCTACGCCGACTGCTGGGTGGACGATGCGCGTCTTGTCGTTTTGAATGTATTGGATGCGTCGAGCCACGGGGCAACGGTCAAAACCTATACACGCTGCGAAAAAATAGAACCGCTGAGCTGCGGATGGAAAGTTACGTTAAAAGACCTGTTGGCAGATAAAGAAGAACATCACACGGCCCGTGTTGTCGTGAATGCCACCGGACCTTATGCCTACGAATTTTTGAAATCGACGGGTCAGGTCATGTCGGACACGCCGAAACTCCGTCTGGTACAGGGTGCCCATATCGTTGTTCCGAGGCTTTATATCGGCACACAGGCCTATTTGCTGCAAATGCCGGACAAGCGCGTGATTTTTGTCTTCCCTTATGGGGATTACACGCTGTGCGGCACCACGGAAACGGATTTTAATGGTGATCCTGTGGAATCGGCGGCATTGCCATCTGAAATACAATATCTCTGTGACGCATTGAATGAGAATTTCAGACGGAAAACTGCACCGAAAGACGTGATCTGGTCGTTCGCAGGTGTCCGTCCGTTGTTCGAAGATCATGAAACCGACGCCCGCAAAGTCTCGCGTGATTATCGCTTCTACGAAGACAAATCGAGCGGCAATCTTCTTCTTTCGGTTTTCGGTGGCAAACTGACAACCTACCGTACATTGACCGAAGAGGTGATGGCAGTCGTCAGAGGCGAGTTTCCGTCTATGCGCGAGAGCTGGACGGCCACAAAAAAACTGCCCGATTGTCCGGTTGATTTCTCGAAACCACCGACTGACGATGATCTGCGTTATTTTATCAAGAAAGAGTACGCCAGAAGATCGGAAGATATATTGTGGCGGCGAACCAAATGGGGGCTGACGCTCCCGCCCAACGAGGTCGAATTGATCAAAAAGAAAGTTCCGGCGTTGGTGAAGGAGATTACAGGACATGACGCAGCCTAAATTTCTTTCAGTTGATCAGGGAACGACCTCATCACGCGCCATTGTCTTTACAGCGGACGGAACACCATTGGCTACCGCGCAGAAGGAATTGAAACTCCACTATCCGCAAAACGGCTGGGTTGAACAAAACGCAGACGATATCTG
>Ga0116142_10002875_pt1 | contig 17920 bp, 19 predicted proteins | sample AD_UKC033_MetaG_FD_89785 | JGI IMG/M metagenome (GOLD analysis project Ga0116142, IMG submission 89785) | Active sludge microbial communities of municipal wastewater-treating anaerobic digesters from USA - AD_UKC033_MetaG | ecosystem: Engineered > Bioreactor > Anaerobic > Digestate | place: USA... | reverse complement strand
TATTTGTTGGGGTTGTGGATAGCCCCAAAATAATTCTTCATACCTCCTGTTATTCCAGCTATTCCATGATCCTTAAGAAGGGCCAGGCTGATAGTCGAGTCGACCAGTTCAGCCTGAATTTTAGAAAAAAGGCTGGCAACGCTCCGATTAATCACAGGCTGAGACCCATACCCAATCCCGTAACTGTCAGTCCCCATGATTCTAAGGCTGCCTTCCGATCTGGACAGTCTATAGCCAGCTTCCTTCAACTCTTCATTGGTTCGGTCCCAGATGATTATCTTGTCTTCGCAACCAAGACTCTTACCCAGCCATAAACCGAGGGTCACGGCCGTTTCAGGGTAGGTGCTGATAGCTCTTCGGCCGATGGTATTAATTTTTATACCGATATTTTCCGCTGGCTGGAAGATGAGGCGCAACGCTTCTTCAGCCTGGCTGCTTCCACTCAAAACCTCCAGGCCTTTTCTGAACATTCTCAGCATAGAAGTCGGCTCGGGCCGGCCATTAGCAGCCAAAGCTTGCCGGGACTTAATTATGACCACTCTGGCTTTTTCCATGATTAAAGTTCAAATTTATGATTATCTATTATGCCCGGATTGTCAATTCTGGCTGGCTGTAGGAGTTGCTTTAATTAGAGAAAAGTTATATATTTTTGTCAGGCGGAGGACGAAATGAAGAGACCAGCTGTCCGGGGTCTTTTGTCTAGTCTTATCATGATACCGCTTATCAGTCTAGTTGTTTTTATTGGTCAGGCAGGGGCTCAGTCTGAAACTCAAACCACAGCTACGGCCAGGGATATGCGGTCGTTGCTGCCCGTGATTGATGGCTGGAAACTGACTGAAGCTCCACAGATTTATAGCCCCGAGACCTTATTTGAATACATTGACGGGGCCGCCGAAGCTTATCTCGGCTATGATTTTCAGCAACTGCTGGTCTCAACTTATGAAAAAGAGGGAACCGAGAGTGTCGTGACCGTTGAAATTTACGACATGAGTTCACCGCTTAATGCCTTTGGAATTTTCAGCTCTGAGCGTTATCCGGACATTCCTGAGGTTCAATTTGGCCTGGCTGGTTACCTGGAAGGAGAGGTTCTTAATTTCATTTCTGGCCCTTATTATATCAAGCTATTGTGCTACAATGGCGCAGAACAAACAGCCGATTATCTAAAAGAATTTGCCGGAGCGGTGGATGGAAAGATTAAAGACAAAGGCAGCTGGCCAGCCCTGTTCAAGATGTTTCCAACTGCTAATTTAATAAAAAATTCTGAAAAATATATTAAGAAAAATTTCATGGGCTTTGACTTCCTGGCTAATGGTTATGCGGTCAGTTATCATTTTGACCAGGGCCAATATGATGCTTTTATTATTGATGCAAAGACAGAGTCCGAGGCCAGGAGCTCGCTTCAAAAATTAATGGATTTCTATGCTGGTGAAAAAATGCCTTTTGTCCAGGAGGGAGACAGATATCGCCAGGTAAATAAATATGGTCAGGTTATCCTTATCAGTCAGGTCAGGAATTATCTCTTTGGTCTTAGCCGGGTGCCGTTAGCCCTGGCTGACCAATCCGTTCAGACCTTCAATCAATTAAAAACGAACTTAGAAGCAGCCAGGTAACTGAGCAGAATTGACCAGATTAGGAGATCTATGGCTGAAGTCAGAGTAACCGAATCAAAGCTGACCAGGGTTTGCCTGGTGATCATAACTCTTTTTGTTCTGGGCATCTGTTTCAAGGTGGCCAAACCGGTTCTTGTCCCCTTTTTTCTATCGTTGTTTATCTCTTATGCAATTTCGCCTTTGCTGGACTGGCTGATCAGTCTCAAGGTCCCCAAGGGCCTGGCTATTACGCTGATTGTCGTTGTGACTTTTGGTCTTCTTTACCTTATCGGACTCATCCTTTACTCCAGTGGAAAACATTTTGTTGCTTCCTTGCCTGAATACATTCAAAAAATAACTGACCTGTTGACCGAAATCAGCAGCGGTCTGGAGCATCTTCCCTTTAAACTGGATGTTCCTTCTATTATTGGCCAGATCAACCTGGAAAGGGTTACCAATGTTTTGTTTGGAACACTGGGGTCCTTTTTTAATTTTCTCGGCAATCTGATTTTGATCTTTGTTTTTATTATTTTTATTCTGGCTGGCCGTGATAAAATGGCCGACAAAGTGGCCAGGGCTTTTGCCCCGGATAGGGCCAGCTATCTAAGCCGGGTACTTTTGAGCCTTAATCGTCAGATTCAAAAATATCTGGCTGTTAAAACGCTTCTTAGCATTATTAACGGGACATTGGTTTGTCTGATTCTGGTCGTTTTTGGCGTAGATTTTGCTCTGTTGCTGGGTTTCATTACTTTTGTCCTTAACTTTATTCCCTCCTTTGGTTCAATTATAGCTACTATTATTCCCACCCTGGTTGCCTTTTTGCAGTTTGGCAATTCTCTGACTCCTGTCTGGGTGCTGTTGGCGATTGCTGTGACTGATTCTATCCTGGGAAATTTTGTTGACCCCAAATTAACGGGTCACAGCTTGGATTTAAGTCCGCTACTTGTTTTGTTTGCTTTGATTCTCTGGGGCTGGCTATGGGGTGTCGCCGGTATGATACTGGCTGTCCCGATTCTAGCTGTCTTGAAGATTATCCTGGAAAATATACCTTCAACTAGATATTTAGCTATTTTGATGAGTAAATAAACAGGCTGGAGCGGCCTGATGGATTAATGCAGGGGTCTTATTCAGTCTTTGGTTTCCAGGTCACTTTCATCTTGATTAATAATGAAGGCTTCATCTGAAATTGTATGAAATTTATTTTTATATAACTTTTTTAGGGCCTTTTGAGCTGCTTTTTGCTCGGCACTTTTCTTGGACGGTCCCCTGGCTTTGGCCAGGATTTCCTGTCCTGAGCTGACGGCAATGGTAAAAACTTTTTCATGCTCAGGTCCAGATTCGTTCACCGTTCGATAAACAGGAGTGGGCAACTGGTGCTGATTAAAATATTCTTGCAAAGCCGATTTAAAATTGTTGATTTTAAAATTGGCTGCTGGCAATTTTTTGAAATATTTCTTGATAAGTGAGCATAAAACCAAACTGGCCGTCTGATAGTCACTATCGACATAAATAGCTCCGATCAGTGCTTCCAGAGCCCCGGCCAGGATAGTCTTCTTTTCTCGCCCTCCATTTTTTTCTTCTCCTTTACCCAGTCTGATCAGCTTGTTGAGACCGAGCTTTCTGGCCAGGGAAGCGAGAGAATTGGTCGAAACCAGGGTAGATTTGAGCTTGGATAATTGCCCTTCACTTAAATCAGGATAACTTTTGAACAAAAAATCAGCCAGAATCAGGCCGACCACCGAATCACCCAGAAATTCCAGCAGTTCGTTGTCCTGCTGTCCCGGTTCTGGGTGTTCATGGGCATAGGAGCTGTGGACCAAGGCCTGTTCCAGCCAGGCCCGATTTTTGAACTTATAATTTAGTTTTTTTTCTAGGGCTTTTATAGTCATTTCAGTCAGGCATTCAAAGTCTTATCATAATTTTTATTTTGATAAACAGGCAGGCCAGAAGCGAAAGTCATGACAATCGAACCAGTAAAAGTGGCACCAAGAAAGGGTGTATTGTGACTTTTAGAGGCCATTGATTCTCTTCTGATAGTTGTTTTCCCTTCCAGATCAATAATCGTCAGATCGGCTATCTGCCCTTTTTTTATTCTTCCACCGCTTTTCAAGGCAAGCAGTTTAGCTGGCCCAGCCGTTAAAGCTTCGATCAACCGACTTAGCGGAAAACCCTCTTTTTTGACCAGCAGATCGAGCAAGGAGGGGAGTGCAGTTTCCAGGCCGTTTATTCCAAAGGGGGCTTTTTCCAATCCGACTTTCTTTTCCTCTTCGGTATGGGGGGCATGGTCGGTAGCAATGATATCAATTAAGCCAGTCTCCAGAGCCTGCCGCAGAGATTTAACATCTTCTTCAGTCCTTAAAGGGGGATTGACCTTAGCATCCGGATTTCCGGTCAACAGGACTTCTTCTGTTAGCAGCAAATGATGCGGTGTGACTTCGGCTGTCACTGGCACACCTTCAGCCCTTGCCCAACCCAGTAGACCAACTGAGCCTCTGGTACTCAGGTGAGCCAGATGAACAGGCCAGCCAAAGTCCTTAGCGAGGATGATATCTCTGGCCACCATTATCTCTTCAGCTGCAGCCGGAATACCACCAAGTTTCAAGAGCCTGGAGACTCGTCCTTCATTGATGACTCCATTTCTGGTCAGATTTGTCTCCTCGCAATGGTCAATAAGCGGCAGGCCCAGCTGGGCCGCAATCTCCATAGCTTTTTTCATCAAGGCTGAGTTGGTTATCGGCTGGCCATCGTCAGAAAAGCCGGCCGCCCCGGCCAAAGCCAGTTCAGCCATCGGGCTCAATTCCTGTCCCTGTTCTCCGCGGGAAACCGAGGCAATAGGCAAAACTCTAACCGGCGAGCTTTTTCTGGCCCGGTCTATAATTTCCCGGGTGATTTCAGATCGATCGTTGACTGGCCTGGTATTTGGCATGCAGCAGATAGTGGTAAAGCCACCTCTGGCTGCTGCCCGGCCGCCGCTCTCGATCGTTTCTTTCTGCTCATCTCCGGGTTCTCTCAGGTGAGTGTGAAGATCAATCAATCCAGGCGTTATTAAAAAGCCGTCCGCCCTTATTATTCGGTCAGCTTTCTCTTCCAGGTCTGGTTTTATTTCCGCTACCAGGCCGTCGACCAACAAGAGATCGAACTGGCCGTCTACCTTTTCTGCCGGGTCTAGAAGATGCCCCTTTTTTATCAGCAGTTTCAAGTCAGGATCTCCTTTGCCCTGATCGGTCTTGCCCTTTTTATTTATTTTTTGTTTAACGCTTCTTTTGGTTCGGTGATTAAGACTTCATCTATTTGATCAATTTCTTTCAGGTGAACTTCCACCCTTTCACGTCTTGAAGTTGGAAGCAGTCGACCTGTATAGTCGGGTCGGATAGGCAGTTCACGGTGACCCCGGTCAATAAAAACAGCCAGCTGGATTGTCCTTGGCCGACCCAGATCAAAAATAGCTTCCATAGCGGCCCGACTGGTTCGGCCGGTGAAAATGACATCATCCACCAGCACGACGTCTTTTCCATCAAGATCGATATCGATTTCGGCCTTATCAGGCTTCTGCTTTTTTCCCTTTGAATCAAGATAGTCCCGATAAGGGGTGATATCGAGTGCTCTAACTGGAATCTCCACGCCTTCATTCTGCTTTAAAATGTCAGCCAGGCGCCGCGAAAGATAATGACCTCTGGTTTTAACCCCTATGATTACCAGGTTGTCCAGTTGGCGATTTCTCTCGGCTATTTCGGTGGCCATCCGCACCAGAGTCCGCCGGATCTTGCCGCTGTCCATTATTCTGGCTTTAACCTTGGCTTCCATGTCATCCTCTCTGAAAGAAATTTAAAAAAATATCTTTGACTAAAAGGAACTAAAAGTCAAGCTACCTATCTTTCAGCCCTAACTGACCAGCCCGTACCTTAAAAAAGTTTCTGGCCAGGTTAATGTCTCTGGTGATAGCTTCTTTCAAAGCCTGAAGCGAATCGAATCTTTTTTCTTCTCTTATTTTTTTCAGAAGAAAAAGAGAAGCTTTCTGTCTGTAAACTCTCAGAGTAACATCCAGTAGATGGCTTTCGACTCGACTGACTGCTCCCCCTACAGTTGGCCTGACTCCAATATTTGAAACTGAGGGGAAGGTCTTACCGTTGAGTTCTGTAAGAGTAATAAAGACACCAGGAGGAGCAATCTCGTTTTCTGTTTTAAGATTGATGGTTGGAAAACCAAGCCGCTGACCCAGCCTGTCACCGCTTACCACCCGTCCCCTTATTTCGTAAGGATGACCGAGAAGCTTATTGGCTTCTTCTATTCTTCCGCCCTCCAGCAGTTTCCTAATCAGACTGGAGCTGATCGGCCGGCCGCCGCTTGTAGCCGGCTCTAAGATGGTGACCTTAAAACCGAAAAGGCGGCCAAACCTCTCCAAATCCCTGACTCCGCACTGCCGACGATAGCCGAATCTAAAATTACTCCCGACCACCACCTGCTGGACTCCCAGACTATCTTTTATTATATGACGGGCGAAGGCCTCCCCGCTCAATCTGGATAATCCGTCATCAAGATCAAGTAAAAGACAAAAATCAAGCCCAGCCTGCTCGAAAGACTGAAGCCGCTGCTCCAGCGTCTGAATCATTTTAATCGATCGGCCGTTCAGCGATTTTTCGGGGTGAGGATAAAAAGAAAGGACGCCAGCCGCCACGCCACTTGAACTGGCTACAGTCTTGACCTTTTTTATAATTTTCTGGTGTCCACGGTGAAAGCCATCGAATATTCCTATGGCCAGAACTGAACCAGCAGTCTGTTGCCTGACCTTCCTGGACAGATGGCGGAAGACTTTCATCAGATTAGAGCTTAATGGCTTGAGTTTTATTCAGGTAATGCATTTTCAGCTGGGAGAGAACTGCTTCTAAAAAATTTTCTTCTTCCGGCTGTAGGTTACCTTTGGTCCGGTCTTTGAGCAGATCCAGGAGGTCTATTAAGCGGCGGGCATAGTCTAAATTTTCTTCATTCTGGTTGGTTTGAGGGTTTTCCATCAGGCCTAATTTCATCAGAGCCTGGGTGTAGAAAGGAAAAATCAATGAGCTGAAATCAAGCGGAGGCATAAATTCGGTTTCTTCTTGATCCTTTGGTCCTTCAGACATTCTTTTACCCCTGATGAATTTTTAGTTTAAATAACTTAAATAAACCGGTTGCAAAACTCATTTATTTAGAGTAGCTTACGAAGCTAAATGATAGCTATAATTGGCTAAAAATTCAAGAGAGGTAAGAAGATGAAAAAGAGCCGGGAAGCGGCCAGACAATTTGAGCAATTACTTGAGATTATGGTCTGCCTGCGATCGCCCTGTGGCTGTCCCTGGGACAGATCCAGAAGTAAGGAAGATATCATCAATTATTTTCTGGAAGAAACTTATGAAGCGATTGATGCTCTGTGCTCAGAAAAAGTTGAGGCGGCCCGAGAAGAACTGGGCGATGTTCTGATGGAAATAGTCTTTTTGACCCTATTCTATGATGAGGCCGGCCATTTTTCCATGGCTGAGGTTATAGAAAATATTAATAAGAAAATGATAGAAAGGCATCCGCATGTTTTTGGCAGGCTAAAAAAGGCCAGCCAGGAAGAAATTGTGGCTGACTGGCAGCGTCATAAAATGGAAGAAAAGAAGAGAGATTCAGTTCTAGAAGGAGTGCCAGCCTCGGCTCCTGCTTTACTCTACGCTTTTCTTCTGGGACAAAGAGCAGCTGCCCACGGGTTTGACTGGCCTGAGGCCGGCCAGGCTTTAGAGAAAGTCGAGGAAGAACTAGGCGAATTCCGTCAGGCTCTTCAATCCGGGAAAAAGGCAGAGATAGCTGAAGAACTGGGAGACCTGTTTTTTTCTCTGAGCCAGGTAGCTCGCCTTCTCGGTTATAATCCTGAAATAATTCTTCGGGCAGCCAATAAAAAGTTTGAAACCAGGTTCAGGCAGATGGAAAAGGAAATAAAAAAGAAGGGTAAAAAGCTGGGCAGCTGTTCAGCCGAGGAGCTTGATCAGACCTGGGAGAAAGTAAAAACAAAAAAAACGAAAGCTCATTCTCGGGCAAAAAAACTAAAAATATAACCAGTAAAAAAGCGTGATGATGAGATTCAGGTCCTGACTGGCTAGCCGGTCTGTTTATTATTATCGGCAATGGCTTTGGTCAGTTTCTCTTTCTTTCTTAAAGTCAGGCTGGCCCTGATAAAATCGTCGAGGTCTCCGTCAAGAATACGGTCAACATCGCCAGTTTCCAGCCTGGTTCTGAGGTCTTTAATCATCTTATAAGGGTGAAGGACATATGACCGAATCTGGTTCCCCCAGGCAATATCGGATTTGCTATCTTCCAGTTTGTCCAGTTTTTCCTGTTTTTTCTGTTTTTCGATTTCATACAGCCGGGCCTTGAGCAGTCTCATGGCTTTTGCTTTGTTCTGGTGTTGTGACCTTTCATTTTGACACTGAACAACAATGCCGGTAGGTAGGTGGGTGATTCTAACCGCTGAATCAGTTCGGTTGACGTGCTGCCCTCCTTTACCGGAGGAGCGGTAAGTATCAATTTTTAAGTCATCAGGATTAATTTCGACTTCGACATCATCTTCAATTTCTGGATAGACAAAAACGGCAGCAAAAGAAGTGTGCCGCCTTTTGTTGGCATCAAAAGGGGAGATTCTGACCAGCCGATGAACACCTGATTCCTGGCTTAATAAGCCATAAGCATAATCGCCTTCTATCCGGATAGTAGCACTTTTTAGCCCGGCTTCTTCTCCAGGTTGATAATCCACGACCTCTACTTTAAAGCCCTTACGTTCAGCATAGCGAAGATACATGCGAAAAAGCATCTGAGCCCAATCCTGGGATTCTGTCCCTCCGGCTCCTGGATGGATGGTCAAAATGGCATTCCTGGCGTCATCCGGGTCAAAAAATAAAGTTCTTAATTGAGCTGTCTGCAATTCCTGCTCAAACTGATCCAGAGCTTCATTCAGTTCATCTAAAACCTCATCACCCTCTTCAGCCAGCTCCAGCAGAACTTCTATTTCTTCCTTTTTGTCATGAAGCTTCCTATAAAGGTTAATTTCTTTTTCCAGCAATTTCTTCTGCTGCTGAATAGCCTGAAATTTTTTCTGGTCGGACCAGGTGGTGGGCTGAGATAGCTCGGTGTTTATTCGTTCTAATTCAAGCTGTTTATTATCCAGGTCAAAGAAACCCTCGAATTTCTTCCAGCTGCTGGAATAAATTCAGAGCTTTCTCTTTTTTCTCTGAGAGTAGTTCAATCAGGTTAACTTCGGTCACTTTTCTTTCTCCTGCTCAGACTCAAAATAGGGGAAAAGATACCGGTTGTCAAGGCAGCCAGCTGATTCGCTCAACCCTGCTTGCAGCTCAGGTTAATTTTAGAGTTGTTTCTACTCTACTGGTGAACAACAAAATAGCCCGGGTTCTTGACGCTTTTTTTAGCCAATTCATCCATCACTTTTCTGGCTTCTTCCCTGGTTGAATAACTCCCGATCCAGACGCGATAAATCGGCCGGCGATCAGAGGGATAAGGGTCCTTAACAACTGTCTTGTAACCCTGCTTGATGAATCTATCAGCGGCCAATCTGGCGCTGGACAGATCATTAAAAGCTCCAACCTGGATAAAGTAGCTGCCCCCGCTGCCGGCAGCCGGTGAACTGACAGGTGGTTCGACCTTTGTTGTTGTTTCTGCTACCGACTTCTCGGCCTGGACAGCAGATCCGGTGCCAGAAGTTGTAGGGGAAGGGGGAGTGCTAACCTGAGTTTGGGCTGACCTGGTTTCCGTCGTACTGGAAGTGGCAGAAGGGACCGCCGTAGTCGAGGTTTCGGTTTGGCTTAAAGTTTGGGTTTGACCAGAAGCGACAGCTGTTTCCTCGGCTGGAAGTACTGGCTCGTCCTGACTGACTTTTTCTTCAGTTTTGGCGGAAATAAGGCTCTGGGCAGCCAGCTCAGATTGCTTTTTGCCGACCTGTACCCCCATGAAGAAAATAACCGTACCAAGAATGATTATGCCTAGAATGATAAATACCAGAATAGTTGTCGAAACCTGGACTTCCCGATATTCTTTCATGATTGTTACTTTTTCTCCTGTCCTCTATCAAAGGCCCTGAGGATTTCCATAGGCAGTGGGAAAACAATAGTCGAGTTCTTTTCAGAAGCAATTTCAGTCAGTGTGCCCAGAAAGCGAAGCATAATGGTCTGCGGGTTTTGAGAAATGATTTCGGCGGCCTGAGCCAGTTTTTCAGCCGACTGATATTCACCTTCGGCGTGGATGACTTTAGCTCTTCTTTCCCGTTCAGCCTCTGCCTGACGGGCAATCGCCCTGATCATATTTTCAGGCAGATCGATATGTTTGATTTCAACCAGTTCTACTTTTATCCCCCAGGGATCAGTGTGCATATCAATGATTTCCTGCAGTTGAGCGTTTAGTTTTTCTCTTTCTGACAGTAATTCGTCGAGTTCGACCTGGCCGAGGACACTGCGCAGGGTTGTTTGAGAAAGTTGAGAAGTGGCGTAAAGATAGTCCTGGACCTCCAGCACAGCTTTCAGCGGATCTATTACCCTGAAATAAAGAACAGCATTTACCTTGACCGAAACGTTATCCTTGGTGATAACATCCTGAGGTGGTATATCCATGACGATCAGCCGCAAACTTATTCTCATCATCCGATCAATGGGTGAGAAAACAAAGATCAAGCCTGGCCCTTTGGGTTTGGGCAGCACTCGCCCCAGCCGGAAAATCACACCGCGCTCATATTCTTTCAAAATCTTGATGCAGTTCAATAGATAAAGAACAATTATAGCTACCACAATTATTGAAAAAGTACTCATCAAAACCTCCTTTTGACAGGTTAAACCTGTCGCCCTAAACCTTTTTTACTTTTAAAGTCAGGTGGTCCTGTACTTCCACCACCTGAACTTTATCTCCTTTTTCAATCTTATCTTCAGAAACGGCTCGCCAGATACTGCCATGGACAAAAACTTTTCCATCAGGAGAAACAGGGGTCAAAGCCTGGCCGGTTTCTCCCACCAGACTCTCTCTCCCGGTCATGGCCCGGCGCCTGTGGGCCTTAATAACCAGGTAAACCAGCAAGACAAAGATCAAGGAAATGCCTAGAACAACAGGCACTATAAATTTTAGGCTGGGACGAAGTTCAGGTATAGGCGACTTAATTAATATCACAGATCCTAGAAACAAAGATATAGCTCCACCCACGGCTAAGGCTCCATAACTGGTGATTTTTATTTCCAGAATAAAAAAGACAGTGCCAAGAAGAATCAGCAATAGGCCAACATAATTGACCGGCAAGATTTGAAAAGAGAGGAGGGCCAGCAGCAGGCTGATGCCCCCAATCACGCCGGGAAAAATTGCACCAGGATTGGCGAATTCAAAGTATAAGCCAAGCAGGCCCAGCATCAACAAAATATAAGCCAAATTGGGATTGGCTATGGCCATCAATATTTTCTGTCTGAAAGTCAGAGGCAATTCAACCACTGGCTGATCTTTTAAGTTCAGCACCTGGACTTCGCCATTAAATCGTTTAATTTCTTTACCATCTAAGGCTTCGATGAGCTCTTGTTCATTCTTAGCGACCAGATCGATCAGCTTTCCCTTCAGGGCTTCCTGCTCGGTATAGCTTAAACTTTTCCTGACCGCATCTTCAGCCATCTGAATGTTTCGCCCTCTTTTTTCGGCCAGCGTCCTGATATAAGCAGCTGCATCGTGCGTCACCTTTTCTTCCATAGTCTTATCCTGCTCCTGGCCAGAACTCCCGATGCTGACCGGATGAGCAGCACCGGTCGAGGTGCCCGGTGCCATGGCAAAGATGTCACAGGCTACTGCAATAAATAAGCCGGCAGAAGCTGCCCGGGCGCCAGCTGGACTAACATAGGCCACGACTGGCACCGGCGAGCCGATGATGGCTTCAATGATCTCCCGCATGGATGAATCAAGTCCTCCCGGCGTGTTCAGTTTGATGATAACCAATTCTGCTTTTTCTTGACTGGCTTTTTCGATGGACTTGACTATGATTTCAGCCGTTATAGGGTGAATTGGTTCTTTAATGGTAACAGTGAGAATCTCTGCTTCTAGATAAACAGAGCAGGCAGCGATTAGCAACAAAAAAAGAACAGGGAAAATAAACCTCTTCACAGCACGATAATTATATGAACTGCGATTCCATTAGTCAACTGATTATTCAAGAATAACTTACTTGACATTTTAGCTGTTATAAACTAACTTTACTCTATTAATTTTGTGTCAAGGAGACTCAGGAGCTGGCTGATGATCAAGAGTGATATTGCTGACCGGCTGGAGAAAAAAGGGAATTTAAGCCGGACGAAAGCGGTTTATCTGGTTGATACTATTTTAGACTCGATTAAAGAGGCTTTATTAAGAGGAGAAAAGGTCGAGATCAGGGGCTTTGGCAGCTTCCGAGTAGTTCCCAAAAAATCCGGGTATGGACGCGATATAAGGCGGAATAAGCAAATGGCAATTGGCGGTGGTCAAAGAGTTAAGTTTCGACCGGGTCAGGACTTCAAGGGGCAATTAAAGAAGCGGCCTGATAAATAATATTCGACTTGAAATCTGGCTGGTCAGTCGTCACTTAATCTATTTCTCTGATCAGCTTGCCTATCTTTTTTAGTTGAGCATCATGATAGAGCCTGAGATAAAGTTCTTCGGTTTGTTCGATAGTTTCAGTTAACGGGCCGGAGGTGTCTACTAAATAATCAGCCAGCTGTATTTTTTTGTCCAGCGGCCACTGACTTTTAATTTTGAGGCAAGCTTCTTCCCGGGAAAGGCCATCCCGCTTTAAAAGTCTCTCCACCTGAATTTCAAGCTGGCAAAAGGTCAGAACAACCCGGTCGTAAAAGAATTGATAACCGGCTTCGAAGATGAGAGCAGCTTCGGTCACGTATATTTCATAATCTCCTGATTTTTCCAGACTGGCTACCTTTTCCTTGACTTTATTTAAAATCAAAGGGTGGGTTAGATTATTTAACGTTGCTCTTTCTTCCGGCGCATTAAAAATGATTCTGCCCAGCTTCTGACGATCGATTTTTCCATCTTGAGTCAGTATTTCCTGACCAAAGTGATTGACCACAGCCTGGAAGGCTTCTCTTCCTGGCTGCATCAAGCTCTGAGCCAGAAGGTCAGCATTATCGACATAACAGCCTTTTTCTCGAAGAATATTAGCCACCACCGATTTACCGGTAGCAATCCCGCCTGTCAGGCCAACGATAAGCATGATAAAGCGCAGAAATTAATCCGGTTGTCAGTCTTCAACCTGAAAGCGAAAGTCTCGCTTGAATCTAACTGCCACGCCCTGCTTTCTTCCCTTTCTTTCCTTTTTTTCCAGTCTGACCGTTTCGCCATCAAGGCACAATTTGATTTTTTTACCTTCAGTAAATTCAGGAGGCAGTTCAATGGATAGATTAACTTTAGCACCGACCACCAGGTCGGAATCAAGAGAAAAATAAGCTCCAGTTGAGGAAATATTTTCCAGAATGGTTTTCTCGGCAAATTTTTTGCCTTCAGGTAAATGGCCTTCAATTTCGGCCGGTAAAGGAAGCTCGAACCGCCATTCCCGGCGGCGATTGACCTCGACCGGTGGTTTCTTAGTGCCTTTAACTTTATTGTAGCTTTTTTTACTTTTTACTTTTTCGATCATAATTCCCCCTGATGATTAACGCTAAAACAAGGCCGAATTGATAGCATAGAGGGCCAGTTGTAACCGGCTATGAGTGTCCAGCTTAGAATAGATACTCTTGATGTGAGATCGAACAGTATTTTTGCTGATAAACAAAATTTTAGCTATTTCTTCGTTACTCTTGCCCTGACCGATCAGCCGTAAAACCTGAAATTCAGTTGAAGTTAACTGGTCAAGAGTTTTTTCCTTCATATCACGTCCAACGACAGAGATAATCCTGTCCATGATACTTGACATTTTATCCCTCGGCAGCCAGATTTCTCCGCGATTGACCACTCTGACAGCTTCACCCAGTTGACCGGGTGGATCATTGAGATCAAAATAGCCACGAGCACCGGCGTTAATCAAGTTGATAATCTCCTCCTGAGAAGGGATGTTACCCAGAAGAAGCAGCTGGGTCTTGATCTGCGGCTTAATTAATTCTTTGATAGCTTTACAGATTTCTTTCAAATGGGGCAGAGGTTCAAGATGAGCGAAAAGAATTACCTGCGGCTGAAGTTGTTTAATAGCCTCCATCAGATTTTCAATAGTTCCCTTTTCCACGGCTATGATTTCGATCGACTTATCCGGTTCAAATGCCTTTAAAATGCCGGTCAAAATAAGGTCAGAAGGACAATAAATCAAGACACCAATTTTTTCAGGTTTAGCCCTTGATGGCTGGCTATTGCTTTTTACCTGTTTCTTTTTCGGCATACCCTTTTACCCCTCAAAAAGATTAATCATTCCGATAAAATTAATATAATATAAAAAGTCAGGTGTCAAGTTAATGTATCAGTTCAGGACATTGGTGACACTTTAGCTTTCTGAATTTTCTTCCACTGGAGATAATACTGAAAAGGAGTTTTAAGTTCCAGGGCCCAATGGGGCCGTATATAGTTATGGACATATTCATACCTGGACAGTTGCTGGTTATGTTCTTCAAGGTTGAGCGGTACCTCCTGGACTTCGTAGAACTCTTCCCGATGGGTTCGGTTGCTCCGCTCTACTCCTCCATTGAGTTCTGGCTGACGGGGAGGGTTCTGAAACAGCAGGATGTCAACTCTCTCGCAAGCCTCTTCAAACTGATCCATGAACTCTGAGCCGCCATCGATCTGGATGGCTTTGATCGGGAAAGGAAACTTGGTTCTGAGGTGATATAAGAAGTCGGCGGCCGCGGTGCTGGTCTGTCTCTTATAGGCCTTCATACCTACAAACCTGGTTAGCTTGTCCCAGGCGCTAAAATGGAACCGTTTCTCATCTGGGAGGAGACTGACCCGGAGAGTGTCAACCTGAACCAGATCCCCGGGAGCTTCCACCCGGTATCCCCTGGGCATCCTGGTGGCATAGCGGGGTTTACGCCTCCGCTTACGGGCTAGTTTTGCTCTCCTGACGTTCTCCGGTTCCAGCAGTAAACCCCTAGCCTTCAGCTTGGCCATCTCCCGTCCTACCGTGCTCCCTGAAATCCTTACCCCCTCTCTCTTCAGAAGAACTGCCAGTTTATCCCGACCCCAACGAGGATACTCCTTGCTTAACTCCAATATCCTCTCTCTCACTGCCTGCGGTGTCTCCGCCTGACGCACATGAAGAGGTCGACGTGATTCTTCCTCTAAAGTCCTCAGATCATAAGGATCAAACCGCCTCTTCCAACGATAAAACGTCTGGGGTGAGATCCCAAAGTACCGACAGGTCAGTCTGGCATTCCTGTGCCGATGATAATGATCCATCCAGCGGAGCCTTTTGGCTGCAGCCTCAGAAATCGTTCCCTGCCGGACTAAAGACCGAATATACTCAGAGCCCGGAATGAGTGAACCATAAGTGGTCGTCGGTTGGATATACATAGTAACACCTATCTTACACTAAGTGTCACTAATGTGTCTGACCTAACACAGTTAAAGAAGTATTTTTCTCTCTGATGATGGCGGGAATCAGGCAAAAATAAAGGGCAGGGAAAAAGGTGGGGCAAGCTTCAGAGGCTGATCAGGGTTGATTTGATTCGAGCTGCGAAGAGCAGATTTGCGAACGAAGCTCGAATTTATGATCAAGCTCAACTGTGACCAGCTGCGTCGGTTTTTTTTGTCCGTCGAGCTCGAGACGAGCTACCTGACCTCTAAGTTCAAGTCTAAGAGGATAGATCAAGAAAGCGGTGGCTGGTATATTTATAGCTATTTTCAAAGGACAGCCTATCCTGACCGGCGCCTTAAGTAGAAACGTTACTATCTTGGAATTAATGGTTATCAACTCAGTCTCTTCGCAGAATCTTTGGCAGGAGGCTTTTTCTCCTTGGACCAAAGCTGGAAGGGAGAGCTGAAGCAAACGCTCCCCCCGCCAGTCTCCGGTTGCGTCTTGGTTGGAGGATTTATCCTCATTGCGTTTATTTAATTTTTCTTTCATGACATGACAATTATGCCCTCAGCTTGTCCGGGCAGCAATCGCTCAGCAGGATGAAAAAAAGGGTGATTTTTTCGACTCATTTCTCACCTGCAATCGATTTAGCTGCCACCTGCCCTGTCACGTCCTGATTAATAAGACGCTGGAGGCAAAAATTTTTCTCATCCGCCAGCTGAACGTTTAATTTTCATCTGCGCCAATAAAATATCTTGACTCTAGTTTCAGTCTGACCCTGGTGCCCTGCCTGCTGGCCAGGGCTGATTGGACTGCCTGAAGGACGGTACCTCTCAAAACAAGATTTAGTGGCTGGCCATCGGCCAGTTTGGGGGGAAGGGGGATGACCAGTTTTAAACTGGATTGCCGGTCAACCTTGGTCTTAAGAAAGAAGACAGCTTCTTCGCTGCTGATCGAAGCCAGCCTGGATTCTTCACTGAATTCATGACCGCAGGAGTCAAGTCCTGATACTTTCAGGGGCAAGGCCATGGCAAATTCCTTCTGGACAGTTTTTTCCCCATTGACTTCTGCCCCGTTCAGAGAGGTAGCTTTCTTCTTCATGTTAACCGCTTCCTTTTTCTTTATATTTATTTTTGATATCAGGTTAGCCCATTGAGTTTTATTTTCAATCATCACTCGGGATGAAAAAAAGGGTCATTTTAGCCTCACCCCCCAACCCTCTGTCAGCCCCGGCTGAGGTCTTTTCCTTGACAAAAAATCAGGGGCTGGATAGAATTAGCCGGAGCGCTGGAGGTAAGATTAAATTGGAAGAAGAACGCTTGGTAACTCAAATTACACCAAAAAGTGAGGATTTCTCTCGCTGGTATCTGGATTTAATTCGCCGCACTGAGCTGGCCGATTATGCTCCGATGAAGGGGATGATGGTCATCAGGCCTTATGGTTACGCCATCTGGGAAAACATTCAAAAGCTACTCGACGAAAGGATAAAAGCTACCGGCCATGTGAATGCCTATTTCCCTCTTTTTATTCCAGAGAGTTTTTTGCGTAAAGAGATGGAACATCTGGAGGGTTTCGCGCCGGAAGTTGCCTGGGTAACCCACGGCGGCGATGACGAGCTGGAAGAAAGGCTGGCGGTCAGACCGACTTCCGAAGCTATTATTGGTTTCATGTATTCCAAATGGATCAAATCCTGGCGGGACCTGCCTGTTTTAATCAATCAATGGGCCAATGTCGTCCGCTGGGAGAAAGTAACCAGACCATTCCTCCGGACAACAGAATTTCTCTGGCAGGAAGGGCATACTGCTCATGAATCTTATGATGAGGCTCAAGCTGAAACCATCCGCATTCTTGATATGTATCGGGAGTTTGTCGAAACTGAACTGGCTATACCTGTCATTTCCGGGCGAAAGACTGACCGGGAAAAATTTGCAGGAGCGCTGGCCACCTATGCAATCGAAGCTCTGATGTCTGATGGGAAGGCCCTTCAAATGGGAACATCCCATAATCTTGGCCAGCATTTTGCCCAGGTTTTCAACATCAGGTTTGAAGATCGCGGTCAGAGCCTTCAGTATGTCTGGCAGACTTCCTGGGGCGTTTCTACCAGGTTAATTGGTGCTCTGGTGATGGCCCACGGAGATGACTCCGGGCTGCTCTTTCCGCCCAGGGTGGCTCCATTTCAGGTGGTGATCATCCCGATTTCTATCGGCTCATGGAGAGAGAACGTTTTACCAGCAGCGGTTGAACTGAAAAACAAACTGGCTCGGGCTGGCCTGAGAGTTTTTCTGGATGACCGAAGTGAATATACGCCAGGCTGGAAATTTTCTGAATGGGAAATGAGGGGAGTCCCGCTGCGTCTGGAAATTGGTCCACGGGATGTAAAAAATGGTCAGGTTGTTGCTGTCCGTCGCGATCTTCAAGGGAAGTCGGTCATCAGTTTAGATGGCCTGGAGGAAAAGGTAAAAGAAATTCTGGCCAGCATCCAGGCATCACTATTCAACAAAGCTCTATCTTTCCAGAAAGAAAATACCCGCCAGGCTTCTTCTTTTGAAGAATTTAAGTCGGTTATTGAAAATAAGAGAGGATTCGTCCAGGCCAGCTGGTGCGGCTCAGAGGACTGCGAGGCCAGGATAAAAGAAGAAACAATGGCTACGATCAGAGTTATACCCCTGGATGAAGAAAAAAACCAAAAGGGGAAATGTATTTTTTGCCAGAAAGAAGCCAGAACATCAGCCGTTTTTGCCAGATCTTACTGATTGTTTTTTTGTTAATAACAGTCGATCTGGCCAAAAATATGGAGGGGAAGGGCGTG
>Ga0116142_10002871_pt1 | contig 17924 bp, 16 predicted proteins | sample AD_UKC033_MetaG_FD_89785 | JGI IMG/M metagenome (GOLD analysis project Ga0116142, IMG submission 89785) | Active sludge microbial communities of municipal wastewater-treating anaerobic digesters from USA - AD_UKC033_MetaG | ecosystem: Engineered > Bioreactor > Anaerobic > Digestate | place: USA... | reverse complement strand
CTGCCCAAGTTTCACCGAATTGGCGCGCGATGGCCACGACTGTGTCCGCTGGAACCTCCTCCACCCGTTGGAAGCGCCCCGCAAGTCCCACGTCGAGCAGAAGCTCGAGAACCATCCGGGGCCGGTCGTAGCGGCAACCGACTACGTCCGTCTCTTTGCCGAACAGATTCGGCCTTTCGTCAAACGAACGTATCTCACACTGGGCACCGACGGGTTCGGGCGTTCCGATACCCGCGAGAAGTTGCGCCACTTCTTCGAAGTGGATCGGCACTGGATCACGATCGCCGCATTGAAAGCGCTTGCCGACGATGGGGAGATCGATCGCAAGCTGGTAGCCGCAGCACTCGTCAAATACGGCATCGATCCTGAAAAACCCAACCCCCGCCTGGTGTAAGGAGGAGCGGCGATGAGCAAATTGGTAACCGTTACCGTCCCCGATATTGGTGACTTTCACGACGTTCCCGTCATCGAGGTTTTGGTCACGCCCGGACAACGCGTCGCTGTGGATGACCCCCTCTGTACGCTGGAATCCGAAAAAGCGACGATGGACGTCCCGTCCACCGTTGCCGGTATCGTCAAAGAGGTGAAGGTGCAGGTCGGCGACAAAGTCAATGAAGGCACGCCGGTGGTCGTGATCGAAACCGAGGCTTCCGGGGACGCCGAATCTTCGGCACCGGTCACAACGACAGCATCTCAAGCCAGCGATGCGGCACCAAGCAGCGCAACCGAACCCAGCGCAGTCTCTGCACCCGCCGCATCTGCCCCAGCGTCGGCCGAATCGCCTGCAGCCGCAGGCGCAACCGTACCCCCCTCGACCCAACCGCAAGAAGTGGCGCTCTTGATTCCCGATATCGGAGACTTCCACGACGTACCGGTGATCGAAGTGATGATTGCCCCGGGGCAAAGGGTCGCGGTCGATGATCCGATCTGTACGTTGGAATCCGAAAAGGCCACGATGGATGTCCCAGCTACGGTCGCGGGGGTCGTGAAAGCAGTGCGCGTCAAAGTGGGCGACAAGGTCAACGAAGGGGACGTGGTTGCGATCGTCGTCCCGGACGAAAGCCACGTTGCGCCCCCAGAGGCTTCCCCAAGTACCTCCGCACAACCCAAAACAGAATCTTCGCCAACGCCAGCCACGTCAGCTACGCCAGCGCCCACGCCCGCGCAAACGGTGTCGGCTTCGTCTTCAGTGGGCACAGCCGCCGCACCCGCGTCGCGAGCGCCGGCCGCGCCGTCACTGGCCGAGCCGCTACCCGGCGTTGCGTTGGGTGCGAAGGTCCATGCGAGTCCCGCGGTTCGCGCTTATGCCCGAGAGCTGGGGGTAGACCTGCGCTTCGTCACCCCAACCGGTCCGAACGGCCGGATCCGCAAAGAGGATGTCCGCAATTTCGTCAAAGCGGCGATGACGAGCGGCGTGGTCCCAGGCAAAACCCCCGCGGTAACCAGTGGCGGTTTTGCGCTCGACTTGCCGCCGTGGCCGAAGGTCGACTTCGCCAAATTCGGTCCGATCGAAATCAAAGAACTGCCGCGAATCCGCAAGATCTCCGCAGCGAATTTGGCGCGCAACTGGGTTGCGATTCCCGCGGTCACCTACCATGACGAAGCGGATATCACCGAACTCGAGGCGTTCCGCAAACAACTGAACCGCGAATACGAACGCGAAGGCGTGAAGTTCACGCTCCTTGCGTTCCTCATCAAGGCCTGCGTTGCGGCGTTGAAGCGGTTCCCGGAGATGAACGCGAGCCTCGATGGGCACAACATCGTGCTCAAGCACTATTGGAATATCGGCTTTGCGGCGGATACTCCGCACGGGCTTGTCGTGCCGGTGCTCAAGAACGCCGACCAAAAGAGCTTGGTCGAGATCGCACGCGAAACCGCGGAGTTGGCTGCGAAAGCGCGCGCCGGCAAGCTCGCGCCCGCTGAGATGCAAGGGGCAACCTTTACCGTCTCGAGCCTGGGCGGCATCGGTGGAACGGGGTTCTCCCCGATCGTCAATGCCCCAGAAGTGGCGATCCTGGGCGTCAATAAAGCGGTGATGAAACCAGTCTGGAACGGCGAAACGTTCGTTCCTCGCCTGATCGTGCCGCTTTCGCTTACCGCGGATCACCGGGTGATCGACGGCGCGTACGCCACCCGCTTCACGACATTGCTCACGCAACTCCTTGCCGATTTCCGGCGGGTGCTCCTCTAACCGAGACGGGAGAAGACGATGAGCATGAAAACCCAATTGCTGGTGCTTGGTGGCGGTCCAGGCGGATACTCTGCCGCATTTCGCGCAGCGGATCTTGGTCTTGAGGTAACGATCGTCGAACGTTACCCCGTCCTTGGGGGCGTTTGCCTCAATGTGGGCTGTATCCCATCGAAAGCACTGCTGCACGTCGCTGCGGTGATCGACGAAGCGCGACATCTCGACCGAGCCGGCATCACCTTCGGCGCGCCGCAAATCGATCTCGACCGCCTGCGTAACTACAAAGCCCAAGTGGTGCGAAAACTCAACCAAGGCCTGGCGGGAATGGCCAAAGCGCGCAAGGTCAATCACATCCAGGGCATCGGGAAACTCACGGGGCCCAGCACGTTGGCGATCGAACGGACCGAGGGTCCGAACGGCCGACCGACGGGTGAAACGCTCACGCTCACCTTCGAGCAAGCGATTCTCGCTGCCGGGTCGGAGCCGATTCGTCTCCCCTTCCAACCCCAAGACCCCCGTGTGGTGGATTCCACCGGTGCGCTTGCGCTTCCCTTCTTACCCAAGCGGATGCTGGTCGTCGGCGGTGGCATCATCGGTCTGGAAATGGGTACCGTGTATGCGACGCTCGGGGCGCAGGTCGATGTCGTCGAAGCCAGCAGCGATCTCATACCGGGGGCCGATCGTGACCTGGTGCGGGTGTGGGAAAAGGTCAACGGCAAGCGCTTCGCCGGGCTCTACCGCAACACCCGCACAACGGCACTCGAAGCCAAAGACGACGGCATCTGGGCAAGTTTCGAAGGAGCCAACGCACCCGAAGGAGCCCAACGCTACGATCTGGTGTTGGTTGCGGTCGGTCGGCGCCCGAATGGGCGAGCGATCGGCGCGGAAGCGGCCGGTATCACCATCGACGAACGGGGATTCATCCCGGTAGATGCCCAGCGCCGTACCAACGTACCGCACATCTTCGCGATCGGGGACTTGGCAGAAGCGCCGATGCTCGCACACAAAGCGGTGCATGAAGGGCACGTTGCGGCCGAGGCTGCGGCCGGACACAAGCGGGCGTTCGACGTATTACAGATCCCGTCGGTCGCCTACACCGACCCAGAGATCGCCTGGGCCGGTTTGACCGAGACCGAGGCGAAAGCGCAGGGGCGCGCGGTCGAAGTGGCCACTTTCCCGTGGGCCGCATCGGGGCGGGCGATCGCCAACGGCCGCGACGAAGGGTTCACCAAGCTCATTTTCGATGCCGAAACGAAGCGGATCGTCGGCGGTGCCGTCGTTGGGGTGAATGCTGGGGAATTGATCGGCGAAATCTGTTTGGCGATCGAAATGGGCGCAGAGGTCGCCGATATCGCGCACACGATCCATCCCCACCCCACCCTCTGTGAGTCGGTGGGGATGGCGGCAGAGGTAGCCGAAGGGAGTTGTACCGACCTACCGCCCAAACGCAAACGCTAACGAGCCGCTATTGCCACCGTTGCCAGACGGGAACGAGGTCGTCTGGCAACGTGTGGCCCAGAGCGCCCAAATCCCACGGTGATTCCTCTGGCGCGTGGAAGTCACTCCCTTGGGACGCAGCGAGACCATAGCGGCGGCAGATATGCACCCAATGGTTGGTGGCGTTTGGATCGTGCGCCGAGGTAATCACCTCGATCGCGTCACCCCCCAGATCGACGAATTCGGCAAGAAGTGCGTTCCATTCGCGTTCGCTCAAGCGGTACCGTCCGGGATGCGCCACCACCGCCACCCCTCCTGCGGCATGAATCCACGAAACCGCTTCTTGGAGTGTTGCCCATTGGTGGTCCACGTACCCCGGTTTTCCTTTCGCCAAGTAATGGGCGAAAACCGCGTTCATCGAAGAAAAATGGCCCGCATGCACGAGGTAGCGCGCAAAATGGGCGCGGCTGATCAAATCGGGGTTGCGCACGAAACGCAAAGCCCCTTCCCAGACATCGGCAAAGCCACACGCTTCGAGTGCAGCCGCCATCTTGCGCGCGCGCGCCGTGCGGCCCCGCCGAACTTGCTTGAGCCCCGCAGTCAATGCTGGCGCCGTTTCGTCGATTCCCAATCCAACGACATGGATGGTCTCCCCGGCGAACGAAACGGAAATCTCCACGCCCGCGACAAATGGAACCCCAAACTGCCCAGCGGCTTCCCGAGCTTCCGCCAAACCGGCCACCGTATCGTGATCGGTAAGCGCAAAAAGGGCCACCCGGTTCTGGGCAGCCCTTTTGACGAGCTCGGACGGAGTCAAAACCCCGTCCGACGCGGTCGAGTGGCTGTGCAGGTCGACGCGCTGCGCCTTCCTCATCGGCCACCCGTCCCGATTTATGCGGCGCGATCAGCCGCCACCAACTCGATTTCGAACGTCAGGTCGTGGCCCGCAAGCGGATGGTTCGCGTCGATCGTCACGTGCGTTTCGGTCACCTCGGCAACCACGACCGGAATTTGCTGGCCGTCTGCGCGCTGCATCACCAGTTGCAGCCCAACCTCCGGCTCGATTTCTGGTGGCAGTTGTTCACGCGGCACTTGCAGCATCGCGCGCTCCGAACGCTGCCCGTAGGCTTCGTCGGCAGGAATCGTAATGGTCTTGCGCTCCCCTACCTGCATCCCTTAGACCGCCTTCTCGAAGCCGGGGATCACCTGTCCAGCCCCCAGTGTGAACTGGAGGGGATCGCGACCTTCGGAGCTATCGAAGACGCTGCCATCGGCCAGTGTCCCTTTGTAATGCACCTGGACGGTATCGCCCGCTTGGGCGGCTTGTTGCGTGGTCATACTCACTTTCCTTTCACACAGTCAGAACAGCGTGGCGAGCCGCGCGTGCGTTTTTTGCCCACCACTTCGCTACAATACTCCTTTCGTTCCTTTTTCACAACCCTTTGGGGCAAAAAAGTGCAGACGACCAACGCCATCGCGGATGACCGAATCTATTTGCCCACGCACCAATGGTTGCAACCCGAAGGCGAAGGGCTGTGGCGCATGGGGATCACCCCTTTTGCGGCTGAACAGCTCGGTGACGTTGTCTTCGTCGAACTTCCGGATCGTGAAGTTCGGGTAAACGAAGGCGAAACCCTCTTCGTCGTCGAATCGGTCAAAACCGCGTCCGACGTCGCGGCACCGGTTGACCTCGAAGTCCTCGACGTCAACCGCGCGTTGCACGACCACCCCGAGTGGCTCAACGAAGCGCCGTTGGACCATTGGATCGTCCTCTTGCGCGCCGAAAAGCCGATCGATCCGGAAAAATGCCTCGCTGCGGAAACGTATGCGCAGCAAATCGCGGCAGAACGATGAAGCGCCCGCTTCCGTTCCCGCGCGCTCTGGTAGCGCTCTGGTTGCTGGTGGTCGCGTTCTTCGTGGTCTGGTACCACGGCGAAACGGTTCCACAACCCCTACCCGACGCGCCCACGCGTCCCAACGCTGACGCACGCCTTCCCTGTGTCTCGTACAGTCCCTACTTCCGTGCGGGCGTCACACCACTTGACCCCAATACCCAGATCCCACCGGAATGGATCGACCTGGACCTCCAAGCGTTGGCCAAAATCACCCGCTGTGTGCGCACCTATTCGGTCGACCAGGGGCTCGATCGAGTGCCCGAGTTCGCGGCGCGCCATGGCCTCACCGTTTGGCTGGGTGCGTGGATCGGACGGGACGACAAGAAAAACGCGCAGGAACTCGCGCGCGCGATCGCGTTGGCCAATCAATATCGCGGCGTCGTAACACGCCTGATCGTCGGCAACGAAGTCTTGCTACGGCGCGAACAGACACCAGAAAATTTGGCGCGCTACCTGGAACAAGCAAAAACACAAGCGCAGGTTCCCATCACCTACGCCGACGTCTGGGAATTCTGGTTGCGTTACCGCAATGCGCTACTTCCGCACGTCGACCTTGCAACGATTCATATCCTTCCGTACTGGGAAGATCGACCGCAGCCAATCGACTCGGCTGCAGAACATCTCTTCCGCATCCGAACGATGGCCCGCCAAGTGCTCGGTGCCATTCCGATCGCGATCGGCGAGACCGGCTGGCCCAGTGCCGGCAAACAACGCGAAGGCGCCGTTCCCTCCCGGGTGAATCAGGCGAAATACGTTCGCGATGTTCTCTCACTGGCGGCTACGTTCAACTGGGACGTCAATTTCATCGAATCCCACGACCAACCGTGGAAACGCGCTTTGGAAGGGACCGTGGGTGGGTATTGGGGGGTTTTGAATACCGCTCAGGAACCGAAATTTCCCCTCACTGGGCCGGTTGCGGAGCGGGACACCCTCTGGCCCCCTTTGACTGCGGCGCTCATGGGCGCGGTGCTGCTGCCGCTCATCGCGTCGCTGCGACGCTGGCCGGTGACGCTTCTTGGGGCAGCGCTGGGATTCACGGCCTTTTGGCAATGGGAACATGCGGTGGTCGCCTATCGCAACGCGTGGGAATGGGGAGCATTGGGCGCTACCGGGGTCGTTGCGCTTGTCGTCGCGGTCGCGTTGGCGGCACGACCCACGTACCGCGCGACTCCACCAGACTGGCTGACCGTTGCAACCAGCTATCTCCTCTTTGCCCTGGCCGTCGCCAACGTTTGGCTCGTCGTCGATGGCCGTTATCGCGACTATGCCACCTGTCTCTACCTACCGCTTGCGTTGGTGGCGCCACTGCGTCACTGGTCCGTTACCCTCACCGAACGGCTCTGGAGTGCGATCGCACTCCTTTGCGCCGCGTTCGTCTGGCTGAAAGAGGCGATGAACGGCCAAGCGCTCTTGTGGTTTCTCACCACCGCGGCGATCACGCTGTCGCTTCCGCGCGCCCGCGCTGCGTCCAGCCAAGCCACACGGGTAGCGCCAACAGCGCCGCAATGACCCCCGTCGTCGCACTATAGAAAACCGTGGCGAAGAGTCCCAACCAAAGCGCCCCAAACGCGATCTGTCGCCAGGAAAAGCGGAACGCAGCCATCGCGAGCGCAACGGCGACCCAACCCGCTCGTTCCTCGATGAACGCTTGCACGAGCAAGGTCTTTGCAACACACGCCCAACCCAGTTCCGGCTGCCATGTCGCACCACACGCAAAGGGGGCTACCCCACTTTCCAACCACAGAAAACGCAGCGCCAGAAAACCGGCAAGACTTACGAAGAGAACGAACCAACCACCTTTTTCCGCGACTACCAGCCTGTTAGAATCCTGCCTGCCTGTCGTATCCACAGCCGTTCTCCGCCCGTTTTCCCGTTGTGTCGTGATTCTACCGATTTTCCTTCACGCGATTTCGTAGGGACCACCATGCTCCGCTCTGTCACGCCCCTCCTGCCACTGCTGCGCCGAACGCTCACGGCGCTCCTCCTCACCGTGCTCGTCCTTACCGCTTTCTGGCAAGCCTGGGCCTGGCACGTGCGGCTGGGAACCGAACCTGGGGTTGCCGGAGAGATCAACGGGTTTGCCTACACACCGTTTCGCCGGGATCAATCGCCGCTCGAAAAGCGTTATCCGAGCCCGGAGCAAATTGCGCAAGATCTCGATCTACTCGCTCTCTATACGAAACGGATCCGCACCTACGGGGTCACCGACGCCCCCGCCATCTACCCTCTGGCCCACCAGCGCAAATTCGAAGTGGCTATGGGTCTCTGGGTCTCCGCGGATCAAGCGCTCTCGGAACGCGAAATCGCAGCAGGGCTCGAAATGGCGGAACGCTACGACAACATCACCCGCATCGTCGTGGGCAACGAAGCGCTCTTGCGCAAAGAGATGACCGTTGCCGAAATGGCTGCCTACCTCGATCGCGTCCGTGATGAACTGCGCCGCCGCTTTCCCGACAAAAATCGCCGCCCGCTCGTCTCGACAGCCGAACCGTGGCACGTTTGGCTGAAGAACCCCGAACTGGCGGACCACGTCGATTTCGTGATGATCCACCTGCTCCCCTACCACGAGGGGATCGACGTCGCCCGGGCGCTCGATTACGCCTTTGGACGCCTTGAAGAAGTGCAAAAGCGTTTCCCGAAACTGCCCGTCGTGATCGGTGAGATCGGCTGGCCCAGTCGCGGCGAAGTCATGCCCAACCTCTTGGGAGGGGATGAACGGGCTGAAGCTTCGATCGAAAACGCTGCCCATTTCGTCCGTGGCTTTCTCTCCGACCCTCGCTCGCTCTTTCTCGACTATTACATCATGGAGGCGTTCGATCAACCCTGGAAGGTGGCCGTCGAAGGGTGGGCAGGAGCCCATTGGGGGGTCTTTGACGCCGACCGGCAACCGAAATATTCGCTCGATGGCCTCATCGTCCGCGACGTCCGTTGGCAAGAGAAGGCCAAACTTGCAACCTTCATCGGCGCGCCGCTCCTCTTTGCGCTCGCCTTTGCGCTCGCCAGCTGGAACCTGCTCGGGCGTCTGTGGTTGATGGGGCTGACGCAGCTCTGTGTGATCGTGCTCCTCATCGGCGTCTATCTCCCCAAAGACTATTACCTTTCGCGCGGGGATCTCGTCGGCCTGATCTTCCTCATCCTGGCAACACTGATGACCGCCGCAGTGCTCCTCTCCCATGGGTTCGAATTCGGTGAAGTGCTCTTCAAACGGCAATGGCGGCGACGCTTCACCCCTCTGCCTCCAGTTCCTCCTGAAAAAGCCCCATTCGTTTCGGTCCACCTTGCTTGCTATAACGAACCGCCCGAAATGGTGATCGCCACCATCGATTCGCTCGTTGCGATGGACTACCCCCACTTCGAAGTGATCGTCGTCGACAACAACACTACCGACGAAGCGCTGTGGAAGCCGGTCGAAGCCCACTGTGCCCAATTGGGCGATCGGGTGAAGTTTTTCCACCTCCCCAAATGGCCCGGATTCAAAGCAGGGGCGCTCAATTTCGCGCTTCGGCAAACCGACCCACGTGCCGAGGTGGTTGGCGTCGTCGATGCCGATTACGTCGTCGAACGGGACTGGCTTGCGCGGCTCATCCCCCATTTCCTCGAGTCACCGCTGGTCGCGGTGGTTCAGGCGCCGCAAGCCCACCGGGAATATGAACACTCCTTTTTCCAACGGATGTGCAATTGGGAGTTCGAAGGTTTTTTCCGGATCGGGATGCACCACCGCAACGAACGCAACGCCCTCATCCAGCACGGGACGATGACGCTCATTCGCCGCTCGATGCTCGAAGCGGTTGGCGGGTGGTCCGAATGGTGCATCTGTGAAGACACCGAGCTGGGGTTGCGGCTCTTGGAGCGGGGCTATGAGATCCGCTACGTCGACCACATCTTCGGTCGCGGGCTGACCCCATCGGACTTCGCCGCGATCAAATCACAACGATTCCGCTGGGCGTTTGGGGCGATGCAGATCCTCAAAGCCCATATGCCGTATCTTCTGGGGAAAAAGCCATCCCAACTGACCTTTGCGCAACGCTACCATTTCCTCACCGGCTGGTTTGCCTGGTTTGGGGATGCGCTCCACCTCATCTTCGCGATGGGGTCGCTCTTCTGGACGCTGGGCATGATCTACGCACCCAAAACCTTCACCCTTCCCGTTGCAACGCTGGCAGCACCGGTGCTCGGCTTCATGGCGTTCAAGTCGGCGTTGGGGCCGATCCTCTATCGCCGCACCATGCAGACGAAATGGATCGACATTCTGGGCGCGTCGATCCTTTCGGTGGGACTGTCGCACACCATCGCGCGCGGCGTGTTGGCGGGGCTCACCCACAAAAAAGGGACGTTCGTGCGCACGCCCAAAGGGTGGCGTGCTAAGGGCACCTTCGCCTTTTTCGGACCGATCCGCGAAGAACTGGGTATGCTCATCGCGATCACCGCAAGCGGCGCGCTCCTCGTTGCACAACGGGGATGGCTCTCACTGGAAATCCAGCTCTGGGTTGCGATCCTGGCGCTGCAAACGATCCCTTACCTTGCGGCGGTGTTGTGCCAGATCTTTGCCTATCTGCCCGACAATACTCCACCCGAAACCGCTGCAAGCACCCCATCGCCAGCGCCACACTCCTGAAAACAGCGCATCGCTGGCGATACGGTTGACAAGCTATGATTATTAGAAAATAATTATATATACTATCACCAAAGGAGGCAGTGAAATGGCACACATCGTCATCCTCGGGCATGCCTGCGGCATACGAAGCTCGTGAACTCATCGGGCCGCCGCACAAAATCACCGTGATCAACGCCACCGACTATTTCCAATTCGTCCCGTCGAACCCCTGGGTTGCGGTGGGGTGGCGCAAAAGAGAAGAGATCGTCTTGCCTATCCGCCCCTATCTCGAACGCAAAGGGATCGACTTCATCGCGCAGCCCGCGACACGGATCGACGCGAACCACAACACCATCACGCTCGCAAACGGGGAAACGGTCGATTACGATTTTCTCATCATCACCACGGGTCCGAAGCTGGCGTTCGACGAAGTCCCAGGATCGGGGCCGAACGGGGGCTTTACCCAATCGGTCTGTACCGTAGACCATGCCGAGCAGTGTTACACCGATTTCGAAAAACTGTGTGCCGATCCGGGCCCCGTGATCGTCGGTGCGATGCCGGGAGCGAGCTGTTTCGGCCCCGCTTATGAATACGCGATGGTGCTCGACACTGCGCTGCGCAAACGCAAACTGCGCAGCAAAGTTCCGATCACTTTCGTCACTTCGGAACCCTACATCGGCCACCTGGGGTTGGATGGCGTCGGTGATTCCAAAGGGATCATGGAACACGAATTCCGCCAGCACGACATCCGTTGGATCACTAACGCCAAAACCACGCGGGTGGAAGACGGCAAGATGTTCGTCGACGAGCTCGACCGCAACGGCCAACTGGTCAAGCAACACGAACTCCCGTTCAAGCACGCGATGATGCTCCCGGCGTTCAAAGGAGTCGATGCCGTTGCAGCGGTCGAAGGGCTGTGCAATCCCCGCGGCTTCGTGATCGTGGACGAGTACCAGCGCAGCCCCAAATACCCGAACATCTACTCGGCTGGCGTTTGTATCGCCATTCCTCCGGTGGGTCCCACGCCCGTCCCCACCGGCGTTCCCAAAACCGGGTACATGATCGAGTCGATGGTGACCGCGATCGTCCATAACCTCAAAGAGGTGCTCGACGGCAAGGAGCCCTCGCACAAAGGAAGCTGGCAGGCGCTCTGCCTGGCGGTCTTCGGCGACCGTGGCGCTGCTTTTGCTGCAATCCCGCAACTGCCACCGCGTGACGTCAACTGGTTCGCGTCGGGCAAATGGGTCCATTGGGCGAAGATCGGATTCGAGAAATACTTCCTCAACAAGATGAAAACGGGCAAGTCGGAGCCGTTCTACGAAAAAGCCTTGATGAAGATGATGGGCTTTTCCCGACTCAAAGAGAAACTCCACCTCTGACCCATTGTGCGCACCTCCGCCCAGCGCGGCCGGAACCAAACGGTTCCCGCCGCGCTTCTTGCGTTTTCGCGGCACAAAACGCTCCAGCGACGCCGGTATATAATGAACCCTCATCAGTAAAACGAATGGGTACACCGATGGCGCAGTACGTGATGTCGATGTTTCGGGTCAGCAAAACCGTCCCTCCGAAACGGCAAATCATCAAAGACATTTCGCTCTCTTTCTTCCCCGGAGCCAAGATCGGACTTCTGGGGCTCAACGGTGCCGGAAAATCGACCGTGCTCCGCATCATGGCGGGCGTCGATAAAGAGTACGAAGGCGAAGTCCAGTGGCAGCCGGGGATCAAGATCGGCTATCTGCCGCAAGAACCAGAACTCGACCCCAACAAAACGGTGCGCGAAGAGGTCGAATCGGGGTTGGGAGCGATCATCGAAGCGAAAAAACGGCTCGACGAAATCTACGCCGCGTACGCGGAACCCGACGCCGATTTCGACAAACTGGCCGAAGAACAAGCCAAATACGAAGCGATCCTGGCCAACGCTGGTGCGGACATCGAAAACCAGATGGAACAGGCAGCCGATGCGCTCCGCCTCCCCCCTTGGGACGCCAAAATCGCCAACCTTTCTGGCGGTGAAAAGCGTCGGGTGGCACTCGCGAAATTGCTCCTCTCCAAACCCGATATGCTGCTTTTGGATGAGCCGACCAACCACCTCGACGCCGAATCGGTCGAATGGTTGGAGCAGTACCTGGTGCGCTTCCCAGGAACGGTCGTCGCGGTGACCCACGACCGCTACTTCCTCGACAATGCCGCCGAATGGATTCTGGAGCTCGACCGCGGCGAAGGAATCCCTTGGAAAGGCAACTACAGCTCGTGGTTGGAGCAAAAAGAGAAGCGCCTGGAGCAAGAGGCCAAAGCCGAAGCAGCGCGCCTCAAAGCGATGAAACACGAATTGGAGTGGGTGCGCAGCAATCCCAAAGGACGGCAAGCCAAATCCAAAGCACGTCTAGCCCGCTTCGAAGAACTCGCCAGTATCGAGTATCAGCGCCGCAACGAAACGCAGGAGATCTTCATTCCGCCCGGAGAGCGTCTGGGGGACCAGGTGATCGAATTCCGCAACGTCAGCAAAGGGTTTGGCGATCGACTGCTGATCGACAATCTCTCGTTCATCGTCCCGAAAGGGGCGATCGTTGGGATCATCGGCCCCAACGGCGCCGGTAAATCGACCCTCTTTCGCATGATCCTGGGAAGAGAGCAGCCCGACAGCGGCGAAATCCTGATCGGCCCGACGGTAAAAATCGCGGCCGTCGACCAAACCCGCGAAGGGCTCGACCCCAACAAAACCGTCTGGGAAGAGGTCTCCAACGGTCAGGACATCCTCAAGATCGGCAATTTCGAAATCAACAGCCGCGCCTATCTTGGCCGCTTCAATTTCAAGGGGGCAGACCAACAGAAGATCGTCGGGAAGCTCTCCGGCGGCGAGCGGGGGCGTCTGCACCTGGCGAAAACCCTCCTGCAGGGGGGCAACGTGTTGCTCCTTGACGAGCCGTCGAACGACCTCGACGTCGAGACGCTTCGCGCCCTTGAAGAAGCGCTCCTCGAATTCCCCGGCTGCGCGCTGGTCGTCAGCCACGACCGCTGGTTCCTCGACCGGATCTGCACCCACATCCTAGCGGCCGAAGGGGATTCGCAATGGACCTTCTTCGAGGGCAACTACCGCGAATACGAAGAGGACAAGAAACGGCGTCTGGGTGAAGAAGCGGCAAGACCGAAACGGATCCGCTACAAACCGATCACCCGTTCCTAGTCCGGAATGAACTGGATCGCCACGCACTGGCAGGAAGCCGGCCATCGTTCAGGCCGGATCGCGGGGCTCGCTCTTTGCATATCCCATGACCACACCAAAGGATAAACTGGAGACACACAACCATGAGCGACGCGATCTTCCGCAAAACCGAAAAAGGGCAGGAAGAGATCAAAACGCGCAGCGCGGGACTCAATCCGCGACAACGGCGCATCCTGATCCTCATCGACGGTCAAAAGAGCGTTTCCCAATTGCGGGAGCTAGCCGCTACCGACGATTTGACCCATGTCCTCAGTACGATGGAAGAGCTTGGTCTGATCGAGCTGGTTGGGACGGTGGATGAAACAGGCGCAACGCAGTCGGTCGACCGCATCGAATCGATCACAGCGTTCCGCCCGCTCCCGGACCCCCCCAACCCGAAAGAGCTCGAAATGGCGCGTAATTTCATGATCAATACGCTGCGCACCTTTTCCGCGACGCCGATCGACCACTTGTCTTTGATCGAAGACATTGCCGCCGCACCAGACCATGAAGTCTTGCGCGCCCTCTTCGGTCGCTGGTACCAAGCGATCGTCGAGACGACGCAAGGAAGAGCGCGGGCAGAACAACTGCGTCTCGACCTGTTGAAGGTCCTATGATCGTGCGAAAGATGCGTGCTTCGGGCGCAGCAGCTATTGACAGAGAGCGCGAAACACCGTATCATACGCGTCTCTCGCACGTTGCGGGTGGTTAGCTCAGCGGTAGAGCACTGCCTTCACACGGCAGGGGTCAGTGGTTCGATCCCACTACCACCCACCAGTGAAGTACGTACGGGCCGGTAGCTCAGTTGGTAGAGCGTCGCGTTCGCAATGCGAAGGTCGTGGGTTCGACTCCCATCCGGTCCACCAACCCATTTTTTTCCTGCTTTTGCTCCGATCTCCTCAGTACAGCTGTCGTACAGTGACTCGCTGTTTGTTTCCTATATCCCTGCCGCTTGCGCCCACCACTTGCTGACGATCCACACCTTGGTTCCGGGTTGGACCGCTGTAGCGAGTTCGACGATATCGAGGTTCCCCATCCGAATACATCCGTGCGAGCACGGTACCCCAAGCTTTTCCTCTTCTGCCGTGCCATGAAGGTAGATGAATCGCCGTTGCGTATCGACCTTCCCCAACCGATTCCAACCCACCTCTTCGCCACACAACCAAAGAATCCGCGTCAAAATCCAGTCGTGCGCGTCGGAACGCGCCAGACCGGCTCCGCTACCTTGCTTGCGCCCGTCCTGCCCCCATTGGGGAAGGAAGCCGCGAGCACCGGTCGGACGCCGCCCTTTGAAGACCGTCCCTAACGCCATTCCGGCACCGATCACCGCGCGGATGCGATGTCGCCCCAGCGGTGTCTGGCCACTGCCAAGCCGTTGCCCTACCCCGGCACGTGCTGTGGAAACGGGATAGATGCGTTGGCATACTCCGTCCCAATCGTAGAGAAAGAGGCGTTGGGTTGCGACGCAGATCACCACTTTTGCTGCGCTCATGATCGTTTTTTCCGTTGTGTGCGTCGAAGCTGAAAAAAATGGCGCAATTGCGCGATACACGCATCCCGCAGCACTCCGCCGCGAACCTCGGTATGCGGATTGAGCGCACGGTGGGCAAAAAGGTCGAGTTGTGAGCCCGCCACCCCGGTTTTGGGTTCCGGTGCGCCGAAAACCACGGCTGCGACCCGGGCTTGAAAAATGGCACCGGCGCACATCGCACAGGGTTCGACCGTCACATAGAGAATCGTCCCAGGCAACCGGTAGTTGCCCCGCTGTCGCGCCGCGGCGCGCAGTGCGACGATCTCGGCATGAGCGGTCGGATCGTCTGTGCCGATGGGCTGATTGCATCCCAACGCCACTAACGCACCTTCTGCTACCACCACCGCACCCACCGGCACTTCACCGCAACGCTCCGACAGTTTCGCCATAGCGATCGCCCAGCGCATCCACACCTGATCCCATAATGCCTGGGTCACCAGGGCATCCCGGCGATTGCGATGTGCCGAATGGGTCAAATTTGCTGCTCCGCAACAACCTTGACTCTATAATAGCAAAGTGCTGCGATCCCAAGGAATTCGACCTATGTCCCCCTCACAACAACACAACATTTTGTTCGATCCATTGGCGCGCTGGTGCACGCTAGGGCTCAAAACGTGTGCGGCAGACGATACCGCAATGGCTGTCGCACAGCAGATGGAAGCCCAAGGGGTCTCGAGTCTGATCGTCGAAAAAGCGGGAAAAGCCGTGGGTATCGTCACCGACCGCGACCTACGCAACAAAGTGGTTGCGCGTGGGCTTGCGCCGGAATCGGTTACCGCTGAGTCGATCATGGGGGCGCCGCTGGTGAGTTTACCCCGTCATGCGCCGCTTCACGCCGCTCTCTTGGAGATGGCGCGCCGCGGCATTCACCGCCTGGTGGTTTGTGATGAGGCAGACAACCCCATCGGAATCCTGTCGCAGAGCGATGTGCTCAAAACCCAACGCCATTCCCCCCATTTGATGGCGCTCGAAATCGAGAAAGCCACCGCTTTGGAGACGCTCAAGGAACTCCAACAGACGCTGCAAGAGTTGGTTGCGATCCTGGTTCGAACCCATACGCCCATTCAGGAGACCGTGGCGCTCATTGCCTATCTCAACGACGCGTTGGCGCGTCGGGTGGTGGAAATCACCGCGGAATCGGTAGGGTTGGGGTTGGACCGCTTTGCATTCGTCGTCCTGGGGAGTCAAGGGCGGGGCGAACAAACGTTGGCCACCGACCAGGACAATGCGCTCGTTTTGGCCGACGATCTCGACGAAACGGAAGTGGCGTTGGCTCAAACGCTCGGGGAACGCATTTCCGAAGGCTTACTCGCGATCGGTTTCCCGCCGTGCCCGGGAAACATCATGACCCGAAACCCCTTTTGGCGGCGCAGTGCGCAAGCGTGGCAAGAACAGATCGCTGCGTGGGTCGAGCGGCCCACACCCGAGCACGTGCTCAACGCGGCGATGTTTGCCGATATTCGGACGCTTGCGGGCAACGATACGCTCACACAGCAACTCGTGCAGAGGTTTTACACGGAAGCGGCGCGCGACAACCTCTTCTTTGCGCGGATGGCTCAGAACACGGTGCGCTTCGCGGTACCACTCAGCTGGTTGGGGCGGATCAAGACCAAACCCTCCGGTGCGATCAAGGCGGGGGTCGACCTCAAAAAAGCGGGGATTTTCGCGATCACCGATGGCATTCGGACACTTGCCCTGCGTCACCAAGCGTTAACGGGCAATACATTCGCGCGAATCGAAAAACTCAAAGAAAAAGGCGTATTGCCTGAACACGAGGGCAAGGAACTGCGCTCTGCCTTGGCCTTCCTGCTCGATCTACGGCTGCGTGCGCAGCTCGACGCGATCGACGCAGGCATGCCCCCCAGCAATGTGATCGATCTCAAAGCGCTTACGCGGTTGGAGCGGGCCGAACTCATCGCCGCGCTGCGTACGGTCGAGCGCTTTCAAGCGTTCATCCGCATGCACTTCAAATTGGACTTGTTGCGCAACTGAGCAACACGGGATCAAGCGACCGCGCCAGCCTGAACGGCGCGGATATAGGTCATGAGCGCGATCGTCTCTTCTGGTGTCAGATCGAGAAACTGAACGCCATAACCCTCCCCGTCGCGAAGATGGGCGGCATCCAGTTTCCGTTGGGAGCGCACCTGGGCACGCACACTCAGAATGAGTTCGCTGCCCGCCAAGTCGATTTTGAACTTCAACGTCACGGTCTCGCCGACCTGCAACGGGTGACGAGTCGCCAACAAGCCGCCACCCAACGAAAGATCCAACAACACGCCGCCATGGGGTGTCCCATCTTCGGTGAGAACCGCACAGACGAGGCGAACCGGCACACGGTCGCTGCGGCGCAGGCGTAACGCCTTGACTTCGCCCGGGTAGGTCAAGTGATGGTAGGGAAAAGGTTTCGAGACGTTCGCCAAAAGCGACGCGGAAAAAAGGAAGGCATAGGAGCCCGACGTCCCTTTGATTTGAAGCGTTGTCCCTTCCCTGATGAAGATGGGGACGTCATTGCGCGTCACCGCATCGATCAGCAACGATTTGTTGCGCAACATGCCGACGTAACGCGCCCAAAGGGGCTGCTCTTCACTGCCGATCTTGATTTGCAGCAACTCCCCAGGAACCAGATGGAGCTCATCGAACCCCAGAGAAACCGCCCTTTTTTCTTCGTCACTACCTTTGACTTCGACACGCTGCGCGCTTTCGAGTGCCGCGCGAAACCGTTCGTCGGTAGAAATGTCCCGCTCTGGACCCAATTTGAAGAGTCTTTGTTTTTCCTGATCGGTTTCGATCACATAACCGCGACGCAGCAGAAGCCGCCCGTCCCGGTCGTAGACGTCGAACGGCAACGGCTTCCCGACCAGGAGTTCGTGCAGTTTGACGGGGGCGCGCAACATCGGTCAAACCTCTTTTCGCGAAAAAGCAAGTCACTCCCACTCGATCGTTGCTGGCGGTTTGCCCGAAATATCATAAACGACGCGGTTGACACCGCGCACTTCGTTGATGATGCGGTTCGCGACGCGCCCCAACAAGGCGTGCGGCAGTTCGGCCCAATGCGCGGTCATGAAGTCCTGGGTCTG
>Ga0116142_10002869_pt1 | contig 17928 bp, 13 predicted proteins | sample AD_UKC033_MetaG_FD_89785 | JGI IMG/M metagenome (GOLD analysis project Ga0116142, IMG submission 89785) | Active sludge microbial communities of municipal wastewater-treating anaerobic digesters from USA - AD_UKC033_MetaG | ecosystem: Engineered > Bioreactor > Anaerobic > Digestate | place: USA... | reverse complement strand
TCGAGCGCCACAGGACATCCATCACGACACTTTCGGCTTCGCTGATCGGCATTTTCGTTTACGTCCGTAATCGATGGTTGATGATTACGCGTGTAAACGATGATGTCAAGGAGAGGGCGGATTGGGGATACGAACAATCAATAGAAACGTCCCTCGCGCCGACGCGCTCCGGACCTTAGGAAATCCCGATCCCGCTTCAACGCTCCACGAAGGCGCGCTCGATGACGTAATCGCCCGGCGTGCCGATGCGCGGCGAGACGGCGAACCCGCGTTCGTCCAGCAGGGAGCTCAGCGAGGCAAGCATGGCGGGGCTGCCGCAGATCATCGCGCGGTCGTGGGCCGGGTCGAGCGGCGGCAGGCCGATGTCGGCGTTGAGCTTGCCGCTGGCGAGCAACTGGTCGAGGCGGCCGCTGTTGCGGAAGGCCTCGCGCGTGACGGTCGGGTAGTAGACGAGCTTCTCGCGCACGGCCTCGCCGAAATATTCGTGGTTCGGCAATTCCTTTTCGAAAAAGTCGCGATAGGCGAGATCGGCGACTTCACGCACGCCGTGGGTGACGATGACCTTGTCGAATCGTTCCCAGGTTTCCGGATCGCGCGCAATCGACAGGAAAGGGGCAAGTCCCGTACCGGTCGAAAGCAGGTACAGATGCCTGCCGGGCTTGAGGTCCTGCAGCAGCAGCGTGCCCGTCGGCTTGGAGCCGATCAGGATCTCGTCGCCGACCTGAACGTGCTGGAGGCGCGAGGTCAACGGACCGTTCTGCACCTTGATGCTGAAGAACTCGAGGTGTTCCTCGTAGTTCGCGCTGGCGATGCTGTAGGCGCGCAGCAGCGGACGCCCGTCGACGAGGAGGCCGATCATGATGAACTGGCCGTTCTCGAAGCGCAGGCCGGCGTCGCGCGTGGTGATGAAACTGAAGAGGTGCGCGTTCCAGTGACGGATGGCGATCACTCGTTCGGTGTTGAAGGCAGCCACGGATTCACCTGTACACGGATTCAACGGCGCTCGGGCGCGTCAGCCCATTGTCGACGGCCGCGATCCGCGCGGTTTGGCGAGGATCAAGCCGGCGCCGCGCGAGCCGCGGCGCAAAGTCGCAGCACCGAGTCAACGCAACGCAAGGGCCGCGTCGGCGACCTGTTCGGCGGTAATGCCGAAATGGCGGTAGAGCGCATCGGCCGGCGCGGACGCACCGAACGAGTCGATGCCGATGATCGCGCCGTCGAGGCCGACGTACTTGCGCCAGAAATCGGTGATGCCGGCCTCGACGGCGACACGCTTGCGGCACCACGATGGCAATACGCCCTCGCGGTACTCGACCGGTTGTGCATCAAACACATTGGTCGAGGGCATCGAGACGACGCGTGCGGCGACGCCGCGATCGGCAAGGATGCGCATGGCCTGCATGGCGACTTCGACCTCGGAGCCGGTCGCCATCAGGATCACTTCGAACGTCGCACCGGGTGGATCGGACAGCACGTAGCCGCCGCGCGCGATGGTGGCGACCTGGTCGGCGTCGCGCGCCTGATGGACGAGATTCTGCCGCGAGAACACCAGGCACGATGGCCCGGTCGAGCGCTCGATCGCGGCCTTCCAGGCAACCGCCGATTCAACCGCGTCGCAGGGACGCCAGACGATGTTGTTCGGGATGTAGCGCAGGCTGGCTATGTGTTCGACCGGCTGGTGGGTTGGACCGTCCTCGCCGAGGCCGATCGAATCGTGGGTGTAGACGTGAATGGCGCGCGTCGGGATCAGCGCGCTCATGCGCACCGCGTTGCGCGCATAGTCGGAGAACACGAGGAAGGTCGCATCGTACGGGATGAAGCCGCCATGCAGGGCGAGGCCGTTGGCGATCGCGCTCATGCCGAACTCGCGCACGCCGTAGTAGACGTAGTTGGCCGAGGCGTCGCCGGAATTGACGTCCTTCGAGCCCTTCCAGATCGTCAGGTTCGAGCCGGCGAGATCAGCCGAGCCGCCGATCAGCTCGGGCAGCAGCGGTGCGTATGCATCGAGCGCCATCTGCGAGGCCTTGCGCGAGGCCACGACCGGGCCCTCGGCTTGCAACCTCGCGATCCATGCCTCGGCGGCGGCGGCGAAACCGGCCGGCAGTTCGCCACGCTGGCGACGCTCGAACTCATCGGCGAGTTCCGGATGCGCTGCGCGGTAGCGCTCAAACAACCCATTCCATGCCGCCTCTCGCGCGGCACCCTGCGCACGCGCGTTCCAGCCCGCGTAGATCTGCTCGGGCACCACGAAGGGCGCGTGCGCCCAGCCAAGGCGTTCGCGCGCACCGGCGATCTCGTCCTTGCCGAGCGGTGCGCCGTGGCAGGCTTCCTTGCCGGCCTTGGTTGGCGCACCGAAGCCGATCACGGTACGCGCACAAATCAGGGAGGGCTTGCCGCTGACGGCCTGCGCCTCGCGCAGCGCGGCCGCGATTGCCGCCGGATCGTGGCCATCGACGCCGCGCACGACATGCCAGCCATAGGCCTCGAAACGTGCCGGCGTGTCGTCGGTGAACCAGCCATGCACTTCGCCGTCGATCGAGATGCCGTTGTCGTCCCAGATCGCGGTGAGCTTGCCGAGGCCGAGCGTGCCGGCCAGCGAGGCAGCCTCGTGCGAAATGCCTTCCATCAGGCAGCCGTCACCCATGAACACGATGGTGTTGTGGTCGACGACAGCGAAGCCTTCACGGTTGAAGCGTGCAGCCAGCACCTTTTCCGCCAACGCCATGCCGACCGCGTTGGCGAGGCCCTGGCCGAGTGGACCGGTGGTCGTTTCCACTCCCGGCGTTTCGCTGGCTTCCGGATGACCGGCGGTCTTCGAGTGCAACTGACGGAAGCGCTTGAGCTCGTCGATCGACAGGTCGTAGCCGGACAGATGCAGCAACGCGTAGAGCAGCATCGACCCATGCCCGTTGGACAGCACGAAGCGGTCGCGATTCGCCCATTTCGGATTGGCCGGGTTGTGGCGCAGGAAGTCGTTCCAGACCACCTCGGCAATGTCGGCCATGCCCATCGGCATGCCCGGATGGCCTGATTTCGCGGCCTCGACCGCATCCATGGCCAGCGCGCGGATGGCGTTGGCGAGTTCTTGACGGCTCGTCATGGGCAGCACTCGACGGCAGGAGGGGATGCGGTCGGCCGGCGGGCGCCGCGGGGCGCGCATTGTCGCCGATACGCGCCGGCTTGTCTGCGCGCCCGTCCGGCTGCGGTGTTCTGCCCTATCGGGATGCCAGCCACCCCCGCGAGCCCCGCAGCCTCGCAAGCGGCCAGGCCACGCAGACGAAGACGCAGACGCCGAGCATCAGCGTGCCCGGCGACGGCCCCGCCGGCTCGACGACGAGTGTCGGCGCATTCGACAAGGCATGGATCGCCACCGCGATCAGCAGGTTGCGCGTGGCCGCATAGACCAGCGCGAGCACGATGCCGCTGGCGAACAGCATCAGCAGCATGCCGCCGAGGTCGGCGAAGACCGCGCCCTGGTAGACGCGGATCGGGATATGCATCAGCGCGAAGATCGCCTGCGAAGCGAACAGGGCGAGGATGGTCGCGCGGCGCGGCGGCATCACTGCGGCGAAGCGCAGACGCAGCTGCGGCCACAGGAAGGCCCGGTACAGGGTTTCCTCCATCAGCGCAGTACCGCCGAGTTGGGCGAGGACGGGGCCGAACACACGCCCCCAGCGTCCGTCCGCGACCGCCGTCGTCGGCACGGGTGGACCGCCGTGAGCCGAGATCGCGATGATCTGAAGCAGCAACCAGGCACCGACCAGGACGACCAGCGCCGGGGCGAGGTCGCGTACGCGCCAGCCGAGCGAGGCGAAATCCTGTCCGCCATGGCGCAGGGCGATCCAGACGCCGATGCCGCCGAATGTCGCCGATGCGAGCAGGGTGATCGCGATCCAGCCGCCGGTCGCCTGCTGGAGTGCGCCGAGCGCCTGCATCGGAAACCACGGCGAAACGAACAGGATCGTCAGCGCGAACTCGCAGACGAGGATGAAGGCAATGACGCCCGCGGCGGCGCGTGGTGGGCTTGTCAGATCGTGCACACATGCGCTCCCCGCGGCCGGATGCCGCATGCATGAGGACGAAGGAATGGCGCCAAACCGCTCACGGCGCCGTATCGACCACGCGTTCAGGCACCTGAGCATTAACTGAACCAATTGGTATTGAAAATATCCGGCTGAACCCCAGCTTGAGGGCCGTGCCGCAACGCGGGAACGACTTCCTTCGCGACGGCATCGAAACCCGGCGTCGGCCCCCTGACGTCGACCCACTACCCCGAAAGCTGGAGCAATTTCCCATCATGAAAACCGCAATCATCGCGCTCGCCCTCGCCACCGCCGGCCTCGTCGCCGTGCCGCTCTCCGCGCATGCACAAGGTCCGGACAAGGGCGGCTTCTTCCTCAACGGTTCGGTCGGCCAGGCCAATGTCGACGATGGTCTCTACGACGACGACGACACCGCCTTCGGCGCCAATTTCGGCTACCGCTGGTCGGTCGGCCCCGGCGCTGCCTTCGGCATCGAGGGTGGCTACCAGAACCTCGGCGAGTGGTCACCGAAGGCAAGCCGCGTCCCGTCCGGCACGCTGGCCGGCAAGGCCGAAGTGAAGGGCTGGACGGCCGGCGTGAACGGCCATTTCAATGTCAGCGACAACTGGTACATCAGCGGCCGCGCGGGCCTGTTCCGCGCCGACGTCACCGGTGACTACCTCGCCGCCGGCGTGCCTGCATACGTCAACGACACCAGCAACAAGTGGTACGCAGGCGCCGGCTTCGGCTACGACTTCAGCAACAACCTGAGCGTCGGCCTCGCCTGGGACCACTACGAAGTCGACCGGAAGAACCTCGACCTCAATACCGACGTGATCTCCGTCACCGGCGAAGTCCGCTTCTAAGCTTCATCCCTCCGTCCACCACAGGGCATGGAACGCCTTGCCACGCCGGCCCGGAAACGGGCCGGCTTTTTGTTGCGCGTCGCCTGGACGCCTGAACACGCTCACCGTAGCGGGCTCCTACCGCGAGATTCGTCAGCGCCAGGTGTCGAGCCTGCTGCGCAAGGGAGCGCCCTCGACGAAGGCGGCATCGGCGATCGGGCGGAGTTGCGCCACGAGTTCACGCGCCTCGTCGGCTTCGCCGCTGCGCGCGAGCGCGGTCGCGTAAAGCACGCCGGCTTCGACGATCAGCGGATGCGACTCGCCCCATTGCGCGCGGGAAAGCTCCCAAGCCTCGCGCGCCGCGTTGCGTGCGGCTGCGGTATCGCTGCGGGCCAGGGCCAGGCGCGCATCGGTGCGTGCCAGCAACAGGCGCCAGGTCCGGTGCTCCGAAGCCGGTTCGGCCATCGCCGCGCGCAATGCCTGCGCTTCACCGAGGCGTTGGCGTCCAAGCAGGCCTTCGATCGCTACCGCCTCGGCCTTGGCGGTCTGGAAGTTCGCCTCGCCGAAGCGGCGCCGATACTCCGCCAGCACGTGTTCAAGCGGACCGGCAGCCTCGTCGTGGCGGCCGGCCTTCGTCGCCGCGCGCGCGAGGTTGTACTCGGCACGCAGCACGATGGAACTGTCGGGATCCTGGGTGCGTAGACGCAGTGCGAGCGACTCGCGGAACAGCGGCAGGGCCGCGACCAGATCACCCATGTCCTCGTACGCGGAGGCGAGGTTGTTGAGCGGCAACGCGCGGCTTGCGTTGCGCTGGCCATCCCCCTCCATGCGCCCGTGCACGGCGAGCGCCTCGCGGTACTCGACCGCTGCATCGGCAAAACGGCCGAGGTCGTGCAGCTGCGAGCCAAGCTCGTTGTAACCGACCGCAAGATGTTCGCTCGCATCGCCATACAGCTCATGCGCAAGGGTGACGTTCTCACGCAGGATCGCAAGGGCTTCATCGTGTCGGCCGACCTGACCAAGCGCATTGGCGTAGTTGTCGAGCGAGCTCTGGTACTCGGGATGATGCTCGCCGACGCGCGCACGCTTGATCGCCAGCGCCTGTCGGTAAAGTTCGACCGCGCCGGCATTGTCACCCCAGGAAGAGGCGACGAGACCGAGATTGTGCAGCGTCGAGGCGACATTCAGGCTGTCCGCGCCGAGTTCGCGCGTGCGAATCGCCAACGAACGGCGCAGCAACGGCTCGGCCTGGTCGGCATGGCCACCCTGCTCGAGGATGATGCCCAGCGTGTTCAGCGCATCGGCCATGTCGAGCGAATCAGGCGCGGCATGCGCCTCGCGCAGGCGCAGTGACTCGCGCGCCGCAGCCTCGGCCTCGCTGGCCGGAAACTTGTTGTTCGAATAGACGACGGCGAGTTGGCTGAGCGTCGCCGCCGCCGCAAGCGGATCGTCCACGCGCGGATCGAGGTGCAGCGCGATTGCCTGGCGGAACAGCTCGACCGTGCGTGCAGGCTCGCCGATCGAGCGGTAGGCATTGCCGAGCACGTCGAGCAGGTGTGCCTTGACGCGTGGCGCGTCACCGAGTTCGTTCTCGATGCGTTTGGCACCCTCGTCGAGCACGTCGCGCGCACTGAGGTCGCGCCGCTGACGCAACTTGGGATTCGATACATTGAACACCGACACCAGGAACTCGCTGACCTGTGCCGCCGTGTTCGCCTGCACGGTCGCCTCGCGCTCGGCAACGAGCGCGCGGTCGCGTTCGGCGGCGAGCCGCCAGGTAAACATGCCGGCCAGGGCGATGAGCAGCATGGCCACCGCAGCCACGGGCCAGCGACGGCGCAGCAGGCGCGAAGCGCGGTAGGAAACGGTCTGCGGTCGTGCCAACACCGGGCGATGTGCGCGATGACGTTCGATGTCGTCGGCCAAGGCCCGTGCCGACACGTAACGAGCCTCTGCCGCATGTGCGGTCGCGCGCTGCACGATCGCATCGAGATCGCCGCGTAGCCGGCCTGCCCATGGCACATCGCGGGCGAGCGCACTCGGCCGCGCGATCGCCTGGCCGAGCAGGGTGATGGTGTGGTCGTCGGCATCGAGCCGTGCACGCCGGCAGGCAATCAGTTCGAACAGGATGAGGCCGAGCGAATAGACGTCGCTCGCAGTCGATACCGTCTCGCGGCGCAACTGCTCGGGACTCGCGTAGCGCGGCGTGACCCAGGCGCTCGCTGCACGCTGTTCCTCGACCGTGGCTCCGGCATCGAGGGCACGGGCAACCCCGAAGTCGAGGAGGATCGGAACGCCGTCCGCGCGCACGAGCACGTTCGACGGTTTCAGGTCACAATGCACGATGAAGCGCGAATGGGCGAACTCGACAGCCTTGCAGACATCGATGAACAGGGCCAGGCGCGCAGCGAGACCGAGTGCCTGCTCGCGGCAGTAACGGTCGATCGGCACGCCGTCGACGTGTTCCATGACGAAATAAGGCTGCCCACCGGGTGTCGCGCCACCATCGAGCAAGCGTGCGATGTTCGGATGCTGCAAGGTGGCGAGGATCTGCCGCTCGCGCGCGAAGTGCACGAACGTCTCCGGCGACGGGATGCCACGGATCAACTTGATCGCCGCGCGCTGGTCAAAGTGGCCGTCGGCACGTTCGGCGAGATAGACCGCACCCATGCCGCCGACGCCGAGCTCGTCGACGAGGCGCCAGGCGCCGAGCACGTCGCCGACACCGAGTTCGGACGACCCGATCCCGGCTCCCGGTACCGGCGACCCGAGCGCCGAGGTCGCTGCATCGGCGGCCAGCCAGGCATCGACCTCGGCGATCAGCAGCGGATCGGCGCCGAGTTCGAGCAGGCGCGCGTGGCGTGCCGTGGCCGGCAGGTCACGCACCGCGCCGAACAAGCGGCGCACGGTCGCCGCATGCGTGTCACGGCTCATTGCCAATGATGTCCCCTTCGAAACCATCCGCAAGCAGATGATCGGCCAGCACGGCTCGCAGCGTCCATGCCGATTCGCTCGACATCGCTGCGGTCGACGTCGGCAACGGCGCGATCTCGAACACCAGCGCACGCGGCGAGCTATCGGCATCGAGCAGGATTTCCTGTTCCTGCCAGCGTCGCAACGGGTTCGCCGCGACCGGCGGGAACACACCGACGACTTTTCCGTCGAGGCGCACCTCGGCAGCCGGCGCGCCGGCGATCTCGCCAGGCAAGCCTTCGCCGACGTCGATGCGGCGACGCAGGCGCAGCGGCCCCTCGTAGCCGCGCCCGAGATCGAAGCGGAAACGGCTGCTGCCACTCGCGTAGCGGCAGACATCGGCCGCAAGCACCGTCGGCGGTTCGTCGGCGAAACTCGCATCGAGCATCGCGCAGCTCGCACCAACCGGAAGTTCATAGTCATGGCCGGCAGCCGCGCCGGTATCGCCGACTTCGAAGCTGTCGACTTCGGCAACCAGCGGCTGTCCGCGCCGATAGGAAAAGGCGACGTGGCGCGTGCAGGCCGAGGTCGCCATGTTTGGCAAAGAACCGGCTTCCTGCTCGATGCGCACCGCGCTCGTCCAGGTCGGCGCGTCGCCAAGGAAGACGCGATACACCGCGGTCACGCCGGTCGGCATGGTCGCCACGCGCGGCGCCCCGGTCAGCGCCGCCACCCACGCGCCCTGGTCGAAATAGAAACCGCCATCGAAGAAATCCTCGACACCGGTGCCGTACCATGCCGGCGCCATCGCACCATCGATGACGATGCGTTCGTCGCCTTCGAGGACGTCGAGGCCGTTCAGCGCGTCACCCGCGTAGCGGGCGGACAGCGCGACGAGCTTGCCGGCTCCCACGTCGGCATGCACGAGGCGATCGCCGGCACCGCAGGCATCGCTCGCCCGCGCGTGGAAGCGCGCGGCGCCCGGTGCGGTCGCCAGGTCGAACGCGAGGCTGCCGGTCACGTCGAAAGGACCGGTTGCAGAGGCGTCGACGACGAGCTCGACTTTCGCCGCCTGCGCGAACGGCATCGGCCACCAGGCATACAGCACACCATCCGTACCGAGCCCCGCCAGGACGCCGCGCGCCGAGCCAGCCGCATCGGCTGCGAAGAAGTCGGCAACTGCCAGATCGACTGCGGTCTCGCCGTCAAAGTCGAAGCGGAGACGCAGATGCGGCCAGGCTGCCATCGGCACGCCGAGGCGCAGGCTACGCAGCCAGCCGCCACCGCCACGCTCGGCGAGTACCAACGTGGCCGGGCCGGTCACGCCGGTGTAGGCGAACGGTTCCGGCGCGAGAAACCCATGCCAGGGATCCTGACCGGGCGGCGTGTCGAGGAAACTGCGCAGACCACTTTCGTCGAACACAGGAAAGGCCACGACAGGCGCAGCGGATGGCAGACGCTGGAACTGCGCCTGGTACCACAGCAGGCCCCAGCCGCTCGGATCGCAGGCGAGGTTGCCCGCTTCGGCACCGGCAAGGCCGAGGCGCAGGGATTGCGTATAGGCGATCGGCACACGATGGACGTAACCACCACTCGCGGCAACGCGATCGGCCGCCAGCGGCGGCGTGAACGGCGCCAGCGAGCCATCGAACCATTGCGCCAGCGGCACGTCCATCACCAGCGCAGTGTCGATGCGCAAGCGGGCACGCACGGCCGGGTCGAAGCAGCGCGAGACGCCATCGCCCGTGGTCATCCACAGGCGCGTCATGGCACCGGCACCACGCTCGTCGAACAGCACCACCTCGTCGCCATCGCGGTACAGCCAGCGCAGCGGATACGGATTCGCCGCGGGCGGTTCTGGCCCGGCGTTGCTGCGGTCGTAGCGGCAGCCGTCGAGGCAGGTGCTGGAATGCGCAACAACGAGCTGACCGGCATCGACCTCGGCGAAGCGTGCCGGAGAACGCCAGCCTTCCCACGGCAGTTCCGCTCCGTCAGCATCAACATGCACGGAAACGACAACGAGGGCGGCGACGAAGCGCACGAGCAGCGGCATCGGCGCCATCGCATTCATCCTGACGCCGGATCTGCGCGGTCCTCGACACCGTTCGACACGACCACGGCGGCGGCGAGATCACCGGTGACGTTGAGCGTCGTACGGCACATGTCGAGGAAGCGGTCGACGCCGAGGATCAGGCCGATGCCTTCCGGCGGCACGCCGACCATGCCGCAGATCAGGGCGATGACCGGCAGCGAACCGGCCGGCACACCAGCCGTGCCGATGCCGCCGAGGATGCACACGAGCATGACCACGACCTGCTGGGTCAGGCTGAGCGGGATATCGAACAGCTGGGCGAGGAACAGCACGGTCACGCCCTCGAACAGGGCCGTGCCGTTCTGGTTCGCGGTTGCGCCGATGGTCAGCACGAAGCGCGAAACCTTGCGCGGCAGCTTGAGGTTCTCCTCGGCGACCTTGAGCGCGGTCGGCAGGGTGGCATTGCTCGACGCCGTCGAGAACGCCATGACGATCGCTTCCTGCGAGTTGCGGAAGAACGCCAGCGGCGACATGCCGCCGAACAGGCGCACGCTCAGCGAATAGACGACGAAGAAATGGATCGCCATGGCCAGCACGGCGACGCCGACATAGCCGGCGAGACGGAGCAGCAATGCCCAGCCAAACAGCGCGGCGAGGTTGAACACGAGGCAGGCGACCGCGTACGGGGCGAAGCGGATGACCAAGTGGATCAGGGTCATCGAAATCTCGAACACGCCCTCGATGACGTCCTTCGTGCGCTGCGCCAGCGGCGACTTCGTCAGCACGATGCCGACGCCGAACATCAGGGCGAAGAACATCACGGCAAGGATGTCGTTGTCGGCGGCGGCCTTGATGACGTTGGTCGGCACGATGTTGAGCAGCAGGGTCATCGCATTGCCCTGGGTTGCGCTGCCCGCAACGATGGCCTGCGCGCGCGAACCGGCGTCGGCGATCATCGAATCGGCCAGGGCCCTATCGAAGCCTTCGCCGGGCCGGAACAGGTTGACGAGGAGGATGCCGATGACGACTGCGATCGTCGACACGACCACGGTATAGCCGAGCGTCTTCCAGCCGACCCGCCCGAGCGAACGGATGTCACCCATCTCGGCCACGCCGATGACGAGGGCCGAGAACAGCAGCGGGATGACCAGCATGAACAGCAGGCGCAGGAACACCTGGCCAACCGGCTGGGTGATCCACGTGGTCAACCAGCGTACCCACTCGGCGTCACCACCGGCACCGACGTGAACGACGAGACCGGCGACGAGGCCGGTCACGAAACCGATGGCCATCTTCGTGTGCAGGGCCATGCCGGTGTGCGTGTTCATGCACAGGGCTCCGAGGCGAAGGCGATGCTCATGCGCGCACGGCGCATGGAATCACGGTGACTGTCTCGCTCGTTGCAACGAACTCCCGGCATCGACGACCCCCTTTGGGTGGCTGGAAAAGCCGGGGCTTTGGAATAGGAAATCGCATGAGGCAACGCCTTGGCTTCTTCCATTCCCTATTCCCCATTCCCCGCCCCCAAGTGTGCCGCATGCGCGCTGGCAACGGTATCGTGGCCCGGATCATGGCTCCGGATACAGCGGCGGCAATGCAGGGGCACTCTTTGCAACCACCGCATCCGGCTTCCAGCGAAATCCACCGCGGAATCCCGTGGCGAGGCGCGTGGCAAGGCCCTGACTGTCGGCACCGGCATAGCGCGCACGCTCGAGATCGGCAAGCACGGCGCATTGGTCGACATCGGCGAGCCGTTGCGCGACTTCGCCGAGATTGCGCACCTCGGCGCGTTCGCTGCGCGCCCAAGCCAGCAGGCCCTGGCCCGCGGTGACGAGATCGCCGATGGCGCAGGCACGCATGAAGCTGGCCCGCCCGGGTGGCTCGCTGGGCGGGCGCATGCCTCCAGCTGGGGCGACCCGCGGGCGTCGCCAATGCCACCACGCGACCAGGGTGACGAGCCAGAGCGCTGCAAACGCCAGTGCGGCAACGCGCCAGCGCCGGGCCTCGGCACCGGCATCGGCATCGGGCCATTGGATCGTCGACGTGGCAGCGGGTGCGGCGGCTGTCGCGACTGTCGCCGCGGCGCCGGTCACTTCGATCGCGTGCGCCGGCAGGATCGCACTCACACGCCGCTGCTGTGCGGTGTCCCACCAGTCGACGCGCAGCTCGGGCAGCACGAGGGTGCCCGGTCGAGAGGGAACGACCGCAAACTTGCGCGTGCGCTCGCCGAACAGCCAGGTGCCGTCGTCGCGCGTCTGCGTTTCGGTCTTGTCCGGATAGAGTTCTGCACCGGCGGGGGCCTCGAACATCAATTCGGGCAATTGTTCATAGCCCAGACCCTGGGCACGGATACGCAGCGTGCGCGTGACCGGCTCACCGACCGCGATACGGTCCGGCAACGTGCTTTCGTCGCTCAGTGCAAGCGATGCTGCCGGCAGCCAGGGCGCCGTACCCCAGTCCGCCGGCTTGGGCTGCACGTCGAGCGAGATCGCCTCGGACTGCGCCGATACGGCCCGTCCGCGCCGGAAGAAACCGGTCGGATCGGAACGGTCGAGCACGCTGCCACGGAAGGCGATCGGCGGAATCACTTGTGTGCCGCTGCGCTCGGGAATCAATGCGTAGTGGCGTTCGAGCACGTTGTAGCGGCGTCCGCCGACCGTCGCACCATACGGCCGGTCGCGACCGAGTTTCTGCACGACGATGCCATCGGCCACCGGTTCGCCGAGCGCGCCCTCGGTGAGATCTACCGCGTAGTACAACTTGACCACGAGCCGCACCTGCTGCTGCACCCAGGGCGCGGCGGGCTCTGCACTCGCCTCGACGAAAACCTCGTCGCCTGGACGACCTAGTGCACCAGCCGGCGCGGCGGCGACGACGAGCCTGAGCGGCTGGGTCTCCAGCGCACCGACCTTGATCGACGGGATCGTGAACGTGCCGGTGCGTTTCGGTTCGAGTCCGATCGCCCACAGGTTCTTCGTGGTGGAACGCCCATTGACGAGGCTGAACTGCTTGCTCGACTGCGTGCCGAGCAGGCCGAAGTCTCCACCAAGCGGCGTGAAATCCGGTTCACCGCCGGCATCACCCTCGACTTCGACGTTCAGCGTGACCGTTTCGCCCAGCTGCATCGCATCACGATCGAGCCAGGCGTGCGCGCCCGCAGCCAGAACCGGCGGCGACGCCAACACGATCACCAGCAGCACATACGCGATCCGTATCCATCGCCTCGCCATCATCCACCACCTCCGCGCTGCCGTCGTTCGTACTCGAGCTGGAACTTCCGCCGCAGAAGACCACCCGGATCGTCTGGCACGCGTTGCAACCATTGCTCGATCGCCTGCTTCTGCTCGCGCGCAGCCTCCTCCTCGCGCGACACGGCGAGCGGCGTTTCGCCTTGGTCGTGCGATTCCTCACCGAGCGCCTGATCGATCGCCTGCGACAAGGCCTGCCGGTCCTGCTCACGCTGCTCGGCCGGCTTTTCCGCGTCGACTTTTGCATCGCCCTGCGTATCGTTCTTGTCCTGGCCTTCGCGCGGGTCGCCCTCATTCTGCTGACCATCCTTCTGCTGGTCGCCCTTTTGTTGGCTGTCCTGCTGCTGGCCATCCTGCTCCTGACCATCCTGCGATTCGCCGCCCTGCGCCTGCTCGCCTTGCTGTTGATCGTCCTGCTGCCCACCGCCCTGCTGTTGGTCATCCTGCCGCTGGCCATCCTGTTGCTGGCCGTCCTGCTGCCGATCGCCGGACTGCTGCGAATCCTGATCCTTCTGCTGGCGCTCGAGCCATTCCTTGACCGCCGCATGATTCGCCTTGGCGTCGTCCATGTCGGGTGCCGCGGACAGCGCACGCTCGTAGGCGGCCAGCGCCTCCTCGTAGCGGCCGAGCCGGGCCAGCGCGTTGCCGCGGTTGTAGTCGGCATCGGCGCCCTGTGCGGCGGCGAAGGCTTCCTCCGCCGCGGCATGGTCGCCCTCGCGATAGGCGGCGCTGCCACGCAGGGCCGGATCGCTTGCGAGTTCGCGTGCGCGTGCGTTGTCGCCTTCGGCGAGTGCGGCGGCGGCCTGCTGGTCGCGGCGCAGCCACAGGTCGGCGAACTCGAAGGCCTCGGCATGCGGCAGCGGCAACACGACCAGCGCGAGCACGACCAGCCAGCCGCGACGGAATGCGAGCAAGGCCAGCGGCAACAGGGCCAGCGCGAACCATGGGCCACGATCGCGGAAACGTGCGCTGGCCGCTTCACTTTCGCCGCCGGAGGAGGCCGAACCGCGCAGGTCGCCAAGCAAGACCGCAAGATCGCCACGATCGGCAGCGAGCGTCGCGTAGCGTCCGCCGCCGGCATCGGCCAATGCGCGCAAACCGGCCTCGTCGAGTTTCGGCAGGACGATGTTGCCGGCCGAGTCCTGCAGGAATCCGCCTTGCGACAAGGGCACCGGCGCCCCCGCAATGCTGCCAATGCCCAGCACCGACACGGAGAAGCCGCGCGCGTGCGCGGCGCGCGCCGCCTCGATGCCGCCGCGGCCGGACGCATCGGCGATCACGATGATCTCGCCGCGGCTGAGCCCAGCCTGTTCGATGAGGCGCTGCGCCTGCGTGATCGCGCGCCCGGTGGCATTGCCGGTGACCGGCATGACGCCGGGATCGAGAGCAGCAACCAGGTTGCGTACCGTCTCGATGTCATCGGTCAATGGTGCTGCAACGAAGGCATCGCCGGCATAGCCGATCAAGGCCGTCTGCAGGTCACGGCTCGCATCGAGGATGTCGTTGATCTTGTATCGGGCTCGGGCGAGCCGGGTCGGCTTGACGTCGGCGGCAAGCATGGTCGGTGCGAGTTCGAGGGCGATGACGCGCGCGGCATCGTTGCGGTAGAGCGGCAGGTTCTCGCGCTCCCAGGCCGGGCCGGCGAGCGCGATGCAGGCCAGGGGCCACAGCACCGTCGCCAGCCATGGCGCGGTCGAGCGCGCCTGCATCGGTGCCGCTTCGAGCAGGTATGGCAGCAGATGCGCGTCGACCACGTGCCGCCACGCGCCGGCCTGGCCGCGCGCGCGCCGCACGAAGACCCAAGCCAGAGGCAGGGCGAGCAAGGCAAGCAGCCACCATGGCCGCAGGAAATGGAAATCGGCCAGCGCATTCATCGTGCCGGCTCCGCCACGCCGCGAATGCGCCGCCAGTCCGGCAGCAGTGCGGCCAACACCGTGAGCACGAGAGCCAGGCTCAATGGCCAGGTGTAGATCTCGGCGACTGGGCGCAAAGCTTCGGCCGCACCGAGCACCGGCTCCAGGCGATCGATGTCGTGGTAGATGCCCGCCAGTTCGGCCGTGTCACGGGCGCGGTAGAAACGTCCACCCGTTCGCTCGGCCATCTCGGTCAGCATGGACACATCGAGCTCTGCCGACGGGTTGTAGCGTTGCGTGCCGAACAGGGAATCGACCGCCATCGATTCGGCGCCGATACCGACTGTGTACACGCGCACCTTGCTGGCGACGGCGAGTTCTGTCGCCTTGCGCGGATCGAGTTCGCCGGCATTGCTGACGCCATCGGTCAGCAGGATCACCACACGCTGATTTTCCGGGCGGTCGAGCAAGCGCTTGACGGCGAGGCCCAGGGCGTCGCCGATCGCGGTCTCGCGCCCGGCCAGGCCAATCGTCGCCTCGTCGAGCTGACGCGCAACGGTAGCAAGGTCGAAGGTCAACGGCGTCAGCAGATAGGCGCGTGAGCCAAACAGGATGAGGCCGACGCGGTCGCCGTGACGGCGCTCGATGAAGTCGGTGGCGATCGCCTGTACGGTGGAGAAGCGATCGGCGGCTCGATTGCCGAGCTGCATGTCCTGGATGCCCATGCTGCCCGAGGTGTCGACGGCGAGCAGCAGATCGCGACCGCTGCGCGGCACGTCCTCGATTTCACCAAGCCATTGCGGGCGCGCGGCCGCGGCGACCAGACTGGTCCATGCCAACACAGCAAGCAGGCGACGCAAGCGCGGCACACTGTTTGCCGATGCCGTACCCGGCAGGACGAATCCGGCATGTGGCAGGCGCAATGCACTGGCTGCGGATGCACGGGCACGCGGCAGCAGCCACGCGGCGAGCAATGGCAACGGCAAGGCGGCGAAGGCGAGTGGCCAGGCGAACTCAAGCATGCACGGGCTCCCGCTCCACCACGCGTACGAGCCAGCGCCGTACCAGCGCGAGTACCGCATCGGTATCGAATGCAGCCGCACGCTGCCACGGAGCATCGGCAAGCACGTGCCCCGCTCCGCGCGTGAAGGCGTCGGTATCGAGCTGCGCATCGAGGAAGGCCAGCCAATCGTCGCCCTGCAGTGTTGTCGCGCGGGCATCGACGAGACGCGCCGCACGCCGCAGCAAGATCGAGAGCTCTGCGGCGAGGCGCGCCGCGTCACCGCCTTCGGCATGGCGGCGCGCGATGGCGTCGAGTTCGCCGATCACGGCATTGCGCCAACGCCGCCGACGTGTCGCGTGCACGATACGCCAAATGCCGAAGGCAATCACGGCCAGGCCGATCGCGGCCAACAGCCACCAGCCAGGTGCCGGCGGCCACCACGATGGATCGGCTGGCAGGTGGATGTCGCGCAGGACCGGACCGTTGGCATTCATGCCTGGCTGTCCTTCGGTGCGCCAGTGCGTGCCGTGAACGGCAGGATCGCGCGCCGCAGGTCGCCATCGGTGGCAAGTTCGACGACGCGCGCGCCAATGCGCGTGAGGCCCGCCCTCATTTCGTCACGCAAGGCACCGAAATGACGACTCCAGGCAGCGCGCAGTCCGCGGTCGGTGAAGTCGAGCACCTGACGACTGCCGCCGAAGCTCAGCGCATAGCGTCCTGGCGGCGGTGGCGCATACTCGATTGCATCGCCAACCATCAGGCAACCGAGTTCGTGGCGCGCGGCGAATCGCCCAAGCATCGGCCAGGCCGCCGCGTCCGCGCTGAAGCCATCGCTGACGATCACGAGGCGCATTCCAGGACGCAACAGGCGGCGTGCGCGCTCAAGCGCAGACGACAACGATTCTGTCTGCGCGATTGCCGCGGCATCCCAATCGCGCAACGCGCGCAGCACGCGCAGGCAGCCGCGGCGTCCACCCGCCGGCTTGACCTCGTCACGAATTCCTCCGCCGAAACCGAGTACACCGACGCGGTCGCCGCTGTCGGTCACGATCCACGCGAGCAGGGCCGCGGCACGCGCGGCCTGCACACTCTTGAAGCGCTCGCGTGTGCCGAAACGCATGCCTGGATTGAAATCGAGCATGAGCAGCAAGCCGTGCTCGCGCTCCTCTTCGAACAGTTTGGTGTGCGGGGTGCCGCTGCGCGCGGTAACGCGCCAGTCCATGTGGCGGATGTCGTCGCCAACCTGGTACACCCGCGACTCACGAAAATCGACGCCACGCCCACGCCAACGCGAAGCATGCCCGCCACCGCGCGCCGCCGCACTGCGACGCACCTCGGCCAACGCCGCACCACGTGCCAGCGGCGCGACGGCGAGCAGTTCCTCGAGGGTCACTTGGATGGCAGGGTTGGATGGCATGAAAAGGGACTGGAGTCTGGGGAGCGGGGCCCGGGGCAGGCCAAGCGTGCTCGGTCACATCCGCGAACACCGTACAGGCAAAAACCGTCGCAACATCGCATGCCTGTCTCGATCATCGATTCCTGCGCCTGGGCATCTGGCCAAAAACCCGACCACGCTTATCCGTTGCTACGGCAGCGGAACGCGCTCAAGCAGGAGCGCAACCGCCCGCCCGCTATCAATCCCCTCCGCCTCGGCCTCGTAGCTCATCAGCACGCGATGGCGCAGCACGTCGGCGGCGATGGCGTGTACGTCTTCCGGGGTGACGTAGTCGCGGCCGGCAAGCCAGGCATGCGCGCGGGCGCAGCGGTCGAGGGCGATGGTGCCGCGCGGGCTCGCGCCCCAGCTGATCCAGCGCGCGAGTTCATCGCCATAGCGGGCCGGTTCGCGCGTGGCGAGGACGAGCTGGACGAGGTAGTTCTCGAGGGCCGGGGCGAGATGCAGGTCAAGCACCTCGGCGCGAGCGGCGAACACGTCGGCCTGGCTGAGGATGCGTTGCGGCGGCGGCGCCGCGGTTGCGACTGCCCCGCGCGCCGCCGCCGCAACGCATCCTCAG
>Ga0116142_10002868_pt1 | contig 17929 bp, 17 predicted proteins | sample AD_UKC033_MetaG_FD_89785 | JGI IMG/M metagenome (GOLD analysis project Ga0116142, IMG submission 89785) | Active sludge microbial communities of municipal wastewater-treating anaerobic digesters from USA - AD_UKC033_MetaG | ecosystem: Engineered > Bioreactor > Anaerobic > Digestate | place: USA... | reverse complement strand
CGCACATTATCAGCCGTAAAATAACGGCCATTCATGGCTACATACACTCCTGCTGATAATGTTTGTGCAAAAGCTAATGCGCTGCCAAGATTGAACAAACCATCGGAGCTGCCGAACTTGATCGGTATCATGGCCCCGGTAAGGATCACGGTTTTATTTTTTACTTTTTGCACCAGCACTTTGGCAGTATCGGCCATTGTATCAGTACCGTGAGTAATAACAATACGATCCTCATCGCAGTTATTACATTGATGAACAATCAGCTCACGGTCTTCAGCTGTCATTTCCAGGCTATCGATCATCATCAGGGTCCTGATTTCAACCGGTACTTTATTCCGTCCCATTTCCAGCAGGTCATGCATATGAGTGTCATTGAAGTAAAGCTGACCAGTTATTTCGTTATATTCTTTATCAAATGTACCACCAGTGATGAAGATGCGGATAGCCATAGCAATCATTTTGCTGTGAAGGTAAAAGAAACGCTGATTTACACAGAAACTGGAAAAGGGATAATCAAAGAAAAAGTACCAGAAAAAGAACTCCTGGTTCTTTGTATATATCAAATAATTGCTACTTTAGCAGGCCTTTAAACAAAAAAGGCCCTTCCGTAGAAACGGACTGACCTCTAACGATTGCTTGCCATATGAAAATTCTTCTTAGTAAGAGTTTTGTTTGCTGACTAAAGGGCCAATTATCAGCTTTTTGAAGATTTTTGGCTTTAACTTTGACCTCTGACGTTTGCCCTTCTGACGATTGCTGCCGTATGATTTAATCTTCTGACACAAAAGTAGTGAGCCACACCTTGTCCCTGAAAACAAATCCGGCATCATTTCATTATGCCTAAAGGACCGGGAAGTGCGCTAAACCCTTGCCAGCAGAGGATTTCAGCAAAAAATCTCTATGATGCCCAACCGCACAACCGACATATTGTTCCAGCTTATAAAATCGCTTGAAAAGGCCGAAAAAAGGCATTTTAAACTATACATAAAGAGAAGTTCAGGTAACGAAAACCTCAAAATCGTCCGGCTTTTTGATGTGGTGGACAAACTGAATGAATATGATGAAAAAATATTATTAAAGAAAATGGACGGGGTCACCAAACCCCAGCTGGCAAATCTTAAAACGCATTTATACAAACAAATCCTGGCCAGCCTGCGCTTGCTGAAAAGTGCAGATAGTATGGACCTTCAATTAAATGAGCAGTTTGACTATGCGCATATTCTATATAAGAAAGGCCTCTTTATGCAAAGCCTGCGCATCATTGACAAGGCCAGGGAAATCGCCAGGGGCAATCAGAAATTTTATTTTCTTCCGCAACTGATTGCGCTGGAAAAAAGAATTGAGGGTCTCCACATCACCCGGCATATTCAGCACCGGGCAGATACTCTTTCCGCAGAGGCGAATGATGTAAACATGCAAATTGATAAAGTGACAAGGCTGTCTAACCTGGCTTTGCAGCTTTTCAGCTGGTTTGTGCAAAACGGCCATGCCCGTGATGAATATGACGAAAAGGATATCCGAAAATTCATGACGCAAAACCTTCCTTCCGGCGCATGGAAAGAAACAGGTTTTTATGAACGGATGTACCTGTACCAGAGCTATACATGGTATGCATTTATTCGCCAGGATTTTTTACAGTACTACCGGTATTCGCAAAAATTGGTAAACCTGTTTGATGAGCAGCCACTGATGAAAAGAGTAGAGACAAGTCATCATATCAAAGCCATGCATTATCTTCTCAATGCTCATTTTGACTTGCGAAATCACAGGGGTTTTGAAAAAACACTCAGGCAGTTTGAACAATTGGCACAAACTGACCGGGTGAGGGACCATGATAATTTCCGGGTGCAGGCTTTTATTTACACCAGCCAGGCCCGTATCAACCAGCATTTCATGCAGGGTACTTTTAAAGAGGGACTTACGATCATTCCTTCTATAGAAAAGGAATTAGCGGAGTATGACTTATTTCTTGATAGTCACCGGGTACTGGTACTGAATTATAAGTTTGCTATGATGTATTTCGGAAGTGAAGATTATAATACCTGTATTGACTATCTCCAAAAAATCATCAATGATAATACTAACCTCAGATATGACCTGCAATGCTATGCCCGGGTGCTTCACCTGATGGCGCACTATGAACTGGGTAATGATATGCTGATGGAATCACTCAGCAAATCTGTATACCGCTTTATGGCAAAAATGAAAAACCTGACGGCGGTGGAAGAAGCCATGTTTAAATTTTTACGCCAATCTATTCCATTATCTCCCCGCCAGCTAAAGCCAGAGTTTGAAAAGTTGTTGCATACCATCAAGCACCTGGAAAATGATCGTTTCCAGACAAGGTCCTTTGCTTATATTGATATTATTTCATGGGTAGAAAGTAAAGTGTACAACAAGCCAATGGCTGCCGTAATTCATGAGAAATATGTAGGCAGTAAGAGGAGGAAATAAATGTTTTACTTCAGGCCAAATTAATCCACAACTTATAGTTTACTTCGTTTTCAGCTTAACTTGCAGCCATGCAGGATTATTTAAGTGGATTGAACGAGCGGCAAAAAGAAGCCGTATTACATAAGGACGGACCGATAATGATTGTGGCTGGTGCAGGCAGCGGAAAAACCAAAGTACTCACCACCCGGGTCATTCATCTGATGGCGAACGGGGTGGATGCATTCAATATACTGGCTCTTACTTTTACCAATAAGGCGGCTAAAGAAATGAAGGAAAGAGTAGAGAGAATTTTGGGTAATGGTGAAGCAAGAAATCTTTATATCGGTACTTTTCATTCTGTATTTGCAAGGATTCTCCGTTTTGAGGCGGATAAAATTGGCTATCCCCGAAATTTTACCATTTATGATACCGATGATGCCAAGAATGTGGTGAAAACTGTCATTAATGAAATGAACCTGGATGACAAGCATTACAAACCCAATATTGTTTACAACCGGATTTCGTCAGCGAAGAATGCATTGGTGGGTCCGGCAGAATACAGAAACGACTACGCCATACAGCAGGAAGATATGCGGGCCAACCGGCCTGCTATCGGGCAGATTTATGATGCCTACGTGAAGCGTTGTTTTAAGAACGGTGCGATGGACTTCGATGATTTATTGCTGAAATTTTATGAACTGTTGAAAAACGTTCCGGAGAGTTTATCAAAATACCAGCACAAGTTCAGGTATATATTGATAGATGAATACCAGGATACTAACCCTGCACAGTATGAGATCATCAAACTGCTGGGAGCTATGCATGAGAATGTATGTGTGGTAGGAGATGATGCACAAAGCATTTATTCATTTCGGGGAGCAACCATCCAGAATATCCTGCAGTTTCAGAAAGATTATGACGAAGTGAAAATTGTGAAGCTGGAACAGAATTACCGAAGCACCAAAAGCATCCTGCATGTGGCCAATGAAGTAATTAAGAACAATAAAGGCCAGATCGAAAAAGTTTTATTTACAGAGAACAGCGAAGGAGAAAAGATAAAGCTTGTCCGAACCATGACGGATAACGATGAGGGAAAATTTGTGGCTGACAGCATCCAGGAGCAAAAACTCAGAAATCATTACAGCAATAAAGATTTTGCTATTCTCTATCGCACTAATGCGCAAAGCCGTGCCTTTGAAGAAGCGCTTCGGAGAATGGGGATTGCGTATACTATTTATGGTGGCATCAGTTTTTATCAGCGCAAGGAAATTAAAGACCTGGTGGCTTATCTCCGCATCATTGTCAATCCCAGCGATGAAGAGGCGTTAAAACGGATCATTAACTACCCTGCAAGGGGAATTGGTAAAACAACAATTGATAAACTGGTATTGGCTGCCAATGAAAATAATATCAGCATGTGGAAGGTGCTGGAGAATGCAGCGCAGTATGGTTTTAAAGCAGGAACATTATCAGCACTGGATGAATTTGTAATTATGATCAAAAGTTTTACCAGCATGCTGACCAAACAAAACGCCTATGAAGTCGCCTTTCATGTAGGTAAGCAAACAAGCCTGGTAAAAGAGCTGTTCAATGATAAGAGTACTGAAGGGGTGCAGCGCTATGAAAACATCCAGGAATTGCTGAACTCTATCAAAGAATGGACAGAGAGCCCCGACAATGAAGATGGTGAGCTGGTGGATAAAAGCCTTGCGTCTTACTTGCAGCAAATTACTTTGCTTACTGATGCGGATGAAAAAGATCCTGATGCAGACACAGTAAAGCTGATGACCATACATGCGGCAAAGGGATTGGAGTTTAGCTGTGTGTTTGCCGCCGGTCTGGAAGAAATGCTTTTTCCTAATGCAATGGCGATTAATACAAGAGAAGAACTGGAAGAGGAACGAAGATTATTTTATGTAGTTGTGACAAGAGCTAAGCAACGTCTCTGGGTCACTTATGCCAATACCCGTTACAGGTTTGGTCAATTGGTGCAGAATGACCCCAGTCGTTTTATCGAGGAGATACCTGAACAGTATATGGACAGAAGTTTTGCCGGAGGCGGATCAAAAAATCAAACACAAAGTAAATGGAGCGGTGGTGCTGCATTCAACAGGATGAAGGGCTGGGGTAATGATTCTTCTTATAGTGATGTCAGAGAAGCAGAGAAGAGGTATGGACCAGCTGCCACTAAAAAAGAACCTTCCACACCCTCCTACCTTGCACCCAAAACCACGCAACCCAAAGTGGTGGAGCACAAGCCTTCTGAGGATTTTGTTGCGAGTGATACCTCAAATTTACAAGCCGGACAAAAAGTAGAGCATCAGAAATTTGGTTTTGGAGAAGTATTGAAAATGGAAGGAGCTGCTCATAATCCCATTGCCACGGTAAAGTTTGAGCACAATGGAGAGAAGAAAATCATGCTTAACTATGCAAAGCTTAGAATTGTTGAGTAACAGAATTAACAAACTGAATATTTTCTGCAGTATACATTTGCCCGAAGTCTTTTAGCCCCTACATGCCATCAGCCAGACAAAAAAGAAGAAACCGGAACCTGGTTTTAAGCATACTTATTATCGGATTATTGGGTATGGGTAGCTATATGCTTTACCATTGGCTTACTTACCGTAAGGCCCGGTATACCCGTTACCCTGAGTTTGGTATTTCTATTCCCGGTGGTTATTCTATTCACGGGATAGATGTCTCCAAATACCAGCATACCATTGCCTGGGAAGAAGTAAAAGCTATGAGAGTTCAGAATATTCAGCATGGCTTTTCATTTATTAAGGCAACAGAAGGAACAGGTAATACCGATCCGCAATTCAAACGCAATTGGAAAAAAGCCAGGGAGGCCGGTATTGTCCGGGGTGCGTATCATTTCTTTATCGCATCAAGAGATGGCAGGGGTCAGGCCGAGAACTTTATAAGTAAAGTAGAACTGGAAGAAGGAGATCTTCCCCCGGTTCTTGATATTGAGCAACTGAACGGAACCTCACCGGCACAATTAAGAAAAGAAGCAAAGGAGTGGCTCGATATAGTAGAAAAAAAATATGGAGTAAGGCCCATCATTTATACGAATGTTGATTTTTATATAAAAAACCTGGGCAGCGATTTCGATAAATATCCTTTATGGGTGGCCCATTACTATCAGCCCGAACAACCCCGCATCAACAGGGGATGGATTTTCTGGCAGCACAGTGACAGAGGAAGGGTTAATGGAATTGTTTCTCCGGTAGACTTCAATGTTTTTAGTGGTGATTCGGCTGATTTTAAACGAATTCTTATTCGCTAAACAGAAGAACCAGGGATATTCAAATTGCACTACCTTACTCATTCAATATTTTTTATGGAACAGGGTTGGGATCCCGAGATTAAGAGATTTTTTGTTAAGATCATGAATTCAATTGCCATTACATTGTTTTGGATGATGGCTTGTGCTACCGCCGGATTATACTTTCAATTGGCGTATTCCAACGGGAAACCGGTTATTTATACAATTATCTTCTACTTTCTTATGCTGGCAACATTTTTTTTACTGATCCGGTATTTGTACAGGACATGGAAAAATGCATAGCTCTTTTTTCAAAAATACCCGCCTTCACTGATGGTTAGGAATATAAAAGGGTTTATTTTGAAGCCTGACTATACCAGCAGATGGAATTAAAGCAAATAAGTAAATGGGTAATGATAACAGGGGCCCTGTTTATATGGGCAGTAAAGCTTTTTATCAGGCCGCAGTTTCATTTTGATGAGCCATTACATTTCTTCTTTGGAATAGCGCCAAATCTTGTAGGGTCTTTTCTTATACCCTTTGGCGCCTGTTGGTTCTTTAGTGGCCGGGAGTTTTTGCTGGCCCGTATTTTCCGCGTTGAAAATCTTAATGATCTCCGGATAGTATGCTTGCTGGGGTTCGGTATGCTGGTTATAAACGAATACCTGCAGTTACTGCCTGTTTTTGGCCGTACGTTTGACTACAATGACATTGTTTTCTCTTCAGTGGGCCTTGTGATTTCTTATTTTGTATTCAGTAAAGCACAGGAGAAATATCAACCGGCTTAGCTGCTGTGATCTGCAATAATTACCCAGCGGCCATTTATTTTTTGAAACAAAAGATTATAGTGTCCTCCCACATCACCTATACTTCGTTGCAAGTGCCATTGTCCCACTACATGATAATACTTTTTAGAAAGTCGTTTTACTGAAAGCAGTTTAAACGTCAGCTTTCCCATTGCTGCTGTGTCAGGGTATCCCCTTTTATAATTATTCAGCGTATTTGTCCATCCGTAAGTGATACCGCTTTTACCGATAAACATTAATGAATCATTTTCCCAATAGCCTTTCATAAAATCGTCAATATTTCCCCGGTTCCAGGCTTCGGTTTGGCTGTTTAGCAACTGACGGATTCTTAATTCGTCACCTGATTGTGCAAACAAGTTGAAAGACAGCAACAGCAATAAAAGAGGCAAAACTTTTTTCATTGATAAACTTTTGTTTAAGGTAACGAAAATCAGGAAAGCACAGAGTCCGCTTTAGTGATTACAATCATCCGAATGTGCATGATTGTGTATCCGGCAGGATTTATAATTTAACAAGTGCCCGGCAATAATCAGTGTTACAGCAGGAATCAGCAGCCAGGTGCTGTAATGAAGAAAAAGTTGTTTTAAAATGAGGAACACAAATCCTGCAAAAAAAAGTGAAATAGGAAGCAGGCTGTGATGATGTTTCTTATAACCATGATAAAGCGAATAAGAGCCTATAGCAAGGGCTAATAAGATCATACCTATTTCAAAAGCGGTGTGATGTATGATATTGATGCCAAAAAGGGGAAGACTGCTCAAAAACAAGGGCAATAAGGCACAATGAATGGCACAGGCCAAAGAAGCCCCGATACCTAATGCATCCCAATTGATCCTTAGTTTCATAAAAAGTGAACAAAGATATAAAAAAGCAACATAGTTGCAAAAGAAAATGTTGTCCGGGTTATCAGAACCAAAGGGGCCGTAAATTTGTCTTTTAATTGGTTTGTATGTCGAAAAAGGGATGGTTATATACGGGGTTCTTTGTTGCACTGGCATTGGGTTTTTATTTTGTGCTGGCACAGGTGATTCCTGGTTTTACAAAAAAAGGAGTGGCCCCGGTCAGTTTTGTAAGACCATTTGCCTTTACTACGCAAGATGGTAAAGCGTTCACTGAAAAAGAGGTAAAAGGAAAAGTATATGTGGCAGAATATTTTTTTACGACCTGTAAAGGAATATGCCCAAAAATGAACAATAATATGCGGCTGGTCTATGATAAGCTGAAAGAAGAAAAGGATTTTCTGATCCTGTCACATACCTGCGATCCCGAAACAGATTCTGTTCCGCAAATGAAGAAATATGCAGATTCAATGGCGGTGGATACAAAGAAATGGATTTTTTTAACCGGCAGAAAGGATAGCTTATACAATACTGCAAGAATAAGTTATACGATTGACGACCCGGCCAACAACCTAAAAAATATAGAGGATGATTTTTTGCATACCCAGTTTTGGGCTTTAGTGGACAGAAACGGTGACGTAAAGAAGATATTTGATGGATTAAAGCAAAGCGAAGTGAAAGAACTGATAAAAGACGCTGAAAAATTGTTGCAGGATAAACCGGAAACCGAAAAAAGGTAATTTATAAGTATATAGATATTGCAACGCATGCCAAAACAAGCCAGTATAACTATTGATAAAAGAATTGCGGAACTGTTGAAACGCAATAGCCTCAGTATTACAGACAGCAGGAAGAAAATACTTCAGCTCTTCCTGGAACAAACCGGGGCATTGGCACACGGAGATATAGAAAAAAGAGCCGGGGAAAAATTTGACCGGGTGACAGTCTACCGTACACTACAGACTTTTGTTGATAAAGGAATTGTTCATACTATCCCTACTGCGGACAATTCTATCCGCTATGCTTTGTGCAAGGATGAGTGTTCTGAAGGCCATCATCATGATCATCATGTACACTTTGTATGCAGTACCTGCAATAACACCTACTGTCTTGATGATGTAGTAACTCCCGAAATTAAATTACCCAAAGGATACTCTGCTGAACAGGTGGAAGTGGTGGTGGAAGGAACCTGCAAAAATTGTAACCGGTAGTTTTCATTAAATGCTTTGTATAACTCCTTTAGGGTGGGGCAAAACAAAGCCCCGGTGTAGAAACAGCGGGACTTTAGGTTAAGGCTCTGATTAGTAGCTATGTGATAGTGCGATAAAGCACCTATTTTTTCTGAATCAAATGTAGGATGTCGGGTTGATATTTCCGAAAAAAGGATATACCACTTTTGGGGTATTTTTTTCTTTTATAAACCATCCATCTCCTTTTTAACAAATTCCATCAGTTGTTTGATATATGCCGGTGAGAAATCAAACTGTAAACCAGCGGTTTTGAAGAGGTCCGGAAGTGTTTTAGTGCCACCCAGTTGCAGGGCGTTTAAATAATTATTAATAGCAGTTTCCGGGTTTTGTTTATACTGTTGCCATAAACCAATGGCTCCCAACTGGGCTATTCCATATTCAATGTAATAGAAAGGAACCTCAAATAAATGCAATTGCCGGTGCCAGGAATAACGGCGGTATTCATCCAGCCCGGAAAAATCAATGACAGGGGAGGAAAATTCATCCAGGATCTCAAGCCACTTATCAGCTCTTTCTTTTTCAGTATGTACCGGGTTTTCATAAACCCAGTGCTGGAATTTATCAATGGTTGCGATCCAGGGAAATATGGTAATCACCCTTTCTAATTGCTGTTCCCTGGCTCTTTTCAGTTCCTCTTCCGTTTCAAAAAATACCTCCCATTTATCCATACTGAACAACTCCATGGCCATACTGGCCACTTCTGCAATTTCTGTGGGATATTCTTTGAAACCGGTAAGCTCCAGCTCATGTGCTACAAAAGAATGGATAGCATGCCCGCCTTCATGAACCATAGTAGTTACATCATCCAATGTGCCGGCTGCATTCATGAATATGAAAGGGGCGCCTGTTTCCGCCAATGGGCAATTATAGCCACCCGGGGCTTTCCCTTTCCGGCTTTCAAGATCAAGCCTTCCCATTTCCCTCATTTTAGAAAGACAGCTACCAAAGAAAGAACGCAACTCATTAAAGCAGGTGATAGTTTTATCAGTTAATTCCGCCCCTGTTTTAAAAGGCCGTAAAGGCTGGGTGCCGGCCGATTCTGCTTCTATATCCCAGGGTCGAAGAATTTCTAATCCCAGCTTTTTCTTTTTGGCTTCATAGAGCTGGTTTACCAGCGGCATCACATGCAGTTTCACTGCTTCATGAAACTGGTAACAGTTTTCCTTGCTGTAATCGAACCGGCCTAACTCAAGAAAACGGTAATCTCTGTAATTTTCAAATCCTGCATTAATTGCCACCTGGTGGCGTTTTTGCAAAAGTGAATTAAACAGGTCATTTAAAGCCTGTTTATCCTGTAATCTTCTTTCGCTGATCTTCCTGTATACTTCCTCTCTCAGGTTGCGATCGGGGTCTTCCAGGAACCTGGCCGCTTGTTGTAATGTATACTCCTGTTCTTTTACTTCAACGGTCATTTTACCGGAAATCATACCAAACTGTTGTTGCATCACATTCAGCTCTGCATTGATAGGTATATTTTCTTCCCGAAAGATGTCAATATTCTTTTTTACGTTTCGCAGGTAGGTAAAGTATTTTTTGGGATCCAGCTCTTTGGTAAACACGCAGTTTACCAGTTTTTTATTCAGCTTATCTGAATAAGGCTGGATTTTTGGTTGCAGCTCCATCATAAAGAAGCTAAAAGCTTCTTCCAGTTCTTTATTCTCTGTATCACAGGTCATCTTAATTTGCCGCCAGCAGGCATCTTCACTGATCACGGCTTCAATCTCACTGGCATCTTTTAGCCATTTTTCCAGGTCAGCAACTGAATTGATCTCTCTTTCTTCCAGGTTTTTGAGATAGGGTTCCAGGCTTTCCCAATTACTAATACTGAAATCAGCAGGCAAAAAGTGACGGGGTAATTTTTTAATATCCGCAGAGTAAGTCATAATGGGATGATTTGATAATAAGCTAATGTGCTAATGAGGTGTCCTGTAGTACAGGGTTCATTAGCACATTATCAAATTTGCTAATTAGCTATTTATTCTGCTTTCTTTTTTTTTGTAGTTTTCTTTGGTTTTTCTTCTGCTTCTTCTTTTACGGTAGTCTCTTTCTTTGCTCTTGCTTTTTTAACGGGTTTTTCTTCTGCAACAGGTTCAGCAACTACTGTTTCTTCCGCTTCCTCTTCCGGAATTTCAGAAAGTTTGATTTCAACATTATTCTTTTTCAGGATGTCAAACCATTTTACCATTTTCTTCATATCACTGGCATACACTCTCTCGAAGTCCATATCAGGATAGGCTTTTTCGAAATATTTTTTTACAGCTGCAGCATCTTTATCATCCGGCAATTTTAAACCGGCCTTATCCATGGCATTAAAAACGTCTACAAGGTTCACATTGTCACGAACTGTGTATACCTCAATACTTTCCAGGTGGGAAAAATTGTGAATACGACTTGATACGAACCGTGTGCTTTTGTCTTCCAGGGAGCGGACAATGGCCCCGTCAGTTTTACTGTTAATCAACTCAAACAAGCCAGGCAGCCCGGTCACGGCAACTAATTTACTGTATTCCATAAAGTGTAATAATAATTAAGGAGGTGCAAGATAACGAGTTATTTCAAATACCAGTTTACTAAGTAGAGGCATAGAAATGAAAAATAGGGAAAATACCCACTTAAACAGGAAACAGGATAGACGGAGAAATTATATCAAATAAAACTATGTGTTTGGCTGACACGACAGATAGGATTTTTTAAGATGAATGAGTATTTTGGAATAGCATTTAAGATAAGAATTCGAACTGTATTCTCTTATGTTGCTTTTCCTGATTTAGTACACCAAACCCTTAACCAACCTTAATCCTTATTCATGCCTGATCAGATTTTTACATTACCACTCAATCAAGTTGGTATCAACGACGTGGAAACCGTCGGCGGAAAAAATGCTTCGCTGGGCGAAATGATACAGCATCTCAGTAGTCTCGGTATTAATATTCCCAATGGATTTGTTATCACAGTAGAAGCATACCGTGAATTTTTACGGTTTAATAACCTGGACTCATCTATCAGGCAAATGATAGGTGGTATAGATTTTAATAATATTGAATCACTTCGAAGGGGTGGATTACAAATAAGGCAGATGTTAAGGAACAGTAAATTTCCACCTGAAATAAGCGGCCAGATAATAAAACAGTACTATAAATTATCAGGGGATTATGAGCAAAAGGAAACTGATGTGGCTGTTCGTTCTTCTGCCACAGCTGAAGATTTGCCGGACGCAAGCTTTGCAGGACAACAGGAAACTTACCTGAATGTCAGGGGTCCTGCGGCATTGATTGATTCTGTACGTAACTGTTTTGCTTCTTTATTCACAGACAGGGCTATCAGTTACCGGGAAAACTTCAAATATGATCATTTTGCGGTTGGTCTTTCGGTGTGTATTCAAAAAATGGTACGATCTGACCTTGGTGCATCTGGTGTTGCATTCTCTATTGATACCGAGAGTGGCTTTAAGGATGCTGTTGTCATAAATGCATCTTTTGGACTGGGAGAACTCATTGTGCAGGGCTCTATATCTCCGGATGAATACATAGTATTTAAACCCGCATTAAAAAAGGGATTTAGCTCCATTATCGAGAAAAAGCTGGGAAACAAGGACAAGATGATGGTATATGGTGATGATCCCGATGAAAGAGTAAAAATTATTCCTGTTGAAAAGGTCATGCAAAAAAGGTTCAGTCTTAGAGAAGAGACCGTATTGCAGCTGGCCAACTGGGTGGTGAAGATAGAGGAGTATTATACCCGTATCAGAAACAAATGGACACCAATGGATGTTGAGTGGGCTATCGACGGATTAAGCAAGGAATTATTTATTGTACAAGCCAGGCCCGAAACTATTCATTCTCAAAAAAACCACCGGTTAGTTACTGAGTATTACATTGATGATGAAAACAGGGCAGATAAACTTATTGCAAAAGGGATTGCAGTGGGAGATAAAATTGCTTCGGGGAAAGTGAATATTCTTTTCTCGCTTGACAAACGGGTAACAGAAGGACATGAATTTAAGAACGGCGATGTGCTGGTAACAGATATGACTGACCCGGACTGGGAGCCCATCATGAAGAAAGCATCGGCGATAATAACTAACAAAGGAGGAAGAACCTGTCATGCGGCAATTGTGGCAAGAGAATTAGGAGTGCCTGCGATTGTTGGTACCGGGAATATAACGGAGATGCTGACAGACGGGCAATTGATAACCGCTTCTTGTGCTGAAGGTGATGTGGGATTGATCTATAAAGGAGAAATTAAATTCAGGAAGGAACAATTCAACCTGGATGAATTACCGGAAATAAAAACTCCGTTGATGCTTAATGTGGCTTCACCTGCAATGGCCTTTAACTTTTCTCATTTACCCAATAAAGGCGTAGGATTAGCAAGAGAGGAGTTTATTATCAATAATTATATACAAGTACATCCGCTGGCTTTGATGCAGCATAAACAGTTGAATGATGCAGCGCTGACCACGGAAATTGAAAAGAGGATAACCGGTTTTGAGAATGAAGAAGATTTTTTCATCAATAAACTGGCATATGGTGTTGCAAAAATTGCAGCAGCTTTTTACCCGGAGAAAGTGATTGTAAGATTTTCAGATTTCAAGAGCAACGAGTATTACAATCTTTTAGGCGGAAACCATTTTGAACCGCATGAAGAGAATCCAATGATCGGCTGGCGGGGAGCTTCCCGCTATTATTCCAACGAATACAAAGCGGCTTTTGGGTTGGAGTGCAAGGCCATTAAAAAGGTAAGGGAAGAAATGGGGCTGCACAATGTAGTAGTGATGATTCCTTTTTGTCGTACCGTGGGTGAGCTGTTGAAAGTGCAGGAAACAATGAATGAATATGGACTGATTCGGGGAGAAAACCAACTGGAACTTTTCCTGATGGCTGAGATTCCGTCCAATGTACTGATGGCTGATGAATTTGCTAAACACATTGATGGCTTTTCCATTGGCTCCAACGACCTTACACAGCTGACACTTGGTCTTGACAGGGACTCTTCCCTGGTAGCGCATTTATACGACGAACGCAATGCAGCGGTTAAAAAAATGATTACGATGTTGATTGAATCTGCAAAGAAGCACAAAGTAAAAGTGGGTATTTGCGGTCAGGGGCCCTCTGATTTTCCGGATTTTGCACAATTCCTGGTGGAACTTGGTATTGATAGTATTTCGGTGACGCCGGATTCTGTATTTAAAACCATCAAAGCGATTAAGCAGGTGGAGGATATGGTTGGAAAAAAGTAAACACCGGGCAGGGAGTTTAATTTACCTGAAGCCGAATGTTTTTCCCTATTCTTGCGTCAGAAAGAAGGCGCAGCTATTAATTAAACTCAAACAATTTCAATGAAAAAGATTTTTTTAGTACTGATGGTTTCTGTAGTTCTTTCAGTAATTACGTATGCACAGCCTGGTGGTGGTTTTCAACGTCGTACCCCCGAAGAAAGGGCGGCCACTATACATGCCAAATTAGACAGTGCTTTTAAGCTGGAAGCTTCCAAACTGGCTATGATTGATACAGCACTCACTGTTTTATATAAAAAGCAGGATCAGCGGATGCAGGAAATTTTTGCAGGCGGCGAAAGGCCAGACCGGGAAACGATGATGGCGGAAAGAAAAAAATATACAGATGCACAGGATGAAATTTTAAAAGCAGTGCTTACCCAGGAGCAATATGGTATTTGGAAAGAAAAAATAGAACCATCTATGCGTCCGCAACGGCCAGGTGGCGGAGGCCCTCCTTCAGGAGGTAACTAAAGAAGTAATTTGTTAATACATAAACACAGACCGTTCGGCCTAAAGCTGTAACGGTTTTTTATTTTAACTTGTTGTCCGGCCAAATAAGTTGACGGACGGACTGAAACAATACACAGAGCTGCTGTCTCTAAAAGATAAAACTGACTAAAATGAGAAAACTATTTTTTACAACCAGCATAACTCTTTTTGCTTTTGTTGTTATGGCTCAAAAACCCTGCTCCCGGCCTGAATTCCGGCAATTTGATTTCTGGATCGGCGAATGGGAAGCATTTGGCAAAAACGGGCAAAAAGGGGGTGACAGCAAAATCAGTGTGATTTTAGATAGCTGTGTAATTCTCGAAGAGTGGACCAGTGCCAATGCACAACAAGGGTTAATCTACAGCGGGAAAAGTTTTAATTCATACAACGCTGCTACCAAACAATGGCAGCAAACCTGGACAGATAATACAGGTAACACTACAGAATTTCTACGGGGTGAAGGAAGCAACGGCAAGATCATTTACTATGCAGACAAAGTAACCGGCCCTGATGGAAAACAATTTATGCGCAGACTTACATTTACAAAACTCGACAATAATAAAGTTCGTCAGTTTGGTGAGCTGAGCAATGATGGTGGTAAAACATGGATTGTTGAATACGACCTGGAATACAGGAGGAAGAAATGAGGTATACAGATTTTCTCATATCATTATTACTGCTTTTTTATGCCGGATGTGTGAAAAAGGGGAAAGAAAAATACTTTACAGGAACGGTTCAATATACTTATACTTATATAAGCGATTCGCTCAATACGGATTCATTGAAAAGACTAAGACCTGCCAATGGGCACTTCCGGTATGATACCGGTAATTACCAAAGTCGTTTTACCGGCGCAGATACATTTACTTTTTATTATTCCGGCAACCTGAATAAATGTCTTTCCGAACCAGGTTCTTCAAAAAAATATGAATGTGAAGATTATAGTATAATGAGCGACTCAGTTCTTTTTGTAAAAGATTATGCGACAGAGGAAGAAATTCTTGGCTATTCCTGCCGTATTCTTGAACTGCAAAAGAAAAATTCTTGGGTAAAATATTATTACACCACAGATATTAAGATTGCACCGGTAACCTACAAAAACCATAAAGCCTATAACTGGGATGTTTATGGAACAAAAGCCGGAGGCGGCCTGATACTGAAGATGGAACACCGGTTCAGTAAGTTTGTGATGAGTGGTGTAGCAGTTAATCTCAGTATAGAGAAGGGTGACTTCAAAGCTCTCGAGATAGAGGAGTCATTATTTTCTGAAATTTGTAAATAACGATGCGTTTCCCTGTTTATACCATATTTATGTTATTAATGTTGCTTGGCAACGGTTTTGCCTTTTACAAAATGTTCACTGCAAAGCAGGAGTTTGTTGACCAGTTCCCAAAACTTACTGAAACGGCATTCAATATATTCCGCCTTTTACCCATAATAAACATAATAGCCCTGGCAGGCATGTTATTGATGAAACCCTGGGCTGTTTACCTTGTTATAGCCTGCGGTATTGCAGTTATTGCATTCGATATTTATTTTGGTATTTGGTATCACCTGTATGTGGCAATTCCTTCCACTCTTATCCTGTTGTTTTTTATCATTAAGTACTGGAATGAGTTTAAATGAGCTTTTACCGTGATGAACGGCACGGCAACTCATTACTTATTTCTGTAATTTAAATGTCCCAAAATAATTATTATGAGAAAACTTACATTCCTGTTGCTCGCTGTCAATCTACTTGCCTGCCAGTCAAAAGAGCCAGGTAAAGCAACCAAAAATGATTTCAGCATCGATTCTGTAAAGGCGCATATCATAAAAATGAATGAAAGTTACGGTGAACGGTTTATGAGTAACGATTCCACTTTTTATGCTGACAGGTATTGTATTGATGCAAAGGTCTATTCTCCCGGAATGCCTGCTGTAACGAGCAGAGATTCTATCCGGAGCTTCTTTTATAATAATGGTAACAATAAAGAAGCGAAAATTGAATTACCCGCAGGAAACTTTTATGGCAATGCCGATTTTGTGGTAGAAGAAGGAAGGTATAGTTTTCCGGATGGTAAGGGCGGAACTATAGATAAAGGAAAGTTTATAACTATCTGGAAACAGGAAGACGGTAAATGGAAACTGTACAGGGAAATTTGGAATACGGATATGGCCCCGGCTGAAAGCAAATGAATAGAACACTAACAATACTGAGTTGCTTATTAATTTTTGCTTCGACTACAGCCCAGCAGGCGCCAGATACTTTGTTTGCCGCAAAGTTGAAATTAAATAAGACACAATATGACCCGGGAAAAGGCCCTGTCGTACTAATTGACGGTGCACATAATAATTTTCACCGTGCAAATGGAAATTTTGCACCCCTGAAAATTTTACTGGAAAAGGACGGATATGATATAAAAAGCCTGGATAGCTCCTCCACGAAAGAAAATTTATCCCACTGTCATATCCTTGTAATTTCAAATGCGCTAGCAGCAAATAATGTCGACCGCTGGTACCTGCCTGTTTATTCTGCATTTACCGAAACAGAAGTAAAGACTATAAAAAACTGGGTTGATAAGGGAGGAAGGTTACTGTTTATTGCCGACCATATGCCGTTTGCCGGCGCTGCTGATGTGCTGGCAAAAGCATTTGGATTTAATTTTATCAACGGCTTCGCCGATAATAACATGAATGGATGGCCTCCTTCGGTTTTTCGTGTAAAGGATAAAACAATGACATCATCTATAGCGGAGGGACGTAATTCCCGTGAGAAGGTAGACAGTGTAGCGGCATTTACAGGTTCGGCATTCTCATACCCTTCCGCTGCACAACCGGTATTGTTATTTACAGCAAAAGATACCGTAATTATAACCGATACAGCCTGGAGAATAAATGATAAGACAATCCGGCAAAGCCTGGCTTCAAAAGCAATGGGCGCAATTATGAAATCAGGAAAAGGCAGAATAGCGGTATTTGGCGAAGCGGCTATGTTTACAGCCCAGTTAAGAAGGGATGACGCAGTAGGGTTTAATGCACCGGAGGCTCCGCAGAATATTCAGTTTATTTTAAACCTTTTTCACTGGCTGGATACAAACGCTGAGCATTAGTAAGTAAATTAAAAAAATATTTTGATTATACTATGTGCCAAATTTCTAAAACAAAAATTATCACATGAAATATACTAATGAAGTTGAAATCAACCAGCCGCTAAGTAAAGTGATTGAGTTGTTTGACAATCCTGCCAACATGCCCCAATGGCAACCCGGCTTTATCAGCATGGAACCCATAAGCGGCACACCGGGTCAGCCGGGTGCCAAATCAAAACTCAAATACAAGATGGGTAAACGGGATATTGAAATGATTGAAACGATTACTGCCAGAAATTTACCAAAAGAATTTCATGGCACCTATGAAGCAAAGGGGGTTTATAATGTTCAAAAAAACTTTTTTATTGAAACGGCTTCGGGTAAAACAAAATGGGTTTCTGAAAGTGAGTTTAAATTCAGCGGGATGATGAAGCTGATTGGCTGGCTGATGCCCGGCACTTTTAAGAGGCAATCGCAGAAATACCTGGACCTGTT
>Ga0116142_10002866_pt1 | contig 17941 bp, 13 predicted proteins | sample AD_UKC033_MetaG_FD_89785 | JGI IMG/M metagenome (GOLD analysis project Ga0116142, IMG submission 89785) | Active sludge microbial communities of municipal wastewater-treating anaerobic digesters from USA - AD_UKC033_MetaG | ecosystem: Engineered > Bioreactor > Anaerobic > Digestate | place: USA... | reverse complement strand
TCCGGTACCAACGGGATCATCGGGTCCGGTACCGACGGCATCATCGGCTCGGGCACCAACGGGATCATTGGTTCCGGTACCAACGGGATCATCGGGTCCGGTACCGACGGCATCATCGGCTCGGGTACCAACGGGATCATTGGTTCCGGTACCAACGGGATCATCGGGTCCGGTACCGACGGGATCATCGGCTCGGGTACCGACGGGATCATCGGGTCCGGTACCGACGGCATCATTGGTTCCGGCACCAACGGGATCATCGGCTCGGGTACCAATTAGCCGACGTTGGCGGCCGCTCACGCTCCGTCCCTCGGAGCGATGCCGAGACCATTCGCTATTCCTCCTGGCGCACATCTCAATGCCGAGATGTTTCAGCTATCCATTACCCCTCCCGTTCACACTAGCCCTCCATCTTTTCAGATTCGCAAGTTGACATTGGTGGGCTCGTGCGGCACTAGCGAGTAGGGAGGGCTACTAGAGTTCCTATTCATTCGCCGATATTGGGGTTGAGGTGGCGTCGCGAGTTCACCGCAGAGGAATGCACAAGAATTCTGCTGGCGTTCATGTTGCCAAGATGCCAGAGATTGAGTCCGCGGAACTGGCGATGACACCGCTCCTTAAGCAGCTCGCAGTTCTGGCGACTCGATTTGGTACGACTCCAATGGAGCTTGCGGATATCCTTAAACTGGAGTGTGTTCGCCAGGCTGCGCTCAGCGCCAGACTACGCAATGGGCGAGTTAGCTATTCGCGCATCGCCGTGGTCACAGGCCTGAGTCGTGTCGAAGTTCGGCGGCTAATGACCAAATTCAAGGCAAACGGTCCCATCGCCGCGGCGCCAAAGCATCGTGCATGGCGTCTAGTATCGGCCTGGATGGCCGACAAACGGTTCTTGGACGCACAAGGTCGTCCACGACGGCTGGAGCTAACGAGTGGGAAAGACGGGTTCTCCGTTCTCGCACGTAGCTATTGTGGCGATGTACCTGAGAAGGCTGTGCTCGCAGAACTCCAGAGCGCCGGTGTGGTGCGCGTGAGTCAAGGGATGGTCTATCTACGAGCCAACGCTCGTTCGCGATTGCGACGGGACCTCGGTAATACAAGAGCGATAATTCGAGCAACAAGTGAAGCCATTGGTCAAGTGGCCGTGTCTCGCCATGGATCCCCTCCGATTGTGCAGAGTGTCGCTATTGCAGTGCAGACTCGCGCGGACGAAGCGGTGATACGACAGCGAATTCACACAACGCTCGCGGCTGCTATGCAGGCACTCAAATCTCTGGGGGAGCATCCCGTCACGCGTGGCACTACCAAGCGTAAGGGCTTCGTCAAAGTTCTGGACATAACCGCAATTGTTACTACCGGAGTTCGAGCTCCCGATCGTGAGAAATCCTAGTTGCAGTCAAGAATCGCCGAATTGCTACAGGTGGGGGGATGCATGGATAGCTCAAACCGAGGAAATGTACTTGATTACTATCAGGACATTCTGCTGGCCATCTTCATTTTCATGCTTCAGGACCGAGGCCGACTACGAGATGTAAAGCGCCTCACTGTCCAGCAGTTGGCCCAAGCTCAGCTAATAGTCAGAAGTGAGGATAGGCGTCGGGAGAGCACTTCCGGCATCTTAGGAGCGGTACTCCATGAGTGGCATCGGAACGCTTCCTATCTGGATAACAGCATCGTACCGAAGGCAATTCGGCTTTACGGCCCCAAGCCAAGTGTCGCGGCTCTGGTCCGCTCACAGGATCTTAAGGCTGATTCTGCTGCGGTTGTACGAGAGATGGTCCAGCTCGGTCTCGTTCGCCGCGCGGCGCGCGGCAAGTATCTGCCGGTTGGGCGCGTGGCCACCATTCGCCGCCTCAGCCCAGCGCTAGTAGACCATGTTGCTCGCTCACTAGAGCGCCTCTTGGCAACCGTTAATTTCAATACTCGGCTCAACGGGGAAGGGAACACCCTCATAGAGCGAACAGCCTTTGTTCATGATCTTCCACAGGAGCACCTAAGAGATTTCAGGATGTTTGCCCAACAGCAAGGGTCGGCATTCTTGGCAAATGCAGATGAATGGCTTGAGTCGCGGCGCGCCCCAAAGACGAGATCCCGACGCACTCGATGTGTACGTGCGGGCATTCACGTTTACGCATTTGAAGAACCGCTGTCGCGGAGAACTACTGTAGGGCCACCCCGGCGCGCTACGCGACGTCATCCCTCAGCGTCCGCCTGAGAATCTTCCCGACATTTGTCTTCGGTAGCTCGTTGCGGAAGTACACGAACTTCGGCACCTTGTAGGCGGTCAGCGATTCGCGCATGAACGAGATCAGCGCCTCCTCGGTGAGTGCGGGGTCCTTGCGCACCACGAAGAGTGCGACCGCTTCGCCGGAACGCTCATCCGGCTTCGCTACGGCCGCGGCCTCGAGCACGCCCGGGTGCATCGCGGCGATACCCTCGACTTCGTTCGGGTAAACGTTGAATCCGGACACGAGGATCATGTCTTTCTTGCGATCCTCGATGTAGACAAAGCCCGCTTCGTCCATGCGCCCGATGTCGCCCGTGCGCAGCCACCCGTCCGGCAGCATGACCTCCGCGGTTTCTGCCGGGCGGTTCCAGTAGCCGCGCATGACCTGCGGGCCGCGCACGCAGATCTCACCGATCTCGCCGATCCCGAGCGCAGTGCCGGCGTCGTTGCGGATGGATATTCCCGTGGAGGGCACCGGCAGGCCGATCGAGCCGTTGTAGTCCTTGCCCATGGGATTCATCGTTGCGATCGGCGAGGTCTCCGTGAGGCCCCAGCCCTGGCTGAGTACGCAGCCCGTCGTGGCTTTCCACTTCTCGGCCACCGCGGCCTGCACTGCCATGCCCCCGCCCACAGTGCCGGCGAGGCTGCTGTGATCCAGTTCCGCGAAGCCCGGCGTGTGCAGCAGTCCGTTGAACAGTGTATTGACGCCCATGAAGAGATTTGGCGGGTACTTCTGCAGTGTCTTCACGAAGGTCTTCAGGTCACGCGGGTCGGTGATCAGGATGCCGCGCCCGCCGAGCAGCAGGAACATGAGCGCGTTCGCCGTCAGCGAAAAAATGTGGTACAGGGGCAGCGCGATGACATAGGTCGCGCGCTCGGGCATCGAGCTGCCGAACCAAGCCGTGCCTTGCAGCACGTTGGCGACCATGTTCCGGTGGGTGAGCACGGCGCCCTTAGAGACGCCGGTCGTGCCTCCCGTGTACTGCAGGAAGGCGATGTCATCGGGACCCACCTCTACCGGCTGCATCGTCAGGCCGCGACCCCGGGCCAGCACCTGGCCGAGGCGGTGGGCGCCCGGGATGTCCCATGCGGGCACTTTCTTCTGCATGCGGCGCACGACGAAGTTGACGATCGTGCTCTTCAGGCCGCCGAGCATTTCGCCGACCGAGGTGACCACGACGGTCTTGAGGGTCGTGCTTGGCAGCGCCTTCTGCACCACGTGCGCGAAGTTCTCGAGCACGACGATGATCTCGGCGCCCGAGTCATTGACCTGGTGCTCGAGCTCGTGCCAGGTGTAGAGGGGATTTACGTTGACGATCGTGAGCCCCGCGCGCAGCGCGCCGAACATGGCGACCGGGTACTGCAGCAGGTTCGGCATCATCAGTGCAATGCGGGTGCCGCGCTGCGCACCGGCTTCCTGCTGCAGCCACGCGGCGAACGCGCGCGATTCGCGCTCCAGTTCACCGAAGCTCATTGCACGGTCCATCATTACATAGGCGTCGCGATCGGCGTACTTCGCGCAGCACTTCTCGGCGAGTTCCTTGAGTGACGCGTACTGGCTCGGGTCGATCTCGGTCGGAACGTCCTTCGGATATGAATTCAGCCAGTACTTTTCCAAGGCAATCTCCGTTCAGCCGGTTATCAGGCGGCGCAGCGCGGGCCAGGCCGTGTCGAGCAGCAGCGTCTGTGCCGCGGCGGTGGGATGCAGGCCGTCGGCCTGCATCAATCCGGGTTCGAGCGCCACCTTCTCCATGAAGAATGGCACCAGTGCCACGTCATACTGCCTGGCCAGCTCGGCATACATTTGGTGAAAGCTTTCGGCGTAGCGGGCCCCATAGTTCGGCGGCACACGCATGCCGAGCAGCAGCACCGCGGAGCCTCGCGCCTGTGCGGCCTCGATCATGCCTGCGAGGCTGCGACGTGACAGATCGAGCGGCAGGCCGCGCAGGCCGTCATTGGCGCCGAGTTCGATCACGACGATCTGAGGTGAGTGCAGGTCGAGCGCGCGCGGCAGGCGGGCAATGCCACCGCTCGTCGTTTCGCCGCTCACGCTGGCGTTCACGACGCGGTACCCGTACCCTTGGCTGACAAGCCGTTTCTGGAGGAGGGATACCCAACTCTCCTCGGCTTTGAGACCGTAGCCCGCGCTGATGCTGTCGCCGAACACGAGGATCGTGCGCTCGGCCGCCTGCGCGACGAATGGCATCAGGAGCAGACACTGGACGATGAGCGCCCGCCCGATGACTACTCGAGACATTGTTCTCAAAGCTGAAAACATCACCAAGCAGGTTACCAGCCCCGAAGGGCCGTTGACCATTGTGCGCGACGTTTCGCTCGAGATCGTGGCCGGCGAATCGGTGGCGATCGTGGGGCCGTCCGGTGCCGGAAAATCGACGCTGCTCGCGCTGCTGGCGGGTCTCGATACTCCGACTTCCGGACGTGTTTGGCTCGCCGGTCAGGACCTCACGGCGCTCGACGAGGACGGTCGCGCCAGGTTGCGTGCGGAGCGCGTCGGATTCGTATTCCAGGCCTTCCACCTGGTGCCCGCGCTCACCGCGCTCGAGAATGTCTCGCTGCCGCTCGAGCTCGCGGGCCGAGCCGATGCGCGCCGGCTCGCGACCGCCACGCTCGACCGGGTCGGCCTGAGTGCGCGCACCGGCCACTATCCGCGCCAGCTCTCGGGAGGTGAGCAGCAGCGCGTTGCACTCGCGCGTGCCTTCGTGACGCGTCCCGCGGTGCTGTTTGCGGACGAACCGACCGGCAACCTCGATGCAACGAACGGCACCCGTGTCTGCGACCTGCTCTTTGAACTCAATCGCGACCTGCACACGACGATAGTGCTCGTCACGCACGACCACGCGCTCGCCGGGCGCTGCACGCGCGCGCTGCACATGGACGACGGGCGGATCGTCTGAGCTCCCGGGTCATGCGCGCCGTCCTCATCGCTGTTCGCACCCTGGCCCGTGAGTGGCGCTCGGGCGAACTGGGCGTGCTGCTCCTCGCCCTCACGATCGCCGTGGCGGCGCTTTCGGCAGTCGGCTTCGTCGTGAGCCGAGTCAGTGCGGCGGTGGAATTGCAGGCGAGCGAGGTGCTCGCCGCCGACCTGCGGCTCGTGTCGGCCAATCCGCTGCCGGAGGCCTATATCGCGGAGGCGCGGCGGCGCGGCCTCGCCACGGGGAGCAGCGTAGGCATGTTGTCGATCGTGTTCCACGGCGAGACTTCGCAGCTCTCGGCGCTGCACGCCGTGGGTCCGGCCTACCCGTTGCGCGGCACGGTGGTCATCGCCACCGAATCGTTCGGTACCCCGCAGGACGCCGCGGTCGGTGTGCCGCCGCGCGGCGAGGTGTGGCCGGAGAGCCGCCTGCTTGCCGCGATCGGCGCGGAGGTGGGCGATGAAGTGTCGATCGGTGCGGCGAGCTTTCGGGTCGGACGCGCGCTCGTCACGCGGCCCGACCAGGGTTCCTCGTTCGCGGAGCTCGCACCGTCACTGCTGCTGAACGTCGAGGATCTGCCGGCGACCCAGCTGATCCAGCCGGGCAGCCGGGTTCGCCATGCGCAGCTGTTCGCCGGCGATCGTGACGACGTGGACGCGTTCAAGGCCTGGATCGGTGAGAACAAGCAGCCCGGCGAGCGCGTGCTCGACATCACCGAGTCGAGTCCGCAGGTCCGCGATGCGACCGACCGGGCCGGCCGCTTCCTGAGCCTGGCGAGCCTCGTCGCGGTGCTGCTGTGCTCGATCGCGGTCGCCATGGCGGCGCGCCGCTATGTGCAGCGCCATCTCGATTCCGTGGCGCTGATGAAGACACTCGGTGCGACCCGCGCCTTCACGCTCACGGTGAGCCTCGTGCAGATCGGCCTGCTGGCGCTGATCGCCGCGGCCATCGGAGCGGCGGCGGGTTTCGTTGCGCAGGCGTGGCTGGTGCGCGCGCTGCGCGGTCTGCTGGCAGTCGCGAGCCTTCCGCCGCCCAGCCTGGTGCCGATCGTGATGGCAGTGGTCACGGCGTTCGCAGTACTCGCCGGGTTCGCCTTGCCGCCGCTGCTGCAGCTCTCGCGCGTGCCCGCGATCCGCGTGCTGCGCCGGGATGTCGGCCCGCCGCCGCTCGTCATCTGGCTCGCGTTCTGGCCGGCCGTGATCGCCATCGTCGGGCTCATTTACTGGGTGGTGCGCGATGTGCCGCTGTTGCTCGGCTTCACGGGAGGCCTGGCGGTCTTCGTGGCGGTGCTGGCGTTGTTTGGCGTGCTGCTCGTGCGTCTCACGGGGTCGCTCCGCAGCCGGGTCGGCGTCGCCTGGCGCTACGGTATCGCCAACCTCGCACGTCGCCGCGCCGAAAGCGTCGTGCAGGTCGTGGCCTTCGGTCTCGGCATCATGGTGTTGCTGCTGCTCGCGCTGGTGCGGCGCGACCTGCTCGAGGACTGGCGCGCGAGCCTGCCGGCGGATGTGCCCAACTTCTTCTTCGTCAATATCCCGTCCGCCGATCGCGAGGCGTTCCTCTCGTTCATCGACGGCGCGGGCGCCGAGGCTTCACGCGCGTTGCCGATGATCCGCGGTCGCCTGACGACGATCAACGACCGGCCGCTCGAGGACATGTCGTTCAACAACGAGGGCGGCGAGGGGCTTGCGAATCGCGAGCAGAACCTGACCTGGGCGAGCGAACTCGGCGATGACAACCAGATCGTCGCCGGTCGCTGGTGGGGACCGCAGGACACCGGCCAGCCGCTCGTGTCGATCGCGACCGAGTTTCGCGATTCCGTGGGCCTGAAGCTCGGCGACCGGCTCACATTCGACATTGCGGGCGAGACCTTCGAAGTCACGGTCGCCAGCATCCGCCAGGTGAAGTGGGACAGCTTCCAGCCGAACTTCTTCCTGGTGTTTCCGCCGGGCCTGCTCGATGCGACCGCAGGTACCTGGATGACGAGCGCGTACTTCGCGCCCGGCAAGCCACGGCCGATCGCGCAGCTCGTGCGACGCTTCCCGAGCGTGTCGGTATTCGATATGGACAACATTCTCGGACAGGTCCGCGGGGTGATCGACAAGGCGGCGGTCGCGGTGCAGAGCGTGTTCGTCTTCACCCTGCTCGCGGGACTGACCGTGTTGCTCGCGGCGGTGCAGGCAAGTCGCGACGAGCGGCGTTTCGAGAGCGCCATGTTGCGCACGCTCGGCGCAAGCCGGCGCACCGTGCGTGCGGGTGTGCTGGCCGAGTTCATCACGCTCGGGTTGCTCGCCGGTCTGCTCGCTGCGCTCGGCGCGAGCGTCGGCGGTTACCTGATCGCGAAACACGTGCTGGAAGTGAAGTACACGTTCGACGCGTGGGTGTGGGCCTGGGGGCTCGGTGCCGGGACCGCCCTGGTGGCGGGTGGCGGCTGGCTCGCCACGCGCTCGGTGGTGGACCAGTCGCCCCTCCTGACTCTGCGGGGTGGCTGATGGAGCCTGCGCGCAAGGCCGCCAAGATGGTGGGCTGGTTCGATCCGCGCGTGCTGATGCGGACCGCGATCCACATGACGACGGCCAACATCTTCGGCCGTCATTCCGACCCGCGCCTGATCGAGGCGCTGGCCAGCCAGCCGCAGGGCCACTTCGACTATGCGGCCACCGATGGCGCGGGCGTGTGGCTCGACTACGTCGCCGATACCGGTGACGGCTGGAACCCGGTGCATGCGATTGCCGACGCACTCGCGCGCCCCACGCTCGATGTCGCGCCGGCCGGCGGGGGAGCCGCCGAACGGACCCGATCCGGCCAGGTGCTCATGTTCGGTGGCGACGAGGTGTATCCCTGGCCCTCGCGAGAGGCCTACGCCTGGCGCACTGAGTGGCCGTACCAGGACGCCTTCGAGGCGCATGGTACGAGCCCCGACATTTTCGCGATCCCGGGCAACCATGACTGGTTCGACAGTCTGGTTGCCTTCTCGCGCACGTTCTGCCGGCCGGAGCGTGGCTTCGCCGGCTGCCGCACGCAACAGACACGCAGCTATTTTGCGCTGCGCCTGCCGGCCGACTGGTGGCTGGTCGCAATCGACCTGCAGCTCGGCTCCGAACTCGATGAACCGCAGGTGCAGTACCTGAAGCGTGTCGCTGCGGCGATGGAGCCGCAGGCGCAGGTGATCCTCTGTGTGCCGGAGCCGCAGTGGATTTTCGAGAGGGCCTACCCCGGACACGCGGCGTATGACGGCAACATGCTCGCAACGCTCGCCGGCGACATCCTGCAGCGTCCGGTGCGCGTGTTCCTGTCCGGCGATCTGCATCATTACCGGCGGCACGAGAACCCCGCGGGCGTGCAGAAGATCATCTCCGGTGGCGGCGGCGCCTTCCTGCATCCCACCCACGCGCCGCGGCCGCGGGACCTGCCGGGCGGGTTCGTGGAACGCGCCGTGTATCCCGATCGCACGACCTCGCGACGACTCGCGTGGCGCAATCTCGCTTTCCCGTGGCTCAATCCGCACGGCCTGGTGTTGCCCGCGGTGCTCTACACGCTGTCCGCATGGTTCGCGTCGGCGAGCCTGTCGCCCGCGGACATCGAGACCTTGGCGGGGACCGTCGCGGCCAGTCTGACGGCTGCGCTGCGCGATCCGGTGGATGGACTCTGGCTGCTCACCGTCATCGGGGGGTTCGTGTTCTTTACTGACACGCATGTGCGCTGGTACCGCCTGATCGGCGGCATTTCGCACGCGATCGCGCACCTCGCGGCCGCGCTTGCGCTCGCGTGGCTCGCGGCGATGTTCACGACCGGGGTGCTCGGGCTTGGCTTCGGCACCATCGCGCAGCTGCTGATCGCCGGGGCGCTGACCTTCGTTTCCGGCGCAGTTGTCGGTGGTGTGCTGATCGGCCTGTACCTGCTGGTGTCGGTGCAGCTGTTCGGGCGCCACGCGAACGAAGCGTTCTCGTCGCTGCGCATCGAAGACTACAAGCAGTGGCTCAGGATGCACTTTGCGCTGGACGGCACATTGACGCTCTATGCGATCGGCATCGATCGCGTGTCGCGCGGGCGCGGGGACAGGCGCGCGACGCCGCCCCACCTGATCGAGAAACTCGTCCTCAGGCGCTGACCGGCACGCCGCTCAGCGCTGCACGCCGATTGTCGCCCAGGCCTGCGCCACGGGCTCGCCACGCCAGTTGATGCCCTGGATCGTCAGGTCGTAGTTGCCGGGCCCGAGCGCCGAGGTGTTGAAGGCGAGGCGCAGGTGGCCGTTCGAATCCTTCTTCATGTTATGCAGGACCGCGACACGGCCCTGTCCGGCACGGTCGATCGTGATCCGGAAAGCGTCGAACTTCGACCAGGCGATGTCGATCTTGAAGTCGGCGAACTGAACGGTGCCGGCACCGACCACCACCGCAGGCGAACTCGTCGGCCCGCCACGCGCCGGCACGAGCTTGATCGTGCGCGTGGAGGTCGCGGGCGCGAGGGGCTGCTCCGCGACCCGCGTTTCGAGTGCGGCGATTTCGTCGCTGCGCTGGCCAAGCTGCGATGCGAGCACCGCCGAGACGATGAGCAGCACGAGCGCGAGTGCCAGGGCACCGATCACGACCGGCGGCCGCTGCCAGAGGGGGAGCGTCTTCTCGGCCCAGGGCTCGGGCTTGCCGCCCACCTCGAGCAGCCGCAATCCGGCATTGACGCGCGCGGGCAGGCCGAGCGCGTCGAGCAGGTCGGGGTGTTCGGTGCAGAAGCGTTCGAACTCGAGGGCACCACGGGGCGGCAGGCGCCCCGAGAGATAGCGCTCGACGATCTGGTTGCGCTCGATGAAGTTGCGGTCCATCGCCGGAGCGGCCCATGCGGCTCCCTGGGCGCCCTGGCCGGTGGTCTGGGCGGCATTCGGGGCGGCGGCGGGGGACTGGGAGGGGCCGGCGGCACGGCGCGGTGGCGGCGCGTCCGTCAGCGGCACGTCCGGCAGCATCTGCGTGGCGGCGTCCATAGCCCCATCGTGCCTTCCCGCCCGTTCACACGCATGGCACTGCTCACAGTTCTGTTAACCCGCCCGAAAAGCGCGACATGGGTCGCATTTTCGGGAACCATTACCGCCCGCGCCGGAGGATCTGCCCCATGCACAAGAAGACGTTTTCCCGGACCCTGCTTGCCGTCGGACTCACCGTCGCTGCCGGCGCGCACGCCGCCGATACGGGCGGCACCGCGATCACCATCTACAGCTCGGCCCAGCCCGGCGCCGTGCCGGTCGAGTTCTATCGGCCGGTTCCCGGTGGTGGCACCCCGGGCGGGATGGCGGTGCCGGGCTACGCCATGGTGCGCGACACGCGTCCGATGACGCTTGCGGCGGGGCGATCGACCGTGCGTTTCACGGACGTGGCGGCACTGATCGATCCGACCACCGTGACCTTCCAGTCGCTTACTGACCCCGGCACCCGGGTGCTCGAGCAGAACTACCAGTTCGACCTGATCGGTATGGACAAGCTGCTGCAGCGTCATATCGACAAGCCGGTCACCGTCGATCGGGCCGGTAGCGCCGCGGCGGGTCCGGCCACGAGCGGCACGCTACTGTCGGCAGGCGACGGCCTGGTGCTGCGCAGCAGCGACGGCTCGATCCACGCGCTGCGCGAGTACGGCGCAGTGCATTTCGCGGAATTGCCGGGCGGACTGATCACGCGCCCGACGCTCGTGTGGGAAGTAAATGCCGCGCGCGGCGGCGAGCACCGCACGCGGGTCACCTACCAGACCGCGGGCATTACCTGGTGGGCCGACTACAACCTGATCTTCACTGAAGGGCGCGACGCCAACAGCGGCACCGTCGATCTCGGTGCGTGGGTCAGCATCGTCAACCAGTCGGGCGCGAGCTACCAGGACGCGCGCCTGAAGCTGATCGCGGGCGACGTGCACCGCGTCGCGCCCCCGCAGCGCGTGTACCTGCAGAAGCGCGCGATGGAAATGGCCGCGGCCGCCGATTCCGCCGCCGGATTCGAGGAGAAGGCGTTCTTCGAATTCCATCTCTATACGCTCGGGCGTCGCACGGCTCTAGCGGACAACTCGACCAAGCAGATCGAGCTGTTCGAGCAGACGAAGTCGATTCCGGCGAAGAAGCTCCTCGTCTACTACGGCGCGCCGGCCTATGCGGCGTACGGCGGACCGTACACCGAGCGCGACATCGGCACGGCGGCCAACACGAAGGTCGACGTTTACCTCGAGTTCCGTAACGACAAGGCCAGGGGTCTCGGCGTGCCGCTGCCCGCCGGGCGGGTGCGTGTGTCGAAGCTCGACAGCGCCGACGACAGCCTGGAGTTCATCGGCGAGGACGTGATCGATCACACGCCGAAGGACGAGGACGTGCGCATCAAGCTGGGTTCGGCCTTCGATGTCGTGGGCGAGCGCCGCCAGGTCGATTTCTCTATCGACACCAAGGCCCGCGTCATGGAAGAGGAGATCGAGGTGAAGTTGCGCAACCACAAGGACCAGCCAGTCGAAGTCCTGGTGCGCGAGACTCTCTATCGCTGGAGCGACTGGTCGGTGGTTTCGCAGACCCAGCCGTTCACGAAAGAGGACGCCCGGACGATCCACTTCCCGGTGCGGATCGCGAAGGACGGTGAAACGAGGGTGCGCTACCGGGTACGTTACCGCTGGTAGCGACGAGCCGTGCCAGTCCAGCGATGAGCCGCTGGCACTGCGCGGCCGGATGACCATCCAACGGGGGACAATTGCGTCAGGGAGGACGCATGACCTTCACCAGGATGGCGCTACATAACCCGGCGGGTGTTGCGGTCGGGGCACTGCTCGCCTGCCTGCTCGGCGTGCTGGCGCTGTTCAGGCTGCCGGTTCAGCTGTTTCCGGACATCGACGAGCCGGTCATCAGTATCGCCACGCCCTGGCGCGCCGCGGCGCCGAGCGAAGTGGAATCCGAGATCATCGAGCCGCAGGAGCGTGCTCTCGAGGGTCTTGCCGGGCTGAAGGAACTCAACAGCTTCGCGGCGCCGGGCGGCGCGTTCCTCAATCTGCGCTTTGCGATCGGCACGGACATGCAGGCGACGCTGATCGAAGTGATCAGCCGCATGAACCAGCTCCCGCCGATGCCGCGCGACGCCGGCGCGCCGCGCATCGCGCTCGGCGACGATGGCGGTGCCGGCACCAACCAGACGCTGTCGTTCTTCTTCGTGCAGCTGCTGCCGGGCACGCCGGGTCCGGTCGAGGACTACCGCCGCGCGGTCGAGGAGCTGGTGCGCGCGCGCATCGAGACGATCCCCGGCGTCGCCACCGTGCAGGTGAATGCCGGCGCGCCGGAGGAACTGCAGATCATCTTCGACCCGCAGCGCGCCGCCGAACTCGGCATCGAGCTTCCGCGGGTCGCCGCCGTGGCCGGCAATGCCACCGACATGTCCGGCGGTTTCGTCGACATCGGCCGTCGCCAGTACACGATGCGCTTTGCCGGGCGCTATACGCCCGAGGAACTCGCCGGCCTCGTGCTCGAATGGCGTGATGGACGCCCGGTGCGGCTCGGTGACATCGCCGCGGTGACCGTGCGGCGCGGCGATCGCACCGACCTCGCGATGCAGAACGGCAACCCGGCAATCGGGCTGCGCGTCCTGAAGGAGAACGGCGCGAACGTCCTCGACACGCTGAATGCGGTCAAGGCCGAGTTCGACCTGCTGCGCGACGGCCCGCTGATGGCCATGGGCCTCACGGTGGCGCAGTCGTTCGATCCCTCGCTGTTCATCAACCAGGCGCTGGCCATGGTGAGCGGCAATCTGGTGGCGGGCGTGATCCTCGCGGTGCTCGTGCTGTGGTTCTTCCTGCGCGACCTGCGCACCACACTGCTCGTCGGCATCGTGATCCCGGTGTGCCTGCTGGTCGCGCTCGCGGTGCTGATGCTGACCGGGCGCACGCTCAACGTAATCTCGATCGCCGGCCTCGCATTCGGTGTCGGCATGACGACCGACGCTGCGGTGGTGGTGATCGAGAGCATCGCGCAGCGGCGCGAGCAGGGTGTGCCGATGCTGCAGGCGGCGCTCGAGGGCACGACGCGCGTCTGGCCGGCGCTGTTCGCCTCCACGGCCGCGACCATCGTCGTGTTCATGCCGGTGGTGTTCATGCAGGATGCGGCGGGACAGCTGTTCGCGGATCTCTCACTCACCGTGGTAATCGCGGTGGCCACCTCGCTGCTCGTCGCCGTCACGATGCTGCCGCTCCTCGCCTCGCGCTGGCTCAAGCCGCTCGCCGCGAACGCGACGTCGGATGCGCGCTGGCGGCACATGGCCGAGACGCTGGTGCGCTGGACCGATACGCCGCGACGCCGCTACGCGATCATCGGGGCGCTGCTCATCGTGCCGGCCAGCCTCACCTGGCTGCTGCTGCCGCCGCTCGATTACCTCCCGCCGGTGAAGCGCGCGGCGATCGACGGCTACTTCCAGTTTCCGCCCGGCGCGAGCATCGACACGATAGACAACGAGATCGTGCAGGTGATGGCGCAGCGCATGGCGCCCTACATGAGCGGCGAGCGGGAGCCGGCGCTGCGCAACTACTATGTGCTGGTGTGGCCCGGCGGCGGCACCATCGGCGCGCGCCCGCTCGATGTCGAGAAGATGGATCTGCTCGATGCGGTCGTCAACGAGGAGATCATCAGCGGCTTCCCGGATACGCAGGCGTTTGCCTCGCAGGGCAATCTGTTCGGCGGTTTCGGCGATGGGCGCAACATCGACTTCCAGCTGCAGTCCTCCGACCTCGAGGCGCTGTTCCCGGTCGCGCGCCGCGCCCAGGAGCTGCTCCGCGAAAAGCTGCCCGGCTCGCAGGTGCAGGCCTTCCAGGGCCTCGAACTCGCCGAGCCCGAGCTGCGCGTGACCCCCGACGATCGGCGCCTGAGCGAGGTCGGCTGGTCGCGCGGCGATGTCGGCACGGTGGTACGCGCCCTGGGCGATGGTGCGTGGGTGGGCGAGTACTTCGATGGCGAGCGGCGGCTGCCCATGTTCCTGCGCGCGGAGAGCTGGGGCAGCCCGGAGGAGCTCGCGGCAGTGCCGGTCGCGACACCGGGCGGGGCGGTCGTGCCGCTCGGTGAGCTCGCGCAGATCGAGACGACGGTGGGACCGAGTGGCCTGCGGCGCGTCGACGGGCGGCGTACGGTCGGCCTCAACATCAATCCGCCGAAGGGCATGTCGCTGCAACAGGCGATCGATGTGGTCAAGCGTGACGTCGAGCCCGAGATCGCGGGCCTGCTGCCCGCCGACGGCACGATCCGCTATGCGGGCAACGCCGGCAACCTGCGCACGGCGCTCGAGAACATGCGCCTCAACATCGGCGTCGCGATGCTGGTGCTGTTCCTGCTGGTCGCGGCGCTCGTGCGCTCGCCCAAGGACAGCTTCATCATGATGCTGACGATACCGCTCGCGAGCTTCGGCGGTGTGCTCGCGATCTGGCTGCTGCGCGTGTTCACGAGCCAGACGCTCGACCTGCTGACGATGATCGGCTTCATCATCCTGATGGGCATGGTCGTCAACAACGCGATCCTGCTGATCGACGAGACGCGCAGCGGCGAACGCGGCGGTCTGGCGCGTCGCGAGGCGATCTCGGCCGCGCTGCGCACGCGGACCCGGCCGATCTTCTCGACCACGTTGTCCGGCATCTTCGGCATGCTGCCGCTCGCGGTCGTGCCGGGTGCCGGCAGCGCGCTCTACCGCGGCCTCGGCGCCGTGATCGTCGGCGGCATGGTGGTCAACACCGTCTTCACGCTCGTGCTGCTGCCGGCGCTGCTGCGCCTCGGCGAAGCGGCCCCGGGCACTGTCCCCGCAAAGGAATCCGCATGTTCGCCAGCCAGCTACGCATCCCGCTGATTTTCGCGCTGCTGCTGAAGTTTCTCTTCGGCTGGGAGCTCGCCTGCGCCGCCGAGGAGGCGCCGGCCGTGCCGGTCGTGATTGCCGGCGTCAAGGAGGAAGAGCGTGCGCCGCGCACACTCGCCACCGGCACGATCGTCAGCCGTGCCGATGCGCGCCTGTCCGCCGAAGTGGCGGCGCCGATCGACTGGATCGCCGAACCGGGCGCGATCGTCGACAAGGGTGAAGTGATCGCGCGGCTCGATACGGCGCGCGTCGAGCTCGCGATTCGCGACAACGAGGCGGCGCTGAAGCGCCTCGAGGCGAATGCCGCGCTGCTGCGTACGCAGCGCGACCGCCTGCAGACGCTGGCCGCGCAGCAGGTAGTCTCGCGCAACCAGATCGACGAGGCTGAGTCGCGCCTCGCGATGGCGGAGCAGGAGGTCGAACAGGCGCGCGTGGCGCGCGACCGGGCGCGGCTCGAGCGCACGCGATCCTCGATCCGCGCGCCGTTCGCCGGCCAGGTCGCCGAGCGGCTGCGCATGACCGGCGAGTTCGTCGCGATCGGCGAGCCCCTCGTGCGGCTCGTCGACACGGGCAACGTCGAGGTACTCGCCCGCGCGCCGCTCGCGGCTGCGGCGGCACTGGCGCGCGGCCAGCGCGTGCGAGTGATCGAGGGCGATCGCGAGGTGACGAGCGAGATCCGCTCGATCGTGCCCGTAGGTGACGAGCGTTCGCGCATGCTCGAGGTGCGCGTGGCGCTCGCGCGCGCGGCGTGGCCGATCGGCGCGGCGGTCCAGGTCGAGTTGCCGAGCGGGCCCGCCCAGCGGACGATGACCGTGCCGCGGGATGCCGTCGTGCTGCGCCAGGGTGCGACCCATGTTTTCCGGATCGGTGCCGGCGACAAGGCGGAGCGGGTCACGGTCGCGACGGGCGCGGGCCGCGCCGATCGCATCGAGGTCAGCGGCGAGATCGCCGCGGGTGACCGTGTCGTGGTGCGCGGCGCGGAGCGCCTGCAGCCGGGACAGCGGGTGACGATCCAGGCCGGAGAGGCCGAGGTGTTGGCGGAGAGCAAGGGGCCGAGGACCCGCGCGAGCTGACGCAGGCGATTGCGTGCCCGCCGGTTGCCGCGGGCCGGCAAGTTCACGGACATGAATTTGACAGCGCCGCTGCGTTTCTGGCGGGATAGGCTTCATGGCCAGCCTGCAATCGATCGAGCAGTGGGATGACGAGACCGACGTCCTGATCGCCGGATACGGCGTCGCCGGATGCGCTGCGGCGATCGAGGCGCACGACAGCGATCCGGCCGCCGACATCCTGATCGTCGAGAAGATGCCCGCGGAGCGCGCGGGCGGCAATGGCCGCGCGTCGGGGCAGTCGCTGCTCATCTCGCACAACGCGGAGGCGCTTTACCGCTACCAGAAGGCGATGAGCGCGACCAACCCGCCGCCCGATGACATGCTGCGCGAGTGGGCGCGACAGATGGCGGGACTCGAGGAATACATCGAGGCGCGCGTCGCCGAGGCGGGCAACACCCAGCTCGTGAAAGGCAGCGGCTGGAGCTCGGGCGAGGCGGTGTACGAGTTTCCCGAGTTCGGCGCCGAGGACGCGGTGGCGTACAACGCGTTCGTGAAGCCGATCCCGAGCGGCGTGTGGATCACGATGCGCACCTGTGTCGAGAAGCGCCCCCGCGTCCGCCACGTGTTCGAGTCGCCGCTCGTCGACCTGGTGCAGGACCCCGATACGCTCGAAGTGTTCGGCGCGATCGTCGAGACGCGCGGCATGCGGCGCGCGATTCGCGCACGGCGCGGCGTGATCGTGGCGGTCGGTGGCTACGAGGCCGACATGGAGATGCAGCGCAACTACTACGGGCTCGCGGAAGCCTGGCCGCTCGGCACGCCGGCCAACACGGGCGATGGCGTGCGCGTCCTGCAGAAGGCCGGTGCGGAGCTGTGGCACATGCGCAATTTCGGCCAGTCGGGCGGCATCTGGCCCGGCATCAAAGTGCCCGAGTTCCCGACCATCTTCATGCGCCGCCATTTCTGGCAGACCTTCAGCTGGATCGAGATCGGCGCCGAAGATCGGCGCTTCTACAACGAGGGCGCCGAGCTCTATCACACGCACTACAAGGAGCGACACCACGGCCACTGGGTCGACACCCCGCACTGGCGCGCGGGCCCCGTGCACATGCTGTTCGACGAAAACGTGCGCGAGCACAACTGCCTCGTCACGCACGCGATGAGCTGGAACACCGTGGTCGAGGGCTACGAATGGAGCGATGACAACAGCGTTGAGGTGGACAAGGGCTGGATCGTGAAGGCCGACTCGATCGAGGCGCTCGCCGCGAAGATCGGCCGCGATCCGGCGCGCGTGGCGGCCGAGGTCGCGCGCTTCAACGCGGCCTGCGAGCGCGGCGAGGACACGGACTTCGGGCGGCCCGCCCACTCACTGCAGCCGCTCGTCACGCCGCCGTACTACGCCGTCAGGATCGATCTGGCGATCGTGTGCACGAGCGGCGGGGCAAAGCGCAACATCCTCTCGCAGGTACTCGACCCGCGCGGCCAGCCGATTGCGCGGCTGCACGAGGCCGGCGAGCTCGGCTCGATGATCTCGCACCTGTACCAGAACGGCTCCTACCTCACCGAAGCGATGATTTCCGGTCGCGCGGCGGGGCGCAGCGCAGTTATGCTGGACCCCTGGAAGATGAAGAGGGTCGCCTAGATGCGCGTGGTCACCCCGGCGATGAAACTGGACGTGCGGATCGATGAACTCGCCGCAAAGGACGGCCTGCTGCAGATGAGCGGGGTGGCCGGCATGCTGCCTTGCGAGACTACGCTTCGGCCCTCCGAACTGCGCCGGATGATCGGCAAGCTGATGCGCCCGTCGATCCTCAGACTGCTGCTGAGCGGCGATCCTCCGGTGCCCGGCAAGCCACCGGAGGATCGCCGCTCAGCAGCAGTCTGAGGATCGACGGGCGCATCAGC
>Ga0116142_10002864_pt1 | contig 17951 bp, 15 predicted proteins | sample AD_UKC033_MetaG_FD_89785 | JGI IMG/M metagenome (GOLD analysis project Ga0116142, IMG submission 89785) | Active sludge microbial communities of municipal wastewater-treating anaerobic digesters from USA - AD_UKC033_MetaG | ecosystem: Engineered > Bioreactor > Anaerobic > Digestate | place: USA... | reverse complement strand
CGGGAACGCCGATGCTGGCAAGCCCCAGGCTCTGAAAAATTTCTCCCACACTATCTCCGACGTTGGGAGTAGGTGCGAGCGATAAGTCTACAACACCGAAGGGTATGTTGAGGTTGGCGGCGACCTCGCGTCCGATAAGCTCGCCGACTCGCGTCACCTTATACGCGGTACGTTTGATCAGCTCGGCAAGCTGCCCGAGATCGAGGTCGGGGTTTGCCGCCCGGGCGCGGTCGATCGCTTTCTTCACTACACCGGGTCCGCTGACCCCGACGTTGATTGCGGTATCGGGCTCGCCGACGCCGAGATAGGCTCCGGCCATGAAGGGAATATCCTGAGGGATGTTGGCGAAGACGCACAGTTTAGCACATCCGATGCCGTCTGCGGCCGCAGTCTTTTCCGCCGTGGTCTTAACGGTACTACCCATGAGACGTACTGCATCCATGTTGATGCCGGCAGCTGTAGAAGCAACATTGACCGAGGCACAGACCCTCTCGGTAGCTGCCAGTGCCTGAGGTATTGAGGAGATAAGAGCGCTGTCGCCGGCGGCACAGCCTTTCTCCACCAGGGCGCTGAAGCCGCCAATAAAGTCGACATTCACCGCCCGGGCTGCCTCATCCATAGTTGCAGCAATTGTGACAAATTCTTCAGATTTGAAAGCAGCTGCAACTGCAGCGACAGGGCTTACGGCGATCCGCTTGTTTACCACCGGGATGCCGTACTTGTCGCCGATATCATTGCAGATCGTAACCAGATCCCGGGCATGAAAAACGATTTTTTCGTAGATCCTTTCCCGTAGACGACTGCAGCTGTCGCTGGCACAGTCGAAGAGACTGATACCCATAGTAACGGTGCGGACATCCAGATGTTCGTTCTGCAGCATTTCCAGCGTTGAGATGACTTCCTGATCAGTGAGCATGACGTGGTACTCCGGGTTCGTTGGGTTCGTTGAGTTGCTTGAGTTGCTTGGGCTAATAGGGTTGCATGAGTTACGCGAGTATACCATGTAACCATCGCTCCTTGTCTTTTGCCTCAGCCGCAGGCGGCGCCTCAGTGCAATGCGCCTCTTGCCTCAGCGAGGCGACCCAGGTAACGCGATCAACTCAAGTAACCCAAGCAACCCTTATATTCTGTGTATCGATTCGAAAACATCCCGATGCTGAAGATTGAGTGACAAGCCGAGCTCCAGCGCTCTCTGCTGCAAGGCATCTCGGAACTGCTTGAAATCAACTGCAGCAGGGATATCCACCTCATAGATCATGGTGTTCCGCGATGGATCATCCCCACCACGAAACACGGCACTCAAGGTAGTAATATTGACATGGTACTGCGCCAATACCTCGGTTACGCCTGCCACCAGTCCGAGGCGGTCGGAGCCGGTGGTCGTGAGTACGAAGGGACTACCAGCCAGGTGCTCGGAGGCATCATCTGCCGGTGATAAAGGCTTAAGCAGCACCTCCAAATCCAAGGATCGCAAGCCATCCTTCAAGAGGGAGAGCAGATCAGACTGAGAGAGATTTTCAGGCATTGCGGCGATAAACAGAGCGGCAAATTCGCCTTGCTGTATCGTCTGACTGACGTTTTCGATATTGCAGCTCTGTTCGAAGAGAATTCGGGATACTGCAGCTACAATTCCCGGCCGATCTCTGCCGACCACGGAGATCACGATTTTTTCCATAACCTTGATAATCCATCCTTCTTCCGTTTCGTTCTGTGCTAGTCGGTGCTCCGTTTCGATCCGTGCAAATCAGGTGAATGCATAAAATGCTATTCTACCAGCAGGGGCGGATTCTGGCAACTTGGCTGAACAATAGCGGAGCCGGCGTGAGGAGTAGGAGCATTGTTGCAGGTTGCGAGTTACGGGTTGAGAGTTTAAGTAAGATCCTGCAATCCCGCGTCGGCCGGGCTGCGCCTTGCGTCATTCCCGCGCAGGCGGGAATCCAGTGTTTTGAACAGCGTACCACAACACTGCTAAAGCCCGTGGTGCTGGCGATGAGTGCCAGGTGAAATGTCGTTCCTACCAGAAGCGCTGCTATGCCCTGGATTCCCGCTTTCGCGGGAATGACATCTCAGTAGAGTGCCGCCGGCGCGGGTTGCCCCTCAGTTCTTTAGCCGCCGAACGAAGTGAGTCCCGCTCCGAGCGGGATTCAGGTCGTTATCCACCGAACGAAGTGAGGCGGCGCTCCAGCTCTTTATCCACCGAACGAAGTGAGGCGGCGCTCCAGCTCTTTATCCACCGAACGAAGTGAGGAATGACGATGGGAGCGTTCCTTTTTCGATCTGCCTGGGCCCTGCGGCGCCCAGAGGCCTGTGCTCTCCTTTACTCCTCACTCTTTATTGCTGACAAACAGCAGTGGCAGACTATCTGCTACCAGCATTCCTTCTCGCGTCGGTACTACCCGTTCACCATGGATGAGAATAAGGCCGGCCTTCTGAAGATCCCGTAGAATTTTTTCTGCATTGGATCGCTGATCGATAAGCGTACGGTCAACTCCGCGGGCAGTGCGGAATCCCAGGGCGAGTGATTCGAGATACACCTGGTCTGACGAGAGAGTCTCCGTTCCAGCTACCGGAGCGGTGTTTCTGTCGATCATTGCACAAGAGCGGGCAACCGATTTTACGTTCCACCAGCGACGATTGCCGCAGAAGGAGTGGGCAGAAGGACCGAGCCCCAGATAGGGAGTGTGATCCCAGTACTTCCGGTTGTGAGAGCAGGTAAACGTGGAAGAGCGGGCATAGTTTGAGACCTCGTAGTGCACGTAGCCGCATCCTTCCAAGAATCGAGCGGTGCGAAGAAAGAACGAGCGCTGTGCTTCTTCATCCGGAACCGTGATGGAGCCTCGGACGGCGGCTCGGCCGAACGGCGTGTGCTTGCATATCGTGAGCTGATAGCAGGAAATGTGCTCCGGGTGGTAGGTGACCGCTTTTTCCAGAGAGGACATCCAGGCCGCTTCGGTTTGACCAGGGAGTCCGCAAATAAGATCGATGCTCCGATTCGGGAAATCGGTTTCGCTGATCAGGTCGAGTGCGGCTGCGGTCTGCCGAGCGTTGTGCCGGCGCTTGAGTATGTGCAGCTCGGCATCGCAAAAGGACTGCGCTCCCAGGCTGATCCGGTTGAATCCCAGGCCCTTGAGAAATAAAAGCTTTTCTTGTGTGACATCGTCAGGGTTTATTTCAACCGTGATTTCCGGTCGAGGTGAAAAAGAAAAACGGCAAAATAAGTATTCAATAAGCTCTCCCAGAACCGCATCAGGGAGGATCGAAGGCGTACCTCCACCCAGATACAGGGTGTCAAACGAGGAAAACACGTCTGTATAGAAAAGGACTTCTTTTTCCACCGCATTCACCCAAGCGGGTATCAATGAGTCGGCGGTAATGGAGTAGAAGTCGCAGTAAGGGCATTTTGTCTTACAGAAGGGAACATGGAGATAGAGTCCCGCTGCGTCTTTCATGAATTCGTTACTGCTTAGCCTCCGGTTGTTGCACAACCGCTTTAGTGATGATGGCAGGAGCGATAGGCACGTCCTGATACATGCCCTTGTTTCCGGTGGGAAGTCTCTCAATCGTATCTACTACGTCCATGCCCTTGATCACTCTGCCGAAAACGCAGTAGCCCCATCCGGAGCCAGTCTGAGATCTGTGATCCAGAGGTGAGTTGTCAACGGTATTGATGAAGAACTGAGCGGTAGCGGAATGGGGCTGATTGGTGCGCGCCATGGCAATAGTGCCACGCTCATTTTTGAGGCCGTTGTTCGCTTCGTTCTCAATCGGAGCCTGGGTGGTCTTTTGCTGCATATCTACAGTAAGGCCTCCTCCCTGAATCATAAATCCGCTGATAACGCGATGAAAAATCGTCACATTGTAAAACCCGCTGTTCACGTACTGCAGAAAATTGTTTACCGTCTTGGGGGCCTGCTCAGGATACAGTTCTATTACGATAGCGCCATGGTTGGTTTCGAGCACAACCTGGGGATTCGATGTCGTGCTGGCACATGCCAGTGGTACGAATACCATCACCAACAGTATCATCACACACAAGGCTAGTGGATTCATTACTTATTCCTTTCTTTGGGGTCAAAGGATCCCTCGTTCCGGCGAGCCGGATGACGGCTTGCCGGACTTGCGGTAAGACTTCGAAAGATATTACCCAGTATGGCATCAATCTTACTTGCTGGCAAGCATCTGAAAGCAGTTTTTCCTGAATGGCCGCAGGAAGGCATCCAATGCATGATCCCGGCTGCGGAACGCTCCGGGTTGCCGAGTAATGAAAGATATTGAATAAATTTGAATTTTTGTAGATTTTCAGGCGAAACATGTCACGGACGGAAGCTCTTGCCACGTGCTCCTCCGCTTGTTTTTCCTGCCCCGATATGGTACAGTGCCCATCGTGCCCTTCGGCACAATCGTGCAGCATACCGGGCCTGATCAACCGAAGAAACGGTATGGTCCCGGCATTCGAGAGCGAAAACGTCTCACGTCCTCCTGGACATAGTCCGGTGATGAGGTTCTGGTTCAGCTTTGCGGCTGAACGTTCGATAGTCTACGCGCCCTTGGTTCTATTCTGATACAGGACTGACTTCATGCTCACTGCCTATCTGCCGATTATGATTTTTCTGGTGCTGGTTGCTGCTCTTGCCGGATTCGTTTTTCTCCTTTCATCCCTCCTCGGTCCCACAAATAAAAGAAAATCCAGGCTGATAACCTATCAGTGCGGAATTGACTCATCAGGAACTCCACGGTATCGGTTCTCGACAACCCTCTTTACGCTCGCTGTTCTCTTCCTGATTTTTGAATCCGCGAACCTGTTCCTTTTCCCATGGGCGGTGGTTTTCCGCAGCGTGGGCACTGCGGGCACCGCGGCGATGATCCTGTTTATCGGCATTCTGTTCGTGGGTTTTGTGTACGCCTGGAAGAAAGGGACTCAGCGATGGGAGTAGAGGAGTATGTAGCTCGTACCCTCATTACCGTCGGCCTGGACCGCGCAGTCAATTGGGCGATCAACAAAGCCCGAAAAAATTCGCTGTGGCCTATAGGCTTGGAGCTGGCCTGCTGCGCCCTGGAAATGAAGGCGAGCTGCATGCCCCCTTATGACCTTGCCCGTTTCGGAGCAGAGTTGTTTCAGCCTTCTCCGCGACAGGCTGACCTCATGATTGTAGCCGGAACGGTGACCAACAAAATGGCGCCGGTGGTGCGAAGGATATATGACCACATGGCTGAGCCCAAGTGGGTCATCGCTATGGGGGCCTGCGCAGCGAGCGGCGGGCTGTTTCAATCATACGCCGTCCTGCAGGGAGTTGACTGTGTGATTCCTGTAGATGTATATGTACCAGGCTGCCCTCCAACGCCGGAAGCACTGATCCACGGCATTCTGCAGCTGCAGAAGAAAATTGAAGAGGAACATTTTTCTGACCGGATATGATGATGCCTGTATCGCAAGGAAATAACCACCCTGCAGTTCATAAACTTGCCCGGACTTTCGGGCGTTCGGTGATAGAAGCGGCGTGTTCCAGTGGGCAAACTATCCTTACTATAGGCAGGAATGACATCGGTTTGGTCTGCCGGTTTCTTCGGGACGATCATGACTTGCGATACGATCACCTTTCCGATCTGTGCGGTGTTGATTATCAGGACAAGAAGCCGACGCGCTTCGAGGTCGTGTACCAGCTGTATTCGAGTATGCTGGGTGATCGACTCTGTATCCGGGTAGGGGTTGCCGGTGGTGATCGGGTGCCTACCGTCACCGATGTGTGGCCGGCTGCGGACTGGCTGGAGCGGGAATGCTGGGAGATGTTCGGGATATATTTCGATAGACATCCTGACGTCCGCAGACTTCTCACATTGGACGAATATGGAGGATTTCCGCTTCGAAAAGATTTTCCACTTCGTGGAACCGTGGAAATTGTGGAAGTGGCTGAGGGAGGCGTAACGTGGCGGCCCCGGTCGTGAACGAAGTGAAAAGCGCCGGCACCATGGTCCTCCATATGGGTCCGGTGCATCCGGGTCTTCACGGTATCCTCAGCCTTGACGTGACGGTCGCGGGGGAGGTCGTCCTGGCGGTGAGGCCCTCGGTTGGTTATCTTCATCGAGGCATCGAGAAGATTGCCGAAAACAAGACCTATACGCAAATCATCATGCTTATGGAGCGTCTCGATTTTACCGCCCCCATGATCAGTGCTTTCGGATATTGTTTGGCGGTTGAGAAGCTTCTCGACCTCGAAGTGCCTGAACGCTCTCAGGATATCCGGGTCATCATGGCAGAACTTTCACGCATTCAGAGTCATCTGGTGTGGCTCGCGAACTACAGCACCGATCTCGGGTCAACGACTCCGGCAATGTTTGCGTTTCAGCAACGAGAGCGGATTCTAGATATCTGGGGGATGGTGGCGGGCAGCCGTATGCATCCGTTTTATCTGCGGATTGGGGGTGTGAGTCGCGATATCTCCAATGAAGCGGCTGAGCACATCAGTGAATTTGTTGAGACGTTTCCGCGAAGGATCGACGAGTGCGAAGCGTTTCTCACGCATAATCAGATCTGGATCGGCCGTACCAAAGGAGTGGGTGCTGTTTCTGCCGAAGAGGCGATTCGGCACGGGCTCACAGGACCGGTGCTGCGGGCCACGGGTGTAGCCCATGACCTGAGAAAGGTTCATCCGTACAGTGGCTACGAGCGCTATGAGTTTGAAGTCCCGGTTAGAAGACAAGGAGATGCATACGACCGCTACCTGGTGCGCATTAATGAAATGCGGCAGAGTGTTGGCCTGGTCAAACAGGGTCTGGCAGCGCTGAGACCGGGTCCTCTGTGTGCGGATGTACCGCAGGTAATTCCACCCCCTTTGGAACGGGTTGGTTCGGATGCAGCGGCGCTCATTCACCATTTCAAAATCTTCAGCGAAGGTTTCTCGGTTCCGGAAGGACAGGCCTTTATCGCAATTGAATCACCTCGCGGCGAGGTCGGTATTTTTCTGGTGAGTGATGGCAGTCCTCGACCGTATCGGCTCAGGGTAAAGACTCCGTCGTTCATGAACCTTCAAGCTCTGGAACTGCTGACACGAGGAAAGACTGTCTCGGATTTGATAGCAATTCTGGGCAGCCTGGACATCTCAATGAGCGAAGTGGATAGATAACGTTGAACGCTGGACCATCTATGATGGACGAAACGATAACCCTCTCGATCGATGGAAAAGAGGTTACGGCAGCTGCCGGAACATCGATTTTGAAGGCGGCGGCTGCAGCCGGCATCGAAATCCCGACGCTCTGCCACCATCCGAAACTCCAGGGATCCGGAACCTGCCGCATATGTGTTGTTGGTGTTACCGGTATGTCCGAGCCGGTACGGGCGTGCGTTACTCCCGTCGAGTCGGGAATGACCGTCACCACTGCTGCCGAATACCTCGACGAGCTCCGGCGGAAATCGATAGCCGATCTTCTTCGCAATCATCCCCTGGATTGTCCGATTTGCCCGAAAGCGGGAGAATGTCGTCTGCAGGATCTGGTTTATGCTCTGGGTGTCAGGAACTGTGAGAATCAGATACCTCCTGTTGCCCTCGATATTGATACGAGCTCCCCGCTGATTGAGCGCAACAACAATCGCTGTATCCGCTGCGGTCGCTGCGTAAGCGTGTGTGATGAAATTCAGGCAGCTTTCGCACTCAAGTGGCAGATCCAGGGTGACATTCGCCAGGTTGTCCCGGTAAACGGATATCCGCTCAACTGCGAGTTCTGCGGTCAGTGCATCGCTGCATGTCCGGTTGGGGCTATTGGCAGTCGTCTATTTTCGTATAAGGCACGGGTCTGGGAGCTCGACCGGGTGTCCTCAGTGTGTCCATACTGCGGCGCTGGCTGCAGCATTGAGCTCAACGTTCGGAAGAATCGCATCCTTCGGGTGACCTCCGATTCCGATGCGACGCATAACAAGGGCTATCTTTGCTGTCGCGGCGTATTCGGCTATGGATTCATCCAGAGTTCTCATCGCCTGCATACGCCGCTCCTGAGAAGACGCAATGAGAAAATACCGGTTTCGTGGACCGAGGTGCTTGAGTCTGCAGCCAGTAACCTGAAGAGGATTGTTGAGATGTCGGGGCCCAGCAGCATTGCCGGTCTGGGGTCGCCTCGGGTGTCCAACGAAGATAATTACGTATTTCAGAAACTGCTGCGGGCGGGCATCGGCACCAACAACATCGACAGCGTCGCCCATTTTACGTATCGCGCTGTCCAGCGCGGGTTGATGCCAACGATTGGTTTTCCAGCGGGTACGCTCGGATTTGGCGGTATCACAAAGGGGCAAACGATTTTTGTTATTGGTGCGGATGTACACGCTGAAATGCCGCCGGCCAGTATGCAGATCATTCGAGCCGTACGATTTGGCGGATCACGACTCGTCGTGGCTAATCCGCGATCGACCAAGCTCGACGCTTGGTCCGAGGTGCGGTTGCGTTATCGACCGGGAAGTGAACTCCTCGTGGCGATTGCGCTTGCTCAGATTATCATCGAGAAAGGATGGGAGCATACACCCTTTATCAGTAGCGCGGCCGGCGGATATCACGACTTCAAGAAATCATTGAGATCGATTGCTCTGGAGACTATTTCAGAACTTAGCGGCGTCCCTATGGAAGATCTGGTTACGGTCAGCCGGATTCTTTCCGAAGGTGATACCGGATGCATTCTATTCGGACTCGATGCGGTTACTCATCGGCTCGCTGAGAACGTTGTAGCCGCACTTGCCAATCTGGCTTTGCTTACCGGCAAGATCGGGCGGGAGGGTAGCGGACTTATGCCGGTTATGGCAACAAACAATGCCCAAGGCATGCTGGACATGGGGATCACGCCCGATCTCCTTCCTGGCTACCAACCCTACGACCGAAAAGCTCCATTCGAACGGGCCTGGGGGAAAACGCTCTCATCAGAACCAGGAAAGAATTCCACTGAAATTCTTGAAGGAGTAGAAAACGGGTCAATCCATGGCCTCTACGTGATGGGATGTAATCCGCTGCAGGAATTCCCCGAACCAGGACGCTGGCGCGCGGCGCTGAAGAAGTTGAACTGGCTGGCGGTTCAGGATGTATTTCCTACTGAAACAACAGATCTTGCTCACTATGTCTTTCCGGCTGCGACGTTTGCAGAACGGCCGGGAAGCTTTACCAGCGCGGAGCGGCGGGTACAGGTCTATGAGGCCGCGCTTGAACCGCAGTATCATTCGCTGCCGGACTGGCACATAATCCAGAAATTGTCACACTGCTTGGGATATCCCATGGATGACGCTCATCCTGCTTCGGTAATGAGAGAAATTGCTGCTCTGGTTCCCGCTTATAGTGCTGCAGGTTACGAAGGACTTGGCCGGAATGGTATTCTGTGGGGATATGCCGACACAGGTGATCCTTCATTCATTCCCCTGGAGCAACTTTCCATGATGTATGCGCCTCTTGCAGTGGAACTGCCTGCCAATTCAGATGACGAGAAAGACTTCGTGCTGGTAACCGGCTCGGCATTCTTTCACTCCGGATCGCTCTCCACGCATGCTCAGGGGCTCATGGTACTTGCCGACTCGGCATGGGTTGATGTTAACGATCTCGATGCCAGAAGACGCGATCTCATTGATGGCGATCTGGTTACGCTGCAGAGCGACAGTGGATCGATTACCGCTGCCGTGAAAAGCAGCAGTCAGGTGCCCACGGGAGTTGTCTTTGTTCCCTCTCATTTTCCAGGCGTGGCAGTAAACGCTCTCCTGGGAGGACATAACTCGTGCCGGGTAACGATGAAAAAAAGGTAGGCTGATGGCGGCTTTCACGGGCTCACTCATTATGATAGTGATAGTCTGTATGACACTATTTGCAGGGGTGGTATGTCTGGCACTGCTGGAACGGAAGATTCTGGGGCGAATGCAGGCCCGGCGTGGGCCGCAGAGGGCCGGACCGCTGGGTCTCAGCCAGCCGCTTGCCGATAGCCTCAAGCTGGTGTGCAAGGAGAATATTTCGATCAGTGTGACCGATCCGGTTCTCTATCGTCTGGCCCCTTTCATCGCGCTGGTTGCGACTGTATCTATGGCTTCGCTAATTCCCTTTGGCAACGCCATGCCGTGGTTCGGCATCGACACAGCGCTGCGCATTGCGGATGTCAATGTCGGGCTGATATACGTGCTCACGTTCTCGCTCTGTGGAATTTTCGGAATTTTGCTGGCTGGATGGTCCTCGGCTAATTCCTTTGCACTGCTGGCGGGACTACGCGCCTCAATGCTGGTGATGAGCTGCGAAATTCCCTTAGCCTGCTCGTGCGCAGGTGTTTTAATGCAGGCCGGGTCGCTTAGTCTGGTTACTCTGGTGGAGGTACAGGCGCAACAAGGCTGGTTTGTGTACCATATCCAGGGCATCGGCTTTGTCGTTTTTCTGATTTGTGCCGTGATGAAGTGCAATCGTACGCCCTTCGACCAGATAGCAGCTTCGAGCGAGCTGGCGGCCGGACACCTGATGGAATACGCAGGTGTGAAGTATGCACTTTTCCGGCTGACCGAGTATGCCGGAATCATTCTGATGAGTGCTTTTATGGTAACCCTGTTTTTTGGCGGATGGATTCCCCTGCCATGGGTTGGTGCCCCCCGGGGCCCCCTCTGGCTCGGCCCGATATGGTTCTGGCTCAAGGTTTTTGGATTTTGCTTCCTGTTTGTCTGGCTCAGAGCAACATTGCCCCGCTTTCGTCCTGACCAGGTTGTGAAGCTGGGCTGGGAAGTGCTGTTTCCACTCAGCCTGATTAACATTGTGCTGACTGCAGTGATGCTGGGGTCTTGAAAGGGATAGAGGAATAATGGATCTCCCCTCTCGATGTAATTTTTAAAACAAACCCATCATTCCAGTATTCCATCATTCCAAGTACCTCAGTTTAACTATTATCCTACTGCTTCATGATTGAATTAGTGCTGACGCACGTTATGGGATGGTGATGTTCTACTGGTTAAAAAAAACAGGTGCATTCGCGAAAGGACTCGGCATCACTCTGGGACACGTGTTCATGAGTCCCAAGACCATCTCCTATCCGGAAAAGCGACGCAGCTCCTACTGTGGGGTTCACGGGACGCCACGGTTGACGCAAGATGACCGAGGCAAGGAGCGCTGCGTCGCCTGCTGCTTGTGTGCTCTGGTGTGTCCGGCAAATAGTATCAGCATTGAAGCCGGTGAGCGGGAGGATCAAGCAAAATATCCCCGGCGATTCGAAATCGATTTGTGTCGCTGTATTGTGTGCGGGTATTGCGTCGAAGCATGCCCGAAAGGTGCTCTCTGCATGAGCAGTGAATTCGACGTAGCTGATTATCATCGGGAAGACCTGCTGTACGACAAAAACCAACTGCTCACGAAGAAGTGACAGTGTCGACACAAATTCTTTTCATCTAGGATTATATTCATAGCGCCATAAGTCAGCACCTAGTACGTCATTTCTCACTTCGTTCGGCGGATAAAGAGCTGAGGCGCCGCTTCACTTCGTTCGGCGGATAAAGAGCTGAGGGGCTACCCGCGCCGGCGGTAATCTACTGAGATGTCATTCCCGCGAAGGCGGGAATCCAGAGCATAGCGGCGCTTCTGGTAGGAACGACATTTTATCGAGCACTCATCGCCAGCACAACGGGCTTTAGCAGTGTTGTGGTATGCCGTTCACAATACTGGATTCCCGCCTGCGCGGGAATGACGGCTACATCTTGCATCGTCTTGACGCTGTTCGAACTGGATCCCCGCCTGCGCGGGAATGACGGTTAAAGTGTGTTGTGCGCTTGGCGGGTGGATAAAGAGCTGAGGCGCAACCCACTCGAAGCGGTGTTGCGGGTTGCGAGTTCTTGTTTAGACATGAACCTGCAATCCCTCGTCGCGCGAGATAACCCGAAGCGTGTATCCATCCACGACCCTGTCCAAAGAGTAGGAAAACGCCATGGAACAAGCTCTGTTTTATCCTCTTAGCGCCGTCATCCTCGTGACTGCCGTGTGCATTGTCTGCGGGCGCAAGCCGCTCTACAGCAGCCTCTGGCTGCTTGTGCTGACCGGCTCTCTGGCCGGCCTGTATCTGCTTCTCGGCGCTGAGCTTGTTGCCGCCATGCAGATGATCTGTGCATCAGCTTTGGCGTTGGTGATTCTGATTTTTGTGCTTACAGCTTTTCGAGAGAGCCATGATGGGCCGAAATTTTCTCAACAGCGCTGGCACGTTGTTACCGGTATTGCTCTCAGCTTTCTGATTCTGGCGGCTGCTGGATTCGCTTTCTGGGGAAACATAGTGCCTGGCTCTCAAGCCCATCAAAGCCTCTCATCCCTGGTTATGCAGGAAAGCGGCAATACCCACGCAGTAGGAGCGCTTCTTTTCCGGCGCTATACGTTCCCGATGGAGGTTACTGCAATTCTTTTGCTTACTGCTCTCATTGGAGCGGTCACTTTAGTCAAGAAAGAACATGAAGGAAAAGGATGATGGTTCCAGCGTCTCACTACCTGCTCGTAAGTGCGGTCCTGTTTACCGTCGGCATTGTCGGAGCGATTCTGCGGCGTGATGCATTGACCGCCATCATGTGTGTGAGTGTACTGCTTAATGCTCTTACCCTTACGTTCGTAACTATAGCCCGGGAACTGGCTTCACTCGACGGACAGGTGATCGGCCTTTTCCTTATTGCGGTGATCACGGCCACCATGGTCACGGGACTGGCAATCATCATCAGCGCTGTCAAAGAGGACGGGGCTGACAAGCCTGAGAGGAGTATCCGGCGAGAACGGTAGTGACAAGAGAGAATGTGAGTACACATGATTGAATTTGTCTGGTTAATACCACTCTTCCCGCTGCTTGGTGTGATCATTATTGGCTGCCTTGGTGCTCGCTTCCCGAAAAGGCTAATCGGACTGGTCGGCACCCTTACGGCGGCCGGATCATTGGCTCTATCGTGCAGAGTGTTTGTGGATGTGCTGCATATGCTGCCGCATGAGCGGTTCGTTGAGGTGGTGCTTTGGGAGTGGCTTCCAGCAGGTACAACACGTGTTGACGTCGGTTTTCTCGTGGATCCGCTCTGCCTGGTCATGCTGCTTCTGGTATGCGGAGTATCCTTCTGTGTTCACATCTATTCCATGGGGTATACTGCGACCGGATTCCGCCGTTATATTCTCTGCTTGAATCTGTTCGTCTTCTTCATGCTTCTGCTCATTTCCTCGAACAGCTTTCTTTTCATGCTGGTGGGATGGCAGGGAACCAGTCTGTGTGCATCACTGCTTTCTGCTTTCTGGTACCGGCAGCAAGCTGCTGTCACAGCAAGCCGAAAGGCGTTTGTCTTTGATCGGATCGGCGATTACAGCATCCTTCTCGGCATCCTGTTGATCGCTGCACATTTTGGAAGCCTTGATTTTCGTGATGTGCTCCCGCTGGCGGCAGAAAAACTCCCCGCTCATGGGCTGGCAGCCGTATTGATCAGCCTGCTTCTTATGGTGGGCGCTCTGGTGCGATCGAGCCAGCTGCCGTTTTCGCTCTGGCTGCCTGATGCCATCCAGGGTCCTATGCCCGGCCATGCCCTTATTCATGCGGCAACATTGGGGGCCAGTGGGATATATGTGCTCGCCCGGTGCAGCACGTTGTTCGGTTTGGCACCGTTATCGCTCTGGGCGATTGCTGCGATCGGTGCCGGAACAGCATTCTATGGCGCTGCGGTCAGCCTAACGCAATTCGATATTCGGCGTATTTTTGCCTATGCAACAGTCAGTCAGCTCGGATACATGGTCCTGGCCTGTGGGTCAGGTGCTTACGCTGCTGGCATCTTCCATCTCATTGCACATGCGGTTTTTCAAACCATCGTATTCCTGGCGTGTGGCAGCATCATATACAGCCTGGATGGTGAAACGGATCTGCGAAACATGGGAGGATTGTGGCGGCGCCTTCCCTGGACGTACCGTATGTTCTGGATTGGAACGTTATCATTATCCGGAATTGTGCCGTTTGCCGGTTTTTTCAGTCGGGATGCGGTCCTGTGGGCTGCTTTTCAGAAGCACCCCGTGTTGTGGATAGCTGGGGTAATAACTGTATTTGTGACTACCTTTTATGCATTTCGTGCTCTTTTTGTGATCTTCCACGGTCGGAACCGGCCGAACGATCACGCCGACTCTCCGATGATCGAGCCACCCGCTGCGGTTATAGCTCTGGTTGTGCTTGCTGTTACTTCCCTTGTGGGGGGGGTGATCGGGCTTCCTGAGGGGCTTGGAGCCAGCAACTGGCTGGAGCGATTTCTTATGCCGGTATTTCAATCTCAAGCTTCAGCTGCACCTGCTGCTCTTCCCGGACCGGAAGTCAACCTTGTCGCTGCATCCCATGCCGGTGGTGCCGGGGGCAGTTCTTCGGCCGGACTCCTGCATGGTATTCTGACAGGCATATCCCTGATGATTTCTCTGCTTTCCCTGGGAATTTCATACTTTTTTTATCGTGTTGATCCGTTGGCTCCGGTCGAAATCGCCGCGTTGTTTGGTCGTGTGTACCGTACTCTGTACCATGCCTGGTATCTTGCTGAGCTCTCGGATTCAATGGTTGTGCAGCCATTAGTGAAGGTTTCCGGCTGGCTGTGGCGTACTGTGGAAATGCGGCTGAATATTGTGCTCTTTCGGCTGGGAGGTGTGCTCATAGCCTGCAGCCGGTTTTTTGAGCGAATACAAACAGGCCTTGCGCAGCATTATGCCCTTCTTATACTCGCAGGCATTGTTCTGGTGCTCGCATATTATTTTCTTTCGTAAGGATGGTTCGGCGGTATGGAGTATCCAATCCTCAGTATCCTGATTGTGCTTCCTGTCGTGGGACTGGTGCCTCTTCTGCTGTTTCCGGCAGGACGAGAAGGACTGATCAGGATAATCGCCCTGGCGGTAACCATGTCCGAGTTTATCGTTTCACTCGGACTAACGCGTTGGTTTAAGCCGGAGTTGGCGGGCATGCAGTTCACTGAAAAGAGTGACTGGATACCAGGTCTGGGCGTTTCGTATGCGGTTGGCCTGGATGGGATCAGCCTGTGGCTGGTGCTGCTGACGACGTTTCTTGTGATGGTTGCAGTCGCCGGATGTCCGGAATACAGCACTCACCACGTGCGCCGTCGCCTTATCGGGATTCTTTTTTTTGAAGCAATGGTTATTGGTGTCTTTACTGCTCTGGATGCCGTTCTTTTTTGCGTTTTCTGGGAAGGGGCGCTGCTCACGATCTATGTGATGATCGGTCAAGATGGTGATCAGGAACGGCGTCCCTCGGCAGCTATGATCTACGGACTCTGTACCATGACCGGCGCAACGGTCATGGTGATGGCCATCCTCTATCTTCATTCGTGGTATTACCGGATCAGCGGCATATACAGCTTTGACCTCCTGAGCTGGTATCAGCTTTCGCTGCCTTATTCAGTACAGGTTCCGGTCTTTCTGTGCCTGGCAATCGCGTTTGCGCTGCAGCTGCCATTGATTCCTTTTCACGGCTGGCTGTCCGATGTACACAGCAAAGCACCAGCTATGACTAACGTTATTGTGGCTGCGGTACTGGCAACTATTGGTGCCTACGGCTTCGTACGATTCAGTTTGCCGCTCTTCCCGGAGGCCTCGCTGCAGTTTATTCCCGTGATCGTCCTGCTGGGGCTCCTTGGCATTATCTATGGTGGCCTGATAGCGCTTACACACAACGACGGCAAGCGAGTGGTCGCATTTTTTTCCCTGAGTCAGATGGGCCTGGTGATGTTGGGACTGTTTTCATTCAATCAGGTAGCGATAAACGGTGCCGTTCTTCTGCTGATCAGTCATGGACTGTGCACTGCCGGCCTGTTTTGCTTCATTGGAATGCTTGAAAACCGGAAACACTCGTTTTATTTATCCCAATCCAGCGGATTAATCCAGGCAATGCCGATCGGTGCGGCTGTTTTCCTGATTATGACTATGGCATCTATCGGTTTCCCGGGCCTCAGCGGCTTTGTGGGACAGCTGCTGATTCTTCTGGGCACCATCGAGTCTCCGCGGGTAGGTCCTCCTTTTGTGACCTTGGCTGCCCTCGGTGCTATTCTGCCGGCAGCCTATCTGCTCAGAATGTTCCAACAGACCATGTTCGGGGAAATCACTGATCAGAAGAGCGCTCAGTTGAGCGATCTGGAGTGGCGGGAGTGGATCGTGCTTGGTTCGATTATTTTCGTTAGCATCTGGATCGGCGTCTACCCGAAGACGTTTACTGCTCGGGTCGACCCAGCCATACAGAATCTGCTGACTCATATCGAACAGAAGAAAGAAGATGATGCAAATCGTGCGCTCTCGCAGAGCACTGCCGAAGAAGTCGAAGTGCTCCAGATGATCGAAGACATGCTTAAACGAGGGAAGGCGGAGTGATGACGGCAATGCTGGATTTTCAGTGGCTGGCAGTGGCTCCGGAGCTGATTCTCATTGTGACGGTCTCGCTCGTTTTGCTTCTCGACAGCTGGTGGCCGGCTTGTCCATATGTTGCGGGACCGGTGAGCCTGTGCGGTCTGACCACTGCACTGGCGGCAGCGGTGTTTTCTCTCCCGGACCTGATGGCCGTTATGCCTTGGCATGGTACCGGTTTGCGGATGTCTGCTGCAACCGGCTTGATCGCCAAGATCACAGCCGATGACCTTTCGCACTTCTTTACCATCCTGCTTCTGAGCGTCGGGATAATGGTAACTCTGATAATGCTCTGTGAAACCAGGGAGAATCAGGATGGAGCCGGCGCCTTCGCACTGGTGCTGCTTGCCAATATCGGGGCGCTGGTCATGGCTAAGGGAGTCGATCTCCTCGTTATTTTTTTGGGCTGGCTAACGGCTCACAGCGCAGTTTCGCTTGCTATCGGATCCCGCCGGAACAGTGCACGAAGCGGCACGGCACCAGCACTTACCCATTTTTTGATCAGCGTTCTGGTAGCCGGATTCTTTCTGTACGGGATTGCTTTCATCTACGGCGCTACCGGTTTTACCAGCATCGCGGAAATCAGCCTCGAGCTCGAAAAAGTGGATCTGATTCGAAATCCATACGTGCTTATGGGCCGAGCACTGCTCCTTGCGGGGCTGGGATTCTCCTTGGCATTGGTTCCGTTTCACTTCTGGGTTTCTGACGTGTATGACGCTGCGCCGACTGCAATTACCGCTTTTCTGGCGGTAGCAGTTAAGATAGCTGCCCTGGCAGGATTTTTGAGGATTTTTTGTGGATTTGGTGTCGGCATTGACGAAAACGGTATTTTCTGGATCCTGGCGGTTCTGACCATGACTGTTGGTAATCTGGCTGCCCTGGCCCAGACATCGGTCAGACGCCTGCTGGCGTTTTCAGCTATCGGACACACTGGATATATGATGGTGGGGATTGTCGCTGGCGGAGTACCGGGTTGGTCAGCGGTACTATTTTATCTTATCACCTACGCTTTCACCTATCTCGGAGCATTCGGCCTCGTTGCCCTTTGCAGCTGGAGAAGCCGCATTAGTGATGATCGCATACTCTATACCGGCTTGGGGTTGCGCTATCCTCTGCTTGGACTGATGATGGCTCTTTTCATGCTCTCGCTCGCCGGGCTACCACCGCTTGGAGGGTTCATGGGAAAGCTGATTGTCCTGCGAGCTGCAATGAACGGCGGGTATGTCTGGCTGGTGGTTATCGCACTTGCCAACAACCTGGTGTCGCTGTATTACTGTTTAAGATTGATTGCCGTGTTATACCGGAGCGGCTCTGATTCAGACACGATCGTACAGCATTCAGCACCAGCCGCGTCGGTGGTCGGCATGATGGCCGCTGGAACTATCCATTCAGGCATCTGCTCTGCCGGATACATCACCTGGGCATGCGCTGCAGTCGAACGGCTGTTTTAGGAACTCAACGTTTGTGATGGATGGTCTCACAAAAAGCCGCATGTTGTTGTGATCGCTGTCTGAGGCGTTCGCGCCGAAGATCCCGCGCCCAACGAGGTTGCGAGATTCAGGCAGTTCCTTATTTTCTGGAGATCCT
>Ga0116142_10002858_pt1 | contig 17973 bp, 16 predicted proteins | sample AD_UKC033_MetaG_FD_89785 | JGI IMG/M metagenome (GOLD analysis project Ga0116142, IMG submission 89785) | Active sludge microbial communities of municipal wastewater-treating anaerobic digesters from USA - AD_UKC033_MetaG | ecosystem: Engineered > Bioreactor > Anaerobic > Digestate | place: USA... | reverse complement strand
TGCACTTCGCCACGCCCACCCCGCTGCGAACCTTGCGGATGTCACGAGGCCATTGCGGGATTGATCAAAGCATCCCTCGTGCACACCTTCGAGATCGCGTCGATTTCAGGGGGGCGCGTTTCGGGGCAGCCGTCCCGGCAGAGTCTTCATGGGGATGGCCTCGCTTGCAGCGCTTGGGAACCACTCCTCCAACGACCGCCCGACACGAAGCACTCCAGACCGGACGGCCCTCAACCGCAGAACAGCGCGATCTGCTGTTGTGCCTTGCCGATGCGTTCCTGGTGCTCCACCTGGACCTCGACCTCGGCATCGGCACCCGGCTTGCTTTGCTGCAGGACATCGAGGTTGCGCCGCGCCGTCGCGCAGTTGCGCTTGATGTCCTCGGGCGAGTAGCCGGCGGCAGCGGCCATGCTCGGCCCCTTGCCCGTGGTTTCCTTCTCGGCAACCTTGTTGGCGTCCTCGGTGCTGGTCACGCCGCCACGCACGACGACCTTCTTGGTGTCCTTCACGTTCGGCGGCGGCGGTTCGTCGGAGAAATGCTTGACGCCATTGGCGTCGGTCCAGGTATAGACCTGCTGGGCGGCCAGCGGGCCGGCGACGGCCAGCAACAGAACCAGGACGGAAATCGAAGGCTTCATGACAGGGCTCCAGAGGGCGGCGCAAGCCGGGGGCGGTTCGCACCCGATTCTGGGCGCACTGGATAACACTAGCGGCCTTTCCTGACAAGCAATTGCGTGGCAAATCGCAGTCATCGGCTAAACTCGGGGCACCCTCTCGGAAGGTATCCAGCGTGGAAGACGCCCCATCCAGCGAGCGCAAGCGGCCGCGAGGCATCTACCTGTTGCCGAACCTGTTCACGACCGGGGCGATGTTCGCCGGTTTCTACGCGATCATCGCCTCCATCGGTGGGCGCTACAGCGAGGCCGCGCTGGCGGTGTTCGTCGCCGGAATACTCGACGGCCTCGATGGCCGCGTGGCGCGCCTGACCGGCACGCAGAGCGATTTCGGCGTGCAGTACGACTCGTTGTCCGACCTGGTCAGCTTCGGTGTTGCCCCGGCTCTGGTCATGTACACCTGGTCGCTGTCGTCGCTGGCGGCCTATGGCTCGTTGTGGGGCAAGGTCGGCTGGGCAGCGGCCTTCATCTACGCGGCCTGCGCGGCGTTGCGCCTGGCCCGCTTCAACACCCAGGTCGGTGTGGTCGACAAACGCTACTTCCAGGGCCTGGCCAGCCCGGCCGCGGCGGTGCTGTGCATGTCGTTCGTGTGGACGGTCGAGAAGTTCGAGCGCTGGTCCGGTATCGACGTGCAGTTCGTCACGCCGGTCATCGCCATCAGCGCCGGTCTGCTGATGGTCAGCAACGTGCGCTACTTCAGCTTCAAGGCCTGGCCGCGCTCGGATCGCGTGCCGTTCATCGTCGGCCCGATCGCACTGCTGGTCATCGTCGCCCTGGCGGTCGATCCGCCACGTGTGCTGTTTGGCATTGCGGTACTGTACGTGCTGTCCGGCCCGGTGATGACGCTGTGGGGCCTGCGCCGCACGCGTGTCCAGCGCGCCCAACGTGGCGAGCGTGGTGCCGAATGAACGCCTTGTCGGCCCCGTCCGACCACGCGGCCTGTGTCACTGAGGCGCGTGCGTTCGCCTTCCTCGCCGATCTTTCCCAGGCGCTGGCGGTTTCGCTGGACCTGCGCCAGACCATCGATGAGGCAGTGACGCGCATCGCCGCCTTCATGGAGGCCGAGGCGGCGTCGTTGTTCCTGCTGGATGACGACGGCATCACCCTCGAATGTCGGGTTTGCTACGGGCCGGTCGACTTGACCGGCATGCGCATCGCCGTCGGGCAGGGCGTGGTCGGGCGCTCGGTTGCCGACAACACCACCCTGATCTCGACCAACGCGCAACAGGACGCACGCCTCGATCGCGCCAGCGACGAAGCCACCGGTTTCGTCACACGCAGCCTGGTTTGCGTGCCGTTGGCAACGGCGAAGGGGCCGATCGGCGCGCTTGAGGTCCTCAACAAGCGTGACGGCAGCGCTTTCGTTGCAGGCGATGCCGAGATCCTGCGCCTCGTCGCCGCGCCGACCGCACTGGCAATCAACAACGCGCGCATGGCCCATGCGCTGGTCGAGCAGACACGCCTCAAGCGCGAGTTCGACCTGGCCCGTCGGCTGCAGAAATCGCTGCTGCCGAAGCGGCGGCGCGATGCCTTCCCGGTGCTCGGCGTCAACCTGCCGGCACACGAGATCTCGGGTGACTTCTACGACTACTTCGACCTGCCTGACGGCCGCGTCGGCTTCGTCATCGGCGATGTATCCGGCAAGGGACTCGACGCCGCCCTGCTGATGGTGCGTGCGGCCTCGCTGTTGCGCTGGATCGGCCAGGACGGCACTCCGCCGGCCGAATGGCTGGCGCGCGCCAACGACGACCTCTGCCGCACCGCGCTCGATGGCCGCTTCGTCTGCGCCCTGGTCGGCCAGTGCGGGCGCGACGGCGGTGCAGTGCATTTCTGCGCAGCCGCTTTTCCGCCGGCCTTGCTGCACCGCGACGGCGGTTTCACCGAGTATGCCTCGGGTGGTCCGCCGCTAGGCATCCTGCCCGGCGTCGACTTCGAGTCACACGCGCTCGACCTCGGCGACGGCGCCCTGTATTGCTTCTCCGATGGTGTCACCGACGTGCGCGACGCCGAGCGCCGCACGATCGGTGCGGAAGGCGTGCGTGCGCTGATCACGCGCCACGCCGGTTCGTCGGGCGGCCCGCGCCTGCGCGCCATGCTTGGTGAACTCAAGCGCATGCACCTGGTCGACGACACTACCCTGCTGGTGGTCGAGCATCCCTCGACGCGTGGTCACGAGGTGTTGCTCGCGCGCCGCTTCCCGGCACAGCCCGAGGCGATGCGCGAACTGCGTGCGGCACTGCGCGCCGCACTCGATGGCGCCGGCGTGGAATCCGGACTGCGCGATCGTCTCGTCCTCGCTGTCGACGAAGCCTGCTGCAATATCATCCGCCACGCCTACGCCGGTTGCGGCGCCGGCGAGATCGACCTGCGCGTGCGCAGCGATGGCAGTCAGCTCGAGTTCCGCCTGCTCGATTCGGCGCCGGTGGTCGATCCCTGCTGCGTGAAACCCAAGCCGCTTGGCGAGATGCGCACCGGTGGATTCGGCGTCGCCCTGATCGACTCGGTGATGGATGAGTGGCAGCTTTGCTCGCGCCCCGGCGGCTGCGGCAACCGCCTCGTCATGCGCAAGCGCATCGAGTTGGCTCCAGCCACGGAGGAAGACCACGAATGAACGCGATCGAGCAGGAGAGTGCAGACGGAACCACGCTGATTCGCCTGCGCGGTGAGGTTGACCTGTCGTGGTCGCAGCAGGTGCGCAAGGCCGTGCTCGATGCGCTCACCTCGAGTTCGCGTGTCGGCGTCGATCTCGCTGAGGTCGGCTACATCGATTCCTCGGGCATCGCCGCCCTGGTCGAAGGCTTTCAGCAGGCGCGCACGCAGGGCCGCGGTTTCGCCCTCGTCGCGGTCAGCGATGCGGTGCGCTCGGTGCTCGAACTGGCACGCCTGGATCGCGTGTTCCCGCTGGTCGATGAAGTTGGCGCGATCCCTGCCGTGACCGCTGCGCCGGCATGGAAACCCTGACCGGCGCCCTCGCCCAGGTCGGTCGCGCCACCCTTGGCGCGCTCGCCGGCATGGGTTATGCGGCGAGCCTGCTGTTCGAGTCGCTGTGGTTCACCGTGGCTGGCTGGCGCATCGGCCAGCCGGTGCGCTGGCGGGCGGTGCTGGAACAGATGCGCCAGATCGGCGTCGACGCCTTGGCGATCGTCAGCCTGCTGGCCTTCACGGTCGGCATCATGCTCGGCATCCAGTTCATCGCCGCGCTCGGCGAGTTCGGCGCGCAGTCGCAGGTGGTCATTGCCGTGGCCAAGTCGGTCACACGCGAGTTCGGAGCGTTGATCACGGCGATTCTCGTGGCCGGCCGCTCCGGCTCGGCACTGGCGGCACGCATCGGCTCGATGAACGTGTCGCAGGAAATCGACGCGCTCGCCGTGATCGGCATCGAGCCGGTGCGCTACCTGGTCGCTCCCGCCCTGATCGCGATGCTGGTCATGTTGCCGGTGCTGACCGTGTTCGCCGATGCCGTGGCGATCTTCGGTGCCGCACTGTACAGCGCGCCTGCGCTCGACATCACCCCGACGGCCTACCTGCTGCAGACGATGAACCTGCTCGATCCGGGCGACGTCGGCCAGGGGCTGGCCAAGAGCCTCGTTTTCGCCATCCTGATCACCTTGATCGGCGTCGGCACGGGTTTCTCGGTCACCGGCGGTGCCGAAGGCGTCGGTCGCGCGACAACGCGCGCCGTGGTCCTCGCGATCTGCTGGATCATCGTCGCCGACATGATCTTCAGCTTTTTCCTCAATCGATGAACGCCGCGACGCCGCTGATCGAGGTCGAGGGGCTCGAGGCCTGGTACGGTCGGCGCCGCATCCTCAATGGTGTGGATTTTCGCGTCGAGCCCGGCGAGATCCGCGTGATCATGGGCGGGTCCGGCTCCGGCAAGAGCACCCTGCTGCGTCACATGCTCGGCCTGAATCGGCCGGTATCCGGCACCGTCAAGCTGTTCGGCAAGGACATCGCACACGCCAGCGAGCGCGAAAAGCTCGACGTGCGCAAGCGCATCGGCGTGTCGTTCCAGGGTGGTGCGTTGCTGACTTCGCTCACGGTCGGCGAGAACGTCGCCCTGCCGCTGCGCGAGCACACGGACCTCGATGAATCGACGATCCGCATCATGAGCCGACTCAAGCTCGAGGTGGTCAATCTCGGCGGCTTCCAGGACCTGATGCCGGCGCAGCTTTCCGGCGGCATGATCAAGCGTGCTGCACTCGCGCGGGCAATCGTCATGGATCCACGCCTGCTATTCTTCGATGAGCCGTCCGCTGGCCTCGACCCGGTGGTTTCGGCAGAACTCGACGAGCTGATCCTGCGCCTGCGCGACGCGCTGCGCATGACCATCGTCGTGGTCACCCACGAACTCGAAAGCGCCTTCAAGATCGCCGATACGATCACCGTGCTCGATCACGGCAATGTGCTGATGACCGGCAGCGTGGGTGACGTGCGCGCCGCTGACAACGAGCGCATCCAGGACCTGCTCAACCGGCGCCCGCGCGAAGTGCAGGTCGACGCCGACGAGTACCTGCGGCGGTTGACCCGCGAGGATGGGTAGAATGATGCGACGCACCGGGGGAGGCGCACGGTGAAACGCGATACGGTCAATTACGTGCTGGTTGGCGCGGTCGTCGTGGCCGGACTTGTCCTGCTGCTGGTCGGCCTGGCCCTGATCACCGGCCGGGGTGGGGCGAGCAGCGACTACGTCGTTCGCTATCGCAACGTGACCGGCCTGCGCTACGGCGCGCCGGTGTTCTACCAGGGCTTCCGCATAGGGCAGGTGACCGAAGTCGTGCCCGAGCGCAATGCCGAAGGCACGCGCTACCGTGTCATCCTCGCCGTGCGCAGGGACTGGGCAATCCCGAAGGACAGCGTCGCCCACCTGACATCCAGCGGCTTGCTCGCCGACATGTCGATCGGCATTCGAGAAGGCGGCAGTCGCGAGATGCTGGCCGCCGGCGGTGAACTGACCGGAGCCGAAAATGCAGACGTGTTCGCCGCGGTCGGTGAGTTGGCCGGTCAGATCAACATGCTGACGCGTGACAAGCTGAACCCGCTGGTGACCCTGCTTTCGCAGCGGGTCGACTCGATCACTGGCACGCTCGACAGCGCCGCGCCAGACATCCTGGCCCAGGCCAATACCCTGCTCGCCCGTCTCAACGATGCCTCTGGTGCGCTTGATGACCTGCTCAAGCCGCAAAACCGGGCCGCCGTCGCCGGCATCCTCGGCAATGCACAGGGCTTGACCGCCGAGTTGCGCGAAACGCGCAAGCTGCTCGACGCGACGGTCGGCACGCTTGCCGACATCGCCGCCGAGAATCGCGGCAGCATGCGCAACGCGACCACCGATCTCGCCACCGTCATGGCCAGCCTGTCCAGCCGCATGGAAGTGATCACCCATCATCTCGAATCGGCGACGCGCAACCTCGACGAGTTCAGCCGCGAGATCAGGCGCAATCCCGGCCAGTTGCTGCGTTCGCCCAAACCCGACGACCTCGACGGGGAGGGGCGATGAAACGCGTGATCCTGCTTGCTTCGTTGGCCTTCGGCGTGGCCGCTTGCGGTCATGTCGCCGAGGTGCCCGACCACAGTTTCTTCCGCATGCCGGCGCCGGCTGTGCTGCCGGTCAGCGCCGAGCAGGTGTTCGACATACCGATCGTCGTCGGCTTGTTCGCCGCCGATGGCCTGTATGCCGATCGCGCACTGATCCATGCCGTCGATGCGGAGGCGCGTGAATTGCGCCAGTACCACTACCAGTTGTGGACCGATCCGCCGACCCGCATGCTGCAACGGCGCCTGCTGGTGGAACTGCGCGAGGCGGCGATTGCGCCGATGGTGATCGACCAGCTTGCCGCCAGCCAGGACGCCCTGCGCATCAGTGGCGTGATCCTGCGTTTCGAGCGCGTGCCGCGACCGGGGGGCGGTTGGCTGGCCGCCGTCGCCCTGAAGCTGCGCGCCGACCGCGCGGACGGCACGCCATTCATCGACGAGGTCTACCGCGCCGACGTCGTCGCCGACGGGGCGCATCTCGTCGCCACCACCGATGCGCTGGCGACAGCGGTCGATGCCGTTTTCGCAGAGTTCCATGCCGACCTCATCGCCCATCCGGAGGCTGGCCGTGCTCGATGACTACAGCCTGCGCCTGCTGGCGGAAATGGGCGTCGAGGTGTACCTGCCGCGCGCGTCGTCCGCCGCGACGATCGTCGATGCCGCACCGCCTTCGGGCGCGCCAACGGCGAACACGGCCGGCGTGGTTTTCGTCTGTCCGCGCGATGCAGGCGGGCGCCTGCGTAGCCATGTGCTGCTCGCCCTGCGCGCGGCCGGCTTGCGCGTGCTCGACGGCGAGGACGTCGATCTTGTCGGTGATCGCAGCGTGGCCGCTGTCGTCGTGCTCGGCGAGGCGTGCGCGCGTGCGCTCGGTGCCGGCCTGCCGGCGCCGCGCCATGCCGAACTGGAATGGGTCATCAGTGGCGAGCCGGCCGCATTGGCTCGCGGCGCCGCGCCGAAGCGTGCACTGTGGGGCGAGATCAAGCGCCTTGCGCGGACCTTGGTTGCTCGCAGGTGATGGCATGGCCGCGAACCTCAAGGAACCTGCCGCAATCCTCCGCGTGATGCGCGCCGACGACCTGGACGACGTCGCGCGCATCGAGCGTTCGGCCTATCCGTTTCCGTGGACCATCGGCATCTTCCGCGACTGCCTTGCTGCTGGCTATGACTGCTGGGTGCTCGCCCAAGGGCAGCGCCTCATCGGATATGGCGTGCTTTCGGTCGCTGCCGGCGAGGCGCATCTGTTGAACCTTTGCGTGGCGCCGACCGAACAGCGACATGGCCATGGCCGACGCATCCTTGCGCGCATGCTCGACCTGGCGCGTTGGCACCATGCCGAACGTGTCTTCCTAGAAGTACGTCCGAGCAACCCGACTGCGATCGCACTCTACGAACGCGCCGGGTTCAACGAGATCGGCCGTCGCCCGAACTACTACCCCGCGCGCGGTGGTCGAGAGGATGCGATCGTGATGGCGATGGAGTTGCTGGGGGTGGGGTAGGAGCCCGTCTGCGCGCGATGGGGCGTTGCGACGAAACGCAAAAGCATCGCCCCTGAAGGGACTCCTGCAGGAATGGATGGAGCCGGATTCGAGGGTATTCCCCCGGCCCTGCATGGCAGGGCCGGGGGAGGGTGGATCAACGCAGCGCTGCGGCGCGCTCGCGGCGTTCGACGAGGCTCATGTCGGCCTGATTGATCAGGCGCAGGTCGCGCAGTTCGTACGGCGCGCGCAGACCGCTCGCCGCAAGCGTGTTCGCGTCAAAGCCGAGCTCGATCGTACCGACGCCGGCATCGAGCCATGCTGCGGCGTGTGCGATCGCGGCCGGCTTCAGGCGGCCGCCGGCATCGGTCGCGTAGAGCACGCCGGCGATCTGGTAGCGGCTTGCATCGGCGACTTCCACGCCAAGGCGCAGGGTGAGGCCGTTGTTCGTGCGTGCGCTCCTCCTCACCTGTTCGATGCTGCCGTCGAAGCGAGCCGAGGCGACGGCGACGCCGAAGGCGGTGCGTGCGTCACGCTGCACGTCGAGGCTGTCCTTGCGTGCCTGGCCGAACACGTGCAGTTCCCACAGGCCTTGCTGGCCGGCGAAGGCAGCGTCGGGTTTGGCAAGGGCGACGAAACTGCCGTCGGCCTGCCGCGTGAAGCTCACGTCCATCGCCTCGCCGCCGGGTGCGCGCACGCTGCCGGCGAGCTGGTCGATCGAGCCCCCGCCCTGCATATGGGCACGGAAGCGGATCGTTTCGCCGGCCAGCACGTTGTCGCGCTCGGCGGACAGGGCGAGGACGACCTCGCTGTTTGGCTCGAACACGTGCACGAGAAAGGCGCTGCGCGCGTTCGCGGCGACGAGTTCGATGCGACCGGCGCCAACCTCGTCGGCCAGCTTGAACACGAGCGTACCGCCCGGCGCATCCATGCCGGCCGCGGCGAGTTCGTCGGCATTGGCGACGCTGCGCAGCGCGTCCTTGCCGGCATGGAGCTGGCCGTTCGCGCGCACGCTGATGTCGGCCGGGGCGATCGCCATGGTGGCGTCGCCGCCATGCGGACTCAGGCGCACCAACGCACCCTTGGCCGTGGTCGACAGCACGAGGCCGCGCTTGAGGTCATCGGCGCTGGCATCGATCCAGTATTCGCGGCTCTCGGCAATGTGCACCTGCGGTCGCGCATCGAGCGCAGCATCGGGTGCGAGCGCCCAGGCCATCGCGGCCGGTGCGCGGTCGAGCGTGGCGGCGACGCTTCGTGCGCTGGTCATCGCCTGAAGACGGGTCGGCACCTGGTCGTCCGGGCTGGCCGGCAGCAGGCGGTTCTGCGCGGCGGCGGCAAGTGGCATGGCGAGCAGGAGGGCAGCGATCACGGTGATCTTTCGGTTGTTCATCGGGGCTCTCCTCACAGGTCCGCGCGCAGGATGTTATGCAGGCCGAAGCAGTCGCGCCGGCTCTGGTTGTGGTTGAGCACCTTGCCGCCGGTGCGCGTGGTATCGCGGAACCACAGCGAACCCGCGGCCTGCTGGCTGCTGCAGTTGAGGAAGCCGTCCGAGCAGCTGGCCAGCCAGTTCTGCGTGATCTCCAGGCCGACGCTCTGTGTGTAGCCACCGCAATAGGCGTTGGAGCTGAACACTCCGGAAGCGACGTCAGTGCCGACCACGCTCCAGAAGCCCTTCGGCAGACTCGGGCGACCACTGGTGCCGTAGAGATTGTTCTGGTTGTACTGCGCCATCCAGCTCACCTGCTGCATGCGCACGGCATCGTTCTTGTAGCCGAGCAGCCAGCCGAGAGCGGACTCGAAGACGTTGCCGGCGATCACTGCATCGGCGAGCGGCGTGCCGGCACTCGAAGGTGCCAACGCGTTGACCCAGCGGATCTTGCTGATGATGTTCGGATAGCGGCTGTCGTAGGTCGGGTTCGACATGATCCAGCGCATCACGTTGCCGCCGTTGGAATGCGTAATGACGACGAGGTCGGTGATGCCGCGGCTGTTGATGAAGCTGGTCAGTTGCGTGGCCAGGCAGCCGGCGGCGCGGCTGTCCCACATGTACTTCGTGAAATCGCAATTGATGACGGTGTAGTTGGCCTGGTTGGTCAGGCCCTGGCGCACCGTGTTGATGATGGTCGGCTGCCAGTAGTCGTTGTAGGCATTGGTCTGCGAACCGGTGCCGTGGACGAAGGCGACGCCGGTGCCGCTGTGGGCGGCGTGTGCACTGGACAGGCCCAGCGCGAACAGCAAGGCGAAGACGTAGCGGAACATGCTTCCCTCCCGGTGCGGTCCGCGTGCGAGCGCGACCGCGGTTGGGCTGCCCACGCGCGTTCGTCGGCATCCGGGCCGGCGGAGCAGGTGGCACAGCGGAGATTCCCCGTTGCGGCACGGCGGACGATCCCCTCCCCGGAATCACCATGCGCGCGGCGAAACTAGTCCCAAAGTGGACTCGGGTCAAACGTTTGTTTCAGTCTCGTGTTCGAGCGGGATGTGGCGGTGCGGCATGTAGATGGGCATGCCCGCGGAGCCGCATGGGAAAAGCCGGCGGAAAGTGCACGCCGGACGGGTCGTGCGGTGCGGCATGGCGGGTGGATCGCCCGTGAACGGGCTCCTACGCAAAAGATGTGCGTCGCAGGAGCTCCCGCAGGAGCCCTATCAGGGGCGATGCTCTTCCCGGACGCACTCAGCGCAAGCCGAGGAAATCCACGCTGCAGATGAATCGCAGTGCGTCGAGCCGCGGCGTGGCGTGCGGGATGGCGGTGCGCAGTGCATCGAGTTCGGTATCGAGCGCCTCGATCTCCTCGGCACGTACGGCCGGGTTGACCCGGGCGAGGGCGATGAGCCGTTCGCGTTCGGCACCGAGGGTGCGCTCGGCATTGCCCAGCGCAGTGCCGATCTCGATCTGGGTGCGCTCGCGCGCCAGCGTTTCGGCATGCGCAAGCATCGGCTTGACCAGTTTGGCCAGTACCGGGCGGTATTTCGCCACGTCGACTTCGCGCTCGGCGGCACGTTGCACGACGTCGCTGGCCGGCGCGTAGTCGTGGCGCGGCAGCAGGCGCGTGTCGACGACCAGGCGGATCGGCAGCGGCGGCAGCCAGCGCTCGACGCCGAGGGCGCGGTCGGCCACGCAGGCCAGCACGAACACGCATTCGAGCAGGGCACTGCGTGGTGGCAGGCTGTCGTCGACGAGGAACGAGGCGTTGCCATGCTCGCCTTCCAGCAGCAGGTCGAGCGCGCCGCTGACCATCGGGTGATCGAGGCGCAGAAGTGGCAGATCCTCGCGCGAAAGTGCGACCGCACGATCGAAGGTGACCTGCTGGGGACCATCCTTGAGGCCGGGAAACCCGTCGGTGCTCAGGTACTCGGGATCGAGCACGACGCTGCGCGCGCCGGTTTCCTCGTTGTCGATGCCGAACTGCTCGAACAGGCGCAGGATGAAATCGTCGCCAGCGACGAAGGCGTCGGCTTCGACCAGCGCGCGGCGCAGCGCGCCGGCATCGGCCTGGCGCGTTCCGGCGAGTTCGAGCAGGCGGTCGCGGCCGCGATCCACCAGGGTCGAGAGTTCCTCGTGGGTGGCGCGCGTCTCGCCGATCAGGGCGTCGAGTTCGGCATCCGCCGCTTCGCCGCCGTGGGCGTGCTGCTCGGCCAGTTCGATCACCCGCATGCCGTAGCGCTTGACCAGTTCGCGGCCGTCGGACGGGCTGGCGCGGAAGGCGTCGAGACCCTGTGCGTACCAGCGCTGCAAGGCGTGCTGGGCTGTGCCCGAGAACGCGCAGGCGTGGATCAGGATGTCGTGTTTCTGGCCGATGCGGTCGAGGCGGCCGATGCGTTGTTCGAGCAGGTCGGGATCGAGTGGCAGATCCCATAGCACGAGGTGGCGCGCGAACTGGAAATTGCGGCCCTCGGAGCCGATCTCCGAGCACAACAGCAGGCGCGCGCCATCGGCCTCGGCGAACCAGGCCGCGTTGCGGTCGCGCTGAACGAGGTTCATGCCCTCGTGGAAGCGCGCGACCTTGGCCCCGCTGCGCGTGCGCAGCGCATCTTCGAGGGCGAGCACCTTGGCCTGGGTGCGGCAGATCAGCAGCAGCTTGTCCTGGCCGGTGCGTTCCATCAGCGCGAGCAGCCACGGCAGGCGCGGATCGTCGGCGTAGCTCGCCTCGATATCGGTCGGCCGCGGCTGCACATCGGCATGGAACTCGGCGAGCAAGCGTTGGCGCTGCGCGTCGTCGAGCTCGTTGCCGTCGAGGGTGGTCAGTTGCGGCACACGCTTCGGGAACCCACCGACCTGGGCGCGGCGGTTGCGGAACATCACGCGGCCGGTACCGTGGCGGTCGATCAGCGCATCGAGCAGGCGCCCGCGTGCGGCTGGCGACGCATCGTCGAGCAGGGTGGCGAGGCCAGGATCGTCGCCGAGGCGCGCAGCGAGCACGGCGCGGTCATCGGCATCGAGCGCGCTGCCTTCGTGCAGGCGGCTGGCGACGTCCGACAGTGCGGCAAAGCCTTCGGCCTCGGCGACGTAGGCGTCGAGGTCGTGGTAACGCGCCGGATCGAGCAGGCGCAGGCGTGCGAAGTGACCACTGCGGCCGAGCTGCTCGGGCGTGGCGGTCAGCAGGACAAGGTTCGGTGTGCGCGCGGCGAGCGCCTCGACGATGCGGTATTCGGGGCTCGCCGCTTCCGGTGTCCACGCCAGGTGATGCGCCTCGTCGGCGATGACCAGATCCCAGCCTGCCTCGATCGCCTGCGTCGCACGCTTCGCCTGCGTACCGAGGAAGCCGACGCTGGCGATCACAAGTTGCTCGTCCTGGAACGGGTTGCGGCCCGGGTCGCTGGTCTCGATCGCCTCGCAGCGCTCCTCGTCGAACAGCGCAAAGGCGAGGTTGAAGCGACGCAGCAGTTCGACGAACCACTGGTGCACGAGGCTTTCCGGCAGCAGCACGAGCACGCGACCGACACGGCCGGTGGCAATCAGGCGGGCCAGGATCATGCCGGCTTCGATGGTCTTGCCGAGGCCGACTTCGTCGGCCAGCAGCACGCGCAACGGACGCCGTGCCGACGCCGTGCCGGCGACGCACAGCTGATGGTCGACGAGGTCGATGCGTGCCGATTCGAGTCCCCAGGCCGGCGAACGCAGTGCTTGCGCGCGGCGCAGCAGCGCTTCGAGGCGGAAGTCGAAACGATCGGCGCGGTCGACGCGGCCGGCGATCAGGCGCTCATCGGCGCGCGACATGGCCTGGTTGTCGTCGAGTTCGGCTTCGCTGAGCGTCTTGCCGTCACCGTGGTAGACGAGCAGGCCATCGCACTCGCCGACGCGCTCGACGACGAAGCTCATCCCTTTGCCGGTGATCTTTTGGCCCGGCCGGAACTCGGCGCGCGCGATCGGCGCACTGTGTGCGGCGTATCGGCGCAGCACGCCGGCGGTGGCGAACAACACCTGCACGCTGCGGCCCTCGATGCGCACCAGCGTACCGAGCCCGAGCTCGGGTTCGGCATTGGAAAGAAAGCGTTGTCCGGGGACGGGGGTCATTGCACGAGCGTCGCATCGCAGGGCCGCGGATTATCCCTCGTTGCTGCCGTGCGGCATAGCGGCGGTGCGGAGCGATCGCCTCGATCACCCCTCGGGGTTCCGTGAAGTGGTTTCGGCCACCACCTGACACCTGTCATGCACGATGCCTGATCGCCGCGACTGCCGGAGCGGTGCGTGTGCGTCGACGATGGCGTCGTCGAAAGGAGGTTGTCGATGACGATTCCATCCGCCCCGCTGTTGGCCGAGCTCGCCGGTGTGCGCAAGCGCTACGCTGCGCAGGTCGCGCTCGACGGCATCGATCTCGCCGTGCATGCCGGCGAACTACTGGCCCTGCTCGGACCGAACGGCGCCGGCAAGACCACCGCGATCGGCCTGCTGCTCGGTCTGCTCGATGCCGACGCCGGCAGCGTGCGCCTGTTCGGGGCATCTCCGCATGAGCTGGCTGCGCGCCGTGGTGTCGGCCTGATGCTGCAGTCGGCCGGCCTGGCCGAGACGTTGAAGGTCGGAGAACTGCTCGACCTGACGCGCAGCTACTACCCGCAGCCGCGCAGCGTTGCCGACTGCGTCGCCCTGGCCGGTCTCGACGGCCTGCTCGGACGTCGCTACGGCAAGCTTTCCGGCGGCCAGCAGCGGCGTGTGCAGTTTGCCTTGGCGCTGTGCGGCCGGCCGCGCCTGCTCTTCCTCGACGAGCCGACCACCGGCCTCGACATCGAGGCGCGCCAGGGCCTGTGGAAAGCGATCCGCGAGCTGGTCGCCGACGGCTGCGGAGTACTGCTGACCACACATTACCTCGAGGAAGCCGAGGCGTTGGCCGATCGCGTGGTTGTGCTCAACCGCGGTCAGGTCGTCGCCAGCGGCAGCGTCACCGAAGTGCGCGCACACGTCGCCCAACGCCGCATCCGCTGTCAGTCGACGCTCGCGGTCGCCGACGTCTCGCGCTGGCCCGGCGTACGCAGCGTCAGCGTGGAGGGTGGTCGACTCGATATCGTCGCCGACGGCGCCGAAGGCGTCGTGCGTCGCCTGCTCGCCGAGGATGCCGCGCTCGCCGAACTCGAAGTGCAACGTGCCGGCCTCGCCGAGGCCTTCATCGAACTGACCCGCGAGGCCGCCTGATGGACATCGCCACGTTCCCCGCGCACTCGAGTGCGCGCAGCTACCTGCTCGAAGCGAAGTACGAATTCATCCGCCTTTGGCGCACGCCCTCGTTCGCCCTGCCGAGCCTGTTGTTTCCGCTGATCTTCTACGTGCTGTTCGGCGTGTTGCTGGCCGGTGGCCGCAGCGGCGGCGAAATCGCGCGCTACCTGCTGGCCACGTACGGCGTGTTCGGCATCATGGGCTCGGCGCTGTTCGGTTTCGGCGTGACCATCGCGATCGAGCGCGAGAATGGCCAGCTCGAGTACCGGCGCGCGTTGCCGATGCCGCCGGGTGCCATGCTGCTGGCGAAAATGGCGATGGCCATGCTGTTTGCCGCGATCACCTCGGTGCTGCTCGCCCTGATCGGTGGATTCGCCGCCGGCGTCAACCTGGCGGCCTGGCAGTGGCTGACCCTGTTCGGAGTCAACGTGCTCGGCGGGCTGCCGTTTTGCGCGATCGGCCTGCTGATCGGCACCTGCGTCGGCGGTTCGGCGGCGCCGGCCGTGGTCAATCTCATCTACCTGCCGATGGCCTTTCTGTCCGGCTTGTGGATTCCGTTGGCGATGCTGCCGGGGTTCATCGGCAGTTTCGCTCCAGCCTTGCCGTCATACCACCTTGCGCAGATCGCCTTGAAGGTGGTCGAGCGCGATGCCGGCGTAGCACTGTGGCTGCACCTCGGCGTGCTCGTCGTGGTCACCGTCACCTGCTTCATGCTCGCCCGCCGACGCCTCGCTGCGGCACGCTGATTTTTTGTGGATTCCTTGCGGGGAAAGCCCTGGAGAACACGATGAAGAAGCACTTCCCCGACCTCGTCCTCGTCGCCGTGCTGGTCGGCACGCTCGCCGCGGCCGCGATCCTGACACCACCGGTGCGCAAGCCGGGCGCGGCGCCAGCACCGACGCCGGCGACGACCGGCGAGCGTGCCGAGCCGAGCGGCCATTTCGCGATCCGCGACGTGCGCGTGTTCGACGGCGAGCAGATGATCGAGCGCGCCAGCGTGGTCGTGCGTGACGGCCTGATCGCACATGTCGGGCCCGATGTGCCGATCGCCGACGGCATCGCCGTGGTCGACGGTCGTGGGCGCACCCTGCTGCCGGGGCTGATCGATGCGCATGTGCATGCCTGGGGCGAGGCACAACGCGATGCCCTGCGTTTCGGTGTGGGTACCGAGATCGACATGCATGGCGACGCCTCGCGCTTGCCGGCGCTGAAGGCGCAGCGTGCGTCGCTGCGCGAGGGTGCCGCTGCCGACCTGTGGGCAGCCGGCACGGCGGTCACCGCGCCGGGTGGCCACGGTACCCAGTACGGCTTCACCATCCCGACGCTCGCACCCGGCGACGACGTGCGTGCCTTTGTCGATGCGCGTGTCGATGAGGGCGCCGATTTCATCAAGCTGATCGTCGAGGATCTCGGTGTCTACAGCGGCGCACCGAAGTGGCCGACACTTGCGGCCACGCAGGTCGCCACCGCGATCGAGGCCGCACACGCGCGCGGGCGCATCGCCGTCGTGCACGTTTCCAGGCAGGTCGATGCGCTGGTGGCGATCCGGAGCGGCGCCGACGGCCTCGCGCATGTCTTCGTCGACGAGACCGTCGGCGCCGAACTCGTCGCGGAGATGAAAGCGCGTGATGCATTCGTCGTTCCGACCCTGTCGGTGACGGCGCAGGGCAGTGGTGACGGCGACGGCAGCAGCCTGGTCGCCGATGCGCGGCTGAAGCCGTTTCTGTCGTCGGCGCAGGCCAACAGCCTCGGTGCGCGCATCGAGGTGATCGCGCGCGACGCGGGCTTTCGCGACAGGGCCTTCGCCAGCGTGCGAGCGCTCAACGCTGCCGGCGTGACCATTCTGGCCGGCACCGACGCCGGCAACCCAGGCACGGCACATGGCGCCAGCCTGCATGGCGAACTCGAACTGCTGGTGCGCGCCGGCCTGTCGCCGGCCGAGGCGCTGGCTGCGGCCACGGCCCTGCCGGCACGGCGTTTCGGCATGACTGATCGTGGTCGCATCGCACCTGGCCTGCGTGCCGATCTCGTGCTCGTCGACGGCAATCCGCTCGACGACATCACCGCCACGCGTGCGATCGCCATGGCGTGGAAAAGCGGTCATGCCGTCACGCGCGCGGCCATCGCCGCGACCGATGTCGACGCGCCGGTGGCACATGCGGCCACCCGCATCAGCGATTTCGACGGCGACAGCATCGACATGGCCAGCGGTGGTTTCTGGCTCGACACCAGCGACACCATGATGGGCGGGGCCTCCGTGGCAAGTCATCGGCTCGTCAGCGGTGGCGCCGCAGGCAGTCCAGGGGCGCTCGAGATCACCGGCGAGATCCGACCCGGCTTCATCGAACCATGGGCTGGCGCGATGTTCTTCGTCGACGCCACGCCCATGCAGCCGCACGACTATTCGGCACGCAAGGAACTCGTGTTCCATATCCAGGGTGACGGTCGCGAGGTGCGTGTGATGCTGCTGTCCGGCCCGACGCAGGAGGCCATGCCGGCGGTCCGCTCAGTGCCCACCGGGCCGGAATGGACCGAGGTACGCCTACCGCTGGCCAGCTTCGTCGGCGCCGACATGGCGCTGCTGCGCGGAATTGCGTTCAGCGCCGGCAATCCGCCGGGTGCGTTCCGTTTCCGCATCGATGGCGTAGAGTTGCGCTGAACCCTGGTGGATGAGGTGAGCCGACCCATGGACACCCTGCGTCACTGGCGCGACCGCCTGATCCCCGCGGCCTATGGCCAGGGCTGGATGCCGTTCTACATGCTCGGCTACCTCGTGTTCCTGTTCATGCCGCTGCTGTTCGACTACACCGGCAACCCGCGCGCTCGCGGCATCGCGGCGCTGCTGTTGCCGACCCTGGCCACGCTCGTCGCGTTCCTGCCGTTGTACTTCGCCACCTATCGCACCCGCGGACGTCGGCAACTGGCTTGCACGCTGGCCATCGCCGCGCTCGGCTACGCACTGACGCCAATCAACCCGTTCGCGAACACCTATGTCATCTATGCCGTCTCGTTTGCCGCATTGCTCGACCGCGATCTGTCCGCCCGCTCGATCGTGCTCGTCGGCGTGCTCGGCCTGTTCCTGGTCGAAATCCTGCTGCTGGGTTTTCCGCTGTTCGTGTTCGCGATCACGGCGGTGATCGGCATCGCGGCGTTCTTCGGCAACCACTACTACGCCGAGAACGCGCGCAAGGGGGCCGCCCTCAAGCTCTCGCACGACGAGGTGCGCCGCCTCGCCGCACTGGCCGAGCGTGAGCGCATCGGCCGCGACCTGCATGACCTGCTCGGCCACACGCTGTCGCTGGTGGCGCTGAAATCGGAACTTGCCGGCAAGCTGTTCGAGCGCGATGCGCACGCCGCGCGCCGCGAGATCGATGAGGTTGCGAGCGTTGCTCGGGACGCGCTCAGCCAGGTACGCCGCGCAGTGACCGGCATCCGTGCGGCCGGCCTCGCCGCCGAACTCGCCTCGGCCCGATTGCTGCTCGAATCGAGTGACGTCGCATTCCGCTACGAGCTGGCGGACGCCGGCCTTGCGCCCGAGGTCGAGACCGCGTTCGCCCTGGCAGTGCGCGAGGCCGTCACCAATATCCAGCGTCACGCGCAGGCGCGGCAGGCCTCGGTCTCGTTGGTGGTGCAAGACGGCATG
>Ga0116142_10002854_pt1 | contig 17993 bp, 15 predicted proteins | sample AD_UKC033_MetaG_FD_89785 | JGI IMG/M metagenome (GOLD analysis project Ga0116142, IMG submission 89785) | Active sludge microbial communities of municipal wastewater-treating anaerobic digesters from USA - AD_UKC033_MetaG | ecosystem: Engineered > Bioreactor > Anaerobic > Digestate | place: USA... | reverse complement strand
GGTGTGCAGTGCCGGAAATTTCAAGATTCTTTGGTATTATTATAGCTATGTATTATGATGACCATGATCCGCCGCATTTTCATGCAAAATATGGTGATATGCGTGCCTGTTTTTCGATAGCGGAGCTCAGGATTGTCGAGGGTGAGCTCCCGAGAAGAGTTGTCACGCTGGTGCTTGAATGGGCTTTCGAACATAGAAAGGAACTGCAGGATAATTGGAGTCTGGCAAAGAAAAGGGTGGCTCTTAAAAAAATAACGCCGCTTGAATAGGGAGTTTGTATGCGTTGGATAAAAGACGTTAAATACCTTGGACAAGGTTATATGCTGGAGTTGTGTTTTGATAATGACGAACATCGCCAGGTCAATCTGCAACAATATCTGACCGGTGAAATTTTTGAGCCGTTGAAAGATCTGAATTTTTTCAGGCAGGTTTCTGTTAATACAGACATTGATACAATAGTTTGGCCGAACAATGCCGACTTTTCACCGGATTTTCTCTATGAAATAAGTGAGTCATCGACCAGAGCAGCAAGCCCATTAAAGAATAAAGGCTGATCTGGCAAAATAGCTGTTTATGAATATTTCAGCAAAAGGTAAGCAGGTAGGGTTCGATGATCGCTATCTTCGCGTTGAGCTTGAAGATGGGCGTGTTATTCTGACTCCGATTTCCTGGTATGACGAGTTGCTGACAGCTTCGCTACAGCAGTTGCAAAATTACCGTTTTATCTGTAACAAGACCGGTATAGAATGGCCTGAACTCGATTACCACCTCAGCATCGAAAGCATGCTGGATACTCAGCTTCAAAAGGCTGCTGATGCTTTATTCGAAGATTATACTTCTGACAAGGAATTGACAGCCTTTACCGTGCTTGATTTTGAGATGAGCGGAGATAAAGATGCCTGAACTGGCAAGATTTTTTGGTATTATTGTTTGCATGTACGCTGAAGTAGGTGTGCCACATCATGAACCACATTTCCACGTATATTGTCAGAACACTTCTGCCGTGTTTTCGATTGAAAGCGTGAGACTGATAGCTGGCAAGATAAATCAAAAAGAGCAGAGACTTGTAGAGGCTTGGGCAGAAATACATAAGAGTGAATTGATTGAAAACTGGCATCGCCTGCAGAGTGGCAGTTTGCCGTTTAAAATAGCGCCTTTGCGCTAGAGGGAGAATGGTTATGCATGGCATTTATCGGGTCATGAGCGTTGAAGTGGTAAAGCCCTTTACCTTGCGGGTAACTTTTGATGACGATACTGAACAGTTAGTCTTTCTGGGCGATATCTTAGAGGGTCCTGTTTATGGGCCTTTGCGTGATGATAAATTTTTCAGGCAGGTTGCTGTCGATCCTGAAAGGCATACTCTGGTCTGGCCGAATGGTGCTGATTTTGATCCTGAGACCCTGCACGACTGGTCAAAATACGCTGAAGGTATGCGACAGATGGCTTTAAAGTGGGCCGCTGCTGCAAAAAAGGTTGCCTGAGGCGCTTTTAGTAAAACAATTTTTACGGTTGGGAAAGTTGACTTTGCAGCTGGCAGGACTTATCTTGCAGAGAAGAGTCTATTTTGTACCGATTTCTGAGGAGGAACACATGAAAGCTAAATTTCTACTGGTCGCCGTAATGTTCGTATTCAGCACTATTGCAGCTTACAGCAACGTGCTGCTGCCGCTCGTTCCGAGCGATGCCTACCTTATCGTCAATTTTGACCTGGCCGCGATCGTATCACAGCCCGAAATCAAGGCCGTGCTCGATACTCAGATCGAAGCCAGCACCAATGAAATGGTCAATTTCTACAAACGCGCCGGCATCGAACCTGCCCGCGATATCAGAAACGTCATGCTGTTCCTCGATGGCAGCGAACGCCCCTGCATTCTCGTTAACGGCACTTTCTCGGCCAAGAAAATATCTGAACTCATTCAGACCGATAAAGACCTCGCAGCCGGCTTCGAAATCGTCACGATCGAAGGACTGCAGGCCGTTAAAAACAAGCTCAACGCCAACGGCAACATGATTTTCATCAACGAAACCACCATGGCTTTCGGCAGCGAAGACGTGCTCAAAATGGTTTCGCAGCTCAGCAGCGGCAAGGCCAAGAATATCAGCACCAACAAGGCGTTCTCGCACCTGATGGAACGCGTCGATACCACATCGCGCCTCTGGGGCGCCGTAGTCACCACCCCGAACTGGGAAAGCCGCGTGCAGATTCCGGTGGCCGGTCTGCAGAACATGAAGACCGCCTTCTTCTCAGTCGATTATGACAAGGCCTTCACCATGGAATTCACCGGCCTCGTCGAAAAGAAGACTGAACTGCCCGAATTCGTCGATGCCATGATCAACCTGCTCGACGCCTTCCGTGGCTGGACTGCTTCCGTTCCCGAAATGACCGAACTGCTCAAGAGCGCCAAGGTCGAAGACAACCAGGAAAACCTGGCCCGCATCTTCCTGAGTGTGCCTGCTGACCAGTTCAAGAACACCATGCTCAAGCTTTCCGAAAAAGCCAACGAAAAGAAGTAAGTTTTTTTTGCATTTAATGTATCGGGTGGTGCAATTTGCGCCACCCGATTCTGCATAAATGAGTTTTGGGAGATCTCCTGCTTTCCTCTATGACTGACTTTTAATGACAGAAACAGTAAGGGCATAGGCGGGCATCTCAAAAGCGCAAGCTTGTGAGCCGAGCAGTTTTGACTCAAAGGCTCCATCAATCGAGAAGTTGATGAGGCGAATCGCTGGAGCGTTGAGATCCCGCCGAGCGCCCGAGTAAGTGGGGCGACAGTGGGAATTGATAAATACTCTATGAGCTTTCAGCGTTCCATTTGTGGCGGAGGATCTGCAGGACGAAGAGGGGAATGCCGAGCATGCGCATGAAGCGGCGCGGCTCGAGCCAGAGGCGGAAATGCCATTCGATGCCGAAACGCTGCATCCAGTAAGGGGCGCGCGGCAAAGTCTGTGATATTACGTCGAAACTGCCCCCCACACCGATTGCGACACCCCGTCTGAGGCAGTTGCGCAGGCGGGCGATGAAAAACTCCTGGCGGGGCACGCCAAGCGCTACAAATATGATATCCGGACGCGCCACTGTGATTTTTTCGAGAATGGATTCTTCTTCGGCGGAATCAGGTGTGAAATAACCATGTTCTATACCACATATCTTTACGCCATGTTCATTTTGCAGCTGACCGGCCGCCTGCTCTGCGATGCCGGGTTTGCCGCCGAGAAAAAAGACTTTCCAGCCGGCTTTGCCGGCAGTTTCGCAGATCTGTGAAACCAGGGCAACCCCCGGCACCCGACCGGGCAGGGGAGTGCCAAGAAAATCGGCGGCCCAGACTACTCCGGCACCGTCAGGCACGACGAGTGCGGCCCGGCGCATCGAATTGCGAAAGCGCTCGTCTTCGCCGGCCCGCACGAGCGCCAGCGAATCAGCGGTAACTATATGAAACAACGCAGTACCATTAACTGCTGAAGCAGATTCTGTCTTTTTATCAACAGATTCTGGCACAGAATGAAGATAGCTGTCGATTCGCGCAATGACATCTGCCGGCATAACCGCATCGACGGTGATGCCGAGAATTTCGATCTGTGATGGCGCCGGCAGGCCGGGAGCAGCTTCTTTGCGGGCGAAGGTGGAAACAAAGACGAACAGCGAAAAGATGAACAGCAGAAACAGCACGAAATAAGCCGGGCCTGGCGCCTCAATTAGAACCAGCAGAGCCAGAAAGTTCAGACAGAGAAAGAACAACCCGGCAAACAGCACGGTTCTTTCGCGGCGCAGCGACCATGAATAGACTCTTTCTCGGCTGGTTCCGTGGTGCAGGCGGTTGCCAAAATAAGATGCGACGATCATTATACTGATCAGGGCGAAGGGAAACAGAATGACCATCGAAGGCACGAAAAGGCCGAAGATCAGCAGACGGCCTGAACCTTCCAGTAACGAGACGGCAGCGAGCAGGTAACCAGCAGCAAAAATGCCGCTGCTGCCCGTCAGAACGCGTCTTCCGCCGGTTGAATAAAGCATCGTCATTACCGATGCGGTCAGCAGTGAAAGATTGGTCATGACAGCAGTTTGCGTAAACTGGTGCTGTGAAAAGAGAATGAACTGCGTCAGGGTGCTGGTTGTCAGCAGAATGAACGGCATTTCGTAGACCAGCGCCGCGATTTTGAGGCTGAATACGATCAGCAGAGCCCATATCGTGGCTGAAATGACGAACAGGCCACCGGTGTCGGTAGCGGCAAACAGGCTGGCAATGATTACCAGAGCGCACCATGGCAGCAGGCTGAGATACGAGAATCTCTGGCGGTCGCGCAGAAACCCGATCAGAGTCAGCAGAAATGCGGCTGCTGTCAGCGCCAGAAAACTCTGCTGCGCAAACACGCCACCCGCCAAGCCGGCGCCAAGGAGTGCTCCGAGAAACGGAAACGCTCCGATATAACTGCCACGCCCGAGGTCGAAGCTCATGCTGCCGGTAAGACGCCGCCCCAGCGCCCAGAAAAGTATGGCGCCGGCTGAGGCGGTAATGAGCGGTTCAATTTGTCCGGTGACGGGATTCATCCCTTAACTATAAGTTGCCGCCGCCCGTTTGGCAATAGCAGCCGGGTCAGGTGTTGCCGGAGAGTTCCCAGTAGACGATGTAGTAGAGTATGGCTGCAAAATAAACGATTTCGACGCCGATCAGCAGAGGAAAGCGTCTGCGTTTGCCGTCCCACCAGTCCCAGAAGAAGTTGAGGCGATCAAAAACGCCGAGCAACACATGAACCAGCAGATAACAGAACGCAAACAGCAGCGTCAGAAAAACCGGAATCGCATAATAGTAAGCCATACGGCCAATATTACCACAGCTTTGCCCGGCAGGCAAACAGCAATTATGAGCAGGAGAGAAGAAACCGCAGATTACTCAGATTGACGCAGATTATTCGAGAGACGGGCGTTGATGGATAGATTCTGCGACTTAGCCTGACGCTGATTTGCTGAAGCCTGGCACGACGAAGAGCGGCTCTCGCAGACATAAGGGAATGCAGAATGAGAACTGATCATTTGATCTTGCTCAGAGTTCGCAGTCTTTTGACTTCTCACCGGGAATTGCTGTATATGCTATAATATTGAATAATTTAGAATTACCGGCAGTCGCCGGGCCCCGCAACAGGAGGGAAAATGAAAATCGCCAGAATTCTGCTGATCGCCATCCTTGTAGCTTTTCCGCTTCTTTGCGAAGCTGTCGAGATTGTGTTCTGCGGCCGCGCCGGTAACCAGTTCGACCTTTATCGTGCCGATCTCAAGACTGGCGAAGTAATCAGGCTTAGCGCCACCGAAGCAGAAGAATCGATGCCAGCAGTTTCGCCAGATGGTCAGACACTGGTTTTCGTTTCTGACCGCGAAGGTGCTAACTCGCTTTTTATGATGCCTCTGACCGATGACGCCAGTGTTGCCGTTAATATCAGTGCTGGTATGGGTGCCTATGCCAACCCGGCTTATTCGCCTGACGGCAGCCGAATCGCAGTTCAATATGCACCAGATCCTGAAGTGGTCTGGGCGAGCACTTCGATTGTACTGCTCGACCTGGCGACAAAACAGCAGCAGACGATTATCGACAGTACCCGTCTAAAAACCAGTGAAAACACTGAAACCACAACGGTGGTCGATCGCCCGGTCTGGGTGTCTGACAGCCTGCTGGTTTATGTACTCGCCGAATACTCAGATCCCGAAACCGGCCGGTTATCGAAGTCGACACTGTATATGTACGATCTGAAAAAGCAGCAGCATGTCAGGATTGCCGGCGGCGAAAGCTATTACAGTGCCGAAGGTGATGCGATGGGCTTCAAGGCGGTCATGCCCTCGATCGTCTCTGAAAAAGACCGCAGCCGCTCGCTGCTGTTCACCGCGGTTCGTGGTGCAACCGACCGATCACCGATGAAGGTAACTCTTCCGGCCGGCAGCAAAGGCGTGATCGAGCTGAATGACCCCGAATTTTTCGGCCCGATGCTGTATATCGACGGCCACTGGATCTACGGAACCATGAACGAAGAAGGCGTCACCGCCATCGCCTGGCGCGCCGGCGAAGGCAAAGAACCGAAGCAGACACTGCAATTTGCCGGAAACATCATATATCCTGCCATAATCCGTTGAACAGCGTTTTACAGGCTGCCTGATGGACTATCTGTCGCTGAAAAAACATGTTGGCGAACTCGCCGCTATGCTGGCTGATCGTCCGCTGATAGCGCGCGCAATCGACTGTTCGGGGCGCAGCTTTGCGCTGCAGCTCAAGCGCAAGGGTGGTGGCCGGGCAAGTCTGGTGCTCAATCTCGATAACCCCGACCAGGGTCTTCGCATTGCCGAAACAGCATCTGAGCTAGATAAAAATTCGTCGCTGGTGCGAACAGCCAATCGCCTGCTCATCGACAGCCGCCTGATGTCGGTCGAACTGGCTGGCAGCGAAGCCGAGAACCGTTTCGACCGCGTAGTCAAGCTGCATTTTGTGGTTGTCGACAGCTTTTTTGGAAACCGCAGCGATTACTACCTGTTCGGCGAGTTCACCGGCCGCATCGCCGACGTCTTCATCTGCGACGCCGAACACAAGATTCTCGACCGCCTGTCGCGCACCTCAAACAACCTGATTGGTGCGGTTTACCGGCTGCCTGAGAGTGCGCCGGTGCTCGACCCCTTCAAAGCATCCGTTCAGCAACTGTCTACTGTTTTTGCCGCTCCGGCAGCGGAATGGAAAAGCCGTATCGGCGCCATTTCACCAGTTTTGCACGCCGCGCTGCTTGCGCGCCTCGACAGTGTCGGGCGCGAATTTGCCAGCGAAGAGTTTGTGCGTCTGCTCGCTGATATCGAAGCTGACAGGCAGGCATATGTTTATCTTGCCGCCGACAAGGTTCTGGCGGTTTCCGGGTATCGTCTCGATCATCTTAAAAATGCGGAGTGCAAGGTTTTTGCTACGGTCAACGACGCACTCAACTGGGTATATCAAAACCTGGTGGCGGCGCGCCGCCTGAATGAACGCAGACAGCATTGCATCGACATGATTGCCCGAGAAGTCAGGCAAAAAGAACGCCTTCTCGAAGATCAGCGCGCTCTGCTCGCGAAATATACAGATTCAGGGCATTACCGCCATCACGGCGACCTCCTGATAGCCAATCTTTACCAGATAAAGCTGGGCAGTCGCTTTGTCGAACTCGAAGACTGGCAGACATCGCAGCGCGTCCGTATCGAGCTCGATCCCGCGCGCACTCCGGCGGCTTCGGCCCAACGCTTTTTCAACCTGTACAAGAAGGCGCAGCGCGGTATCGCCGAAGTCGAAAAACGCATAAGGATTCTCGATGCTGATCTTGCCTGGTTGCGCGAACAGCTGTGGCTGGCCGAAAACGCCGAGACCGAGGCCGATCTGCTGCCCGATCTCAAGGCTCTTGATCCGGCTTCGCCCGGTCGTGGTGCCGGTCGCAAAAAATCCGGCGGGCACGGCAGTCGCCGCCGCCCTGATTTCAAGCCGGTTCTCGATATCGAAGGCTGCCGCTATTATGCCGGTCGTAACGCCCGCCAGAACGATGCTTTGACCTTTCAGCTGGCGCGGCGCGGCGATTACTGGTTTCACGCCAACGACGTACCGGGCGCACATGTGATTCTGCGCAAGGCTGAAGGCGAAATCAGCGAAGCCGATCTCTACCGTGGCGCCGTGCTGGCCGCCTGGTTCAGCTTTGCGCGCGCAAGCAGCAAAGTTCCGGTCGACTACGCCGATGTTGCGCACGTAAAAAGAATCCCTGGCGGCGGCCCGGGTCGCGTTTCTTATACGAATCAGAAAACCCTGCTGGTCGACCCCGCCGCTGCGAGTTCCCTTCTGGCTGCCAGCCAGAAGAGCTGACAGCCGATTCCTCCGAACTAAAATTGCTGTTCGGGTGAATCGAATGTATAATCTGCGCATAATGAGAAAGAGTGAGGGAGTTATGAAAAAGACACTGTTGTTCGTTATGGGTCTGATAATTATGCTGGCCGGGGTTGCCCAGGCTCAGACGCCGTCGGCCGAAGAAGTATTGAAGCTGATACGCGACATCAGGCTGCCGCAGGATAACCTCAGTTCGCTGGCGTTTGACATGCGCATGAACCTGCCGATGCCGCTCAATATACTCTGTCAGGTTCGTTATCATGCTCCCGACAGTTACTCGTTGCATGTCTTCGATGATCACGATCAAACGCCAGTTCTGATCATCATCGATCAAAAAGCGCTGATCAACGACCCGATGGCCGGGACTCTTACGCTGATCGCTTCGGCCGGCGTCGCTTTCGATCTTGTGCCGCGCGGCGAAGAATATAACGCGCAGTTTGCCTTCAACATGCCGACTGATGGCAAGATCAGCAACCGGGTTGAGCTCGATTTCAAGACCATGTTTGCGCGGGTCACCGAGAACATCAGCGTCGAAAAAGCCTCGGCCGGCGCAATTATCTTCTCGGGTACGACCAGCCAGAAAAGCCGCTGTGTGGCAACTCTTGCTCCTGATGAAAAATTCGCTCTGCACTACGCCCGCCTTTATATCGAAAACGAACCTCTGCCCATACTCGAGATTAATGATATCAGAGTCGATGCAGCCTCGCAGACGGCGGTCACCATTTTCCCGATGACTGACCTGAATGCCTCGGGCGTAAAATACAGTCAGATCGAGCCTCAGGGAATGATTGATACCGCACTGGTTGCCACTTCGGTAATCAAGGCGGTTTTTGCCAGATCGGCGATACGCAACCAGCCGTTACGCGAAAAAATCGAAGAAATGGTTGGTCAGCGCGTAGACTGGACAACAATCGAAGCGGTAGATAGCGAGCGCTCAGAAAAACTGCGCCAGATTTTCAAGCCTCTCTGACGTATTTTGCACACTTGCTGCCGGTCAGCTCATCAAAGGTGCAGGCAGCATATTCAGCTCGCAGCTTCTTTTGCAGCTGTTCCAGCCGGGTGTGAATAGGGCATTGCCGACTGCGGTCGCAGGCGTCGAGATCCTGACAACAGATGTTCAGGTTGATGGCGCGCTGGTCGAACAGTTCAAGCACGTCAAGAAGCGAAATCTCGGCCGGCTTGCGAGCCAGAAAAATGCCGCCCTGTTTGCCGCGGTGGGTCGCCAGTATGCCAGCTTCGACCAGATGGTGCGAAATTTTGCGCAGAAATCTATAGGGAATCTGCATCTTTTCACTGATTTCGGTTGTGGCAACCGCGCCCTCGCTGCTGTGCTGAGTCAGATACAGTACTGTTCGAATCGCATAATCAGCTTCTCGTGTAATCATCTTGTCTTCCGCCAGTCTATAATGATATAAAATGAGTAACAAATATCTGTCACTGAGTCAAGCAATAGATTGCCGGCGTGTAATGCTCATTGACAGGGTACGCGTGCTGCATTAGAATGTTGCAGAATGCAGCGGAGGTAAACGTGGCAGCACATAAAAGCGGGCAGCGCCCGGTAAAAAAGAAAAACAGTGGAATGGTAGCCGGCAGCCCGGATATCAGAAGCAACCTGGTCGAATATCTGCGCGAGGTCGAACTTGACGAAGAGCGCATTCTTGCCAATCTGGTTTTCGAACCCGTCGTGATCGGGCGCCAGCTCGAAGAGAACCACTTTACCATTACCGATTTTCAGGGCCCCGAAGCGAACCGTATCCTGCTTGGTGCCATGCTTGAGTTGATCGAAGACGGCCTCCAGATCAATCTTGCCAACCTGATGGCGCTGCTGGCACAGGAACGACCCGGCAAAAAAACACGGCTTGAGCTTGCCGGCGGTGAAGACCGGGTCAGAGAACTTTTTCTTTCGCCCTTTTCGCGAGCCGGCGTCAGCATGCTCGATGATGTCGAACCGGTTATCGAGCGCATCAGAGATCGAAATATCAGGGTAGAAGCGCATCGCACCATGGTCCAGTTCTCTGAGCGCATCATTCATGGCGAAAAAGACGCTTTCGAGATTCTTGGTAACAGCATTCAGTCTCTGCGCAATCTTTTTCTGCAGGGCAGTGCCGGTTACATCAGAAGTCTCGACTCGCATCTCGCCGAAATGGAAGAGCTGATTACCGATCATCGCGAGCAGAAACGCAGCTATCTTGGTCTGCAGACGAACTTCCCGATCTTGATGGAACGCCTGAACGGCTTTCAGAAAGAATTCTACCTGATCACCGGCGGCGTCGGCATGGGCAAGTCTACCTTTGCGACCCAGTTGGCATGGGATCTCACAAACCTCAACCCCGATCTTACTGTCATATTTTTCAGTCTCGATCTGAATCGTCTCGACGCGACTTCGAAGATCGTTTCGCAGGCGGCTGAAATACCTATCGACTATGTCAAGAACCCTTACAATGTGCGCAGCGATATCGAAGACAAACGAAAAGCGGCGCTGCAGACAGTTGGCAGCATGAGCAGCCGCCTCATTCTTGTCGATGAATCCTGTGGCCGCCTGTTCATCGACGATGTCAAAAAATATGTCAAGCGCACTCGCCTCGAAAGGGCCGGCGATGTTGCCGTAATCATCGACCCGATTTCCAAGATACTGATGCGCAATCAGGCGCAGATGACCTTCAACGAACGCTGCAACCTGCTGTCAGCCGAACTCAAGAGCCTGGCGGCAGTCGAAGGCGTAACGGTAATCGCGACCGCCGGTTTGCCCAAAGCCATCAGCAGCAGGCGACCGGTAAAAGAAGACCTCGAAGAAATCATGGGGCTGCTCTATGACCCCTACGCGGTATTCTTTTTGTACTGCGACTATCTCAACAACTTCGATACGCCTTTCCTAGAATGGGAATGGGGTAAAGAAGACAGCTTCATGATTCCGATCACCGAGGCATATATTGCTAAGAACAAGATGGGCAGTACAAATGCACGCATTTTTTACCGGTATTTTGAGGCTTATTCCAAATTCAAGGAATGCGCTCCCCAGGAAGTCGAAAACTACACGGCGATGATCGAGAATCTCGAGCGCTTCAAAGAACAGCAGAGTAATCAGGCCGCCGCCGGTCGTCGTAACCCCGGCCGGGCCGAGGAATTTTAAATGGAAACAGAAACCGCACAGGAATTTTTCGAAAAAGGCGTCGATCTGCAGCAGCGTGGTTTATTCGACCATGCGATCGAAGAGTATGACCGGGCTCTGCGTCTCGACCCCGACAATATCAATATCATGCTGAATCTTGGCGCGGCCTGTCTTCAGAAAGGGCTATCTGATCGCGCGGTGAAGCTGCTCAGGCAGGTGCTCGAAAAAGAGCCTGATAACGGCATGGCGCTTTATAACATCGGTAAGGCTTATGTTTACCGCGAAGAATATGAGCAGGCGCTGGCATATTTTAATCGCGCCGGCGCTCTGCAACCTGAAGACCTCGATGTTAAAAAGCTCATTGCTGTCTGTCTGCGGCATCTCGGGCGCATCGAACAGTCGGTGGCAATCACTCTCGGGCAGCTCGAAACCATCGCCGGCGATGCTGATGCCTTGCTACGCCTCGGCGACGACCTGATGCAGCTCGAGCGGTTCGATGAGGCTCTCGATATTTTCAGGCGCGCCAGTACGGTGGCCTGCGATTCGATTTTGCCGCTGCTCGGGATTTATCAGTGCCAGCTGCGCCTCGAGAACAGGGAGAAGGCAGTTACTGCTCTCAAACGTGCGATGATGATCGAGCCGACCAATCAGGAACTGCTGGTCAAGCTCGCCGATGTCTATCTGGGTGACGGCAAAATTCAGGAAGCGGTCGAAGTCATCAACAAGGGGCTCGAAACAATCGACTCGCCGAGCCTGTTGCGCGAAAAATACAACGAAATGGCCCGTCGTCTGCCGGTTCTTCGCAAGAAGGCGGCTGCTTCGCGCCTCGAATCTGGGTTGAGCCGTCACGAAACCGACGTTTACGACATTCTCGACGGGCTTTATGACGGGCGCATCAGACTTGAATTAGCGGTCAAAGAGCTTGAGGGGTTGCGACGCAAGGATCCTGCCGACCTGCTGGTTGCTGATGAACTGGCTAATCTGCTTTTTCAGGCGCGCGAATTCGGCCGCGCAGCTGAGATATACTCAGAAGTTCATCTGAGCCGGCCAAAAGAGCCACGTCACCGCATCGATCTGGCAAAATCGCTGGCGATGAAGGGTGATACTGAGGCCGCCCGCGCCATTCTGCGCGATTCTCTGCGTGATCTCGGGCATATGCCGGAACTTGATCTGGCGATGACCGAGCTTGACCTTTTCGACAAAGAATTCGAACGTGCTGCCGGCCGGCTTGAGATTATTCTCAAAGAATACCCGGCGGAACAGCACGCGCTGTTTCTCTATGCCTACACGGCCATGCGGCTTGATGAGCTTGAAACGGCCGAGAACACGTTTAAACAGCTGTTCGAAAAGAACAGCACTGACGAAGAACTCGCGGTCTGGTATTCGCGCCTTGCCATAATGCAGGGGCAGCCGGCCCGGGCACTCAAAGTCTGGGAAAACTTCAGTGACGGCATCGAAAGTCTCGTCGAAATTATCGCCAGGGTAGAGTTGACGCTCGCTACCGGCGATGGCAAGGGAATAATGCGGCATCTGCAGAAGATCGGCGATTATCACCCGCGTTTTATCGAAGATCACATGCTGTTTGGCAAAGCTTTTTTCTTTGCCGGCGACTTTTCGTCGGCTCAGCGTGAATTCGATCTTGTATTGCGCCTTGAAGCGCGCAATGCCGAAGCGCTGGCAATGTCGGCGATGAATTCGCTGATACGTAATAAGACCGCAAAATTCTGGAACTTCTGGCAGCACGCCATCGACTGCGATTCGCTTTACGCTGTCATACCAGCTATGGTGCTGAAAGACAGTCTGAATTTTTCGCAGCGCGAACGTTTGAAGACTGAGACGCGCAAGATGGTCGAGATCGGCGCTTTGCGGGAAATCGACAAAGCGCGCCTGGTGCGACTGCTTAAATGTCTCTGAATCAGGAACACTCAATGACAACAACCAACAAACCAAAACGGTCACGCAATGTTAAAGCCCTTCGACGCATGGTCGAACAATTAGAAAGAACGCCGGAAAAACGGCTTGAAAACGCTGTCTGCGACATCATTGACATGGGTGGTTTTTCTCTGGCTGTGCTGCTCGAAAAGCTGGCCACCCTGACTGTGCCGGTGCAGGCTGTCGTTGCGCGTAAAATCGAAGACTTTCTGTATTTTCACCCTGAGAAGGGAGCAAAGATCTTCGATCGACTACAGACTGCCATGCGCGATGCAGACATATCATGCCGACCATCGTTGCTGGCGGCTATCGCAGACGTTTCTGACTCGATCGACGTCGATCATCTGAAGATTGGCCGTCTGGCTCCCGATGCTCTCGACGCGCTCGACAGCAACATGGACTTTGCCCGAATGAGTCGGGCGGTAGAATTAGTTGTTAAGGCCTCCGGGGTTGCCGGAATACCTGCTATTATCAGATTGATGATTAAATCATCAGAAAAATTAAATGAATATGCTAATTATCAGTTTGTAGAAACCTCTCTAATGGCTCTTAAGCGCCTCGGCGGCGAACCAGTAATCAGATTATTGATAAACCCATCTTCGTCAGAAGCTTTGCGCCAGTTGCGCATGGAATGGCGCGCCATGGATCAGCAGCTTCTTCAGGAGACAATGGCTGCTCTGCAGCGCGTCGACGCTGATTTTGCTCAAGTTATGTTAAAAGTGATAGATCTGTCTGAGTTTAATCTGCCGTTTGCTGCCATGATCAAAGAAGGTGTTTCACACAGTGATAAGTGGGTGCGCCAGGCCGCGGCCGCTTCGATGCAGAAGGCTTCTGCTGCGTTGAGCCCTGAGTCGCTGGCTCGTATGCTCAACGATGAGTCGTCAGAGGTGCGTCTGATGGCGGTAACCTCGCTGGGCGGCTTTGAACGCGAGCAGACCGGCGCCATGCTTGAAGAGCTTGCAGCCCGCCATGGCGAGTCGATTGAGATTCGTTTAAATGCTCTTTACGCGCTGTTTGCACAGAAAAACCGCGTGGCGCTCGAAAACCTTGCCGGGACCATCGACAATCATCACCTGGCGGTAAATGCCCGTGGTCTGTCTGCCATGCTGATGCCGAAAGAAGACGGCGCCAGAATTATGCTTAAGACCTTTCTTGAGATTGGGGCAGATGCCTTGGCCGAAACAACTCATTATCTGCTTGAAATACTCGAACCCGAGGATATCGAAATTTTGATAAAAGCTCATTCGGCAGCTGTGGGTGAGCCTCAGCGCGAACGCGTTATCGATTTTATGAGATTATTCATCGATCGAAAAGCTGGCCCAAGACTTGATCTGGCAAGAACCCGCCTTCCAGAAGCTGAACAGAAAGCTCTCGAGATACTTGCTCCCAGAAGCCAGGTTGCGGCCGAGCATCAACACTGATTATTGCCGGTTTTCTGACGCATATGTCGCCAGAACCTTTTCAAAATTTACTTTTATACGCTGAACCTGTCTGTTTAACTCTGTTTTAGTAGCCAGGCTTATTTTTTGTTGCCTGATCATGCAGTTACTCTGCGCTTTTTTTATAAGCTGAAGTGGTCGCGAAAGCGGCCGCTTTTTTTTTGCCGATTTTGCGGGGTCACCGCCGGCGAGAGCCATGCCGCCAGATAAATGCCGGGAAAAAGAACAGAAACCGCAGATTTTACTGATTGACGCAGATTTTTGAGTGCTATGTCAGAATTTAGCTGCAGGTAGCAGGGATCTGAAGTTATGTCTGACTGTGCTTGTGTGGCTGCGCGCCGCTAAGAGGCTGCGGCAGGCTGCAATACCTGGATTTTGCGACTTCACTTTCGGTTCCGCATAGAATGACTGCAAGAGGGCGCCCGGGGCGGATTTTAAAATATGGATCGTAATCGTCGCCCTCTGTGCGAGACCCCAGATTTTCACTATGAGAGAGTTGGTGGTTCAAGCCCCGACGCGGGCTGGTGAAGCCTTGCCGCTTAATTGAGAATTGCTGGCGTTGAATCAGATTAATCTGATTATTCTTTAATATTTTGATAATAATATATATTTTTATCTGATAAAATTATATAAAATATGATCAAAATAGTTATATTTCATTGATAATAGTGATGATATTATCAGTCCTATGTTTAAAATTGAGGCTGAAGGGGAGACAACTGAAAGAGAGGGTGGATTATATGAGGAGTGTAAGCGCAGATAGCTCTCTGTAAGCGCAAAAAGGTAGTCGAACTGTTCTCGAACTTCACCCACTGGCCCTTTTATGAGCTCAGGATCGATCTTTTCTGAGTTGTCTGAGTAAATAAATTTTGTTTTTCGATTACGACGCGCAGGATGCGCTTGTCCTCTGTCACATTTGAATTGCAAGCTCAAAACTGTCATTGCGAGGACCGTAGCGACGAAGCAATCTCTTTGTCCATGGGATTAGCTTCAAGAGCTGGGCTTATGCCTTCGGCATACGCCACGTCGGGCTGACGCCCTCCTCGCAATGACGGAAAACCTTGAGCTCTTATGTGACAATGAACTAGCGCCAGGGTGTCTGATGAAACAAGCGCGTCCGGGTGCAAGCATCGCTTCGCTGAGCGCGAATAATTGTTCGGGTATAGAGTTCAGTGTGAATTGCTGTAGTTCTGCCTGGCGTAGAAACGAGAAGGATGCTGTGAGTCAGAGAGCTGCCGTCTTGTGGTGATGAAAAAGTGTTGGCGACCTGGTTTAGATGAGTGAGGTGTATTCTGCGAGAATCTGTGTAATCAGTGTAATCAGCGGTTTCTATCCGCTGCGTGGGGGCGAAACGGTCAGCTCAAAAAGGCTGTGGCGGCTTCGATTATGCGCTCCCCTGCCCTGCCGTCGCCGTAGGGGTTGAGAGCGTTGGCCATTCTGGCGTAGGCGGTCTGGTCGCAGAGCAGTTCGCTGGCGCTGTCGAGGATTTTCTGTCTGTCGGTGCCGACCAGCTTGAGAGCACCTGTTTCGAGGCCTTCCGGGCGTTCGGTCGACTCGCGCAGTACCAGAACCGGCTTGTTAAGGCTGGGAGCTTCTTCCTGAACGCCACCAGAGTCGCTCATTATCAGAAAACAGCGCTGCATGGCCATGATAAAAACCTGATAACTCAGCGGAGCGCTAAGATGTATGCGCGGATGGTTGTTGAGCAGTCTGGCTGCTTCGTCGCGCACTCGCGGGTTCGGGTGAATCGGAAACAGAATGCGCACATCGTCGAATCTGTCGACGAGCTCGAGCAGGGCTGAAAACACCTGTCGGTGCGGTTCGCCGAAGTTTTCGCGGCGATGTGTGGTTACCAGTATCAGGCGGCCGTCAGCCGCGAAGATGTCGGCAAATTCTCGGGGTGTGCTGAACTTGCGCTGCAGGCTCCAGTGCAGGGCGTCGATGACTGTGTTTCCTGTCACAAAAATGCTCTGGTCGGCGGTTCCTTCTTTGAGCAGCATCTGGCGCGCGCGCTCAGTTGGCGCAAAATGAAGGCTGGCGAGCGGAGTGACGAGGCGGCGGTTGATTTCTTCCGGGAAAGGGCTGTAGCGGTTCTGGGTGCGCAGGCCGGCTTCGATATGTCCTACTGGAATCTTCTGATAAAAGCCGCTGAGAGCGCCGAGAAAGGCTGACGACGTGTCGCCCTGCACGAAGATCATGTCATACTGGTTGCGCGAGACGATTTCGCCGATTCCTTCGGTGATCCGGCTGGTGAGCTGAAAAAGTGACTGGTCAGGCTGCATTACGGCGAGATCGAAGTCTGGCTCAAGCCTGAAGTGTTTGAACATCTCTTCGGCCAGTTCTCGATGCTGGCCGGTATGAAGTATCTGTGTCGTGATATTTTCGCATTTTTGCGCGGCAAAAATGACCGGAGCCATTTTGATGACTTCCGGTCTGGTGCCGAGGATGAAGAGAAATTGCCGGTGCTTCACTTGATTCTACGGGTCTTTTCGATATTCGCCCGGATTGTAGTCTTTTGGCGGCTTTTGCTCGTGTGCCTGCTGGTTGGCCTTGCCGGCATCAGAAATCGCTTCGACCGCGATTTCTATCGGTTTGGGCTGCGGCGGCGGCAGAGGCGGCAGCTCGCGGCCGGCAATGAGTTCTTTGAATTCTTCACCGTTGATGGTTTCGCGTTCTAGCAGCGCTTTTGAAGCCCGATTTAGCAGTTCACGGTTTTCGGTGAGAATTTCCATGGCCTTATTCTGAGACCAGTCGATCAGCTGTCTGATTTCGGCGTCGATTTTGCGGGCAGTTTCGTCAGAAAGATCGTTGCGCGTGTTAAATTCGCGGCCCAGGAATACTGTTTGATTGTCGTCGCCGAGATGCAGCGGGCCGATTTCGTCGCTCATGCCAAGCTCGCAGACCATTTTGCGCGCGATCTTGGTGGCGCGCTCGATATCGTTTTTGGCGCCGGAAGTCAGCTCGTCGAAAACGATTTTTTCGGCGGCACGGCCGGCAAGCAGAACGCACAGCTGATTTTTGAGGTGGCTGCGCGAGACGGTCAGGCGGTCTTCGACCGGCAGCTGCATGGTCATGCCGAGTGCCATGCCACGCGGAATGATGGTGATTTTATGGACTGGGTCGGTATTGGGCAGGAAGGCCGCAACCAGTGCGTGACCCATTTCATGATAGGCAGTATTTTCTTTTTCTTTTTCAGAAATGATGCGGCTCTTGCGTTCAGATCCGGCGATAACCTTGTCGATCGAAGCTTCGAAGTCGCCCATTATCACGATTTTGCGGCCATGACGGGCAGCCAGAATCGCAGCTTCGTTGGTCAGGTTCGCCAGATCAGCGCCGACGAAGCCGGGAGTGCGGCGAGCCAGCACGGCGAGATCGACATCATCGGCGACCGGTTTATCGCGGACATGAATCTTGAGAATTTCTTCGCGGCCCCTGATATCGGGCTGGTCGACAACGATACGGCGGTCGAAACGGCCGGGGCGCAGCAGCGCCGGGTCGAGAACGTCGGGGCGGTTGGTGGCGGCCACCAGAATGATGCCCTTGGTATTATCGAAACCATCCATTTCGACGAGCAGCTGGTTCAAGGTCTGTTCACGTTCGTCATGGCCACCGCCGAAATGGATGGTTTCGATAATACCAAGG
>Ga0116142_10002853_pt1 | contig 18004 bp, 15 predicted proteins | sample AD_UKC033_MetaG_FD_89785 | JGI IMG/M metagenome (GOLD analysis project Ga0116142, IMG submission 89785) | Active sludge microbial communities of municipal wastewater-treating anaerobic digesters from USA - AD_UKC033_MetaG | ecosystem: Engineered > Bioreactor > Anaerobic > Digestate | place: USA... | reverse complement strand
CTTGCGGAAGTAGTCGTGCAGGTGTTGCGCCTGGCCCTGCGGCGCGGCGAATTCGACAAACTCGAAACCATCGATACCCATCGGGTTGTCGAACGTCGTAACCTCGACACCGGTCTTCGTCGCGGGCTGGGCATTCATGGGGCGGCTCCTCGGCTGGCTCGATGCGCACGCGCTGCGCAAACGTCCTTTATAGTTTCAATTGAAACCACAATCAAGAGTGTCCCGATGGCCGGTCACGCCCTGCTCGAACTGGAAACCTTCCTGCCCTACCGCCTCAGCGTGCTCTCCAACACCCTGAGCCAGGCGATCGCGCGCGTCTACGACAAACGCTTCGGTCTGTCGGTCACCGAGTGGCGTGCGATGGCCGTGCTCGGCCACCGTGCCGACCTGTCGGGCCGCGAGGTCGCCGAGCGCACGGCGATGGACAAGGTTGCAGTGAGCCGCGCGATCGCGCGCCTGCTTTCCAAGGGCCTCGTCGAGCGCGGCACGGCCGCCAACGACAAGCGCCGTTCGGTGCTGCGCCTGTCGGAGGAAGGCTGGAAGATCTACGACCAGGTCGCGCCGCTCGCGCTCGAACACGAGCAGCGCCTGCTCTCGCATCTCAGCATGGAAGAACGCGAATGGCTCGCGCGCATCCTCGATACGCTGTGGAAGGCTGAGTTGGTCGAGTCGAAGCGCTGAGGTTCAACCGCCGCAGCGGCGGTAGTCGAACGGGATGGTCGTGGTCGTGCCGTCGCGGCCCGTATCTGTGAACTCGGCCGATAGCCGTCGCGACTGAAGCCGTTCACTGGATCAAGCCCTCGTGGGGCTACAGCCGCGGTCGGCACGATCCGGGGAAACCTTGGGATGTTCCGATCAATCCCACTGCGGCGTCACCGTCCTGTGCGAGCGCAGGTCAAGGCGCGACGGCGAAGCCGGACTGGCCGTCTGTCGGGCCGGCGCAACTCCGGGCTGCGCCCGCACAGGACGGCCCCGAGCTATTGATATCCGATGACGGGATTGATCAGAGCATCCCTTGGTCCGAATCCCGCGCGCAGGCCGTCCATGGCCTGCACGGGCTGGCGTCATCGAGGACTCATTTGACGCCGTGCATGAGCTTCTGGATCAGTGGCGCGATCAGGAACAGGAACACACCCGAACCCACCAGCACCCAGAAGCCAAAGGTGTAGCCCGACAGTGCCGACTCCACGCTCATGCCGCCCTCGCCGCTGACGTGGCTGGCGAAGATGCCCGAGAGGTTGTTGCCGATGGCGGTGGACAGGAACCAGCCGCCCATGCCGAAGCCGACCAGGCGTACCGGTGCCAGCTTGGTCACCATCGACAGGCCGATCGGCGACAGGCACAGCTCACCGACCGACTGGATCACGTACACCATGAACAGCGTCCAGAACGGGATCTTCAGGCTCTGTGGATCGACCATGCTCGACAGCGCAACCATCAGCAGCAGGAAGGCCAGGCCATTGAAGATGATGCCGAGGCCGAACTTGCGCGGGATGGACGGATTGGCCTTGCCCATCTTGACCCAGATCCAGGCGATGACCGGGGCGAGGGTGATGATCGCCAGCGAGTTGACCGACTGGAACCAGCCCACCGGGAAGATCCAGCCGCCGAAGTCGCGGTTGACGATGTTCTGCGCGAGGAAGTTGAACGAGGAGCCGGCCTGCTCGAAGAAGATCCAGAACAGCACGTTGAAGGCGAAGATGATCAGCATGGCGATCGCCATGTCGCGCCGCACCGCGCCATCGCGGAAGCCTTCGCGCAGGATCAGCACGCACAGCGCCACGAACAGTGCGGTCAGCAGCCACTGCAGCTGGCTGGCATCGATGGCGAGCAGGAAGTAGATCACGGGAATGGAAGCCAGCGTGCCCAGCAGCGTGTACACCACCCTTTGCACGCTTTCGGTACCTTCGGTCGGGCGACCGATGCCCTGCAGCTGCGCGCGCCCGAACCAGAACCAGACCAGACTGACCAGCATGCCGATGCCCGAGGCAATGAACACCACCTTGTACGCCGGCATGTCGGGCGAGCCGCCGAACATGCGCTCGGCCAGCCAGCCGGTGAGGATCGGAGCGATCAGCGCGCCGGCATTGATGCCCATGTAGAACAGGGTGAAGCCGGAATCGCGCCGCTCATCCCCTGGGGCGTACAGCTTGCCGACCATGGTCGAGATGTTCGGCTTGAACAGGCCGTTGCCGGCAATGACCGTGGCCAGGCCCAGCTTGAACACCTGCTCGTTCGGCACGACGATCATGAACAGGCCGGCGGCCATGACGACTGCACCGACCAGGATCGAACGCTGGTAGCCGATCACACGATCAGCCACGTAACCACCGAACAGTGCGGCGGCATAGACGAGGGCGAGATAGGCACCATACAGTCGGCTGGCCGGCGCCTCGCCAGCACTGTCGCCACTGTAGAACTGGGCGACGATGTACAGCGCCAGTGCCCAGCGCATGCCGTAGAACGCAAAGCGTTCCCAGAACTCGGTCATGAACAGCATCCACAGCGGGCGCGGATGCCCCATCACGGTCTTGAAATCGGGTGGCGGCGTTACATCGGGCGCGGCTGCGGATTGGCCACTCATGCGAATCTCCCCTGGTCGAGCGAAGGATGGACCGCGGGAGCATCACCGACGCGGCGGGATGCGTCAATCCACCACGCCCGCTCAGACAGGCGCAGACGGCGACGCGCCGATGACCGTGCGCACCTCCAGCAGCTCCGGGAAGAAGCTGAGATCGAGGGCCTTGCGCAGGAAGGCCACGCCCGAGGATCCGCCGGTGCCGCGCTTGTGGCCGATGATGCGCTCGACCGTCTTCATGTGGCGGAAGCGCCAGAGCTGGAACGACTCCTCGACATCGACGAGCTGCTCGCAGAAGTGGTATTCGGACCAGAACTCGTCGGCGTTTTCGTAGATGCGCTCGAACATCGGCACCAGTTCAGGCACGAACACATGCGGCTGCGACCAGTCGCGCTCGACGCAGTGCGCCGGCACCGCATGCCCGCAACGGGCGAGATGGCGCAGGAACTCGTCATAGAGGCTCGGCGCCTCGAGCACTTCGCGCAAGCCGGCCTGACGTACCGGGTCGTAGGAGAAGACGCGCACCATGTCGGCGTTCTTGTTGCCAAGCATGAACTCGAGCAGGCGGTACTGCCATGACTGGAAACCCGAAGCCGGCCCCAGCACGTGGCGGAACTCCTGGTATTCGGTCGGCGTGAGCGTTTCCAGCACGGCCCACTGTTCGAACAGCTGGCGCTGGATCTGTTTCACGCGGGCAAGGATCTTCAGGCAGGGATCAGTCTGATCGATCGCCAGCAGACCGATCGCCGCGCGCAGCTCGTGCACGATCAGCCTCATCCACAGTTCGGCGACCTGATGCTGGATGATGAACAGCATCTCGTCGTGGTGCTGCGGCTGGCTCAGCGGAAGCTGCGCCGAAAGCAGGGTGTCCAGTTGCAGGTAGCCGCCGTAGGTCAGGCGGTCGCGCAGGTCGGTTTCGATGCCCTGCTCGAGCTCACGTCGGTTTTCCATGCGCCATCGGCCTCGGAGAATTGATTCCGCAACCTACCGGACGCGCGCGGCGACTGCCAGCCCTGTGCTTCCTCAGTTCTCGAAACCGTGCGCGAAGATGCGGTCGGCCGGAATGTCGGTCGGCAATTCATAGGCGCCAACATCGCACTTGCCGCCCTGGTCCGGGCGCGAATGATCCTGGCAGCGTGCGACCTTACGCGGGTCTGTGTACTGGATGAAGTGGCTGATCGAAGCCTCCGAACAGGCATCGACCAGAAAACCGGCCAACGTCGGGCGGTAGTCGTTCGCTGCCGGATTGACGAAATTGCCGGACTGGAGCTGGATGCGGTTGCAGGGACCGTAGGCGTCGAAACTGCCGGAAACCGAGACCGGCTCGGCGAAAGCCGACGCCACCAATTCATGGCTCCACGAACTGTCGTTGATGAGCTGCACAGCCATGGCCGGCGACACCGAACCATCGGATTGCACTTCGACATTGTCGGCAAAGGTCGAAAACCGGATGTCCGAAAAGGAGATCGGGTTGCCGCTCCGGGAGGCATGACTTACCACCCTGCGACCGGTCTGATCGCTGCCGCGCGAGGCAAGCCTGTTTTTGGCAACCACCACGCCTTCCAGAACCAGCATCGCCCCCCATGTATTCAACGCTGGCGAGCCGTAGGCACAGTTTTCCAGGAACATGGTCTGGTAGAAAAAACCGTTCGCGCCATCGAAATACGCACCACCACCATGCCCGTTCGTGCCCGGGCAGCCGTTGCCGGCACGGTTGCCAACGATGCGCGAGCAGTTCTGGTCTGCCGGACAACTGACGACATTGGCATCGGGATAGTCGCGCGCCATGCGCACGAAGGCGTTGGAGTCGGCGTAGATGCCGCCGCCGCTGCTGTTGCCGGCGGTCGCGATGTTGCCCTCCAGGCTCAGCTCACGGGCATCGAGGGTTGCGTGGTTGATCAGCCAGACGCCACCGCCCTGGACGGCCCGGTTGTTGCGTATTTTGGCTCCCGTCGCATTCTGGTACGGCACGGGCTGGCCGACCGCGCCGACCGTGATGGTCGCCTGTTCCACACCGATGCCACCGCCAAATCCGGCGAGATTCCCGACGATGTCGGTCAGGTCCGCGCGGATGCGGATGTTGGCGTGCCTGCCGTAGATGCCTCCGCCCGTGAATTCGGCCCGGTTGTTGGATATGGTCACATTGCGATGCAGTTCCACCGTGGCAGGCGCGGTCGAGCCGGAACCATTGATGTAGATGCCGCCGCCGATGCTAAAGGTGTAGTTGTGATCGACCTGCACGTTCTCCAGAACCACCGAGGCCCGCCCGTAGATGTGGATGCCGCCACCATCGACGGCTTGGCCGTAGCCATCCTGGATGAGCAGATTGCGCAAGGAAACGCTCTGCGGCCCGGCCAGCATGCGGATCCTGAGGACCGGGTTGCTGCCATACGTACCCGCGCTGGCGCCGGCCGACAACACGCTGCGCGCGGTTTGCTGCGCGGCTGCACCGCAGGCGTTCCAGCCACCGCTGATGGAAAGCGAGTGATCCTCGATGCTCAGGTTCTGGTTCAGGAACGTGCCGGTGCGTACGCGGATCTCGTCCGCACCGGGGCCGTTTGCCTGCGCCGCATTGATGGCCGCCTGCAGCGTGGAATGGGTGCAGCCCGCCTCACTGCCGACCCAGAACAACGCCGCGTGGAGCGGGCCGGAAACCAGTGCGGCATGAAACAGCACGAGCGATACGACCCGCGTTCGAACTGCAGGCGTCATGGCGGAAACCCCGGACTGTGATGGAATTGCCGGACATCAACGCAATTTGGCGCAAGAACCTGCAGCGGGGACAAACTGCGTCGGGCTCGACCCGGCCGCATTCCGTGCTGCGCCGATCCTTGCGCCGCCACGCCGGCCTTGGTATCAGACGCAACGATTCGTCGTGGCGCGGGGACATCCCTCGGCGCGGCATCGCGCAATCCGGCACTGGATCCGGGCTCCGCGCGAAGCCTTCGCACCGAACCCCACGCTCCCGCATGGCGGGACGCCACGGTTTTCCCGGCATCAATCCGGGCCTGCCCTTCGGCCGTGCATGCGCGGCCAGCGGCGCCCCAGCGGAGACATCCATGCCCACCGCCGCCACCTTCGAGATCGAATACCTGCAGTTCCTCGACGCCGACGGCGGGCTCGTGCGCAACGACCTGCCGGCCTTCGCCCGCGACACACGCCAGCTGGTCAAGCTCTACCAGGAGATGCTGATGGCGCGAGTGTTCGACGCCAAGGCGATCGCCCTGCAGCGCACCGGCAAGCTGGGCACTTATGCGCCTTGCCTGGGCCACGAGGCGACCTATCTGGCGATCGGCAGCGCGATGCAGGAGGACGACGTGTTCGCGCCGAGCTATCGCGAATACGGCGTGCAGTTCCATCGCGGCGTGAAGCCCCGCGAGTTGCTGCTGTACTGGGGGGGCGACGAGCGTGGCAACGATTTCTCCGGACCTGCGCACGATTTCGCCTGGTGCGTGCCGATCGGCACGCAGTGCCTGCACGCGGCCGGTTCGGCGCTGGCGTTCAAGATCCGCAAGGAGCCGCGTGTCGCCGTGTGCACGATCGGCGACGGCGGTTCGTCGAAGGCCGACTTCAACAGCGCCCTCAACGTGACCGGCGCGATGCAGCTGCCGCTGGTCGCGGTGATCGTCAACAACCAGTGGGCGATCTCGGTGCCGCGCAACGCACAGACCGGCGCGAAAACGCTGGCCCAGAAGGGCATCGCCGCCGGCCTCGAATGCCTTCAGGTCGACGGCAACGACCTGATCGCCATGCGCGCGGCCATGGATCATGCGATCAAGCGCGCCCGCCACGGCCACGGCGGCATGTGCATCGAAGCGGTGACCTACCGCCTGTCCGACCACACCACCGCCGACGACGCACGCCGCTACCGCGGCGAGCAGGAGGTCAAGGACGCCTGGGCACGCGAACCGCTCAAGCGCATGAAGGCCTATCTGATGTCCCTCAATGCCTGGACCGAGGACGAGGAAGCCGCGTGGAAGGAACAGTGCACGCGCTATGTCGACGCCGAGGTCAATGCCTATCTCGAAACGAAGACGCAACCGGTCGAGGCGATGTTCGACTACACCTACGCCGAACTGCCACCGGATCTCGTTGCCCAGCGCGAAGAGGCCGTCGCCGCAGAGAAGCGCGCCTGATCGGCGCCCCGCAAAACGGAACCATCATGGCCCAGATCACCCTCATCGAAGCCGTCACCCAAGCACTGGCTTGGGAGATGGCACATGACCCCTCGGTCGTCGTCCTCGGCGAGGACGTCGGCGTCAACGGCGGCGTGTTCCGCGCCACGCTCGGCTTGATCGGGCGCTACGGCGCCGAGCGCGTGATCGACACGCCGCTCGACGAGACGACCATTGCCGGACTCACCGTCGGCCTGGCCGCACAGGGCATGAAGCCAGTCGCCGAAGCGCAGTTCGAGGGCTTCATCTACGCGATGCTCGAACAGATCATTTGCCACGCCGCGCGCTTGCGCAACCGCACGCGCGGACGCATGAGCGTGCCAGCCGTGTGGCGCGCCCCGTGGGGCGGCGGTATCCGTGCGCCAGAGCACCACTCCGAGGCCAACGAGGCGATCTTCACCAACGTGCCGGGCCTGCGCGTGGTTCTGCCGTCGTCGCCCGCACGTGCCTACGGCCTGCTGCTCGCATCGATCCGCGACCCCGACCCGGTGATCTTCTTCGAGCCCAAGCGCATCTACCGCCAGTACAAGGAAGAAGTACCGGATGACGGCGAGGCACTGCCGCTCGACGTGTGTTTCGTGCTGCGCGACGGCAGCGACGTCACCCTCGTCACTTGGGGCGCGCAGGTCAAGGAAACCCTCGAGGCCGCAGACGTACTCGCCGCCGAGGGGATCAGCGCCGAGGTCATCGACGTGGCTACGCTCAAACCGCTCGATTTCGACACGATCCACGAGTCGGTACGCAAGACCGGACGCTGCGTGATCGTGCACGAGGCACCGCGCACCGCCGGATTCGGTGCCGAGATCGCCGCTCGGCTCGCCGAGCAGGCGCTGTACGACCTGGTCGCGCCGGTCGAGCGCGTCACCGGCTACGACACCCACATTCCGCTGTTCCGCCTCGAGATGAAATATCTGCCGAGCGTGGAGCGCATCGCCGCCGCTGCACGACGCACGCTGGCGGTGAGTTGACTGAAGGATCCGAACCGATGAGCGCTACCAAGTCATTCCTGCTGCCCGATCTCGGCGAGGGCCTGCCCGACGCAACCATCGTCGAATGGGCGGTCAAGGTGGGGGACACGATCCGCCTCGACGAGCCGCTGGTGTCGATGGAGACAGCCAAGGCGGTGGTCGAGGTGCCATCACCGTATTCGGGCAAGGTCGTGAAGCTGTTCGGTGCGGCCGGCGACGTGATCGTCACCGGCGCGCCGCTGGTCGAAATCGCGCTCGATCCGAACCTGCCGCAACGCGCCGAGGCGGAGGCCACCGGCCACCACCACGCGCATGCGCCGGCGAAACCAGCCGCGCCGGCTGCCGCCGCCACAAGCATCGAGGCGCGTGCCGATTCGGGCACCGTGGTCGGTGCGATGGAAACCGGCAGCCATGTGCATGCCGAGCAGGCCAGCGACGTCGGCGGCGTGAAGGCCGTGCCGGCGGTGCGCGCGCTGGCGAAGAAGCTCGGCATCGACCTGGGCCGCGTCGCGCCCAGCGGTGCCGGCGGCGTGGTCACGCTGCAGGACGTCAAGCAGGCCGCAGCGAGCGGCAGCGCCCGTCGTGATGTGCCGGCGCCGCTCGCACGCGCGACCGATGCGGCGCCGCCCATGCCGCCCCCTGTGGTGGCGCCGGTGCGTGACACCCGCGAACGCACGCACCTTTCCGCATCCGGTCAGCCCATGCGCACCCAGCCGCCGGGAGTCAGTGCGACTGGTCAGCCCGAACCGCTCAAGGGCGTGCGCCGCAACATGGCGCGTGTCATGGCCGACGCGCATGCCAAGGTCGTGCCGACCACGCTGTGCGACGATGCCGACATCCACGCCTGGCAACCCGGCAACGACATCACCGTGCGCCTGATCCGTGCCCTCGTCGCCGCCTGCAAGGCGGTGCCGGCACTGAACGCCTGGTTCGACGGCGACAACCTCGTGCGCACCCTGCACCCGCACGTCGACATCGGCATCGCCGTCGATACCGACGACGGCCTGTTCGTGCCGGCCCTGCGCAATGCCGACGTACTCGACGCCAACGGTCTGCGCCAGGCGATCAACCGCCTGCGCCAGCAGGTCCTCGAGCGCAGCATCCCGCCCGAGGAACTCAAGGGCTACACGATCTCGCTGTCGAACTTCGGCGTATTCGCCGGTCGCTATGCAACGCCCGTGGTGGTACCGCCGACCGTGGCGATCGTCGCTGCCGGCAAGGGTCGCCACCAGCTGACGCCGGTGATGGGCGGGGTCGAGGCGCACCGGGTGATTCCGCTGTCGTTGACCTTCGATCACCGCGCCGCTACCGGCGGCGAGGCCGCGCGCTTCCTCAAGACCATGCTCGACGACCTCGCCCTGCCGCGGTAGGAGCCCGTTCACGAGCGACCGACACGCTTCCTCAAACCGGCCGCGAATCCCCTACACTTGGGCGCTGGATTGCCCGGGGGTGCGTCGATGAGCAAATTGCTGCGCGTGCTGGAGAAGGTCGGACTCGTCGAGACCGGGGAGCCGGCGGTGGTGGAAACACCTGCCGCGCCGGAGCCGGTGGCGCGACGCGAGCCGCCGGCGCGCAGGGCAGCGCCAACGCCTGCGCCAGAACCTGCGCCGGCGCCTGCCGCCACGGCCGCCGGCCCGGTCGAGCAGCGCCCATTCGAACAGATCTATGCCGCGCAGGGCCTGCCGGCCGCGCCGTTCAGCGCGGAAAAGCTGCTGCGCGTGCTCGAAGGCCTGGCCGCGCTCGATCCCTCGGCGCGCAAGGCGGCGGTCGAGGCGCTCGACGCGGCCGACGAAACCTGGGCCATCGACGATGTCCTGCTCGATGCCGAACACAAGAAGCGCGCTCTCGAGACCGCACGGCGCGAACTCGAACAGCACGCGCGCCATGCGCTCGAGACCGCACGCGAGGCGATCGCCACGCGCGAGGCACGCCAGCAGGAAGCCACCCAGCGGATCCGTCAGCAGATCGCCGACCTCGAAGCCCTGCTCGAGCGCGAGATCACGCGTGCGACCGAGGAGAAGGGCGCGCTCGAGGCCGAGGCCCGCGCGACCAAGGAGGCCTGCCAGCGCGAGATTCTGCGTTATGACCAGGAAGGCATGCGCCTGTCGCGCATCGCCGCGGTCTTCGGTGACGGCCGGGCGAATCCGACCGCGAACCCGTGAACTTCCCATTGCCCGCTTCCAAGGAGCCGACATGGCAAAGCTGACCCCGCTGGCCAAAGGCCTGATCACCCTCGTCGTCATCGGCGGCACCGCTGCCGCAGCCTGGCATCTCGGCCTGCGCGAACTGGTGCAGTCACGGAGTGCCACTCCCGCCACCTCGACCTCCACGCCCACTCCACCATCGACATCTACATCGAGCCGGCCAGCCACGAGCCCGGTCGCAACCACGAAGCCCGGCAACGGCCCGCTCGGCAGCGCCAACAATCCGCTCAAGGTCAGCCTGGTCAGCTTCCACGGCTATGCGCCGGCCCTGCTCGCCAACGGCAAGTCGCTGAAGACCCAAGCCGGCTCGATCTACGACCGTCTCGGCGTCAACGTCGAGTTCCTCATCCAGGACGACATCCCGACGCTGACCACGATCTTCGAATCGAACACCGCGCAATGCGCCTGGCGCACCTCGGACTTCTGGGCGCAGGAGCAGCCGAACCTGCGCAACTCGGGCCACGACGGCCGCGCCATCATCGTCGTCGACAACACGCAGGGCGGTGACGCGATCATCACGCGCGACCCGGCGATCCGCCGCGTCGAGGACCTCGCCGGCCGCACGGTTGCCCTGCTCCAGTTCACGCCCTCCGATGGCATGACCATCGACGCGATCGAAAACTCCAGCATGACCGCGCGCGCGAAGAACTCGGTGCGCTACGTCTACATCAACGCCGAGGAAGGCACCGCCGGCGTGCGCGCCGCCTTCGCGGCCGGCAACGTCGATGCCGCCGCACTGTGGGATCCGGACCTGTCGCTGGCGCTCAAGAACGTGCCCGGCGCGCACGTCGTCTACTCGACCCGCACCGCGACCAACCTGATCTACGACGTCATCGTCTGTGACAGCCGCGTGCTCGACAATCCGGCCAACACGAACACCTTCCAGGCTTTTGTCGCAGGTTGGCTCGAAGGCGTGGAGGTTGCACGCAAGGCACCGGATGACGCGGTCGACGCGCTCGTGCGCACCGAGGAGTTCTTCACCCTGCTCGCCAAGGACCAAGGGCGCGACTTCGTCAAGAGCCTGTTCCAGAACCTCGTCTGGACCGGCCTGGAGGACAATGCGCGTATCCTCGGCCTGGTCGGCGGCACCAACCACTACGAGCGCGTATACCGCCGTTTCGACGGCATCTACCGCCGCGCCGGCGCGCTGGCCAACCCGAACAGCCCGGTCATCGCTCCGCAGGATTCGTTCGACACGCGCTTCGTCAGCAAGTTGCTTGCCAAGAGCCAGGCCGCGCAGCAGGCGGCGGCGCAGCCCGAATATACGTTCAGCGAGCGCGAGCGCGAGCAGATGTCGCAGCAACCGGCCAGCGTGACCAAGCCGGTGACGGTCACCTTCGCCACCGCCTCGGCCGAATTGACCAAACGCGCGCAGAAGACCCTCGACGACGAGATGGTGCCGTTCATCGAGAACAACGGTTCGGCCTACTTCGAGATCTCCGGCAACACCGACTCCACCGGTTCGCGCGAGGTCAACATGCGGCTCTCGCGCGCCCGTGCGCAAGCCGTCGTCGACTACCTGGTCACCCAGTGGGAGTTCGAACGGGCACGCTTCCGCATCGTCGGCAACGGCCCCGACCGGCCGATCTGCAACGAAGCCTCGCCGCAAAGCGAGAACCTGACGCTCGAGGAATGCCGTGCGCTGAACCGCTCGACGCGCGCGGCCGTGCTGGCTCGCTGACGGGCATCGCGATGGCTGCTGCTGACAAGCACTGGAATCCCTACGCGCTGCTGCCGGCACGCACCACGCGCATGCTCGGCGTCGGTGCCGTCGTCACCGTGCTCGTGTTGTGGGCAGTGGTGACCGGGTTCGGCTGGATCGGTCCGAACAAGCTGCCCGCGCCCTGGCAGGTGGCCAAGGCCTTCGCCTATCTCGCCTGGGACGGCGAGAACCAGCGCAGCCTGTTGTGGAATGCCACGCTCTGGTCGGTCGGGCGCGTGCTCGCGGCCGGAGCGCTGGTGATCGCCATCGGCATCCCGGTCGGCGTGCTCATGGGTGCCTCGCCACGCGTGAACGCCACACTGTCGCCACTGGTCGATCCGTTTCGTTCGGCACCCGTGGTCGCCCTGCTGCCGATCATGGTCATGTGGTTCGGCATCGGCGAGTGGATGAAGATCCTGTTTCTCTATGCCGGTTCGGTCGTGTACCTGATCCCGATGGTGCGCGACGCCGTGCGCGCGGTGCCGCAGTCGTACTGGATCGGTGCACGCGACCTCGGCGCCACACCGTGGGAAGCGGTGCGCCACGCCGTGCTGCCGCTGGCCATGCCACGCATCGCCGACGCCGTCATCGTTGCCGTCTCGGTCATGTGGACCTACATCACCGTGGCCGAGTACGTGAATGCGCGCGAGGGGCTCGGCCAACTGATCCAGAACGCACGCCGCTTCTCCGCGATGGACCAGGTGTTCGCCGGCATCATCGTCATCATTGCCTTCGCCCTGCTGACCTACCACTTCATGCGCTGGATCAAGGGCCGCCTGTACCCGTGGGAGACCCGCGTATGACCGCTGCGACGGTGAGCCTCGAACTGCGCGAGATCGTGCAGGAGTACCCGGGTCGCGAGGGTGGCGTACTGCGCGTCATCAACGGCGTGAGCCTGCATTTCGACCGCCCCGGCATCAACATGCTGCTGGGCCCCTCCGGCTGCGGCAAGTCGACCCTGCTCCACATGATGGGTGGCGTGCGCCCGATCGGCGTGAAGACACCGACCGCCGGCGAAGTGCTGATCGACGGAACACCCTGCCATGGCGCGCACGACGACGTGGTCATGGTGTTCCAGCGCTACGCCAACCGGCCCGACCTCGATGTCTGGAACAATGTCGCCTTCCCGTTCCGCCTGGCCCACTGGCGCAAGCGCGTGCCCGAGGCCGAGTGGAAAGCGCGCGTCGACGCAATGATCGATGCGGTCGGCCTCGGCGCGCACCGCCACCACCTGCCCTCGCAACTGTCCGGCGGCCAGAACCAGCGTGTCGCGCTGGCCCGCGCGCTGGTCCTGCGTCCGCGCGTCCTGCTCATGGATGAACCGTTCGGCGCACTCGACGCACAGACCCGTGGCGAGATGCAGACCCTGCTGGTCGAACTGCACGAACGCCACCCGTGCCTGGTCATCTTCGTTACCCATGACGTCACCGAGGCGCTGCTGCTCGGTGACCGCGTGATCGTGCTGTCGACCCAGCCGGCGGTGGTCGCCGACGATTTCTCGATCCTCGAACCGCGTCCGCGTTCGGCGGCCTGGCAACGTTCCAGCGAAGCCGTGCGCATGGAAGAGCGCATCCTCGATCGCCTGCACAGTCGCAGTGGCGGCCCCGGCAGCGTCGTCGTGACGATCTGAGGAGTCGCACCCGGTGAGCGAACATCCGGTCTGGAGCAAGGACGAGGAGGATCAGCCGTCGTACCTCGGCGCGCTGCTGACGAGCCCACTCAACATCCATATCGGCCTCGGCACGCTCGCTGCGGGGGTACTGCTGTCGATCCCGTTCGGCCTGCCGGGCATCGCCCTGCCGCTGCTCGCCTTCGGTGCCGGCGAGGCACTGGCCGCGACCTTCATCGCCACATCCGTCCGCTTCCGCGAGCGCGTCGACCGCGAGTTCCGCACGCGCCGGCGCGATCGTGCGACCGCGCACCTGTACGACCAGATCAGTCGGCGCGTCGTTGCCGACCACCCGCGCTGGAACATCTGGAAGCGCATGCGCGAACGCGTCGCCTCGCTGCGCGAGATCGGCCAGCACAAGCGCAGCCCGCTCGGCGAGCGCGACCTCGAGCGCATCGAGGACAGTGGCCTGGATTTCCTCGGCCTGTGGCTGGCCGAACTGTCGATGCAGGAACGCCGCAACGCGGTCGACGAGGTCGCGATCGAACGACGCATCGCCGACCTCGGCCAGCGCATCGATGCCGGGGCCAGCGACACCAAGAGCCTGCGCAAGGCGCGCGGCGACCTCGAGGAACTGCTGTTGCGCCACCGCCGCCTGGCCAGCCGCCATGCCGCCGCCGAAGCAGCCCTGCTGTCGCTGCCCGACGCGGTCGAGGAGATCTACCACGCGGTCGTCACCGCGCCGGCTTCGGGCGGCGGCGGCACACGCCTGCAGGAAGCCGTCGAACGCCTGCGCCTGGAGGAGGAACTCGAATCCTCCTACGGTGCCGAATTGCGCGAGATCGCCCCGCAGGCCGCATCGCGTATGCTTGCCGGCCAGCGCCATTGAAGGGAACTCCAATGACCGACGTGACCCGCGAGGAACTGCAATGCCTGGTCGATTTCGCCGGGCACGAGGCAATGGTTCGCCAGGCCGTCGGCCATGCGCTCTCTGATCCGCGCCGGCGCGTGCGTTTCCTCGGCCGCTATGCAAGCTGGAACGGCTTCTTCGGCTCGGGCGTGGCCGCCCTGGCCGGCAAGGTCGGCCGGTCGCGCGGCCTGTTCCTCGATCCCGAACAACCCGTGCATGCGCTGGCCGACCGCAGCGTGTACGTGGCCAGCTTCTTTTTCGACGCCGCGCGCGACGAATTCGACGATCACGAAAGCGTGCATCGCGACACCCATCGCTGCCTCGCGCAGTCGACCCTGAGCGGCCTGGTCGACTACGAAGTCACGCGCGGCGCGACCGATCTCGGCGATCCGGCCACGCTCAATGCCCTGCTCGACGACCCGCCGTGGCTGCGCGAGCTGAATGCCAAGGTCGCCGACGGTTACGGCGCGCGCAGCGCCGACGAACTCGCACCGATCTTCTCGGCGATCGGCTACCACCTTGGCTCCGAGCTTCTCGCCGACGCCGAGTTCTCGATCATCGACCAGACCCTGCGCGAGCAGGCCGGCGACCTCGTCGAGCACCTGCTGACCACGCGGGTAGCCATTGCCGGCCAGGAGCACGTCGCCTATCACTGGATCCCGATCCATTCCGGGCATGGCGGCGGTGCCGAGGCCGACCATTTCGAATGGGCCACCCAAGGCGCACGGCTCGCCTTCCGCTTCGTCTCGCCGACGCAGCACGCCGCGCTGCGCCGACAGATGCACGAAGGTTTCGAAGCTTTCGCCCGCGATCATCGCCGCTTCTTCACGCGCGTCAACGCCAGCGACGACTGAGCAAGACGCAAACGTTCATCGAGGACACCTGCATGGCCAGCATCAATTTCTTCGCGCGACTCACCAACCTGTGGAAGGGCTTCGTCTCGTTGTGGATCGCCGACGTCGAGAAGAACCACCCGGAGATCGCCTACGAGAACGCGATCAACGGCATGGTCGCCAAGTACACGCGCCTGAAGACCGCTACCGCGGCGATCATCCGCCGCCGCGAGGACATCGACCAGCGCGTCGACGCGGAAAACCGTGCGCTGGCCCAGGTCAACGCCGATCTCGAGACCGCGCTGGCGACCAACCAGGACGACCTCGCCCTCGTGCTGCTGCAGAAGAAGTCGGCGATCGAGGCGGAACTTGCCGCGATCGGGGTCGAGGCCGAGCAGGCCAAGGTCGATGCCGAGGACGCCAAGAGCGCCCTGCTCTCGGTCAAGACCGAGATTGGCAAGCTCAAGGCCGAACGCGACCGCATGCTCGCCAAGATGCAGAGTGCGCAGGCGCGCATCCAGATCCAGGCCCAACTCGACGGCCTCAGTGTCGAAGCCGACGTACAGGCGCTCGACAAGGTGCGCGACCACATCAAGACGACGATCGCCGAAGCCAACCTCGGCAAGGAGCTGCGCGATTCCGACCTCGACGTGCGCCTCGACAAGCTGCGCCAGTCCAGCGGCACCGTCACCGCACGTGCGCAACTCGATGAATTGAAGCGCCAGCGCGCCGCGCAGGCGCAGGGCGCGAACAAGCAGATGTGAGCACGATGGGCACGCCCACCTCTGCGCCGCTGCCGCGATGGGCGGAGACGATCCGCCGCAAGTACCTTGGCGGCGAGGCCACGGTCTTCGTCCTGTACAACAACGTCTTCGATGAAATCCTGCACGACGGGCGCAACTGGACGCTGGTCGACTTCCTCGTCGAGGTCCTGCTCAAGGACAACAAAGACACGATCCTCGTCTACGATCCATCCAGCGGCGTACGCTACGCCAAGCGCACCGGCGGCAGCGTGGCCGGTGAACCGCTCGGCGCGAACAAGCCGCCCGAGGAGGCACTCGCCGCGATCGAGCAGGAGATCTTGCTGCGCAACAGCGCGGCCCTGATCATCCCTTACGCCGGCAGCGTCGCCCCGCCCGGCGACGAGAGCTTCCTGTCCCTGCCCGACCGCATCGCCGCGATCCGCCTGCACCGCTGGTCGCTCAGCACGCAGCTGGCCGGCAAGGACAACGTGGTGTTCCTGCTGGTCGAATCGCTGCCGGAACTGAATCCACGCCTGATCGCCAACCCACGCGTCGGCGCGGTCGAGATTCCCCTGCCAGACCGCACTGAGCGCGCCGCGGTGATACGTCACGTCGACCCGTCCATCGATGCCGCCCACGTCGAGCGCCTGGCCGAGCACAGTGCCGGCCTGCGCGCCGTGCAACTCGCCCAGTTGTTGACGCCGCGTGGCACGGGTGCGCTCGCCGACAGCGATCGCCTCAGCCTGATCCGCACCCTGCTCGGCGACAGCCCCGATGCCGCCGAACGCGCCGGCAAGCTCGCCGCGATCACGCGCGGCATGGATACCGACGAGATCCGCCACCTCATCAATCCGGCGCATCCGCTGCCGGAAACCGACGCCGGCGATCCGTATGCCGAGGTCATCGAGCTGGTGCACAAGCGCAAGCGCGAGATCATCGAAAAGGAATGTTCCGGCCTGATCGAGTTCGTCGATGCGCGCCTCGGCCTCGACGCGGTCGGCGGCAACGCGCCGATCAAGGACGAGCTCATGCAGATCGCGCGCGCGATCCGTGCCGGCGACCGCAACCGCGTGCCGATGGGCCTGCTGTTCGTCGGCCCGATGGGCACCGGCAAGACCTTCGTCGCCAAGTGCTTCGTCAAGGACTCCGGCCTGTCCGCCGTGACCCTGAAGAACTTCCGCTCGAAATGGGTCGGCTCGACCGAGGCCAACCTCGAGAAGGTGCTCGGCATGGTGCGCGCGCTCGGACCGATCATCCTCATCATCGATGAAGGCGACCGCAGCTTCGGCGGAGATTCCGGCGACGGTGACGGCGGCACCTCCTCGCGCGTGATCGCAAGGCTCAAGGAGTTCATGAGCGATCCGGACAACCGCGGCAACGTGCTGTTCATCCTGATGACGAACCGGCCCGACAAGCTCGACATCGACATCAAGCGCGCCGGCCGCATCGACCGCAAGATCCCGTTCTTCTACCCCGACACGCCCGAGGACGTCGAAGCCGTGCTGAAGGCGTTGTTCGCGCGCTACCGCCTCGGCAATGCGATCGACTGGCCGGCCGCGCGCGAGCGTACCTCGGCGCGCCTGACCGGCTATTCCAACGCCGACCTCGAAGCGGTCACCCTGCTCGCCCTCGAATTCGCCGCCGACGCCTCGGCGGTCAACGCCGACGCTTTCGCGCGCGCGGTCGACGACTACGTGCCGGCGCGCGACTCGGCGATGCTCGAATACATGGAGACGCTGGCCGTGTTCGAGGCCTCGCGCAAGAGCATGCTGCCGGCACGTTTCCGCGACGTGCCGCCGGAAGTCCTGCACGAACGCCTGCGCGAACTGCAACGCGAACTGCGCATCCGCTGAACCCCAGGAGACAACCCATGACCTCGCCGCTGCCCCCATCGATCGAACTCCACCACCTCCAGTCCATCGTGCGCGCCATGCACGCCGTCGCCGAATCCGACGGCGTGCATGCGACCGAGCAGGTGATGCTGCGCGGCTTCTACGAAAGCTGCCAGCACGAGGCCGGTGCGCTGGCCTCGTTCGACGACATCGTGGCGACGCCGTTCGATGCGGCCACGGACGCCGCCGCGTTCGACACGCCGGAGCGCAAGGCCGTGCTGCTGCAGTCCTGCCTGCTGCTCGCCCATGCCGACGGCCGCTACAGCACAGGCGAGCGCGCATGCATCGCCTCGTTCGCCCAAGCGCTCGGCGTCGACGCGAGCACGCTCGGCGCCATCGAGGAAGGCATCGCCGATCACCTGTTGCAGCAGATCTCACGCATCAGCAACG
>Ga0116142_10002849_pt1 | contig 18013 bp, 17 predicted proteins | sample AD_UKC033_MetaG_FD_89785 | JGI IMG/M metagenome (GOLD analysis project Ga0116142, IMG submission 89785) | Active sludge microbial communities of municipal wastewater-treating anaerobic digesters from USA - AD_UKC033_MetaG | ecosystem: Engineered > Bioreactor > Anaerobic > Digestate | place: USA... | reverse complement strand
CTTTTATCACCGTAATTATATTTATACCATTTATCTCTGTCCCCACTGCCGGATGGACCAACATACATTTGCCAATAGGCCGTTTTCTTAATGGCCTCCTCTTTCATTTGCAGCAATTGTGCCACCGCTTTGTCCGAATCTGTTACCATTGCAGCAGTAGCTGTAACTGTGGGTTTCATTACTCCGTTAATCATAGCAATTACTGAAGGGAAAATAAGTACAGCAAAGCCCAATACAAATGGTCTAAACAATGGATAAAAATCAACAGGCTCCGCCCTTGCAATATGCCCCCAAACTCTTGCAGCGATATACCATGTAGCCGCAAAACCGGCAATACCTCTGCCAACGCCAATTAACCGGCTGCACAAAGGCATCATGTCGTCATATAACTTTTCCAACACTTCATGCAGGCTACGAATTCTTCCGGCCATTCCCTGTGCCTCTGCAAATTGAGGAAGCAATATCGCTGCTACTACCAAACACACTATTCGTACACTCCATTTCATAATAATTGCTTTTACTCCCTGATGCCGTTAATTATTCTTGACATTTTGATTTCTGTTTGCTCTGATTTACGCTGCAAAGCCAGCAATGCTGTGTTATTGTTAAACTCGTTGAGAAAAGAATATTGGTCAACAACAGCAGTATAAATGCGGTCAATGGCCTGCAGCCGTTCATCATCACTCATGCGAAGTTTGCCTGTGGTGATAATTATTGACAGTTCTTCCAGGCTTTTGATGGTTTCATTAAAGAGGTTGGAATATACTTTACCGAGGTATTCCAGTTCCTGCACGGTAAAGCTCTTTTCTTCTTTGAAGCGAGAGTAAGCAGCTTTGTATTCCTTTACTATCCGAAGCTGATAATTTACTATGTCACTGATGCGTTTATACTTTCTAACTCCAGGACTTACTTGTTCCAAGCCGTCCAAGAATGTTTTATGCAAAGAAAAATTGCCCTGTGACAAATCCTTTACAGCAGAGTAGCCTTTGAAAATAATTTTATACGCATCATACATGCCTTTCAGTATCTTTTTAAATTGGGCCAGCTTTTCTACATTTAAAATCAGTTGCTGGGCTTCTTCGCTCTGTGCATTTGCACTCAGGAAATTTGCGCTAAGAGCAAGTACTATAATCAATTTTTTCATTTTATTCCGTTTATAAGTTTTGATTTTTGTATTTCCCGATATTCACCCATACGCTGAGCAGCGAGTAATGCCATGTCTTCGCTCATTACAGTACAGAAAGTGTATTTGTCCTGCATGTCGGTGTACAGTTTATCAATCCAGGTGATGCGTTCATTATCTTTCATTTCCAGTTCACCGTAAGTGACGATTGCGAAAAGCTCATTGATGCTTTCAATACATTGCTGTAAAAAAAAGTCAAACACTTTTTTGTTATATTCAATTTCTTCAGGAGTAAACTGATTCGATTCCCGGATATAGACCATTGTTTCTTTTACCTGCTTGATGATGCGGATTTGGTAGCTGATAATATCAGCCACCTTTTGATACTTTGCAATCCGGGGATTGACAGTTTTAAGAGAATTGAAAAAAGTATTGTGGATGTTTAAATCACCTTTTTTAATATCACGGATAGTGTTTAGTCCCCCACTTACAATGTCATATCCTTTTTTCGCATAGTTGAAATATACTTGTAAAGCTGCTATCTGTTGCAGCAGGTATTTCTTTTGGGTTGATTTTTGGTTAAACCACTCCTCGGTAGTCTGAGCAGTTAATGGGTTTGCACATAAAGCAGCCAACGCTACCGCAATTATTATCTTTTTCATACTTCACAATTTCAGTCATCACAAAAAACTTAAAGTGCAAAAATCTATCCGCATCGGGATTCAGCGAGGTGTTCGGGGTAGTACTACTACCAAAGAAAGGGTGATAGTTGTTATTTCCCTAATCCATATAATTTTCTCACATACTCTATTTCGCTCAATTCAGATGCTCTTTGCAAACTCAGCATTTTGTTCTGTGTATTGAATTCTTTCAAGTCGAAATACTGGGTTTGAATATTATCCGCAACGGTATTGATAATTTCTAATCGTTTTGCATCTGTCATCTGCGTAGCATAAGCATTTACTACCAGGAAAAGCTGGTCAATATTTTTCATGCTTTCATCCATCATGCCCATATAAATGTTCAACATATAATCCAATTCTTCAGGTGTAAAGTTTTTATCCTGGCGAAACAGGCTCCAGGCCCCTTTATATTCATTCACCATTGCTACCTGTTGTTCAATAATATCTTTTACTCTTTTGTAATTGGCGATGGCAGATTTTACCTTCCACAGTTCCTGGAAATAATCTTCGTAGAGTTTCTTTTGTTTTTGTACCCAATCCCTGATTTCGGTCAGCTTCAACTGGCTCATTTTATTCTCCAATGTCTTTTGAGCATTCTGCAGCCAGATGGTTTTGTTTTGCAGGCGCTGAATTTTAAGGTCAACGGCTTTAATAACTTTCTTAATGCCTTCTTTGATGATTAAAGAAATAGGGTCTTGTGCTTTTAGTTGTTGTATTGGCATCAACACACAACAGCAAACACACAGCATTGCCAATAAACGTTTCATAGTCTGTTATTTTATTTTGTTGAATTGATTTGGTCCGTCAAAGAGCAGTTTTTTCTTTACGTCAAAAGTGAAGGCATCTAATGTTTCACTTTCCTGCAATGCTTTAGAAGATGCATCATAAACAGCACTGGTTTCGGTTACTTTATACTCAGGGTCAATTGGCTTACCATCCAGCACCCTGTCGTACCGCCAGCGGCGAACTATCTTAAACTGATTGGCCGCTTTGTTTTGCAACGATATAACAAGTGTATCATACGACTTGCCAAATTCCCCATCTGATTGACGGGCATAAGTGCCGGGAATGAAACTCATCATCTGTTCACTTTCATTTTTTGAACCACAGCTTAGAATAAATAACGGGAAAACCATCAGCATTAAAATCAAGTTTTTCATACTATCAATTTTTGGAGTGAATAATCTCATTTGCCAGCGCCTTAATGCCTTTTTCCATATCTCCCCCAAACATTTGTGCATAGGCATTCACTCTCACTTTTTCTTTTTCCTCTGTAGTATAAGCCAGGTATTCTTCAGGGCTTACCTCCGTCCTGTACACTTTACTCAGTACACCGCCAAGGCTGATAAATACTTCTTTATATTTTTTAGTTGGGTCGTTTGCTTTGTTGATGCTTAGTACTAATGCTTTTTCTTTTTCTGTTAAACCAAGTAACTCCTGTATCTGGTCAAACTTGTTTTGATACTTGCTCTGGTCTAACAATATCTTACAATCGCTGTTATTAATAATTGCCTGCTTTACAACCGGGGACGAAATTATATCTTCCACTTCCTGTGTAACTACAATAGCCTCGCCAAAAAACTTCCTTACAGTCTTAAATAAATATTTGATGTATTCTGCCATACCTTCCTTGGCAATTGCTTTCCATGCTTCCTCAATCAATATAATTTTACGGATGCCCTTCAACTTTCTCATTTTAGAAATAAATACTTCCATGATGATGATGGTAACCACAGGGAATAGTATGGGATGGTCTTTGATATTATCTAACTCAAATACGATAAACCGCTGCTGCAGTAAATCCAGGTTCTCATCCGCATTTAATAAATAATCAAATTCACCATCTTTATAGTATGGCCGCAGCACATAAAGAAAGTTGGATACATCAAAGTCTTTATCTTTTACATTATCACCTTTCAGCTTTTCAACAAAATCAGTTTTCAAAAACTCGTAAAAGGTATTGAAGCAGGGAAAGATTTTCTTATCAGTTTCAAGTTTATCAAAGTATAACTGCAATGCATTTGAGAGTGCAACATATTCACTTCGGTTAAAACTTTCATTATCCTTCTTCCAGAGTGCCAGCAATAAGGTCTTAATACTTTCCTTTTTCTCTGTGTCTAATGCATCACCCTCTCCAATATAGAATGGGTTAAACTTAATTGGTTTGGTTTCGCTGTATGTGAAATAGTAACCTTTCACCATGTCGCAGAGGCCCTTGTAACTATGACCGACATCTACCAGCACAATATGTGTGCCTTTTTCATAGTAGCTCCTCACCATGTGGTTGGTAAAGAAAGATTTTCCACTACCTGAAGGGCCGAGAATGAATTTATTCCGGTTTGTACAGATTCCTTTATCCATCGGCTCATCTGAAATATCCACATGAATCGGTTTGCCACTGAGCCGGTCTCCCAGCCGCAGGCCAATAGGACTGATGGAAGACCGGTAATTTGTTTCCAAATTGAAGAAGCAACAGGCCTGCGGTGAGAAAGTATCAAATGTATCGTTCATTGGAAAATCAGCTGCATTACCTGGAATGCCTGCCCACCAGATTTGAGCTGCACCTTCCGTTTCCTGTTTCGGCGTAGCGTCCATTTGTGTAAGCGCCGATGAGCAGAGATTACGGATATGTTTCAACTGTTCTTTATCATCCGTCCATGCAAGAATATTGAAATGAGCTTTCACCGGCAGCCGTTGTTCACTAATAGCTTCATTCAAAAAAGCATCGGTTGATTCTTTGGATATAGAGTTTTCCCGGCTATATGCTGAAAGTGATTGCAGCCGTAATCTTTTGCTCTCCAACTTTTGAATTGTCTTCTGAACGTCTTCAATAAACACATACTGGCTGTAAATATGATTGCAGCTCAACAACTGCCCGATGGGTGATGCAAAACCAACGCTGAATTTTGTTTTATCGGTTGAATATTTATCATAGTTAATCCTGGAACCGCATAATGCCGGTACAAATTCAGCATCAGCCATCGTATAAAGCTGGCAGTGATTTTCGCCAATCTTCCAATCATCTTCAAATTGAATATCCCTGATGGAATAATCAGCGGTGTTCAGGTTCGCATATTTTATAACTAAATGAAACAATTCTTCATTACCTAAGCGTTTCATACTGATAAAACCACTATCAGTTAAAATCTTTTCAAATTGCCCGACATGGTTTAAAAAATCATGATAATGTTTGGCGTCTAATGTTTCTTCGGGGACGACTGATTTTCTTAACAGGGTGGAGAAAACGGATGATGATTGCTTTCTGTTTGCAGGTTTCTTGGTAAGCATGATGTAGCAATCATGGTCCAAATAAGGTCGTTCATTAAAAAACCGTTCACTGCTTCGGCTTAAAAAACTGTCGTTGCCTTCTTTAAATGCCGCTGTGTATTTCGCTTCAGTAAACCAATCCAGTTTGTGCAAAACACTATTAACGGGCAAAACCTTTATTGCTTTTATCCATGCATGGTGAAAAGCCTCATAGTCGTCATTGCTCATGGTAAACAGTTCCGGTAGTTCAATCCTAAACGCAACTGTTACATCGCCCATTTTTGAAAGTATAGCATTATGTTCCATACCATATATGGGAAGTATGTCAAACAAGTTCTTCATTTTAATAATTGTTTTTTCAATTTCACTATAGAGTAGCTCTTGATAACTTTTGGTAAGGCTCTCTTTGCAATCTTTTTCATTAACCCATATTGTCCATAAGTGCGGCTCATTTTATATACATACATAAACAGGGCTGTCCCTGCTGAAAAAATAATAATAAGGCAGATGAAAATATTTACACCTGCTATGTAAAGAATGGCAAATACAACCATCAAGCAAACCAAGCCACCACCCAGGTACCAGATGTACTGCGCTTTTAGCCCCTTGAACTCGATGGGCTTGTTGATGCCTTTGTTGATTTGATAGACGGAGTTGCTCATTTTTGTATTGAAAGTGTATCAAATAATTAGCCAGCGGTTGAGTTTTAGCAGTGATGGAGGTAGCACAACCTAATTGTATCTTTATAGTCTTCTAAAAACAAACAATTAATCTGTATGGCTGATAACGTACTTGAGAGAGCATTGACTGATTTGCTAAGTATTTATATGAATTATGATGACACAACTATCGAAAGGCTTCTTATAGACCCAAACAGAGTTGAAAAAGAACGGGTCATTAAACTTGATGATCTGGAGGTTCTTATCTACAGCAACGACCATAATCCGCCTCATTTTCATGTAAAAGCAAAAGGCAAGAATATTGATGCTAAGTTTCTGATTGAGACTGGAGAATTTATGAAGGGTGAGATTGATTCAAAAAATTTGAAGCGAATAAAGGCATACTATATGAGTCCCAAAACAAAAATAATAATGCAGCTTATCTGGGATAAAAGGTTGCAAAATCAACATGCTAACAAATAGTTTACAAGCGAACTCCTTTTGCTTTTTTATCATTTAGTTGTTTCTTCGGCAAGAGCGATTTCTCCATTTTAACAACAGGAGTTTCCTTCAAATCTATTTCCGCACCATTCACACCATCCTTTAGCAACTGATTTTTCTGAATTTTAATTGTTATTTCCCTTTCCAACTTCGCTACATCTTTCTTCAACTGTACCAATTCATTTTCCTTTTCAAACGGCTTATTTACTAATTGTTCCAGCATGGGAATATTATGCTCCAGTTCTTTCAGGTTGCTCTTGTATTTTTCTTTTAGCACCATAACCCTGTCAATACAATTCAGGAAGTGCCGGGCGGCCAGTTTAGGATTATCAATATTGATATGCCCCTGGTTCCAGGTGTATTTAATGCCGGTGGATTTACTCTCGGCAAAGAAGATATTCTGATAGCGATATTCGAACAGGCTTTTGTTTTCAAAGGTTTCTTTCTGGCGACGTATCATGCAATCAAAGCCATAGAGGGTGCCAATTTTTAGTATATCATCTTCACCCGGCTTTGGCTTCCAGTTGACAGATAGCTGAATCAGATGGAGCCCAATAGCTTCCGGTTCTGCTAATTTACTGCCAATGATTTGTACGAGGTTTGATTTGGTTCCATCTTTTTCAAAAGTCAATGCCTTTTTATAAGCACCTTCATCCAGCTTTAGTTTAACTAAAGTTTGAATCGTTGACTCTTTTTCATTTTGCAGATTCTCGAACTGAAACCTTGAGCGAATAACTTCTTTATGATGTGCATTGCGAAGACTTTCCAGGACGGCAATCTTCTTTTCCATTTTGGATTTTTCCAGCAGCGAAGTATCACCGGAAAGTATGGCGATGTATTCGCTGAAGTTCATGCCACTTTTTTCGTCAATTGCCCCTTCATCAATAGTTCTTACATTCAGCTCACAATTTTTCATCTGGCTGATAAAGGTTTGTTTGTTCTTTAGCAGGTTGAATTTGTAATTGTCCAATGATTGCTCTACTGCATAAATGTAATTCTTTACCTTATTATCATACTCATTTTTAGCAAGGATATTTCCTTGTCTTGCACCACGACCATTTCTTTGTTCCAGTTCCGAAGGTTTCCAGGGAATGTCCAAATGATGCATAGCAACTACTTTTGCCTGTACATTTAGACCGGTGCCTGCTTTCTCTGTACTGCCTAATAAAATTCTTATTTCACCATTGTTCATTTTACGGAATAGTTCTGGCTTTTGCCTGTCTGTCCAGTCATGAATAAATGCGATATGATGAGCGGGAATATCAAAATCCTCAACCAGCTTTTGTTTCAAAGCATCATAGATATTAAACTCATCAGGCTTAGGTGTGCCAATATCACAAAATACAATCTGAGTCCCCCTTTTGTCAATGCTTTCCTTATAAATCTCTGCGAGTTTCCTGGCGCATACATTTACCTTGTGATTAGGATGGTCTTCATACAAATTGGAATCTATCAACCGCATATCTGCCGCCATCTTCTTTGCATAGTTGGTTGCTATCAACATCCGTCCCTTATCTTCTTCATCTGTTAATGGTGGTCTCCCTATCAAACTTCCATCACCGGTTTTAGCAAACTGCATGAGTTTCTTAGTAAAATCCTGCTGGTCGGGTGTAGGGGCTATATTAACCAACTGTTCATCCAATTCCGGTTTATCAAGCTGTATATGTTTAGCCGTCTTATAATCAGTAATCTCATTATAAAACAAAGCCAGCTCCGGCACTTTAATAAAGTGGCGGAACCGTTCTTTGGCGATAATTTCATTGGTAACACTAAATTCAAAATCGGTAGTTTTTCTTGCAAACACTGCCGCCCAGCCATCAAAGTTTTCAATCCGCTGCCGTTCCATTTCGTTTGGCCGCAGATATTTAAACAGCAGGTACATTTCTGTAAGACTGTTACTGATGGGGGTGCCGGAAAGAAACGTTACACACAAATCAGAATTGAATTTTGATTGTAATTCCCTTATTGCAAATAGCATATTCAATGCTTTCTGGCTTCCTTCCTGGTTGCCCAAGCCTGCCACCCTTGTGTGCCTTGTTGTAAAAGTCAGGTTTTTGAATTTGTGTGCTTCATCTACAAACAGATGGTCAACTCCCAAATCTCTAAAGTTGATGCCTGCATCTTTCTTTTCGTCAATGGCTTTTTTAATTTCCTGCAACTTAACTCCAAGATTATTTTTTCTTACTTCAAGGCCCTTCAGCATACGACGTGAAATTTCACCACCCATATCTTTAATGGTATATAAGTCCCTTTCTATATTATCCAGTTCAGCCTGAAAAATCTGTTGTTGTATTCCGGGGCTTTGGGGAATTTTTCCAAACTGGTCATGCGTAAGAATAATGCAATCCCAATTATTATTTTTTATTTCATGAAACAGTCTTATTCTTTTTGCCGGAGTAAAATCATTTTCTTCGGGAGCTAATATTCTTGCATTGGGATAAGCCTTCCGGTAGGTTTCTGCTATCTGCCTTACGTTTGCTTTTAATGCCAATATCATAGGTTTAGTGGCAGTACCCAATCTTTTCATTTCATGGGATGCGACTACCATTGTTAATGTTTTACCTAAACCGACTTCGTGGTCAATCAAAGCGCCACGGTTTTGTACAATACGCCACACGGAGTTTTTCTGTGAGCTGTACAAATCATCTATACCCAATCTTCTTTTATCCAAGCTGGGGAATTGCAAGTGGCTTCCATCATAATCCCTCAATACAAAACAATTGAAAGTTTCATTGTACAGGGTTTCTAAATATCTCTTTTCTTCGTTGGACAACTCTTTCAGCCATGCTAAAAAACTGCTGCGGATGCTTTCTACTTTCTGATGTCCTAACTGTATTGCATCATTATCCGGTACCCTGATTGTTTTGTCGCCCAAATCAACTTCATAAGTGAACAAAGGAGTAGTATTCTCCAAAGCATGTTCCAACAACTTATCGCCATACATTCGTCGGCCATCTTTTGGATTGACCATATACTCCTGGTCAATCTTTGCATTGGAAGAAGTAAGTTTTACTTTAAACGTATCAACCGAAGCAAAGTAGGCAATTTCCGTATTTAATTCAAAAAGATGAGAGGCGAAACGATTATAGTAATCTAATGGAATCCATCTTTCGCCGAGATTAAAGTCCAGCAACTCAAATGGAATTTTCTCAGGCTGTACCTTTTCTAACGCCTGCATACTTCGCAGCAGTTGTGCGTTATCGGGGTTATTATTCACAACCTCTTCAGCCCGACGAAGTTTCTCTACTACATTACCGCTTAGGAACTGGTCGGCAGATTCCCATGAGAGAGTGGATGGATTGAGGTAGATATGATTGCCTAAATTGACGATAGCCTCTTCTTCAGTACTGTCAGTAGCCGCAGCAATAAATTCCATATCCACCTTGCCTTTATCATTCAGGCTTTTTGCCAATGCTTCCAAAGGGTCTGCCGTATGGAAGGCTTCCTGCTTGCGAACCAAAGAGGAAGTCAGTATATCTGCCTTTACAAACTGTTCGCCTTCTTTTCTTTCCAATGACGAAAGCATCATCAAACCAAATGCTTCATCTTTTAAAATCCGCTGCCGGTTCAAATTACTGTTTAATAATCCGTAACCCTTAATCAAAGCTTCGTAGGCTTCATTCAATTCTTTTCTTAGTTCGGGATATTCTTTTTTTTCATTCAGTTCCTTATCGGACAGCAGCAGATAATTATTCCTTACAGAAGTGTATTGCTGATAAAATGCCAGGTCTTTTTTTTCGTACAGCGAAGGAAGGAAAACAGGCTTATCATTTTCCTCTGAAAGAAATGAAAGAAAGCCAACCCTGTTATTATGCACTATCAGCGTTCCTTCCTTATGATAAGTATTCGGATCCTGAATTATGTCATTTTCATCTTTTCCAAGTGATAGATGAAAAACAGTTTCGCCTTCATTATAATAATCATGGTCATATTTCTGGAGAACATTTGATAATCCTTTCAACTCATTCTGAAAACCTGCAGCGTTCATCCAGTTTACCACCGGTTGTATTTCATCAGCGTTGGAGTAAATCTTATAAACGTATTGTTTAAAGGCTGCTGATTTCGCAGTAATCATCACCAGTAGTTCATGTTCAGGGTTTTCTTTTGTTCGGATGATGTTTAAAATTCTTGCAGTCTTTTTATCAACCACTGTTTCATCTAAGGAATTGATATAGGCATTAGCCCGGTTAATAGCAGCAGCAGGGGCGACATCAAATAAGCCCAGTTGCACGGATGAGCCATCAGCTTTATTCTCCGGCATGGCTGTGTAAGTAAGGAGTTTGTCTGAAGATTTCTTTTCGGATGCGGCGGAGAGCGAAAAAGCATTTTTGTTAAATCGTTTATTGATTCCATCACCTATCGTTGCAGCAAGTTTATCAGCAATCTGGCTAATGTCACCTTTCTGCCAGATTGTTTCAGTAGCCCTTCCATATTGATTCTTTCCGGGCCTTATGTCATTGCCCAAAATAATTTCGGGATGTAATACGATGTATCGGTTGATATGATACTCACCAAACTCATTCTGCTGTTCAGACGTTGCAATCAAGTTTTGTTCATGAGTAGTGATATCATTCTTACCTGTTTGTTTCTGCACAATTAAAAGATGTGACGGAGCTTCCGTGTTGCCGGTATCTTTCATCAGGTTGTCCGGCATAACTGAAAGGCTGATGAAATTTGAATTATGAAACAGGTGGTCTCTTGCTGCTTTGTTTGATGGACTATTTAAGAAACCATCAGTAGTAATATAAGCAAGCAACCCACCTTCCTTTATTTTAGTTAGACCTTTTGCAAAAAAGTAGTTGTGAATTTTATCTTTTAAATCTTTATCGGTAATTGAGTCATCATTCACCTGAAAATTACCGAATGGAATATTACTCACAATCAAGTCATACTTTCCTTCCGGTTCATTACTTGTTTCTTCAAAGCCCTTGATTTTAACTTCAACAGGAACGGGAACGGAATTTTTCAATGCTGATAACACTTTGCCTGTGAGAAAGTCTTTTTCAACGGCAGCAATACCGGTTAAATTTGGAAATATTTTGGCTGCTTCTGCTATGAATATACCGGCACCTGCTGAGGGTTCATAAATCGTTTTCGGCTCAAAGCCTTTTTCCTTTAAGACAGCAAATAGTATTTTCGGGACTATTTCAGGAGTATAAAAAGCGGTTAGGATGCTGTTCTTTAATGAATCAATTGCTTTTTTATAATCTTCATCAGTTAAATGCTCTTGCAGCAACTGATGCAGTTCCATTACCTGCGGGTACAAACTCAAATCTTGCTTCGATGCTTTCAGTTTTATCCATTCCTCTTTAGAAGCATTCGGGAATAATACAGCTTTTAAACCGCCAAAGCCGGAGTATTTCTTTAATACCCCGGCTTGCTCTTTGGTGGGACTTAGCCCTGATTTCAGCTCGAGTGCAGTACTGATTGCTTCAATATTGTCCCTGAGCTTTTGCTGACTGTTGTAACCCATCATTCACTTTTTCATTCACACTGTTACTTACCAAATACTCACTTATCATTCCGGCAATCGCATACCTGGTAAACCTGTTGTCTGCTGTTTCTTCTGAAAACCGTAAATCTTGAAAAATGGGAAGGCAATAGGTCACCATATTGATGACCTCGTATTGCAATAACCCGGCTTCTACCATCTGTGAATATTCCTTTTCAAACTCTTCGCTTAATACTGTGCGGATGTAATTGTACTTTGATGGCCGCAGGTCGGCAGTCATTTGGTCTAAACAGATTTTTTCAACCAGGTAGCCGGGCCGCCGCTCCTTCTTCAGCCTTTCAATTAAATCTGCTGCTTCACTTAGTTTTAGGTTGAGATATTGCGTAAGCCCGGCTTCCTGTTCCAACTGGAATAACACATCAGGATTATTCTCCCTGATGTATTCAAGCAATTTGTTTCCTAATTCGTCAAGCATAAACTCAATTTTATTACACACCAAAGAATGAACGGATAACGGTGGCTACTATTACAAGAAATACGCAACTTCCAAACCATGCTGCTGCTACTTTACCCGTATCATGGTCGCCGCTGTTCCACTTTTGATAGACCTTTACTGCACCAATGAGACCAACAATAGCGCCGACTGCATACATTAAATTGGTGCCTGCAGCAAAGTAGCTTCTCACTTTTGTGTTTGCTTCATTGATACCAGCATTACCATCTTGTGCCACAGCAAGCAGTTTAAATAATAATAAAAAGGAAGTAGCCGTGATTTTCCTGAACCAGTTACAAGCAGAGAATTTCTCTTTTGCACATTTCATACAACACTATTTAAAGATTGAACAATCAAAAAAGCTTCATGGTAATTCACCATCTCACATTGACTTATCTACCATTACCATGAAGCAAAGTTTTTCAGGCGGAGAAAATAACATGCAAGTCGTCCAGTGTGATAACTCCCGGATGTATTGCCTCCGTTTCTGTAAGGATAAATTGGTGCAGGCTATTGTTATGCCCGGAAAGATTTGTCGCCGGGTATTTAGCAACAATAGCCTGCAATGAGTTTAGTAGTTCATTCTTTGATGGCATCGAATCTGCCGTACCCGACAGGTAAGCCCTTATTTCATCGCTGAATGCTTCTGTAGCATTATGAGCAGAAACTTTAGGCAAAAACTCTTCATGAGTCTCAGAAACCAATTTGGCTTTGAATTCTTCTACAGGAATGGCAGTAACAGCGGGTTCTACTTTATTTATCCCAATCAGGTGTAACAATTCCCACCTGTAAAATTTGTAACCTACATAAACATAATAGCATACCAACATGAAAATGATTGTTGAAATGTATTGGCTCCAGGAGATTGATAGTAGCATAGACAAATGAATTTTGACTTTGAAAAATGCTTTTTGTTTGAATGATATAGTACAAAAACATTTCCAAAACAGTGAGAATATCAATAAGTGAAGTAGGACTACCTTTTGGCTGAGAGGGGAAAACCGGAATCGAAATTTTACAAATCAAAACTTGTCATGAGCAGTTGCGATGGTTCAATTTCCAAAGCTTTTGCCAGTTGCAGTATGGTTGTAAAGGTGATATTGACCTGGCCCTTCTCAATCTTTGAAATCTTGCTATTATCAATATCGCAGGCATACGACAATTCCCGCAGGCTGAGTTTTTTAGCCTCCCGCAGTCTTTTGATGTGGTTCCCCATTTTTTTCAGGTTTGCCTTGTCGCTTTGCCTTATCATAAACGCTTAGATAGCAGCAAATTGACCTATTTGGGCATAATAATTGCGGCCTAATAAGACCGCAGTTGACAACTTTTAGCTTATTTGGGAAATATGAACAATGCAGACTTTCTTTTCAAGCCAATAAACACACATCAACTATCTGCTGAGTTTATGCAAATGTGTGAGCAATTACATTTCCGCAATCTGCAGGACCTACTAGCATGGCGGTTGAGCCATCTCCTGAAATTGGTCGGCTTCACCTATCATCATTATGATGAACTGGTAAAGTATCTGAATAAGAATGGGTATAAAGCTGAAGCAGATAGCTTTACAACTTGCCGAGAATAACAATCCATTTTTGCAGCATTTCCTTCATTAATGCAATGGTAGCTTTATCGGGTGCATGATATTTTGTTTCTAAGCTTCCAAATGAAATTTCTTCCCGCTGTAATGTGCTGAATATTTTTGAAACTGTTTTCAGCATGGGTGCAATTGTTCTGTTGATGATTATTTTATCTACAACGAGTAAACGTATCAGTAAACTTAGTTTTGCAACGGAGAATGTTGTATGTATTTTATTTTCGATTTCTCCATTTGCATTTGCGGGTACCTGAATAAAATGCCCTGCTTCACAATATCTTATTTCTTCCTCAATCCAGGTGCTTACTTGTTCTCTCAATGAAGGCATATCTTCATCATAGCTGTAATTTAGTCTTGCCGGAAGTTGGTTGATTATCTTCAATTCGGTTCTCAAAGCACTTATCTTTTCTGACTTTGTTTGAAGTTGAGTTACCAATTCTATCAATCTCTCAAATTCGTAAATAACAAAAGAAGAACAATTGAAATTGAAATAATACAACAACCCCCTTAGCGAAATATCAGTCGGTTTATTTTCTTTCAGCAAATGTTGCAATAATTCCCTTTCGTAATGAAAATGTTTATAGCTGCAGTGTTTTCTGTCAGTCCAAACAGCATCAGAAAAATGTTCGTTTATCAGTTGAATAAGAGCTGGATTTACATCCTGTAATTGGCTAATCGCATCGCTAAACTTTTCGCCAAGTTTTACAATTTCTTTCCTGTAGATACTGCATAAAAACGCCGGTATCTTTCCATTGTTATCAAAATAGGTTCCAAAAAATTCCTGGGTGAAATAAATTGTCTGTAATAACATCTGAGTAAGCGCCGTAAGTACTTCTTGTTCCTGGGGTGGTAACATATTTTCGGTTACTGACGAAACCTTATCAAGCAACCGTGTTACCATAAGCTGCACCATTCTGATAAACTGCTCCTTATCTCTTGCACCTGCTGTTCCTATCATCTCATCTAAAATCAGGCGTTGTATGCCTTCGCATAAATTGGTTTGTCCTGATAACATTTGTGCTACTGTAATTGTAAGATGCCCCTTGGTATCAGCATTATTTATCAGCAAAATATCACTTACTGAATTATCCCATTCCTGCAATAGCTCAGTAGCAGACCTGAAATTTAAAACATCGTTTAGCTTCTTTTCTGCAATTCCATTCGCACTTTTTTTCATACTAATTGGTTTGGTTACCGCATACCTTACCAATTATCAAATCATACGCCTTTTTCCATACGTATATCTTACTATTTCCCTACTCAAAAATGACTATTTATGAAAAAAATATGAACTACGCAATTCATACCATATCCAACTTGCGGCTGAGTTCTAAACGGTTAGAGACCTGTGCCTTTTCAAATATATTCTGAACATGTTTGGCAACAGTCCTTTCGGCTATAAATAATATCTCTCCAATTTGTTTATGCGAATACCCTTTATATACCAGCAAGGCAATTTCAATTTCACGGGTTGTGAGGCGAAACTTCTTGCAATTTTGTGACAATCGTTCTTCACGGCTCAGTTTTTCCAGTTCCTGTGTTCGTTTTTCAACTTCTTCCTGCAATTGCTCATTCCATTTTAATAATTTTTCTTCCGAATCAATCAACCTTTCATGTTCTTCCCTTAACCTTACTATATGTTGTTTTAGTTGTAATGCCAATAATAAAAGAAAACCGGTATTTGTAGTTGTGGCTTCTACAGGCTGTCCCCAATTAAAATAATCAATAACAGGTAAGCCTACCCACGGGGTAAGGCTTAGAAATAGCACTGCTATTTCTTCCTTGGCAACCCTGGGGCGAAAGTTATTATGATACTTAAACTTAACAGCGCCAATTAAGGTTATAATTACCCACAGCGCATAACCAACAGGTATTACAAGTAGGTTTTTTGCTGTATCCAGATTGCCGGAACTTACAAATATTATTACAAACAAAACGTATGGTAAAATGAGAAATAGAATCACACCCCGATAGGCATGAAACTTCATTTTTTCAAGTGCAAAGGAGTTATAAACGTAATATGGAAAATAGCAGGGAGTAATAAATCCTGTTGCATAAGCTGTTGAGGTTTGTACAAAATAGGAACCTGGAAGATCGGCGTCAGGTAAAAGCCCGCCAGTTGCATTATATAAAATGAGCAGCAGGATAAGAATAATGTTAAGAAGAGTTGATTTATCATCGGGCCTTGCAAGGCGGTAAATAACCAGATATAAAAGTATGACTGTTTCTATACAGATAAACAGGAAGGTTATCACATGCATTTGTGTGCCGGGCAAAAGCATTTCCTTATTCTTTAAGATATTTTCATGCAATACAGAGTATAGCCAAAATCCAGTTCCCGGTATGTTTTAAACCCATGCTTTTCATACCAGCGAATATTTTTGAGGGTGGAAGTTTCAAGGCAAACTGTTCTTCGTTTACTTTTCCCTTCCTGAATTACTTCAGTTAGCAGCCGACTACCAATGCCTTTTCCCTGTTCAGAGGGTTGAACACCTATGAACCATAAATAGTATAAAGCATCATTTGGATGTATTTTTTTTATTGCAGTTTCACGGCTCATTGCCTTCCTCGCACTTACTATTCCAATAGCACCAAAAACTAATCTTACATCAAGCCATATTGATTTAAATGTCGTTCGCTTTTTGTCCGGCATTACCACGAGAGCACATCCTTTATTATCATCGGAAATAAAAACATTACCAAACATGCTACAAATCTCAAATGAATATTCCATCAATTTCCTGATGCGTTGCCGTCTTCTTGTATCTTGCTTAATTGTATAATTAACACTTTTGTTATCGTCAAAAGATTGTACTAAAATAGTAACTACAAGCTCTTTTTCGTCAGCAGTGGCTTTTCGCATGAACAATAACTATTTAAAAAGTTTAATCAATCAATTTTTATACCGATTAAAGATTTGTCATAGAATTGTATCAGATTACAGCGTATGTATGCCCTAAAACCTAAACAAAGGTTGGTAGTATTTTCTGTACGATACATGTCGTATCTTCAAAAAATAGGACTGGGTATTTAATTGCATTGAATTAAGCATAAACTCTTATGAATATTTTTATCAAGAACATGGTCTGTAATCGTTGTGTAATGGCCGTAAGACAGGAAATGGAAAAACTGGACCTTGCCATAAAATCAATCAGTTTGGGGGAAGTGGAGCTGCAGACGAGGCCATCAGAAAAGCAAATCAATATTCTGAGTAAGCGGCTTTATGATTTAGGCTTTGAAATATTAGACGACCAGCGACAGAAGCAAATTGAAAAGATTAAAACGCTGCTTATACAGAAAGTTCAGGCTGGTGAAATGAAAGAGCATTTAAGTATCAGTGAGTTTTTAAGCAAATCACTTCATAAAGATTACAGCTATATCTCCCGCCTTTTTTCAGAAGTAGAAGGAATAACCCTGGAGCAATTTTTCATTTTGCAAAAGATTGAAAAAATAAAAGAACTGCTTATTTATGGAGAAATGAATACAAGTGAAATAGCTTATCATTTAGGATATAGCAGCGTAGCGCATTTATCAGCGCAGTTCAAAAAAGTAACCGGCTTTACGCCGAGTGAGTTTAAAAAAATAGGTGGCCACCGGAAATTTCTGGACGAGGTAAAAAAATAGTTATGAAAATATTTGCTTATGGTTCAAATATGAACATTAACAGGCTCAAAAAAAGAGTGCCTTCTGCAACGAGGGTTTGTAATGCGTCATTAGATGGATATTCTTTTGCCTTTAATAAGAAAAGTAATGATGGCTCTGTGAAAGGAAACATTGAACAGACAAACAATACTAATGATAAAGTATGGGGTGTGGTGTTTGCGATAGACGAGAAGGAAAAGGATACATTAGATGAGGCGGAAGGTTTGGGAAAGGGCTATTACGAAACCGTAATAGAAGTTCTCGGTAAAGACGGACAATTGATAAAAGCGCAAGTGTACATAGCAGATTCAGATGCCATTGATAACAGTCTTCATCCCTATGACTGGTATAAGGAATATGTAGTATCAGGTGCAAAAGAGAATGAGTTACCCGAAGACTACAGAGGTAAACTGGAGAATTTTCAGGCTAAAGAAGATTGGATAAAAAAAGAAGACAAAAACACTTTACAGCAATGGGCAAAATTGACAACCCGATATAAACAATTTCCATAATTCTGTAATACCAACGGTGCCGTGTCATAGTAGCTTTGCTATTAAATAAACATTATGACACATACATACAATGTGACCGGAATGACG
>Ga0116142_10002846_pt1 | contig 18036 bp, 12 predicted proteins | sample AD_UKC033_MetaG_FD_89785 | JGI IMG/M metagenome (GOLD analysis project Ga0116142, IMG submission 89785) | Active sludge microbial communities of municipal wastewater-treating anaerobic digesters from USA - AD_UKC033_MetaG | ecosystem: Engineered > Bioreactor > Anaerobic > Digestate | place: USA... | reverse complement strand
TGCTGATTTCAGGTTTAAGTTTTATCACATTAACTCCGTTTGTCAAATCCGCTTTCTGAATCAGTTTGCCATCGCTGGTATAAATATAAAGCTGCGCTCCGTGTTGATAATAACCCGAAGTGTTGAAAGCAAATTCCGTTGAACATGGATTGGGAAAAGGTTTTATTGAAATTTTTTCTGATAATTCAGTGGTGGAAGATAACGGTCCATACTCCCAAAAATCATTGAAGTTGATATTCTGCCCTGAGATTCCTCCTGCACACATGTAGCCCGAATTTCCAATGGTAAAACATCCCGGAAATGCTCTTGGTGTTGATGGAAATGAATCTGCCACAGCCCATGTATTGGTTGAGATGTTATAAGCATACATATCATTAAAATAATTGGTGCCATCCATACCCATACCTACATAAGCTATGTTATTGATCAAAAATCCAACGCATCCATAACGTACTGCTCCCGGCAGTGAGGCTTTCTGCGACCATAAATTTGTTACAGGATTATACTCCCACATGTCGTTATACGGATTAGCAGGCCAGCCATGCGACCCTGTGGTTACATACCCCTTTCCGTTGTAGGCAAAACTGTAAGAACTCTGTCTGATACCTCCTGCAAAATCAGCTTTTCGTGTCCACGCATTGGATGTGGTATCATATTCATAAAATTCAAGTGTGTAAGGTGCAAAGCCAATACCGGTGTAACCTTTGCCTCCAATTGCAAAATTTACACCTGTATAAAATGAAGTGCCCGGATATGAAGCTACTGATGACCATGTATTGGTTGAAATCTTATAACGGTAAAAATCAGAATATGCAACATTGGCATTATCCCATCCGCAACCTACATAAGCAAAATCTCCTATTACAAAACAAGAAGCTCCAAAACGACCACCTCCGGGAAATGAAGCACGTTGTGTCCATGTTCCGGCTGTAGGATTGAATTCCCAAAGATCTGTCATTACTGATCCGTTATTATTGCCAAGACCAATAAATCCTGCTGAACCATAAGAAAACCCAATGGGATGATAGCGTACTGTAGCAGGAAGAAAAGGGCGTTGCATCCAGGTATTGGTTTGCGCCTGTAAAGATGCAGTCATGAGAAATAAAAACAGGAATATATTTTTCATATTGATGTAATGCAAATATATAATTACTGTTTCAGAAACGTAACCTTATTTTTTTCTGCATCTTGCCTCTACTCCATTACCGCCTTTCCATACTTCAAAACTTCGAGGATGGAAGGAAGAAAGAATTTTTTCAATCTGTGATTTACTTCGCAGATGTTTGTAATAATCTGTTAAGCCGTCATAGGTATCTAATCTTGAAAGATGGAAATGAAAATCATAATCCATCTGAGGAAAAGTTTTGATGTACACATAACAGGGTGATAAGCGGTTTACAAGCATTGTCATCAGCTTGTTGTTGCGGTATTTCCAGTGAATCGGAAAAAAGAATTTTACAATTTTTTCTACCATTGCTTTTGACTTTTCAGGCTTCATTCTTTTTAAAAAGAAACGGTAAAATAATACAGGCTTCAACAGATACATCCAGTCAAAAGTGTAATGGTCAATCACAAGTTGTCCTCCGGGTTTCACCATCTTCCACAGGTGTTCAATTGTTTTTTCGGGTGAAGGTGTGTGTTGGATAACACCAATACAAAACACCGTATCGAAACTTTCAGGAGGAAAAGGTAATTTGTAAACATCTGCCTGAGCTATGCGGTAATGAGGTGCATCGCCCATATTGGCAGCATTCACCTCCACTGCAATACTTAAATCAACAGAATGTACATGCGCTCCTGAATTTACGAGATGTTCCGTAAAACGTCCTGCTCCACAACCTACTTCCAGCACATTTTTATCCTTCAGTGTTTCCAATGGTGCACCCAGACAACGAAGCAAACGCTCTTTGGAAATGTTGCTTCCATTGTAACTGTCGAGCTGAATTTTGGCAAACGATTTCCATTGCAGACCAAAAGCATTGGCATAATTATCGGGTTCAACAAAACGGGGTATGCTCTCAATAACAGGAAATGATTCATTTTTTTCTGAAAGCAGAAAATTTCCTTTTCTGAAAAGCGGATTCCCGGTGAGTGGGGCAACAAAATCAACCATGGCCGCGAAATTACCTAAAAGCCGGTAATCTGGTGGCATTAAAAAATTTAGCTTTGCCCGATATGTGTGGAATTACCGGTTTTGCAGATTTTAATGGTAAGGGCGATATGCAGATTTTGCAGTCAATGGCTGATGCATTGAACCATCGTGGGCCTGATGACAGCGGGTATGAAATATTTGATATTGGAAACTGCCGGGTAGGATTTGGATTCAGAAGATTATCCATTATTGATTTAAGTGTTGCAGGACATCAGCCCATGCACAGCGAACATGTCAGTCTGATTTTTAACGGTGAGTTGTATAACCATCAGGAAGTAAGAAAATCGCTGGAACAACAGGGATGCCGTTTCAAATCCGACAGCGATACAGAAGTTTTTCTGCAGGCTTATCTTGTTTACGGTATCAACTGTATCGAACTTTTCAGAGGGATGTTTGCTATTGCACTGATAGACCGAAAAAAGCAATGTATGTATCTGATACGTGACCGTGCAGGTGTAAAACCTTTGTTCTGGTATCATCATCAGCAAACCCTGATGTTTGCATCGGAGTTAAAATCATTTCACAGGCATCCTTCATTCAAAAAGGAACTGAATCATGGTGCGGTAAGTCTTTATTTTCAACATGGATATATTCCTGCACCTCATTGCATTTTTAATCACACCCGAAAACTGCTGCCCGGACATTACCTCCGCATACAGTTAACAAACGGAAAAACAGAAGAAGTTTGTTACTGGGATGTTACCGCGTATTACAACAAACCCAAACTCAACATCCGATTTGAAGAAGCTGTTGAAGAAACAGAACGTTTGTTACAGGAGTCATGCAATTACCGTATGGTGGCTGATGTTCCTGTAGGTGTTTTTCTGAGCGGAGGTTATGACAGTTCGTTGGTGACGGCATTGATTCAAAAAAATCAAACCCAAAAACTGAAAACTTTTACCATCGGTTTTGAAGATGCCGCTTACAATGAATCCATGTATGCACGTCAGGTAGCATCACATCTCAGCACCGAGCATCACGAATATACCTGCACTTATAAGGAAGTCATGGATATTATTCCGCTGCTGCCCGAACTTGCTGATGAACCGCTGGCAGACTCTTCCATCATACCTACTTATCTGGTAAGTAAAATGGCAAGGCAACAGGTAACGGTGGCTCTCAGTGCCGATGGTGGTGACGAAACTTTTGCAGGCTACACCAAATATGCAAAGGCAACAGAATATCTGAAAAACCTGAAGACCATATCACCTCTGAAAAATATTGCACAACTGCCGGCATGGATGTGGGATGCATTGCCACATACCATTGCAAGCCCCAACCGTGCCAACAAACTTTTGCTCCTGCTGCGTTCTGCACATCCCGTTGAAGCATTCAACATCATCACACAGGCTTTGACTCAGAAAGAAGTCAGGCAACTGCTCAGTGTAAAAGCCGAATTTCCTGCTACTGCTTTTGATGAATATGCACAACTGCATGCACATGAACTGTTGGATAATTTTCTCTGGTTAGATTACAAAACATTTTTGCCTGATGACATCATGCAAAAAGTTGACCGTGCTACCATGGCAGTAAGCCTCGAAGGACGCGAGCCTCTACTCGACCATAAACTTACAGAATGGGCTGCACAACTGCCTGCATCATTTAAATTGAAAGGCAAAACAGGAAAATATATTCTGAGACATATCACCCATAAACATATTCCTGCAAGCATTATGGAGAGAGATAAGATGGGGTTTCAAATTCCATTACATCTTTGGATGAAAAAAGAATTTTCTGAGTTTACACGCAATTTACTTAGCAGAAAAGAAATAGTTTCAGCAGGTTTATTAAATTATAAAGCTGTAGAGGTCATAAAAGAAAATTACTTTTCTAATCAGAAAATGGATTTTCATAGACTATGGAAAATAATAGTTTTACAGCAATGGCATCAAAGATGGATGAATTAATACACAATCATCTTTTTAATAACTTTCTCATTATTTCTATCTAACAACACTGTATAATATCCGGGATCAAGATTGGATTGAATATTTTTAAAATCTGACAATGCAGACTTTTTCGCAAAAACCAATTTCCCTAATGCATCAAATATTTTAAGGTCTAAATATTTTATTCCCGTTGCATTTGATATATCAATACTAAATGTTCCATTGTTTGGATTCGGGAATAAAGTATTTATATTCATTAAAGCAATATCATCAACTCCTGTATTCATACATTCATTGGCAATTGCACGCGATAAACCAAAAGTTGAAATTCTGTTGCCCAATTGAACTCCATTATCTACAAAATCACAAAGTAGTCCTGCCTTATTTGGTTCATTAATAACACTCAGATAATTAAGACCACAATGTGCAATGTAAATTTTATCGTCAGGTCCTCTCTGCAAATAACCTACAGCACCTGAAAAACCAGGGCAAGCAGTTGTAGAGGTTGAACCAACACTAATTGCTGACGCTGAAATTGCATTTGCATTTCCTAATGTAACATCAAACTGACGTATATTCGGAGAAGTATAAACAGATAAATACATTTTTGTTCCATCGGGCGAAAATTCAAGACCCCATGCACCCTGATATGTTGAGTTTAGTAAAATCGGATTAGAAACTATTCCTGTATTCAAATCAAAATCGAAAACTTCTATTTTACCTGACTGAAACTGTACACATCCTATCTTACTTCCGGTTTTGGATATACTCATTTGCCCTGCAGTATTGTTAACCGTACCCCAGGGGCCGGCAGGATGAATCTGCCCAACTGCACTGATAACAGGAACTGTGTCCAATCCATTCGCCTTTATTTTGTAACAGTAAAATTCATTGGAATTGCCTTTATGTGTAATCAGCCATGTAAACTTTCCTACACAATAATGAATACCTGCCAGTTTCTCGGTTGATGTATCCTGAAGTACAATTCCTTTTTGTGTAACTGTACCTAATCCACCTGAACCATGCATGTTGACTATTGAATATTTCAAACCACCTGATGCACCAAAAGCATCAGCGGTAAATATGTAATAAATTGAATCCTGAAATGGTTGCCTGATGATTAATGCTGCCTGTCCACCGGTATTACTCCCTCCAATACCTTGACCATTTGTCATAAACAGGCTATTTGCATTCCAAACATTTTCCCCGTTTGTATAAAACAAAAGATTCCCTGCTGTATCAGATATAGTGCTCGAATTATCATAACTGTCAAGTACGCCATTATTTAGGGAGACAGGAGTACCTGAATTAAAATCCAGACCTGCATAGTTTCCGAAATACCAAATATTATTTTCGTTCTGAGCTAAAACATTTATTGTACTCAAAAGTAAGTTGAAACAAATTAGAATTATTCTCATGCCGATAAGTTATAAATATTTACACTTGCATACAAATATAATATAATTCTATTAAAAAACCCAATAGCATTTCATCCAATGGGCGTCATTCAGCGGCAGGGCATTAAAAACACCATCACCACCTATCTTGGTATAGCCATTGGTTTTGTGAGCCTGATTGTTATTCAGCCACTGTTTCTCACCAAGGAAGAACTGGGGCTTACGCGCATACTGTATTCTTTTTCCATTCTTATTGCCATGTTTGTGCCTTTGGGCATAGGCAATGCCACCACCAAATATTTTCCGCAGTTTAAAGATGCCGAAAAAAAACATCACGGCTACCTGGCATTTATGATGCTGTTTCCGCTGGCAGGTTTTATACTTTCGGCAGTGGTATTACTACTGCTCAAAAATTTTATCATTGCGCAGTACATTAAGGAGTCGCCACTGTTCACCGATTTTTTTTACTACGTTTTTCCGCTTACGTTTATTCTGGCACTCATCACCTGCCTGAATGTTTACTGTTATGCCAATTACAAGTCAACCATACCTGCTTTTCTGAATGATGTGGTGGCGCGGCTGCTGGTGATTGGCGTAATTACGGTGTATTATCTCAAATGGATTACGCTGCAGCAGTTTATCATGTGTTATGTGGCCATGTATGGTTTGCAATTGCTGATGCTGGCTGCTTACATTCTGCAGTTTGACAAACCGGTGTGGCGCATAGATTGGCAATATTTCAGAGAGAAAAATTTTCTGAAGCTGATTAACTACGGTTTGCTGCTGTGGTTTGCAGGTGTTGCTTCCATCGGACTGAAATATTTAGACAGCATTATGCTGGGCAAATATCTTCCATTGGCATTTGTGGGTGTTTATACCATTGCCGCTTTTATACCTACGGTGATAGAAGCACCACTGACAGCTCTCGAAAAAATAGCCGCTTCGCGCATTGCTTTTGCATGGGCTGATAACAACAGAAAAGAAATTCTTGAAATATACCGCAAGTCGTCATTGTACATGATGGCCCTGGGCGGATTGTTGTTTACAGGTATCAACATCAACATAGTGAACCTGCTTTCGTTTTTGCCTGAAGGATATCAGCAGGGAGCTACGGTGGTGTTCATCATCAGTGTGGGCACATTGGTGAATATGGCTACAGGTGCCAATGCTCCTGTTCTGTTCAACTCCGAAAAATATAAATGGGGTGCCTACTTTTTAATTCTGCTTGCAGCAGTTTCGGTATTGCTGCAGATGCTGCTCATACCTGTGTTCGGGCTTAACGGTGCTGCTCTTGCCACAGTAACAGGTTATGTGATGTACAATGTGTATATGACTGCCGTAGTGTGGAAGTTTTACGGACTGCATCCTTTTCAGAAAAAAATGATGCTTGTGTTGCTGACCATTGCCATAAGTTTTGGCATTGGGTTTTTACTTCCTTCTCTCGAAAATAAAATTGTGGATATGATTTACCGTTCGGCAATTGTTACTGCCGTATATCTGCTGATGATTTACCGTTTTAAAATTCTGGAAGAATATCACCATCTGCTTCCGTGGAAGCAGTAATGCCTTACACGTTGAAACGGAAGTGCATCACATCGCCATCGTTCACCACATACTCCTTACCTTCCACCGATAGTTTTCCGTTTTCTTTGCACGCCTGCTCAGAGCCATAGTGCACAAAGTCGTTGTAGCGGATAACCTCAGCGCGGATAAATCCTTTTTCGAAATCGGTATGGATGACTCCTGCAGCCTGCGGTGCAGTCATGCCTTTGGTGATGGTCCATGCGCGCACTTCTTTTTCGCCTGCCGTAAAATACGTTTGCAGACTCAGCAAACGATAAGCAGCTTTAATCAGTTTGGAAACACCTGATTCGGTAAGACCAAGGTCGGCAAGAAACATCTGCCGCTCTTCAAAAGTGTCGAGTTGTGTGATCTCTGCTTCAATGGCAGCGGCTATGATCAGTATTTCAGCATTTTCGTTTTTTACTTTCTCGCGAATGGCATCTACATATTTATTACCGGTGAGCACTGATTTTTCGTCCACATTGCACACATACAAAACAGGCTTTGCAGTGAGCAAAAACAAATCGGCCACATACTGAAAATCTTCGGGCTGAACGGGAGCACTGCGGGCAGCATTGCCGCTTTCGAGATGTTTCTTGAAAATCTGCAACACATCGTAAGCTTTCTTTGCGTCTTTGTCGTTGCCTACGCGGGCAATTTTTTCGATGCGCTGAATTTTTTTGTCAATGGCTTCGAGGTCTTTTATCTGCAATTCAAAGTCAATGGTTTCTTTGTCGCGCACAGGATTTACGCTGCCATCCACATGCACCACATTAGGGTCGTCAAAGCAGCGCACTACGTGAAGTATGGCATCAGTTTCGCGGATGTTGGCAAGAAACTGATTGCCGAGACCTTCGCCTTTGCTGGCACCTTTTACAAGTCCTGCAATGTCCACAATCTCCACGGTAGTGGGCACAACACGCTGAGGTTTTACTAATTCTTCCAGTTTGTTCAGTCTTTCATCGGGCACAGTGATGACACCAATGTTCGGCTCAATGGTACAAAACGGAAAATTAGCAGCCTGCGCTTTGGCATTACTCAAACAGTTAAACAATGTTGACTTACCTACATTGGGCAAACCCACAATACCGCATTTCAAACCCATATCAGTTTTTTTAAGGGTGCGAAGATAGCACTATTTACCTCTGAAAAAACGAAAATGACTGATGAAAAACTTCCCTGCCCCTATTTCTTTTTGTTGAACAGATTTTTCAGCTGATCTTCTGCAGCTTTTTTTGCTTTGTCTTCCGCTTCTTTTTTGAGGCGGTCGGCTTCAGCTTTTGCTTTTGCTTCAGCTTCTTTTTTTATTCTGTCGGCTTCGGCCTTTGCTTTAGCCTCGGCTTCACTCTTCAGGCGGTCGGCTTCAGCTTTTGCTTTATCTTCCAAATCCTGACGTTTGCTGTCGAGCTGATTCTGCAATTCCTGTTTGATACCGGCAGCAACACTGCCCGCAGCATCTTTGAGTGATGTTTTTATCTCGGGCTTTTGTACCGTACCGAGCATGTTCACTTTGATATTCACAGGGTCGGGCATGGCAAAAGAAGTGCCTGCTGCTTTGTTGATTCCTGCAAACATATTATTGACCACACCGGTAGCAGCTGCTCCCATCAATGCTTTGGGAATAGCCAGATTGATGTCGTAATTCAATTTCTGATCGAAACCTGTGGAGCCGCTGATGGTAGCTTTGGTACCTGCAAGAGATGTTTCAAATGGTTCCACAAAAACGCTTCCGTCTTTAAACTTGAATGAAAGGTTGACATTGGAAAGACTCATCTGCTTATACTGATCCATCTTCAGTGCATCGGCAAGTTTGTTCACCGGTTCAAAGTTGCTCAGCATTACTGACTGAGTGGTGAGTTTGCCTCCGCCATTGAGCGACTGCATCACAGGATCCATTTTATCATCCATACGTCCGTTCACTGTAAAACCTGACGAGAATTTTCCGTTGCAGCGTTCGGCAATGGCAGCAATCTGTTTCACCGTGCTGAAAGTTTTCACCGTTGTCTGTATGTCGAAGTTCTGCAATGCCAGATCGAAATTGAAATACGGTGAGCGGATATCCTTGGTCTGATACACACCATTCATCACCACTGCACCACCGGCAATATTGAAAGTAACATCATTCAATCCGAGGGTGCGGTCGCGCATGGCCACATTACCTTTTACCGATTCGAGCACTTTGTTTTCGTAAAATAATTTTCCGATAGCTGCAGTCAGCATGAAGTCCACATTTTCGGGAATTTCAATCACCGATGCAGGAGCGGTATCGGCAGTTGCTGTAGTTGTGTTATCACTCATAAACTGATTCAGGTCCATGATGTAACTGTTGAATGTGAATGAGCCTTTGAGCAACTCTTTGTTAAAATAATATCCGAATAAATTATCCAGCACACCATTCACTCTGAAATCGCTCTTGCCCACTACTCCGTCTAATTTTTCGAGTTGCACCGTGCGCGGATTAAACGCCATTTTCATTTCATTGATTTTAGTCAACGGGTTGCCTTTGGTCTGATAGGTCATCCCTGCCAGCGACATCCATCCGTCAGCTTTGATCTTATCAAACTGTTTTGCTTCTACTGCTTTCATATTTCCACTGAAGCTTACATCGCTTTTAAAAATTCCTGACAGAGAGGCATCATCCAATGGGATGTAGTTTTTAATGTTACCCAGGTTGAGTGATGCTTTCAGCATTCCGTCAAAAGTGGCATTGCTCACCGGTGTGGTCACATGCAAACGTGCATCCACAGGTTCGGCACCGAGTTCGGCATGCAACTGCGACAGATTGATAATCGTATGATCAGGTTCGCCATCAGCATTGTTCACTGCAAGTTTCAGGTTGACATTGCTCACGGCAGCCGGCAGCGAAGGATATTTGAAATTACCATTGTCAACCGACAAATTCACTCCGTAACCGGGCATGGTGTTGTCGTTGTAAGTGCCTTTTACAAATCCGTTGAATGCAAGTTTACCGGACGACTGTACATCTTTAAAATTACTTTTATACACTCCCGGAATCAGCGACATGAAGTATTTGAAATCTGTTTTTGGAGAGCTGAATTTTAAGTCCATTACAATATCATCGGCAGGCATGGCCACAGAGCCTGTGAAGTTCACAGGAAACTCGTTTATCACCAGTTCATTCTCAGCAAAGGTGTAAAGTGATTTTTGTGTATTGATGTTTAAACCTGCGTTGAGACTTGTTTTGGCACGAAGCAGATAACTTACACCTCCATAAGTGCAGGTAAGAGCATCAATGGTTGTCATGGTGTTGAGCAAAAAATTGTCCTGTGTAAAATCACCGGTTCCGGTATGGTTCACATGATCGAGCAGGGCGCTCAGGTTCATTTCATCATCGCGATAAGAAATCCATCCGTTGATGATTTCATATTTTTTCAGTGACAAATGAAAAGACGAAGAAGATTCTTTCGCTGCTGAAGGCTCTTCGGGTTTGGTGATATCCCAGTTTACTTTTCCGTTTTTGAGAGCGATAAGATGAATGCGCGGTTGGTCAACACCTACATAACGTATCTCAGTGTTGCCTGAAGAAATCAGCTTCCACAGATTTGCTTTTACACTTAACACCTTTACGGCAGCAAGCGTATCCCCTTTAAAATCATCTTTGCCAACAATGGAAACATCGTTCAGTGCCAGATATACCGAAGGAAAATTTCTGATCAGGCTGATGTCGATATCTTTGAAGTCGAATGTGGCGTTTAGATTTTCATTAGCCGATTTTTTAATGGCAGCAATAACTTTATCTTTCAGAAAATAGGGTGCAATAAGTGCTGCACCGATTAACACTGCCAAAACAATCAATAAAATTTTAAAACCTTTTTTCATAATTACAAAAATATTTTACAGAACTCTCTGATAAATAGAGCGCAAAAGTATTTAATAACAAGTGAATAATAAATAATGCTCCGGGAAATGAATAACAACTTAAAACTATAACCGTTTCGGGTCGAATTTATTTTACTTTTGACGGGCATTAAATACCAACGAATGAATCTTTTCAGAAAAAAATCGGTGGATGACATTATGAAACGTGCCGGTGAAGATGCATCCATGCATGGTTCTTTGTCGCAGCAGTTGGGCGTACGCGATTTAACGGCTATGGGCATTGCAGCCATCATTGGTGCAGGTATTTTTTCCACCATAGGAAATGCCAGCGCACAGGGCGGGCCCGGAGTAGTTTTTCTTTTTCTGTTTACTGCCGTTGCCTGCGGCTTCACCGCCTTTGCCTATGCCGAATTTGCATCCATGGTACCAGTAAGCGGCAGTGCTTACACTTACAGTTATGTGGCCTTTGGCGAATTTATGGCATGGATTATAGGATGGGCACTGATTATGGAGTACAGCATTGGAAACATTACGGTAGCTATTTCGTGGAGCGATTATTTTACGGGATTGCTCAGCAGTGCAGGGTTTCATCTGCCTGAATGGATGACGATGGATTACCTGTCTGCATCCAAAGGATTTAAACATGCACAGGCACTGATGGCAAGCGGAAAATCATTTGAAAATTTAGATGCCGCAGTGAAAGAAGCTTACACTGCATGGCAAACAGCACCCGTTATCGGCTCACTGCATTTCATTGCCGATATTCCAGCTTTGCTGATTATCATCATCATCACTCGCATTGTTTACAAAGGAATTAAAGAATCAAAAAATGCAAGCAATGCCATGGTGGTGATAAAACTTTCGGTGGTATTACTCGTCATTGCAGTAGGACTGTTTTACATCAACACCGACAACTGGCATCCGTTTATGCCCAATGGAATTTCGGGAGTGCTGAAAGGAGTTTCTGCCGTATTCTTTGCCTATATAGGATTTGATGCCATCAGCACCACTGCCGAAGAATGTAAAAATCCACAGCGTGATTTGCCTCGCGGAATGATGTGGGCAATCATCATCTGCACCTTACTGTATATTGCAATAGCGTTAGTGCTTACAGGTATGGTGAGATATGATTCTCTTGCTGTTGGCGATCCGCTTGCATTTGTGTTCAGTCAGCTGAATCTTAAATGGATGTCGGCAATAGTTGCAGTAAGTGCCATTGTTGCTATGGCAAGTGTGCTGCTTGTTTTTCAGTTGGGGCAGCCACGCATCTGGATGAGCATGAGCCGTGACGGGCTGTTGCCTAAAAAATTTGCCACCATACATCCCAAATACAAGACACCTTCGTTTGCATCCATCGTTACAGGATTTGTTGTGGCTATACCTGCACTGTTCATGAACCTTACCATGGTAACAGACCTTTGCAGCATCGGAACATTGTTTGCCTTTGTGCTGGTATGTGCTGGTGTGCTCAAACTTCAGATTACTCCCAATGCACCACAGGGAAAATTCAAGACTCCTTACATCAACTCCAAATATATTTTCCCCATCATGCTGGTACTGACCATGGTGCTGAGTTTTGTTTTTAACAGAGAAAAAGTAGATGCATTTATTTACAACACACCACAACTATATGCAGCAGGTGATCTTATTCCGCATTTGGGCGAAAAGAGAGTTGCAGAACTGAAACAACAACTCATGACTACCGATGGCGAAGCCTTACTTGCACACGACAACGATGTGGAAGCCTATCTGAGCAGCCTGGAACCTGAAGTTTATCAGGCCAAACTCTCGTCACTGAATCTGAGTAATGATGAAATTTACGAATCAGGACTGAGTTTATTTAAACATAAAATACCCACCTGGATTTTTATTATTTCCTGTCTGTATCTGCTTATGCTCAGTTGGAAACACAGTTTATCTCTCATCCCATTGCTCGGGTTGATTTGTTGCCTGTATATGATGAGCGAACTTGGTGTGAGCAACTGGATAGGATTTTCGATATGGCTTGCCATAGGACTTGTTATTTACTTTTTATACGGATATAAAAACAGCAAACTCAATAAGAAATCAAGTTAAGAAATGTCAGTAATATTTATTACCGGAGCAACAGCCGGATTTGGGAAAGCGATATCACAGAAATTTTCAGAAGCAAAGTGGGACATCATCATCAACGGAAGAAGAAAAGAGCGTCTGGCACAGTTAGAAGAAGAGTTGAAAGCCAATGGCTCGAAAGTGCTGAGTCTGCCATTTGATGTAAGAAACGAACAGGAGGTAAACAATGCCATACAACAACTTCCGCAGGAGTGGAAAAAAATTGATGTGCTGATAAATAATGCAGGACTTGCTGCAGGCTCCAATCTGATACAGGACGGCAACAGTGCCGACTGGAATACGATGATTGATACCAACGTAAAAGGTTTGTTGTACGTTACACAAAATGTGATTCCCGGGATGATAGCTGCCAAAAAAGGACATATCATCAACATGAGTTCCATTGCAGGCAAGGAAGCTTACATGAAAGGCAATGTATATTGTGCCACCAAGCATGCAGTAGATGCGCTTACAAAAAGTATGCGTGTTGACTTACTCGAACATGGAATAAAAGTAAGTTCAGTAGATCCCGGTGCTGCCGAAACAGAATTTTCGCTGGTGAGGCTGAAGGGCGATGTTGAAAAAGCAAAAGCAGTGTATAAAGGATTTCAGCCGCTGGTAGCGGAAGACATTGCAGAGATAGTGTATTTTGTAGCTACACGACCGGCACATGTTTGCATCAATGATTTGATAGTTACACCTACTGCACAGGCCAACACTTCTCACCTGCTCCGCAAAACAGAGTAATCAGAATTTTTCTTTTGCTACTTTCAGAAACACTTCTGCAATGTAATTGCGCCAAGGGCTTTCTGACAATGCATAACCTTCTTGTTGAAGTCGGCTGTCAGATGAAACCGAAAATTTATGCATCCACTTGTCCTGTGGCGGTGCAAAACCCAGTTTATCTTTTCGCCATCTGACAGCATCCGGTATGACATACTGCATAGCATTGCGGTAAACCAATTTGGTAATGCTGTTTCTGTAAATCTGTTCTTTAGGAAGAGAAAAAACATACTCCACCAGCTCATGAAACAAAAACGGAAGTCGCGTTTCAATTCCATGCGCCATTGAATTTCGGTCAGAATAGGTCAGCAGCAGCTGAAGGTCATTCACCATATCATCCTTCATTGCGGTTTTGAATGATTTATACAAAGGCGTGTCTTCCTTCACCGGATAAATAATTTTTGAAAGGTAAAGTTTAAGTTTTGGAATAATACCGGTAGGCAGATTTTGTCCATAAATTTTACGGTAACTATCCTTCTCTCTATAATATTCTTTTATCTTAAAATTATAAAGCAGGTTATTCAGGTAATGATAACGGTAATGTCCGTAACCTGCAAGCATTTCATCGGCACCTTGTCCGTCAAGAATTACTTTCACTCCGTTTTTCCTGATGTTTTCCATGAGCAAATACTGTGCACAAACAGAAGTTGAACCAACAGGCAGTTCGCAGTGATAAATAACCTTTTCAATCTTCTCCTTAATCTCATCCGCGTCAATCCATTTGTTTACCTGAGGAAAATGTACATTGTCGGTAACATATTTCATCCATTGGCCTTCATCCTTTGCAGTATCATCAAACCTTGCCGAAAACAAAGTGTAATTTAATTCCGGATGTATTTTGTGCAACATACACACAATGCCTGACGAATCGAGCCCACCGGAAAATGATGTAGCAACAGGCACGTCACTGCGCAAACGTCTTTTGAGCGAAAGTTCAAACAGCTCCCTGAAATGATTGGCATAATCCTCATCGTTATGATACCGGATTTGTGTTTTGTATTCCAGATTATAATATCGGTGTATGCTTAGTTTGCCATCATGTAAAATACCATAGTGCGCTCTTGGTATTTTATGGATGTTGCGGAAGAAAGTTTCCGTTTCAAAATTCGATTTATTCTCCTTCAGAAATAAATCTAAACTCAATCTGTTTACTTCAGTTTTAATCCCTGTTTTGGTGAGTGCTTTAATTTCAGAAGCAAACACAAATTGATCTTTATCTGAGTAATAGAAAAAAGGTTTCTCTCCGAAGCGATCGCGTGCTACAAACAAACTGTGTGTCTGATTATCCCAGATTGCAAATGCAAACATTCCGTCAAAATCCGAAAGGCATTTCTCTCCTTTAAAGTCATAAGAAGCCAGAATTACTTCCGTGTCGGATTGTGTTTTGAAATGGTAGCCCTGTTTTTCAAGATTTTTTCTCAGCTCAATGTAGTTGTAAATTTCGCCATTGTAAACGATGGTATAACGTTCGTTGTAATGCATGGGCTGTGCAGCTGCATCCGACAAGTCAATAATAGCAAGTCTGCGGTGCACCAATCCAACATTTTTCTGAGCATTTATCCAAACTCCATCACCATCAGGCCCCCTGTGGCGGAGAGTTTCTGACATAGAAATTAGCTGCTCTGAAGAAACGGGTTTATCTGAAAAGCTGATAATACCGGCAATGCCACACATATAGATGTATCAGATTGAGAATGGGTGCAAATTTAGGTTTTACTTTTCTCAGATAGAATAACTTCTGAAAAAATAATTATACATGATGATATGGATGTTTATGGATAATGGTAAAGGCCCTGTAAAGTTGTTCGGCCAATATAAGCCGAGCATGCTGATGTGTCAGGGTCATTTTTGAAAGCGAAAGCATTTCATTGCTTCTTTTGTAAATTTCATCTGCAAATCCATAAGCACCTCCGACAAGAAATACCAGACGCTTAATATTCATTTCCCGCCATTTTTCCAATTTATTGGCTAACCCAACTGAAGTAAACTCCTTTCCTTTCTCGTCCAGCAAAACCAGATAATCGGTTTTACCTATTTCATTCGAAATCTGATCAGCTTCAGTTTTTAATGCCGCTGTAAGGTTTTCACCAATTTTGGCTCCTTTCAGAATCTTTACTTCTGTATCGGTATAAACACCCATACGCTTCAGATAATCGGTTATTCCGTTATCTATACAGCTATCCTTATTTTTACCCAGCATCACTAATTTAACAATCATTTCACCATTTTAACGTTGATAAGAGCAGGCAAAAATGTGAAATAAAGTTTTGAAAAACCATTCTTATCCTCTAATATTGTTTCCGTATTAAATGGTTTGACTAATTTTAATGACTGAAAGATTTATGTCGGTTTTAGTTCACAGTTATTTCATTTATAAATTTTGTTGGCGTGATATTTGCCGTTTAACCACCATAATTGCTTTAAAATAATGAAAAGAACACTGCAGCTTTTGTTGTCACTGATGATGGTTTTTGCCGTTGCAAAAGCCGCTGATGTATTTGATGATATTGGTTCGGCCATACGAACCGGTGATGCAAGACAGATTGCCCGTTACTTCAACAACAATGTTGACCTCACCGTATTTAATCAGGAGGAAGTGTACAGTAAAGCTCAGGCCGAAATGGTACTGAAAGATTTTTTCAGTAAAAATTCTCCAAAAAGCTTCACCATTATTCACCGTGGTGTATCCAAAGAAGGAGCGCGTTATGCCATTGGTACATTAACCACCACACAGGGACAAAATATCCGTACTTACTTCTTCTTTAAAGAATCAGGAGGAATGGCTTACATACAGGAATTACGTTTCGAAAAAGAATAAATCAAAAGTATGACATCAAAAAAAGAGCTGTAAAAAATTACGGCTCTTTTTTGTTTATAACGATTCTGTCAGTTATCAGGTATGGCACTTTTAATTGATATAAAAAGCAGATTTTTGCACTTTACACATTTAGTATGGAATTAATTGAGTTTATCCGCGAATCAATAAAGGAAGATGTAGGCCCGGGCGATTACAGTTCGATGAGTTGCATCAGTGCATCTGCAAAAAGCAAAGCACGCCTGTTGGTAAAAGATGATGGCATTATTGCAGGTGTGGAACTGGCTTTGCTAATCATGCAGGAAATAGACCCGGAGTTGGATGTAAATGTATTAATCAATGATGGCAGAGGTGTAAGAAAAGGTGATGTTATATTTACCGTTTCCGGAAAGTCTCTTTCTATACTGAAAGCAGAGCGATTATTACTGAACTGTATGCAACGCATGAGTGGCATTGCAACTACAACGGCAGCTTATGTTGAAAAAATAAAACATACATCGGCTCGTATTTTAGATACGCGTAAAACCACACCGCTAAACAGACATATTGAAAAATGGGCAGTAAGAATAGGAGGCGGCCACAACCATCGCTTCGGATTGTATGATATGATTATGATTAAAGATAATCATGTGGATTTTGCAGGAGGCATTGCCGCTGCCATTAATGCTGCCAACCATTTTCTTTCAGAGAATAATCTTTCTATTCCAATTGAAATTGAAACACGAAGCATTGCCGAAGTTGAAGAGGTGTTGCAAACCGGAAAAATTCAGCGCATCATGCTGGATAATTTCAAACCTGAAGTGATGAGAGAAGCTGTTCGCATCATCAGTCACCGTTATGAAACAGAAGCCTCAGGAGGAATTATTCTTGACAATGTAGCTGCTTATGCCGAAACAGGTGTGGATTTTATTTCTATAGGCGCATTAACACACTCCGTACGCAGCCTTGATTTAAGTTTAAAAGCTTTTAAATGAAAAAACTGCTGTTTACGTATTTGCGGAAGATTATTGCTTATACCCGACAGTTTTCATTTCCGGGATTTAAAGGAATTCCGATTTATGATGTAGGTGTGTTTTTTACGAAAGAAGTTTTCAGAGGAGATATTCAGATCAGAGCACGTGCTATTGCCTTTTCATTTTTTTTAGCCCTCTTCCCTACCATCATCTTTTTATTTACACTCATACCCTATGTTCCTATTGAAGGATTTCAAACCAAGCTGCTCGAACTTATCCGAAGCGTATTGCCTTACAATACCTACGACACCGCTTATCAGACCATTGAAGAAATTATCGTGAGACAAAACCGCGGGCTGCTTTCATTCGGGTTTTTATTAGCGCTTATTGTTTCTACCAATGGCGTGTTTGCACTTATCGGAGGATTTGACAAAACGGTAGAACATCAAAAACGTAAAGGCTATAAACAACGGCTGGTTGCACTCTATCTTACATTACTCATTGCTGTTCTTCTGGTGATAGCCATTGTGCTGATAATTGTTACTGAAATAAC
>Ga0116142_10002842_pt1 | contig 18064 bp, 9 predicted proteins | sample AD_UKC033_MetaG_FD_89785 | JGI IMG/M metagenome (GOLD analysis project Ga0116142, IMG submission 89785) | Active sludge microbial communities of municipal wastewater-treating anaerobic digesters from USA - AD_UKC033_MetaG | ecosystem: Engineered > Bioreactor > Anaerobic > Digestate | place: USA... | reverse complement strand
GCACCACCAGCGGCACCTTGTTCAGCGGCACGACGGTGCGCCGCCCGCCGGAGGGGTCCTGCTCCTGTGGGAGATCATGGACCCCTCCGGCGGGCGGCGCACCGTCGTGCCGCTGAACAAGGTGCCGCTGGTGGTGCGCGAGGCCACTATCGCCACTGAAGACCCGACCTTTTACTCCAACCCCGGGGTGAACCCGCTCAGCATCGCCCGCGCCTTTTATCAGAACTATCGCGAAGGCCAGATCACCTCGGGCGCGTCGACCATCACCCAGCAGGTGGTCAAGAACACCTTTCTCTCGGCCGAGGTCACCTACACGCGCAAAGTCAAAGAGGCCGTGCTGGCCACCGAAGTCTCGCGCCGCTACTCCAAAGACGAGATTCTCGAGATCTACCTCAACCAGACCTATTACGGCAACATGGCCTATGGCATCGGCACGGCGGCCGAGGTCTATTTTCAGAAGGACGTAGCTCAACTGACCCTGGCCGAGGGGACGATGATCGTGGGCATGGCCCAGGGCCCGGCCCTCTACGATCCCTACACCAATCTGGCGCGGGCCAAGATCCGCCAGGGCATTGTGCTCGACCTGATGGTGCGGCGCGGCTACCTCAGCCGCAGCGAGGCCGACGCGGCCAAGGCCGAGACGCTCAACTTTACCCCGCCGGCCATTACTATGAAGGCGCCGCACTTTAGCGTCTATGTGCGCGAACAGCTCGAGGCGCAGTACGGCCGGGAGCTGCTCTATCGCAGCGGCATGAGGGTCACGACCACGCTGGACCTGCCTCTGCAGGAAAAGGCCGAGGCCATCGTCAAGGCCAGGCTGGAGCTCTTGAAAGAGGGCGACGCCACCAACGCGGCGGTGCTGGTGATGGACCCGTCCAGCGGCCAGATCCTGGCCATGGTCGGCAGCGCCGATTTCTACGATGAGAGCATCGATGGGCAGGTCAACGTGACCATGCGCCCGCGCCAGCCTGGCTCGTCGATCAAGCCGGTCACCTACCTGGCGGCGTTCGAGCGCGGCTGGACCGCCGCGACGATGATTATGGATATCACCACCGAGTTCCCCGACGGGGCGAACCCGCCCTATGTGCCCAAGAACCACGACAATCAGGAGCACGGGCCGGTGCTGGTGCGCGGAGCGCTGGCCCGCTCCTTGAACATCCCGGCGGTCAAGGCGCTGCAGTACGTGACGCTGCCGGCCTTTTTGGAGATGGCGCACCGCCTGGGCATCACCACCCTTACCCGGCCGGACTATGGCCTGGCGTTGACTCTCGGCGGCGGCGACGTGACGCTCATGGAGATGACCACGGTCTATGCTGAGCTGGCCAACGGTGGGCGCCGCGTGACCCCCCAGCCCATCCTGCGCATCGTGGACAGCGCCAACCGAGTGCTCTTTGAGGCGCCAACGCAGGCTGGCGCGCAGCTCATCGACGAGCGCTATGCCTACATCATCTCCAGCATCCTCTCGGACAACAGCGCCCGCGCGCCGACGTTCGGCGTGCAGAACTCGCTCGTTCTGTCGAGGCCCGCAGCGGCCAAGACCGGCACGACGGACGACTATCGCGACGCCTGGACCATCGGCTACACGCCCCCGTCGGTGGACAAGAGCTCACCCGGCGTGGTGACCGGGGTGTGGGTGGGCAACAGCGACGGCCGCAAGATGAAAGCCGTGTTCGGCTCACGCGGCGCCGCGCCCATCTGGCACGACGTGATGGAAGCGGCGCTCAAGGACAAGCCGGTGGTCGAGTTCCAGCAGCCGCCGCACATGACCACCGTTGAGATCTGCCCGGTATCGGGCAAGCTGCGCACCGAGAAATGCCCCGCAGGGCACAAAGAGGTCTTTGTTAGCGGCACCGAGCCGACCGCGCCCTGTGATGTGCACGTCGACGTGGCCATCTGCTCGGTGAGCGGGGCCAGGGCCACGCAGTACTGCCCGACCAACGTCCTGCGCTACCAGTACTTTGAGGTCTACCCGCCCGAGTACCGCACGTGGGCCGAGCAGCACGGCATTCCGCAGCCGCCGCTCGAGGAGTGCGGCATCCACACCCGCGCACCGCTGGTCGAGCTGTCGCTGCCGCGCGACGGGGACTATGTACTGGATGTGGTCGACGTGCGGGGCAGCGCGCGCCTGGATGATTTCGACCACTATGAGGTGCAATACGGCATTGGCGACAGCCCCATCGGCTGGGGAGTGATCAACTGGCAGCCGGTGGCGGTGGAGAACGGGCTGCTGCACCAGTGGGACACGAGGACGCTGCTCAACGGGATGTACTCGCTGCGCGTGGTGGTGTTCGACCGCCACGGCAACTCGGCGATGTCGCCGGCCATCCGCGTGATCGTGGACAACCCCGAGCCCACGGCAACGCCCACGCCCACCCGGACCGCCACCGCCACACCCACGCCCACGTGGACGCTGACGCCCACCCCGACCCGCACCCTGTGGGCCACGGTGACGCCCGAACCGACCGTTACGGCCACGCGCACGCCCTGGCCCACCCTGACCCCGTGGCCGAGCCCGACGCGCACCGCCGTGCCGACGCTGCCGGCGGCCACACCCAGCCCGGAACCCACGGTGACGCCGATGCCCACGAACACCGAGGTCCCGCCCGAACCCACGCCGACCGCCACGCTGGAGCCGCCCGCGCCAGAGCCCGGCCCCACGGTCCGCACCTAGCGGCCCATCTCCTCCATCACCCGGCTGAGCGATCTGAACCGCTCGACCCACAGGGCCACCAGGCCAACGCGAAAGACGTAACGCTGGCCGGCCGCCCCGGCATCGCCCCGCGCGGGAGAGCCCTCGGACAGGATCTCGCGGTCGGTCAGCGACCGCAGGGCCGCGGCCACGGCGCTGTGCTCCAGGTCGAGTCCCCGTTCGGACAGCAGGGTCATCACGTCGCCGGGCGTGGCTCCGGCCACCGGCCAGCGGGCCTGTCCCAGCCGCGCCAAAAGCTGGGTCAGTGCCAGCAGCACGGCCCGCTCGTCGCCGGTAGAGCTCTCCCACAGAAACGCGAAATGGGCGCTGCCCAGGGTGAGGATCTCCTCCAGCACCCCCTCCACATCGGCCACGGTGGTGTAGGAGCGTCCCGAGCGGTTGTGGGCATTGACCAACGCATAGCACAATAGCTGCAAGAAGTAGGGGTGCCCGGCGGTGACCTGCCAGATGCGTTCCAGCGCCAGGTCGTCCAAGACCATGCCGTAAGGCCGCACCGGCTCTGTGGCCAGCCTGGTAGCCGCTTCTTCGTCCAGGTAGCCGATGCGGTGGTAGAGGGCGATGTTGAACAGCACCGACCAGTAGTCGCGGCTCATCTCCTCCAGGCGGTGCGTGCCCACAAAGGCAAAGGCCAGCTTGTGCGTGTGCTGCATCAGGTGGCGCAGGTAGGGGAAGAGGGTGGGCTCCAGGCGGCCTGAGCGAACGCGGGTCTCCAGCTCTTCGAACTCGTCCAGCACCCACAGCAGGGTGCGCTCACCCAGGGCCGCCTGCACCTCGCGCAGGAACTGGTGCTCAAAGGCGCGCGCCGGCTGCTCGCGTAGGGCTGCCGAGTCGGGCAAGGTCACCTGGATGCCGCGCTCGGCCAGGGCGTCGCCGATGGCGGCCGCCACGTCGGCCAGCCAGTTGGCCAGGCCCGGGGTGAGCCCGAGCGACTGGCAGTCCAGGTACACCGGGATGAGCGTGTGGTCCAGCCGCAGCGGGAGCTGCAGGAGCAGCGAGGTCTTGCCGGTGCGGCGCTGGCCGATGAGGATGAGGATGTTGCGCTGCAGCAAGCCGCGGGCGTTCTCGGCCACAAAGTCATAGACGTCGTCGCGGCCGTAAAAGACGGGGCTGGCCGGTCCCAGAGGGCGCCCCGGCACATAGGGGTTGGGAATGGTCTGGAAGGCGCTCGGCTCGAGCACCTCGACCCGGTCGGCAAAGAGCTGGGACTGCTCACGGCGGTCCTGGTCGCCATAGCGCAGGATGAACTCGACGCGGAACCCTTCCAGCCCCGCCGGGGACGCGGGGTGGGCGCGTAGCAGCCGACCCGCCGGTTTGAGGCGCAGCTCGACCTGGCGCGTCTGGCCCGGTGCCACGTCGCCCAGGGCCAGGGGCGGGTCGAGCACGGCATAGTCAGCGGTATCCGCGGAGAGCTCCACGCTGGCGCGCTGGGCGGGGTAGCGCCCGCGGTTCTGCACCTCCAGCAGCAGCACCGCCTCGATGCCGGCCACGATGCGTCTGGTGCGCAGGTGGCAGCGGAGCTGGGCGCGGCCCTGCCACTCTTCGCGCTGCAGGCCTACCACCTTCTGCCAGCCGGTCACGATGCGCTCGAGCAGCGGCCCCTCCGGGCCGCTGGCAGCCGGTGTGATGGCCTCCAGCGCCTGCGCCGCCTGACCCAGGTTGTCCAGCTTGTCGTCGGCCGCATCGGCGCGCTCGCTCGCCGCCAGCAGGTCAATGATGCGCTGCAGGCCCAGCAGGGCCGCCCGCTGCTCCGGCAGCACCACCTCCGGGCCACCCAAAGGGGATTCGGCACCGCGCAGGAAGCGCGCCAGCGCCGGGCGCTGCATGAGGATGCGGCCCAGGGTGTTGGCCTCGAGCAGCGCGGCCAGCAGCTCGTAGAAGGAGATCATCTCGGTCAGGTGCGGGTCCTGAGGCGAGCGGTTGCGGGCCAGGTCGGTCAGGGCGGTGGAGATGACCTCCAGCCCGGCATCGGGGCGGCTGGAGAGCAGCAGGTAGCCCTCGGCCAGGCTGGCCACGGTCCTGTCGCCGGCCTCTCTGGCGCGGCGCGAGAGGCGGATCAGTTGCTCGCTCGACGCGGGGCTGGCCATCGAGCGCAGGGTAGCGGGCAGAGTGGCCGGATTGCTGGCCAGCTCGGCATAGAGGCGGCGAACGTTGCGCAGCGGCGAAACGTGCCAGGCCCGGTAGGCATAGAGCGCCAGGGCCACCAGTCCGAGAGCCCAGCCGTACACGTACCAGGGAAAGCCAGGCATGCGCGGCCCCGAGATCGCGCCCAGAGTGCCGCTGTTGAGGCCATCGCTGTAGGAGAAAGAGTACGATGCCAGGCGGCCGGAGGCCAGCAGTGGGAAAGGCTCGACGAACCAGTAGGGAGTGCTGTTGGAGACGGCATAGCGCGTGCCGGCCAGGTGCCAGCCGCCGCTGAAGGGCTCGCGGACGCGCAGGTTCACCTCGACGCGGTCGTTCTCCGGGTCGAGCACGCTGACCGAATAGACGTAGCCGGCTTCGGTGCGCACCACGGCAGGGTTCGACACCAGCGGCGGGCGATTGGGGCCATGGCGATAGGCCTGGAGCTCGCCGCCGACGGTGCCGGCCAGCAGGTCGGCGCGGCCATCGCCGTCGATATCGCTCACCAGGAGCGTCGTGGCCGCCGAGCCCAGGTTGTGCCGCGCCAGCAGCAGACCATAGTCGGCCAGCAGGTAGAGCACGCCATCGGCCGACAGGGCGGCGATCTCGTCGCGGCCATCGCCATCGACATCGCCGGCGGCCACGGCCAGCAGGCTCGTGCGCAGCGTGTACTGCCAGCGGTAGCTGCCCCCGGCGGTGAGGCCGAGCAGCGTGCCGGCGGAGGAGGCGCAGACCAGGCTGTGCGTGCCGGCACCTTCGAACTGGCCCCACAGGAGGCCGCCCGCCGAGGGCTGCCCGCCAGAGGCCAGAGGCCCGAGCGGCTCCCGGGGCAGACTAAAGCGCCACAGCTCGGCGCCAGCCGCGTCAAGGGCCACGAGGTCGCCAGCGAGGGTGGCGGCGAGCAGCTCCCGGCGGCCATCGCCCAGGTCAGCCGCGGCCAGCGCACGTACAGGCACCGTGCCTACATCGTGCTCCCACAACACCTGGCCGATCGGCGAGAGCAGGCGCACGCGTCCATCCTCTGAGCCAGCGAGCAGCCCGCTGCGGCCGTCGCGCTCGACGTCCACCGGCATCACCAGCGGCGCCGCTCCAGCGATGTCCGTGGACCACAGAGGCTGGCCCGCCCCGCCGAGGGCCTGAACCCAGCCGCCAGCGGTCACGACCAGCACCTCGGCCGGCGGCGCACCGTCGAGCTCCACCACGCTCACCGAGCGCACGCGCTGCGAAAAGGGGCAGCTCCACATCGCGCGGCCGTCCTGGCGCAGGGCCGTCACGCCCGAATGGATGGCGCCGTCCGACGCGGCGGGGGCGTTGTAGGCCAGCAGCAGCTCGTTGCTGCCGTCGCCATCGAGGTCGCCCGAGGCGAGCGACTGGGCCGGACCCGGAGCGCTGTAGCGCCAGGCGAGGGAGCCGTCCTGCTCCAGCACGTAGAGGTTGCCGTCCTCCGCGCTGACCGCAATGCGTGTGCCCCCTCCGCTGTCCTCATCGCTGTGCAGCCCCGCGACCGCAGCGCGGGCACGAAAACGCCAGGCCAGCCTGGTCTGGGCGGCACCGCGGGCCCGGGCCAGCAGGTCAACCGAGTCGGCGCTGGCCACGACGAGCTCGGACCAGCCGTCGCGGTTGAGGTCAGCCAGGCAGACCCCGGCGCCTTGCGGCCCGGCACCGTCGTCGGCGGCGCGCGGCAGAAGGTAGGACTCGACGCGCGTGCCGCGCATGTCCAGCAGTTCGACCGTGGCCCGGTGCAGGGCGGCCTGCCAGGTGAGCACTGCCAGCAGCCGCCCGGCGCTGCCTTCGACCTCGCCATAGGCTGCGCCCACTGCTGGCAGCGGCTGCGCCGACTGCCACAGCACCGAGCCGTCCTCCTCCAGGGTGAGAATGGTGTTCTCGGCCACGGCGGTGATCTCATCGCGGCCGTCGTCGTCCACATCGGCGCCGAGCACAGCCACGATGGGCGAGCCCAGGCTGCGCTGCCAGCGCACCGCGCCTTCGCCAAAGAGCACCAGCAGGTCACCGGCGGCAGTTCCGGCAACGATGAGGCGCCGGCCCCAGCCGTCCACGTCCACCGTGGTGATGCTCACCACCGCGCTGGGTTCGCGGCGGCGGTGGATCTCGGCGCCGTCGTGGTCGAGAATCAGTATGTGTCCGCCAGGCGGGAGCACCTTGTAGCCGGGGAAGTCAAAGCCCAGCGCCACCTCGGTTCGGCCGTCCGCGTCGAGGTCGCCGGCAGCGAGGCCGGTCACCCGGCCGCCAAAGCCCTGGCTGGCCGGGGTATAGTGCCAGACCAGCTTGCCATCCCGGCTGAGCCGGTAGACGTGCTCGTACTCGGTGGCGGCCAACAGGCCGGGCGAGAGCTCCTGGGCCGACTGGCCGGCGGCCAGTGCCTGCACGGGGTAGGCGGTGCGGTAGAACCAGCGCGTCTGCCCCGTCGAGTCGAGCGCGGTCACGCCGCGCCGTGAGCCGAGCAGGACCTCCAGCCGGCCATCGCCGTCGAGGTCCGCCAGCAGCGCGGCGGTCACGACCTGGTCCAGCTCGACCTGCCAGGCGGTCGAGCCATCGGCCTCCAGGAGGGTAATCTCGCCGTCGCTGCCGGCGACGAGGATCTCGCCCTGCTCGTCGCCATCCACGTCGCCGGCGCACACACGGGCAGCGGGCGCTGGCAGAGCGTGGCTCCAGTAGGGTTCGGCGGAGAGGGGCTCTTCGGCGCTGAGGGTGGCCACTGGCGCCAGGGCCAGCAGGACCACCGCGCTGAGGCGGGCGGCCAGGGTCAGCAAAGGTCGGTTCGGGCGGCGGCATTCCGGCTTGACCATAGGCTTCACACACACATATGCCCTGGCCGGGCAATCGGTTCAGTCGGCTGGCGCGGGGATCAGGGCTCGCATTCGGTCCGCGGTCGCAGGGCGTAGCCGATGCCGCGCTGGTTGACGATGCAGGCGCCGTAAGGCCCCAGCGCACGCCGCAGGTGCTTGATGGCTGCCTTGATGCGCTCCGGGTCGTCGACGTACTGGTCGTGCCAGATGCTTTCTTCGAGCTCGCGGTTGGTAGCCACGCGCCCGCCGCGGCGGGCCAGAAAGGCCAGCAGGTCGAACTGGGTGCGCGTGAGGGCGAACTCGATGCCTTCGGCCGTGGCCAGGCGGCGGTTGAGGTCGATGACAAAGGGACCTCCGGCCTGCAGTAGCCCAGGCACCTCCTGGCAGCGCACAAAGCGGCGCAGCGTCGCGGAGAGATAGGCCCAGCCGGCGAGGGTCGGCAGGATCAGGCACTGCTCCTCGAGCTGGCGCAGCGTTTCACGCGCCCCGGGGTCGCGCTGGTCGATGTGCAGGTTGGCCAGGGTATAGCGCTCGTCGTCGCTGAGGTTGTGCCAGGCGTACTGCAGGTGCGGACCCGCCTCCTGGGCAAAGCGCTCGGCCAGTCTGGCTGTGGCCGACTCGTCCCAAACCGACAGCGTGCGGGCCAGCTCTAGCGCGTGGTAGGCGGCGAGCTGGGCAAAGAACGGATGAGGCCCGGCCAGCGCCGCCACGGCCTCGAGCGCCGCCTCGGGCAGAGCGGCAGCGCCGCGCTCGAGCAGCGCGGTGGTCATCGCGCGGCTCTGCTCGGCCGTGAACAGTCCCAGCGGAACGGTGGCAGATATGTTGAAAAAGGGCGAGCTGAGCACACTGCGGTCGGCAAAGGCCAGCGAGATCAGCGGCCGCTGACTGGCCACCACGAAGGACAGGGTGTAGCGCGTGGCCAGACCGCGCAGACCGGAAAAGAAGGACGGGTCGAGCGCCGGGTTGCCGGCCAGGGCCTCGAACTCGTCGATGAGCAGGGCCAGCCGGCAGCCCCGCGCACAGAGGGTCTTGAGAGTCTGGTCGAGGCCGTGATAGTCGAGCGTTGCTGCTGGCGGCCGTTCGGCGGCAGGCAGCGCCTCGGCCAGGGTCTCTAGAAAAGCGGCGTACACCTCGGACACAGTGGCCGCGGCGAGCCCCTCAGCGCTGAGCAGAGCCAGGATGTGGCCCGGCGCAGTCAGCCCGAAGGAGGAGCGCACTGGCTCCGACAGGAGGTGGTAGAGGAAGGAGGTCTTGCCAATGCGGCGCGGGCCAACGATGGAGACGCTCTGCGAGACCAGCAGGAGATGGGCCACCTGCTCCGTTTCGGCCTCGCGCCCAAAAAAGTAGTCCGGATCGCGAACGGGACCTCGATGGTAGAAAGGATTCTGCGCCATGCCCAACTGCCTCCCGGCTAGACGAGATTATACCCTGCGGTGAACGAAATGCAACCATCGCCGGGAGAGTGTGGAACAACTGCCCGGGGAGCGCGAACGACAGGTTCGTAGTTGCCGTAGGTCTCTGAGCTACTGCGAAGAGGCGCTTTAGCGCTCCCCTTCCGGACGGTCTCACCACGTCAGTGGGTGGGGACAGGCTGACCCCGACCAGTACGTCGGGGCGCCAGTAGGCAGAGCCTGTACTACGAACCTATCGAGGTCTGTAGTTGCCCCGAGTCTTGGCACTACCAGGCACAGGCGCCAGAGTGCTCCCATCTCTCGCCCGGTTTTTCCACACTCTCGCCGGGGCACGAGTCGTCAGAGCCGGTGCCACGAACCCGCTCACGGTGCCCCGCTCGACTTGGCGCGCAAACTCGAGTAGAATAGACGCCGGTTTGCGCGGCGCGAACCGGTGTGGCCAGTCTGCGTACGAGGTGGACGATGAAGCTGCGACGACAAAGGATGGGCCCACTGCTGGCCCTGGTGCTGGCACTGCTACTTGGCCTGATTCTGCCGTCGGCGACGGCAGCGGACGGCGTGGTGCACCTGTACTACTTTTTCGACCCGGGCTGCGCGGTGTGCCACCAGGTGCACGAGGAGATCATCGTGCCGCTCCTGAAGGAGTACGGCTCGCAGTTGCTCATCGACGAGAGAGACATGTCCGATCAGGCCACCTTCGAGTACCTGCTCGCGCTCGAAAGCCAGTTCAAGGTGACCGAGCCGGGGATCCCCGAGGTCTTTATCGGGACCGATGCGCTGATCGGCGACCAGCCCATCCGCGCGCAGCTCAGGGAACGCGTCGAGTTCTACCTGGGTCAGGGCGGCGTCGCGCTGCCCGAGGTCGCAGGCCAGGCCTTGCCCACCAAGGTGCCGACCTTCCCCCTGGCCACGCGCACCCCAGAGCCGATGCTCACTCCCACCCCGCTGCCCTCCAGCGGCCAGCCCATCTACCTGGCCTGGTTTTACGATCCGGGCTGTGACCTGTGCGCCCGCAAAGAGCACGATCTGAGCTACCTGACCGCTCTCTATCCGCAGGTCAAGGCCGAACGGTTCAACGGCGACGAGGACACAGCGCTGTTCCAGTATCTGTGCCAGAGGGCGGGCGTGCCGGAAAGCAAGCAGCTCGTAGCGCCCTCGGTGTTCGTCGGCGGCCAGGCCCTGGTAGCGGAGGAGATTAGCGTGCGCGCGATGGAGGCATTGATTCAGCCCTACCTGCAGACCGGCTCAGCCGAGCCCTGGGCTGGCTTTGAGGAAGGCAAGCATAGCGCCGAACAGACCATCATCGAACGCTTCCGCTCGCTCGGCATTCTCACCGTGGTGGGGGCGGGGCTGATCGACGGTCTGAATCCCTGCGCCTTTGCCACGATGATCTTTCTGATCTCTTACCTCGCAGTGCGCAAGCGTCGCGGCGTCGAGTTGCTGGCCACTGGCGCGGCCTTTACGCTCGGCGTATTCCTGGCTTACCTCGGGCTGGGCCTGGGCATGCTCAAGTTCCTGACCACCCTGCCCATTCTGAGCACCATCGGCAAGTGGATCTACGGGATAACGATGCTGTTGTGCCTGGCGCTGGCCCTGGGCAGCTTTGCCGACTATCGCAAGGCCCGCGAGGGGCGGCTCGAGGATATGAGCCTGAAGCTGCCCGACTATTTGCGCAACGTACAGCGGCGGCTCATCCGTGAGGGCTCGCGCTCGAGCCGGTTCGTGCTGGCCTCGTTCGGTCTGGGCTTTGTCGTGTCGGTAGTGGAACTGGCTTGCACGGGCCAGGTCTATCTGCCCACGATCGTCTTTGTGCTTGGCCTGGCCGAATGGCGGGCGCGGGCCACGGCAGCGCTGGTGGTCTACAACCTGATGTTTGTCGTGCCCCTCATCGCCGTGTTCCTGCTGGTGTACTTTGGCACGACCTCGCAGCAGCTCACCAAATGGATGCAGAGGCACGCCGCGGCGATCAAGCTGGGCATGGGCCTTCTCTTTCTGCTGCTGGCCGCCTGGCTGGGCTATAGCATCATCAGCGTGTAGGTGCGATGTCGCTCCACGTGACGCCGCCTCCTGCCTCGACCGGGCGCTGGCTTCATGCCGCCGGGGCGCTGCTGGTGGTCGTCGGCGTGGCGGCAGTGGGGCTGGCCATCTACGCCAGACGCCAGCAGGCGCAGGTCCCCATGCCAGTGAGCGCCGAGCTGGCCAACTGCGACCTCGACGAGCCCTACCCGACCTCACCGGCCGACCAGATCCAGTGGGTGCTGTGCCAGCACCGGCCGGCCCTGGTCCTCTACTACAGCACCGACTGCCGGCCCTGCCGGATGATGGATGCGCTGGTGCAGATGGTCAAGCCGGACTATGCCGGGAGGGTAATGTTCATCGAGGTGCGCTATGACGATCCGGCCAACGTCGGCCTCTTGCGCTGGGGCCGAGTGGGCACCGTACCGGCGGCCTGCTTCGTCGATGCCTCGGGCGAGGTCAGGCGCGTGGCGGGGACGATGACGCAGCCCAAGCTGCGCGCCGAGCTGGACCGCATCGCGGCCGCCACGAACGACCAGCAGTGAACATCAGGAGACTCTGGCGAGAGGCGACGACTGTGCGACGCTTGGGCAAGGTGCTGCTGCTCTTCGCTGCCCTGCTCTGGATCAGCGTGGGCTGCACTGGCCAGCCCACACCGGCACGCAATCAACCACCGACAGTTGAGGCGCCCCCGGTGGCAGAGGGCAAACCGACCGCGGCGATAGCAGCACCGGCCTACCGCGTGCTGCGCGTGCTGCCAGTGTCGCAGGTCACCCGCAACGACGAGTACTACTTTGACAATTGCAGCCCTAGCTCTCCCGCTGCCCGCTCCTTTAGTGTGGCCGCGCGGGTAGCGGAGACGGTCACCATCGCCGACCAGGCTACTGAGCTAACGGGAAGCGCCACAGTACCCATCCCTGCGGCGATAAAAGACGAGCTGGCCGAGGCGGTTCGGCAGGCCTACAGCTCCGAGCTCGACGCAGCCGTCAGCAAGGTGTCGGAGACCACGCTGTATATCAACGCACACGACCGGTACAACTTGGTCATCATCTGGGAGGAGCGCGTCTACGCGAGCACGGTGACCTTCTCAATGGACGGAATAGCCTACACCGCCGAGTACAAGTACCTGCTCGAGGTGCCGCGACCGGGGAGCATCAAGCCGGGCATCTGTACCCCCTGAATGCAGTAACCTTCCCTGCCAGTTGGCAGGATGAGCATCAGGCCAGACAGGGCACGCGTTATTGACAGGCAGACGCGCCGCGTCTAGAATGACCCCGTTCATCCTACTCTGATCGAAGAGGCGCGCTCTTCTTGTTACGCTCAACGGGCACCTGGCCAACCTGGACCCTCCGGCAGAGTCGCATCGGCTCGGTGTTATGTCTCGTGGCGGCACTGCTGGCGCAAAAGACGCTCGATGGCAAAAGCCCGCGGGCCTGGCCGCTGACCGTGCTCGCCTTTGCCGGGTTGTCCTTCGCGCTGCTGGCCAGCGCGGTGAATCTCGAGTCGGACCGGACGGCCGGCAGGGCGAACCCCTCTCCCCTCTCCTTGCGTTTTCTGCTGGCGCTGGTGGCGCTCAGCCTGGCCGGCGTGCTCGATATGGGCGGCAACCTCTTTCGCCCGCGGGGCGTGGTGCTGTGGGTGGGCGGGCTGGCGCTGGCCCTGGGCTACCTCTGGCTGGTCTCCCCTCCCGCCGCGCCGGTCAGCCCGGCCGAGAAACGCGCGCGCGGCGCGATTGCCGTGCCCTGGCACTGGTGGGCTCTGGGCGGCATTCTGCTGCTGGGGCTGTGGTTCCGGCTGCGGCTCTACGGCGAGATCCCGGCCGATATGGGCTTTGACCTGGCCAGCAAGTTCCACGATGCCCTTAGCATCCTGCGCGGCAACTACAACATCTTTTTCCCGGCCCGGCTCGGGCGCGAGGGGCTCTTTTTTTACAGCACGGCTCTGGTCGGCAAGCTCACCGGCCTGAGCAGGTCCACCCTGCACCTGACCTCGGGCCTGATCGGCGTGGTGACCATTGTCGCCGTGTACCAACTGGCCAGGGAGCTGTTCGGCGTGGGCACGGGGCTGGTGGCGGCCTATCTGCTGGCGGTCAACCGCTGGCACATCGTGCTCAGCCGCAGCGGCTTTCGCGCCTGCACCATGCCGCTGTTCACCGCCTGGTCGCTCTATGCCTTCCTGCGCGCGCTGCGCACCAGGCGGCCGCTGGACTGGGGCCTGGCCGGCGTGGCCATCGGCGCCGGCGCCTACAGTTACCGCTCCTTCCTGTTCGTTCCTGTGGCTCTCGCGGCGGGCCTGGTCCTCTACCTACTCTGGCACTGGTCAGAGCGCCGCGGACTGGCGCCGGGGCTGCTGATTGCCGTGCTCGTCGCGGCGGCGATCGTGGCACCGCTGGCCCGTTACGTGGCCGAGAACCCGGACAAGTACATGGCCCGGCAAAAGTACCAGACCGACGCTCAGGTCAAACAGCAGGACAAGGCCGAGAGCTGGCTGACCTATCTGGGCCGCTGCCTGCTGGTGTTCAACGACCAGGGCGACGGTGACTCGCGGTTCAACTATCCCTTTGCCAGGCAGGCGGGCCTGGCCAGCGCGGCGCTGTTGGTGCTGGGTGCGGCCTGCCTGCTGGTGCGGCCGCGGTCACGGGCGGCAGCGTTTATGCTGCCGGCGGTGCTGATACTGAGCCTGCCGGCGGCATTGAGCATGCTGCCGGGAGAGATGCCCAGCTCGCTGCGCCTGTCGGGGCTGATCGTACCGGCGGTGATACTGGCCGCGCTCCCGCTGGGAGTTCTGGTCCGGCTCTGGCGGCCAACCCCGCACGAGCAGTCCGCCGGCCCGGCGGAAAACCGGCTCGGTCTCTCGCTGACCCTCCAGGTGGGAGCCAGCGCGCGCACCCTGGGCCTCAGCGCGGACGGGGCGGCCCTGCTGCGGGCCGCGCTGGCGCTCGCGGCGGCGCTGCTGCTGGGCTATGAAGCAGTGGAGGCCTACGGCTACTACTTTCGCGACTATCCCACCAAACTGCCCGACCAGGCCAACTACTCGGTCACGGGCGACATGGCCCGGGTTCTGCGGGCCTTTCCCGACCAGGAGCAGGCTTACGTGGTCGGCTTTCCCAACTGGTTCGACGGCAGCGTTCTGGCCATGCACTTGGGCGTGGCGCCCAATCAGGCAGCGGTGCTGCCTGCGCTGCGGCCCGATCAGCCGCCGGTGACCACACTGGGCGGAGCGGGTTTGTTCCTGCTCTGTCCCCGCGATGAGGCCAGCCGGTCGACGCTGCAGGCGGCCTTCCCGGCCGGCATCCTGGTCGAGCATCACTATCCCGACGGCCAGGTGGCCTTCCTGGCCTTTTACGCCGAGCGATGATGACCACTGCAAGCAGCGACACCCGACTGAATCCCGACTCCCCGCCGGCGGCGCCGGTGGCGCAACGCCCCCCGACCTACGGCACCAGCGCTGTGCTCGGTGCGGGCTGCCTCGTGCTGGGACTGATTGCGCAGCACTCGCTGGACACGGCGCGTGAGGCTCGCAGCGGTCTGCTGCTCTATGCTCTGGCTGCGGCGGCCTTTGGCTGGCTGCTGCGCGGCGTGGCACTGGAACGCTCTCACCCAGAGCCGCAGGCGGCGCCCTTCTCGCTGCGCGCACTGCTGCCCGGGCTGGCCGTGTCGGTGCTGGGCTGCCTGGACCTCGGCGGCAATACCTTTCGCCCCATCGGTACGGTGCTGTGGCTGGGCGGACTCACCTGGACGATGGTGCGCCTGGCCCGGAGCGGGCCGGAGCTGCCACTGGCGCGGCGCGTCCGTGCCGGCTGGCGTGAGCGGCGCACCCGTGTGCCGCTGTATCTAGTGCTCCTGCTGGCCATAGTGTTGGTGGGCGCCTGGTTCCGGCTCGAGCGGCTCAACGAGGTCCCGGCGGACCTCGGTCCGGACCTCATCTACCACTATTATGACACGCTGGACATCCTGCAGGGCCGCTACCGGGTGCACTTTCCCGAGCGCGAGTCGCTGCTGTTCTACCTCAACGCGCTGGTGGCCTGGTTCGTCGGGCTGACCCCCTACTCGATTCTGCTCACCTCGGCCCTGATTGGCATTGTCACCCACCTGGCTCTGTTCGCGTTGGGCAACGAACTATACGGGCCGGGGGTGGGGCTGCTGGCGGCCGGGCTGCTCGCGGTCAACCGCTGGCACATCGCCCTGAGCCGCTCGGGTTATCCGGCGGTGTTCACGCCGCTGGTGACCATTCTGGTGCTGCACGCCCTTATCCAGGCGCTGCACAAGCGCCGGCCAATCGACCTGGCCTGGTGCGGGCTCTTGCTGGGGGCGGGGTTCTACACCTACACGCCGTTCAAAGTGATGCCGCTGTTCGTGCTGGTCAGCGTGGGGCTGTACGGCCTGGCCCGGGGCAAGAGCGCCCTGCGCGGCATTGTGCCGCAACTGGCTCTGGTGTTTGTCATCGCCCTAATGGTGGCAGCGCCGCTGCTGCGTTTTGCCATCGAGCGGCCCCGCGAGTATTTCGTGCGCGAGCTGGTGGCGCGTCGCCTGCAGAGCGAGCAGGCGGCAGACAACCCCGGCCTGCCCACCTACATCTGGCGCAGCCTGCTCGGGCTGAACTGGCGCGGTGACGGCACGTCGCGCTGGAACTATCCCGGTGCCAGGCACATGGGCTGGCTGAGCGGGGCGCTGATGGTGCTGGGCCTGGGCTATGCCCTGGCGCGCTGGCGGCGAGGCGACAACCTGCTGCTCCTGGCCGCCTGGTTCATCCTGCTCTTGCCGGCAGCGCTGGGCATGCTGCCACACGACTCGCCGAACAGCCTGCGCATGTCGGGCATGCTGGGCCCGGCCGTGCTGCTGGCCGCCCTGCCGCTTTCGGCCCTGGCCGGGGTGCTGAGCGGCGCCGGCGCGCCCGCGGACGAGGCGGCGCGCGGGGAGCAATTCGTCCTCACGATCGAGTCGCCGGTGCGGCGGCTGGCCTGGCGCTGGTCGGCCGAGACGGTGCGGCCCTGGCGCGCGCTCCTGATCGCGGCCACGGTCATCCTGCTGGCGCTTGAGGCAAGGGAAACGCGGCAATTCTACTTTGTGCAGTTTGTCTCGCGGGCACCGGACCGGGCCAACTATTCCAACGCCAGGGAGATCGCGCGGGCCATTCGCGACTATGGCGACCTCAACACGGTGCACATCAAGGCCCACGAGTTCTGGTTCGATGAAAAGGCACTGCGCGTGAATCTGGGCCTGACTGACGAGACCTGGCGGCCGCAGTTCAACGTGCTCGCTGCGGACCAGCCGCCCGTGGCGGAGGTCGACCAGCGCGCGCTGTTCATCCTGCACCCCGAGGATGTGCAGGCGCTCTCGGACCTGCGGATCCTGTTTGCACACTGCGTCGCGATGGCTTACCGTTATCCTGACGGGGCCATCGCCTTCCATGCGGTGATGGTCGAACGCTAGCGCGCTTGCATTTGTCGGCGTTCGGGGGTAGAATGGGACTGGACGCAAGCTCGATTCCAAGGAGGGAGATTAATGAAAGGCAACGAAAAGATCATTGAGCTGCTCAACCACCTGCTGGCGGAAGAGCTGACTGCCATCAGCCAGTACATGGTGCACAGCGAGATGTTCGCCGACTGGGGGCTGGACCGGCTGCACGAGATGGTGGAGAAGCGGGCCATCACCGAGATGAAGCACGCCGAAGCGCTGATCGGCCGCATCCTGTTCCTCGAGGGCAAGCCCATCGTCAGCAAGCTCAACGCGATACACGTTGGCGCCGACACGGAAAAGATGATGGCCTTTGACCTCGCGGCCGAGTACGACGCGGTCAAGTCCTACAACGCCGGCGTCAAGACCGCGATGGAGCTGGGCGACCAGGGCACCCGCAGCCTGCTCTCGTCGATTCTCAAGGACGAAGAGGCTCACGCCGATGAAATCGAATCGCAGCGCGAGCAGATCTCGCTCATGGGCATCCAGACCTACCTGGGCAAGCAGATCTAGAGAGCAGCCGGTTCGAGACTCGAGCAAAAAAGGGGGCGCGACAAGTGTCGCGCCCCCTTCCTTGTTGGTGGTCCGAACTAGTCGGCCATTGCGTTCTGCGCCGTGACCAAGAGCTGCACGGTCGAATCAGGACCCCAGCCGGAGGCATTGCGCGCCTTGACCCGCCAGGCATAAGTGCGCCCCGCGAGGAGCGGGAAGGGCACATTGAGCTCGGGATAGGGCGAGAGAATGTTGTAGGTAAAGCTGTTGCCGTTGACCCCAAGGGTGACCAGGTACATATCGGCACCGGCGAGCTGCTCCCAGGTCAGGTGCGGCTTGAGACTATAGACCGTGGTGCCGCTCTCCGGCAGCACGAGCATGGGTGCGCGGGGCAGATCGCCCATATCGCCGGTGACAAAGCTCTCGGACAGAGACCAGACATAGCTGCCAGGGGTAGCCTCGTAGCCTACACGCCAGTAGTATTGCACACCTGGCTGCAGGTTGATCAGCAGCGGCGTGCGCCGCTCGGGCCCGGTGAGGTAAGAGCGCGGCGATACCCTGGCGGCGACCTGCGCAAAGGAAGGATCCGTAGCGATGTCCACCCCGTACCAGTAAGTGCCCGCGGCCAGCCAGACCAGCTCTGGCGCCACGGTGGTCACGTTCGAGCCGCAGGCCGGAGACAGTAGAACGGGCACGTCGCCCGGAATGAGAGTCGGCGTCGGTGTCGGCAGCGGGCTGTAGACGCAAGGCAGATAGAGAACAGCAGCCGTCGTGGACTGCGCGTTTCCGCCGGCGGGCCACGGCCAGAGGACAAGCATGAATAGGGCGATGATGATCAGGAGCAGACTACGACGCAACGAGATTCCCCCGAGTCTCATAGCGTGCGGACGGATGCCGCAGCCCAGAATGGCGCGATTATAGGGCTTTCGGCCCGGTTGTCAAATGGTAGATGTGCGGTGTCCAACACATACTATACACTTCATGGGGTACGGGTATACTGAGTACCTGCGCCGCATTTTCTTGCTGTCAGGGCTAGACCCCGCGCCAGTGGAG
>Ga0116142_10002839_pt1 | contig 18101 bp, 16 predicted proteins | sample AD_UKC033_MetaG_FD_89785 | JGI IMG/M metagenome (GOLD analysis project Ga0116142, IMG submission 89785) | Active sludge microbial communities of municipal wastewater-treating anaerobic digesters from USA - AD_UKC033_MetaG | ecosystem: Engineered > Bioreactor > Anaerobic > Digestate | place: USA... | reverse complement strand
GTATTTAGATTTTAAGCTGGCTATATCGAGCTTAATCAATGGCATTTTTAGCATTGATGCTATGACTTTGGCGCTTAAGCTCTTGCCGCCCCCGGGGAGGCCCATTAGCAAAATCCCTGTCGGAGTAGGCAGATTAGGATCATCAAAGCCTTTAGCGCGTAGGCGCATGTAAGTCTTCAAAGCATCTAAGCCGCCGAGTTCGGACTCAGCAACGGCCGGAAAGATCTCCATCATGCCAGATTTGCGAACGGCCTCGAGCTTGAATTGCTCGAGCTTTTCACGAGTAAGTGTTAAGTCTTCGGCGAGATTAAGCGATAACGCGTTTTGCAACTCTTGCTCTGTCAAGCCGAGCACAGCTCGAATATGCTCCCGCTCGATGTCGCACGAAATATCGTTTTCAGCCGTTAACGCTGACACGATGCTTTTTATGTCGTCCTCGCCTGGCAATTTAATATGCGCCAGCAAAACATCTTTTTCAAGCTCGTCGGGTATAGCGTTCGTATGCGACATAAATATTATATGCTTCTGAATAGGATCCGAAGCAATAAATAACTTTATCGCCCGGACGACTTCGGCGGATTTTATAAACCGATGCATGTCTTGCATGATTAGCACCAGGCCGCGTTGTTCGAGTTCGATAAAGCGCCGCAGCATCGTAACGGGATCGTCACAGCCAGCAAGCTTGTCGCCTGAAAGCAGCTCCTGCACGCCTGCTTCTGACGACGCGTATCGAATTTTAGCGCCTTGCAATATATCCCATTCGATTACGCTGTATTGCCTTTCGTCGCGCAGGCCCGACAGCATTGCCATCGTGCGTTTTTCTTCATACGTCGCCACCCATATCGCAGGCACAGCAGCAACCAGGAATTTTTCTACTTCTTGTAAATGTTCGTGCATTTTTCCTCCTAGCTAAAGTAAATAATATTATGCTTCTCTGGAGAAAGCCTTAATAAAGCTTTCTCCAGATTACTTATCTTATAACGTTTTATAGCTTTGAATTAACGCCCCAAGCACTACTATTGACTAATTGTCGTATGCGTCCTATCTCTATTGCATACTGTTCTGGAGAGCTATATGACAAAATCGATCCTAATCATCGAAGGTAAACAAAAAATCTCCGAAGCGCTGCTTTTGGCATGCGCTGACAGGCCTATCGATGGCCTTAATTTTTATGTAGCAAAAACACAGCAGGCGGCTGATAAGTTATTACTCGAGCGCGACGATATAGCGGCCGTTATCACCCAAGGCGAGATGGGCCTGGATCTAAAGCTTATCGATGCGACGCAGGATTTAGGCAAGCTAAATAAAATATTATCTACACCTGTGCTGGATCGAGAGCGTGAATCTGACGATGACGACTACTGTGCTGACGATCGGGATTGTGATTTTTGTGACGACGACGATGACGATGACGAAAGCTTTGAGGCTGATTATGAATGCTATAAATCTGCATCGGGTATTCGCAGAGCTGTAAGGCTTGATGATAATAACGCAGCTGGCTTAACCGGGGCCGATCTAAGTGAAATGCTGGACTTGCTTGAGCGACATGATTTGCTCAGGCCTAAAAGCGCACACACGTATTGCCCGTCTCACGAAGCACAGGCTAACAAAGTCACGGAGCTTTACGTAAGAGTCGAGCGTTTGTCTAAAGATATCGAAAGCATTATACTAGATATGAAAAGCGTGCAGCACGCAGTGAATAATTGCCCACTGAAAAAATCTTTGATAAGTAAAGCTTTAAAAGACAAAAAGCCGGAGACGAGCTATTGGAAAGCAATAACGCTTGCAGTCTTAAGCTTACTGGGCATTATAGCGACTGCACTTTCTGGTTTACTTGGGAAGGTAATTGAGATAGTATTAGGCTATTATTATAAGTAGGGAGGCAAAAACTATGCTGACTGCTGTGCAGATTGCAAAAGCTAAAAATCTGAAACTAAGTTCTAACTTTAATTTATACGAGCTTATTAAATCCGAATCCAGGCCCGGGCTCGTATCTTGGCCCGAGGATAAAATAATCGACGAGCTGCGCATATTCGCTAATAAGGCGCTACAGCCAATTCGTGATAAATTTGGCCGTGTAAATATAAATTCAGGCTATCGAAATGCTAAGCTAAATAAAGCCGTCGGTGGTGTATCTAATAGCATACATCAGATTTACGTCAATAATAAATTCACTGGGGTCGCGTCTGATATCGTCACGTTAGACGAGGCTGACTTAATCAAAGTCATGGCGTATATATTTAAAAACGTTCCCGGCGTATCTCGCATGATTATTTATCGTCGTCTGCGAGAGCTTGGAATAAATTCTGCATTTATCCACATAGATAGCGACATAAAAGTTAGCGATGATAAAAAACCCGTAGTTTTAGAAAAAGTCGCTAAGGCTGCTTATGTAAATTTCGACACGTCAGAGTTCGACAAATACGATTTTTAATCCGGAGTAAACCATGGCCCAGAATATCTTAATAAAACATTGCCTGTCTCAGGAAAGCGTTTTAATCGATCTTAACTCACAAAGCAATATTGCGTTATCCTGGGCCGTACCGTCACAAATAAGTGTTGCCGAAATAAATTATTGCCCGAACAACGCCGTGCTTAATTTTTATTATCAAGGCAGCTTGGTATATACTTACGTAACTCAGGGCCTGGCCGACAGTACAGCCGCGTATCCGCCTTGTAGTGGCACTACAAATCCTGATGGCAGCAGTTTCATAGGCTCAGTTGATAATATCACGATCGACGTGTCGGCTATGACATATCCGATCGAACTTATAGCCTTGCCGTCTGGAAATACTTACACGGCCTGGGAGCTCGAGCTCGAATTTTCGCATAATAGCAATAGCCTGACCGAGATTTATTATACGATCGATGGCACTGATCCGGCTATAAGCTTGTCTCGTATTTTATACGACGATAATAATCGGCCTTTAATTGGCGGCGAAAATTTAAAAAATAATATGGCCCTGATAAAGGCCATAGCAATTAACCCGGCACTGGGCCAGGCCAGCAAGGCTATAAGCAATTTATATGTCTTTAGTCGGCCAATTACGCTCGCAGCATCGGTTGCACATGGCTATCATGTAGACAAAACGCCGATAGAATTAATCGCAACTGAAATCGACGGCCATGCACCTCAGATTTATTATACGTTAGATGGCTCTGACGTGTTATATTTCAACGGCCAGCCGACGGATACAGCTATTTTATATAGCTCACCGATTACGCCGCCGAGCAATTTATTTACGCTAAAAGCCGTTGCTATTTTTAATACTCCGATCGACGAAGCTTTTAGTAATTATATAAATTACACGTATCGCTATGAAGAAGATGTTTTAAATCTCGAAGCCTTTCCTGCCGGTGGCGTCTTCCCGGAGAAAAACTTAGAAATAGCCTTAGCTGTCAACGACGTTACAGCCGTAATTAAATACACGTTGGATGGCAGTTCCCCGTTAAATAATAACGCAATTATTTATACGGCCCCGATTAATCTGATTACGAATTTAGATCTGCAAAATTTCAGGCTTCGGGCCGTGGCAATAAGCGATCGTTTAATATCTCAGCCACTTGATGCCGTTTATACGCTTTATGATTATGACAGTGACGCGGACGGCGATGAAATTTCTAATGGCTTAGAGGGCGGGCCTGCAGTAGATTCTGACGCTGACGGCGTGCCGGATATGCTCGATGCTGATTCCGATAACGACGGCATACCTGATTACGTTGAAGGCACGGCCGATGCTAATGGCAATAATATCCCAGCGTTTCAAGATGCGTCAGAGCAAGTGCCTTTCTGGTATACGATCTCTGGCATGCCGGAAAACGGCATTTTGATAAACGGCACGCAGTATGAAATTAAAATACTATGCTATGGCAGCACAGGCTATTTAGACATAACGACGCTAAACAAGGCCTTAATATTCTCAGAAACGACGACTGTATTAGAGCCGGGCGTCGAAAAAATTATTTATATGCTTGTGCCTGAAATCATGGAAAATAAATGCTCGCCTTTATGGAGCTTTGATGACTTCGACGTAAACTTTGCTATCTCGCATATTGAAGGCTCTGACGTCATAGTCGAAAATATTACACGCAATTATACGTTCGCGCCTTATACCGACGAGATAAAATACAACGGCAACTTAATTACCTGGACCAAAACGAGTGCAGCACAGTTTTATATTATTTATCGCAAGCAAAGCGATGATAGCGAATACGTGCGCATTGCTAAAATAATGCATGACAGTTATCATACTAAGATAGCTACACAGCAGTATTTAGACCGTACCGGAGAATTGCTGGCGCTGTATCGCGTGTCTGCTATCATAGATAATACTGAGACTGCCTGGTCTAATATATTACACGCATCTGACTGCGGCTTTATCACGTGCGATGTAATCGGAAGCCTGGCCTATATAACTGGCACACCAATGCCGGATATGCGCATAGCTGTCAGAATCGAAAAAGCGCCATATATGCAGCAAAATACTATTGCAGACGCTTATGATTATCATGCTTATACTGATGCTCATGGACAGTTCGTGCTAAAATTGCCAAAGGGCAGCACGTGTGTAATTAAAATCGATCAGGCTAATTTCCGTCGCAAAGTCGTAATTCCTATGCAGGACATGATAGACTTTAGTGAGTTATTAGATATTAATCAAGGAGTGTAACCATGTTGGATCTAGCACAGGACACGATTATTATTTTTGGCTGGACGTGGCAGGCCAGTACGTTGATTATATGGCTTTCGGCCATGGCTGGCTTTATCGCCAATATAATTGTAAATCGCAGAGCTTATTATGATGCTTTTAAAGAAAAGCGTTTGCGTGAAATTGCCTCCGAGGCCTTTAACAAAGCCGAGAAAATCGCTGCTATTACGCCTATTTCAGGCGATGATAAATTATTAGAGTTTATTAAATATAGCATTAAAGCCTTTCATACTGCGTTTAGGCGAAAACCGAGCGCTGCCGAGCTAGCATATCTAAAAGACAAGGCTGCCGCCATGGCTGAGGAAGATAAGTTAAAACGCATTAAGGCTGCCCCGGTGCCCGTAATTTCAGAGTTTACGTCGATAGCACCTGTAAGCGAGTGCCTGATTATCGAAGCAAAGCCTGCCCCTAAAAAAGCTGCTCCTAAAAAAGCTGCCCCCAAAAAGCCGGCTGTAAAAAAATCAAGTCTTAAAAAGAAATAACGGAGGGCTGCAATGGCTAATAGTTATATACCGTTTGATCTGAAAATTAAAAATATCTTAGGCGATACGGCAATAATTACGTGGGACGTTTCTAACGTAATTGAATTTAAAGCCGGCACAAAATACCGAGTATATACGTCTCCGGACGGGGCTGTTTATACGTTAAATCAAACTGTCTCACGTACCGAGGCTGCGGTTCATTTATCCAATGACAACGCTTATGTAAGAATTGCCAGCCACACTCCAACGCTAGGAGAGTCTAATCAGTCAGCTCCTATAATTATCACAGACCCATTGACGTTGGCAAAATATGTAGATCCGACACCAGTCGCAGTAGACGCCGACGGAAAAACCAGGGTACTGCAGCTCGGAGACGGTAGTAAGCTCGAGGTCAGGGCCGAACTGACCGATAATATTTTAGTAAATATGTCCGGCCAGGCCCAGGATCAAGTTGATTTGCTAACGGAAATAGCTGCGCATCTGGCACCAGGCGCTGCAAAAGAAGCTAAGCAAGATGATATTATTTTGCGCCTGGTTGAAACTGGGGACTTGCTTACTGAAATACGTAATAACACACAAATCGGGAATCTCAGAGTCGAAGAAACTGCGTTAACAGCCGTAGGGCCCGTCGGCATGAAGATTACACTGCCGTTTTGGGAACGCGCTAATGTCAGACAAACGACTGTATTACACGAATCCGGGGATGCTGTGAGTTTCGTCGTAAAAATATGGCGCAGAAAAATATCGAGCACGGAGCGCGACGTACTTGCAAGATTCGAATCTTATGAAGAAGATCGACTTGACGTTATCAAAGCAATACCCTATATAAACTTAGACAGCTTAGAGGAGATCACGCTAGAGATAATCCCAAACGTGGGTACAAATAATAATTTTTATGTTAGAATAGCTGGAAGTCTTACGTATTAATCTAAAGGAGATTTACAATGGCCGAAGATAGAATTTTCCCCTTGACAACGACAGACATCAGGCTCAAGAAAGACCTGGGCACGGATATTTCAGTAAATAAGTTTACCGTGCATGAGAAGTTGGATACGACTAAAAGCAATATTGATGAAATTTTAGTCGATACCGCGGATATTCAGCCTCGTTTGGTCGATGTCGAAACAGACGTTGCTAATTTACAAGCAGATATTACTACTATCGATACCGTCGTAGACAGCAACGCCGCTGCGTTAGCCGACGCCAGCACTGGTCTGGCAGCCATCGCCGGTAAAGTCGACGATGTTTATGCCGAAGTAGACTCGTTGGAAGAATGGGTCGGTGAGCCGTCGACCGGCACGATCGCAAGCCACGTCGAAACGATCGAGACTCGCTTAGGCACCCCGACGAGCAATACTGTCGCGTATCACGTTGAAGCCATCGAGACTTTAATCGGCACGCCATCTAATGGCACGCTGTCGGCCGATATGATCGAGCTTGATTCTAAGATCGGACAGATCCAGAATAACACTCGTACTGTTATCGCGTTAAATAACGAACTCGAGCTGCCGGAAACTGGCCTGACTCGTTATTTCAAAGTCGTACTTAATAACTACGACACAGTCGGCAACATGGAAGAGCCTGATGCTGCTCCGACCGTTAGCGTCGAAACGTCTGACGGCACCTCACGTAGTCTTAATCTCGGCGATTGGGATGGCAGCACGTTCTCAGCTGGCACTTCAATGGTTAAGATCTCTGACGGTAATTATTACATTTTTTATCGCCTGCAGAGCACCGAGAATGCCAACGAGCAGCTTGTATTTAATTTTACAATCGTAGAAGGTGGCCTGACTCGTTATATCGTGCGCACTTCGATGGTCGTAGAAGAAATTTCATCGACTTTTACGAGTGCTGACCGCATTGCATTAACTGGCATCGGCACCGACACTGACGATATTATCTCTAAAATCGGCACGCCGGTAACGACCGTGTCTGGTGATATTGCATCGCTGCAATCTGACACCGATAGCATCGAAGCCAAAATAGATATTATCGACGCCAACGTCGATACAATCAAAGATACGACGCTGCCGGCTATCCAGACTACGACTTCTGGCACATATGACCGCGATACGATGTCTCTCGAAGCTATCGCAGCTGCGATATCAGCTTTCTCAGCCTCAGCCACCATCGTTATTTGGGATGCTATTGCTACGTCAGGCACGATTGCCGCTACCGGTGGCACTGAGACCGTTACACTGACCAGCACCGAAGGCGTGGTATCTGAATCAGGAATAATCAATAGCTTGATTATTAATCCTACGACAAGCTGTACTGACTACACGATCGAGATTTTCGAAGACAGTGCTTTAAATAAGCTTATCGTCAAAGTCGCCAACTGGAACAGTACTAAAGACGGCAGCCTGAATATGGTTGCAAATCGTGGTTATATTAATTCAGCTGCTGAAGCAAAGCTGTATGTCAGAATCACTAATGACAGCAGCACGGCCGTATCATTTAACGTTGCAATCCGCGGTGAAACTCGCGTGGCGGCTTAACAAAATGCATTGAAATAGTGGTGGGTTTAGTGTAATATTAAGCCCATCACTATTTTATTTCAGGGGGGTTAGATGACTGGATATATAAACGCTCCCGTAGGGCTGACGCATTTGCGCAAAGATACTGTTCGGGCTTTAGCTGGCTCTAATGGTGAGCCGTCTGAGTTAAACCCGTTCGTAACAGACACAGATCCTAGGCTAACCGAAGATAAAATTGCCGATTCAATTAGAACGGCCAGTACTGTAATTGACATAGCTACGGCTACTGCGCCATTAACAGATCAAGTGCTGACTGCGCTCGACGCGTCGTCGGCGAATTGGCAATACCCGGTGTCTGATACAGTGCCTTTAGATATTACGAAAAACACTGCATCAGCTGGTACAAGCCCTAAAGCTGCTAGAGTCGATCACAAACATAACATCAGCACAGCAGCGCCCTCAACGATAGGAACTACAAACAGCGAAGGCACGAGTACGGCACTGGCACGCGCCGATCATATACACGCCCATGGCGACCAATTAGGTGGCACGCTGCACTCACTAGCTACTCAAAGCACTGCTGGATTTATGTCTGCCGCAGATAAACAGCGAGTAGATGAATTCTTAACTCCAGGAGCTCTTCCAACTAATAGATTTGATCTATATGCGAGTGTCTTGCAGACTACCAGCACTACTGCACAATTGTTTAGAACTTGGTCCGCCACTGACATAGAAGCAGGGACCTATTTACTGAGATGGATGTGGACATTTAGAACTCAGTCTTATCAAACACCTGGAGTATTTGTCTTGAGGCTAAATGGTGGCCTGTTATTACAGTTCATAATGGCAGCGGCGTATAATGGAAACGAGGTTATTGGAGCGATGGGTATTGCGAACGTTCCGCTGACCGCCGGGACTCATAGTTTCCAAACATATATTTCTCGCTTTGGCACAACATCCAGATGGGTAGAAATACAGCAGTCTTATATAGAGCTAATCAAGGCGGTGTAACGATACTAATATGTACGAGCATACAATAATTTCTTCTGAATGCAAATTGGGGCTGCTAGATAGAGAAATAAGGGCCACCGAAGTACCTGGATTTTTAGGAACTACTAAAAAAGGGAACATACTGAAATTTAGTTTCGAAGAAGAGCCATCTGATAATTGGAAAGATATTATAGACGCCGTGGCATCTTCTCATTCTCCAATGGAAGACTTTTATGACAAAGCGGACCTGTACGAGAATGGTGTGTCTTCGAGTGAAGAGCTGGTCCTGTCCGATACACTTATAGATTATGTCCAGTTTGAGACCCCTCTTTTAGAAAATGGAAAATATGTAGTGGAGTATTCTGGTATGTGTGCTACAGCTGGGGTTAGCAGGGTATTTAACGCTAAACTGTCTGTAAACAATGAAGAGATCTCCGAAGCCCACGCTTCGGGCAGAAATATTAACACTACGTTGCCGTTCGGCGGAAAGACGTATATAGTCAGCGCTATACCTAAGAAATATAATGTATTGCTGCAATGCCGGCGCTCTGAGGGCAGCGGCACTGTGTCAATAAAGTCAGCCTCGATCAGTATACGCCAACTGGCGGAATAATCAGGGAGCATACAATGGCCATTTTTACATATAATTTTGAAAAAAAGTGCAGTCAGTATTGGCTTGAAAAAGAGTTGAAAGCCAATGCGGAATTAGTAATAGGCGTGCACGCTGTTAACATAGTAAACGGCACACAGACCAGAGTAATGATGAAGGATGACCTCATGACGTACCCTGGCCAGTACGGAGTGCTCGCAGCGGCTGTAACTGCGCACATATGGAAAGAAGATCCGTCCGATATAAGACTTCCACTTATGACGTTGGTGGAGAATGAGCGCATCCCCGAAGAGGGCATCGAGCTTACTTATCGCATGTATCCGATGGTATTTGAAATCCCGGAAGGCACTAACGGCGGGCTGCCATATGAATTCCCAATCGTATTCCCATGCACGGTCGCGACACTCGGCGCTACGATTGATTTAAGCACAGCTATGATTGGTGACAGCATGGCCTATGATGTCCCGTCTGAAATTACTGTTGGAGTGCTAGCTGCCGACGTAGCTCAGGGTGATATAACAGGCTATATCAATCCAGAATCTCGCGGCTATATTTACAAAGGCATGGATGTTATTATAGGCAGTGCTGTCCAAGGTCGCATTTATGATTGGGAAGGTGATTATGGCTTTAAGTTATACGGCGCGTTTGACGCTGCTTACGCTGCTGGCACGGCTGTAAAAGTCCGATTCCGGACAGTCGATAAATATTTAGTGACTGCGGCGCCGTTGCAGCTTTGGATAAGTCGTGACACTGATCGAGCAGCCATCGTGCCGAAAAACACACCGCAGAAATTTTACTATTGGAACGATACGGGCACAGCCAAGAAAGTTCAAATTTGTTTTGAGTTTTATACTTAATAGGAGTTTGCTACCATGATCCCAAGTAATTTACGAGTAATAAAATACCTAAGCGGCTCTGTCGAAATTGCCTGGGATGGAGCGTTATTAGACAACGAGAGCTACGCTATTTATGGCCTGAATTACGAAAGCGCTTTGTGGGAAGAAATTGGGCAGACTCGTACGGGAATGGCCGTAGTTTTTGGTCCGTATTCTGCGATTAAAGTAGCCGTGCTTAGTGGTGCGACCCTAGGCACGTTTTCAGATATACTAGCCATTGCCATCTCAAACGCTTCGAATATTAATACGGCCGTAGTAGTAGGCAAAGATGAATCTGGCCAGTCACGTTTTTTAGCTACGACCCCTGAAGGCGTATTAAAAGTAACCGGCGCCACGATTACAAATTACGGCGGAGATGCGAGCGCAGCAAATCAAACAACGCAAATATCGCAATTAAATAACTTAGCAACAAGTCTGGGCACTACGATTACGGCATTAAATAATATTTTAAATAAGCTAAATGCCGTGGGCCTGGATGCTGCTAATATAACGGCATTAAAATCCGTAAATATTACGAACCTGCCCAGTGATTTTCCAGACTTTGCGCTGTTATCGGCAATAAATAATTTTGCCTCTGTTGCAGCAAAAGCCCAGAATATTTTAGATTTAATCACGGTCGTAAACGCAAATCTAAAAACGGCTGATTTAAATATCGACGGCGCAAAAGATTTAGGCGTCAAAATAAATAATTTGCCAAGTGATTACCCAGATAGCACTGCGAGTACAAAATTATCTGATATTATTTTTGCCTTAAGCGCTGTGAATGGCAACTTAGACAGCGCGAATCTAACGCTGGCAGATATTTTAACTGTCGAAAGCATGTCCCAATCTGTATTATCCAGCATAGAAAGCATAATCACCGGTCACACGGCCAAACTAGATAGCATAATTACCGACATAGGCTTGATTCTGGCAGAATGCCAAAGCGTGAAAACGAGTACTGATGCAATAAGCTCTAATACAGCAGCCACGTCAGCAAATACAGTCGGCCTATTAAAGACGGCGAATTTAAATATCGATGGCAATAAAAATCTCGGTGTTATTATAAATAATATACCGAACGATTACCCCGACAGCGCCGCGCTGGCCACGCTTACACAAATCAGCAATAACGTAATGCTGTTGAATCAGGGCATAGATGCTAATATCACAAATGCACTGCCGACAGGCAATAATATAATAGGCCGCGTGGACATAAGTACATTGCCGTTGCCAGAGAACGCTGCATTAGAAACGACGCAGCAAGACGTTAAAGCGTTATTAAATAGCCAACTGGCCATGCAGGCGTTTACGAAAGACGGTATTGATTATCTAAATGCCAAATTAAGCACGATCGAGGCCAGGCTCGAAAATAACTTAAAATTACGCACTAAGATATTTGATGAGACTGTTGAGCTGAGCAGCGTAAGCAGTATTCGATTGCTAGATTACTACGACGATGTACAGCCTGAAGAGCTTAATAATTTTGATGCTTACGAAATTATTATACTAAGCTACGCGTCGGCCTTTGACGCAGTTATACGCTATGAAAGTGCTTATCACGGGCAAAGCTTTTATCATAATATAAAAACCTGCAATTTGAATCTTGCCAGCATAAATGTTTCTCAGCTTAGTATGCCTTTACAAAATATCAGCATTAGATTTGCCAAAGCATTGCCGGGGCAGACTAGCAACGCCGACGTAGCGCGTGTGATTATTTTTGCCAGGAATTAAATATGTCTGAAATAGCCAATAATACAGCATCAAAAGATATCTTATTTGACCAGGCATTCCCTGGTGATATATTTTTTTCGCGCAATTATGGGCCGATTTCCTGGCTGATACGCAAATTTACCGGGTTTAAATATTCTCACGTGTTCGTCAAGCTAAGCAGTAATCAAGTAATAGAATCAGACACCAAAGGCATCAAAATCAGCAATGCCAAGATATATTTAAATAGCATTGGCACAGTATTAGAGAAAATATCACTGCCGGGCGCTGTCGATTCCGTAGCTTTTATTAATTATCTGACATCCAAAGTCGGAAAGAAATACGATTATGGCTTGCTTTTAGGGCATTTATTGTCTAAAATATTTAAGATAACTCGTTGGAGAGATAACATTTTAAACGCGGCCAATAAATATACGTGTAGCGAGTATGTGTCTGAGGCATTGTCTCAGGCCGGCCTTAGCTTTAAATTTAAACCTTCACAAATAACTCCCAAAGAGCTATATTATGCTTTAAAGGGCAGTAATAAATCGCGCGAATCTCTTAAGGAGTAAAATACAATGCTGCTATCGGAACTAAAAAATCTAAAATTTGACTTATCTGATTACCCGGAGTCTAAGGCTCGGCAGGCCATGTCACAAAAGCTGGCCTGTGATAGCAGCGTAATTTTAAGCGCTGATGATTTAAATTTATTAGACGATTCAGATTTTGCTTTGGTCGTCAAAGAAGGGCGCGATAAATTACGAAAATATCCGCTATGCAATACCAAGACAGCTGCAATTAGCAAGATTTTTCTGCAGGCGCATAAATCGGATTTGCCTGAGACGTTATATAAATTAGCGGAACGCAATATAAATTATTTCTTGACAAAAGGCAAGTCGTTAAATAATACGATTACTACACAAGAGCTATTTGCTCAAGAAAAATCTGCAGGTGTAAAAGCTGCTATAAATTCCCGTGAGAAGCTGGCCGACAGCGATTACGCGATTATTATAAATAACAATGACATTAAGACACGCTTGTATCCAATAAACGACGAGCATAATTGCAAGCTCGCGTCTGAATATTTTAGCAAAAATCTAAATACGATCCCGCTGCACTTGCGTCATGAATATGCTAAAGCAATCGTCATTAAATGCGCAGCTGCCGGTTACGACGCAAGCATAATCACTGATGACATAAGGTCATACTGCAATAATAAGTTAAATCCGAATTTCGATTTAGAAATAACTATGCGAAAAGATAAGCTGGCATCAGCCAAGGCCCAGAAGGCCTTGGATATCTTATGCGAGCTTGCGCCGTCCGAGAATTTAATTAAGATCGCAAATTTGCTGCATAAGTTCGACAAGGAATTCGCATTAGATAAATATTACAACAAGAGCTTTTCAGATGCCTATCGTGCCGTGTTTAATAACAAATGCGAGAAAACTGCGAGCGTCTCGATCGTTGGAGAATACTCGATAGATCCTAATACACTGGCTGCCATGCCCTACACAGACCAGTTAAAGCAGCTATTCTCAGAGCAGGATTTTAATGCGATTAAATCTGATCCAGCTGCATACGAGGCGCTGCCGGCACCATATAAACAGGCCATTCAGCAGCAGGCAGGTTAACACACAAAGCCTCTTTGCAAAAGAGCCGTTTTGTGCTAAGCTTTGTCTAGCTTTTATCTTAGGAGAAAACACATGCTGATGCCGGATCCCGTAGTGCTGGACAAAGTTTTGACGAAATTATTCGGCGATGCCTTTTTGGCATGGGAGCCTGAAACGCTCGAAGCCGAACTTGCCAAGCTAAAGCACGAGACTCTGAGTAAATACGGCAACGATGAAATCGTCACGAATGCGATCAATGCTATACGCGTAATAAAATCAGAAAAAAGCTACGCATTACAAGAGTGGCATTTATTTGAAAAAGTATTAGCAGCATTGACGGGCAAGCGCGTATTATTTTTTGACGCACAACCTCCGGCGAATCTAATCGAAGTGTTTTACGGCATCGAAATTATTAAGAAAATATTAGATCGGGATATATTAAACGATCTGTCTGAAGAGACGTTATTATACTTAGGCCTGATATTAACCGATCTGGGACTGCCTAGTTTTCCGTTTGAGCCTTATAATACTGCCATAAGCTTAGCCCTAAAGCATTTAAAGCTCGACGAAAGCGCTAAGGCCGTAATCGCTGATTTTGATACTAAGCTGCATAAGTTTTTATCAGACAAAAATGCCGTTGTCGCTATGTCTGAACTAATCGAACAGCAACCCGACATCGATTTGCTGGCCGAGATAAAAGATATTAGCGTCTTTAACGCTGTAACGGCCGTATGCGGGTATATCTTAGTCCGGGATGATCTTAATACGAATAATTTAATTACGGCATTAGCAGATGACAGCTTGAAGCCCGAAGAAGTAAAATTCGATACGAAAACAAACCCGGAAGGCATAGCGCCTGAGATTATTGATGAAATCATGTCTTTTATTGAAAAGCCAGAGAACGATAATTTAAATAAGCAAGCTGCGAAAAACACAGGTAAGGGCCGGTTGCCCCGCAGTGGCATGTTTATAATATCGGCTGATGCCGACGAATTCGACCCAGATCACAGATATGAAGGCTCTGGCAATAATAGTCCAAATAGCGTTATATCAGCACAAGACTCTGGCGAGAGTTATCATAAGCCGGCGCCAAAAAGCCTGAAGCTAATCAAAGATAGCGATAATATATCGCCGCAGGATAAAATTAACGCCATATTCTCCGGGCTTGATATCTAAGAGGGATTTATGCAAGAATTTAGCAAACTTAGCTCCGAAAAAATCGTTACATATCCATCACCGTTTTTCGATTTATCAAACAAAAATATGCCCATCGATACTGATGAGCTGCTGGATTGGTGCATTTATTATTACTTAGCGACGCCGTTAATCCCGGCCGTAATTAATAAGCTAAGCACATATCCTATTACAGATATTATCATCGAAAGCGAAGAAAAAGAAAATAAACAAAAGTGGGATAGCTTATTAAATCGCCGCTTGAACGTTAAGTATAAAATGTTCGAAAATAACCTAGATTATTTTCTTATGGGTGCCAGCTATTCTAGCTTATACATACCGTTTACCAGGCAGCTAATATGCGAGCATTGTGGATTCGCGACGCCAATAAAGGGCGCCGACTGGCGTGTGGCTTTTAAAAAGCGCAAAAAATCTGACGATCATAATATGCCGGAGTTTACGTTCAAATGCCCTGTATGCGAGCGCGTAAGAATTGCTAAAATCAAAGATACTGAACTTATGGACTGGGCCGGCATAAACGTTGTACGATATGCGCCCCGGGACATACGACCTATTAGAGATCCGATCAGTGGTCGATGCAAGTATCTATGGACGATTCCGGAGCGCTATAAGCAAATAATCAAGTCTGGCCGGCATCCGGATTTTATTGAAAAGTGCCCTGCCGAAGTGCTCGAGGCCATAAATGGCGACGGCAAGCTGCTATTATCAGATAAAAATATTTATGAAATGCGTCGGCCTAGTATAGCCGGTGACATGGCCGAACGTGGTACACCGATCGTTATACATGCCCTCAAATGGACGTATTACATGGCGCAGCTGCAAAGCGCTCAAGAAGCTATTGCTGCTGAAAAAATTATACCGTTTGATATTTTATTCCCGACTGGCGGCGGAGGCTCGAGTACGGCACCATCGCAGGCGATAGGCTGGAATAAATTTGTTAAGCAGCTACAAGATGGCCTTGAGCTCAAACGAAAAGATCCTGGATATAAATTAATCATGCCGACGGCAGTCGGGAACGTGCGACTTGGTGGTGATGGCCGTGCTTTAATGCTAGCAGCTGAGATCGACTGGGTATCAAAGCAGATTATATCTTCGATGGGCGTGCCATTAGAATTCGTATACGGCGGCCTGACTTGGACTGGTTCGAGTATTACGCTTCGCATGCTTGAAAATACCATGATTGGCGTTCGAGATAACTCAGAGCTATGGCTGCAATGGATCGTTAATAAGATAGCCTCGGTATTTAAAATCACAGCGCCAAACGTTCATATGTCAGAATTAAAAATGGCCGACGACGTGCAGCGGCAGCAGATTCTTATGAATCTTGAGGCTACGGAAAAAATAGCTACGAGTACGCTGTTAGATGAACTTGGCAAAGACTTTCATAAAGAAAGCGATAAAATATTAGCCGAAGCTGAGACTAAGGCTAAGTTAATTATAAATTCTGCGATTACGTCTGCAAAAGCACAGGGCACGGCAGCGCTAATTCAAAACGACTTCATGATGCGCAGCCAGTTAATACAAAATACGCAGTCTGCTAGCTCCGGGCTAGATCCTGCCACGGGCTATCCGACGGATCAGAACGGCACTCCGATAGATCCGAATACCGGCTTCCCTATCGATCCTCAGATAGGCTTGCCTGTAAATCCTGAAACTGGCGGCTACATAAACCCGGAATCTGGCCAGGAAATGACACCGGAAGAAACGCAGCAATACGCCATGCAGCAGCAATCGCAGCAGGCCCAGCAGCAGAATACACAAAATGCGCCGACACAAGGCAACCAGGGCATGCCTGGATCGGCCGTTGATAATGCAATATTATCGCAGCAGGAACAAAAAGAGACTGCGAACGAAAGTGCCGCACAGCAAGCAGGCAGTTATAATGCCGCGCCTGCAAATATAAAACAAACCGTCACGAGCTTGGCACAGCAATTATTAGGCTCTGATTTATTTACCCGGCAAAGCGTGCTGCAAAATCTGGCAGCTCGCAGCCCGGCCCTTGCTCAAATGACTCAGGAACGTATGGGCATGTTGGCCGGTGGTATGCAATAACAAGGAGATAGGCTATGGCGGATAAATGCAACAAAATCGAGTTAATCAGCGTGACAAAAAAGGGTGATAATACTATTATTAAGTTAAACTCTGTCGTAAAAGTCTGTAAGCACAGCTGGGAAAAGTAAGCATGGCTGCAAAGCACAAAGTAAGCATAATTACGTACGATACGTCCAAAGACGACTCGCCAGAAATGCTCGAAAAAATTCTAAGCGAGATACATACTGACCCAGATAAATACGAGATTTTAAGCTTCGACAAAAATATCACGCCCGTAGGCAGCTTTGTTTGTGTGCTAATCTACAAAGAACTGCCGGCCGAGGACGAAGACATTAATGCAGACGGCCTGGAAATAACTGTAGATGAGAACGGCGACGTAATTAGCAACGACGGCGGCACGCCCGTCACAGAAGACGTCGATATATAATAACTAGGAGATTGATTTATGGCTATAGTCAATGTAAGCAGTCTGACCGGATCGGATACTTTAGGCTCCGGTACGAATGCCAGTCCGTTCAAGTCTGTAGCCAGAGCAGTCTCACACGCTAATCCGGGCGATATTATTTTAATTCTAGGCGCTGACGGGCATGTGCATGAAGAGCCAGACACGGTTTTAATTGACGATAAAATAAATATCAAAATACAAACCGAGCCGTTGCGGCATGTAATTATCAGGCCTAAGCGCGCAACCCAAGGCGCTACTTTTAAAATCATTAATAGCGCGGGAATAAATGTCTCAGGGCTAATATTCATGTCGGCCTTCATCCCGGAAATCCCAGGCTCAGTCGGCAACGAGCATGCAAATGCAATTTTCGTGCAAAACTCGAGTGAGATTAAGATACTCGGCAACGAGATAAGCCGTGATTGGGAATGCCATAACGTAGCAAAAACCGAGCTATTCAAATGCGATAACTCGTCGGCCGAGATTACAGGCAATTTTTGTGAGTATATCGAAAACAGCTACCCAGCGTTAAACGCAAATAATTTTTTCAGCTTTATTTCGTTATCTGGTAACGGCGATTATTTAGTTAAAAATAATGCCGTAAAAAACGTACATAGTAACAGCAGCTATGCTTACGGCATTAAGATATACCCTGATTGCAGTAAATTCGTGATCGACGATTTCGAGGCCAGCAATTTTATCGACGCTCATGTCGATTATCACGACAAGATGATCGGCATTAAAGTCGAGTTCGATAACTCGCCGCCTGAATACGAGATAAAAAATGTCGTAATGCATGATTTGGGCTACGGGATATATTTCGACCATGCTATACGCTCTAATAAGATTACTATTAAGAAGCTGCTGATTTATAATTGTGAATTCGCAGCAATAATGCTTGATAACGAAAGCATAATACACAGCACCCGCAATATTACGATCGTAAACTG
>Ga0116142_10002827_pt1 | contig 18145 bp, 13 predicted proteins | sample AD_UKC033_MetaG_FD_89785 | JGI IMG/M metagenome (GOLD analysis project Ga0116142, IMG submission 89785) | Active sludge microbial communities of municipal wastewater-treating anaerobic digesters from USA - AD_UKC033_MetaG | ecosystem: Engineered > Bioreactor > Anaerobic > Digestate | place: USA... | reverse complement strand
TGCCTTCGTAATCTCTCTTCCAAGAAATCACCGGTATATCCAATATAATACCTGTCTAATTTCTTGGAATAAAGGATATAAACTTTAAAATCTTGTTTTTTCATACTAACAAAAAAAAGTCGTATTATACGACTTTTCTGTGACTGATTGGGGATTCGGACCCCAGACCCCTTGCTTAAAAGGCAAGTGCTCTACCAGCTGAGCTAATCAGTCTTATTTTTCCCGTTTGGGACGGCAAAGATATATTTAATGATTGTATTTTACCAAATTTTTTAAATCTTTTTTTTAAAAAATTTGAATTCTTTCAACAGTCAACAGTAATAGTAAGGCTCAAGCAATGTATTACATAAATTTAAACATCCTTAATAATTCAAACATAACAAATTTTTGTATGTTTATAAAAATCCTCAGTTTAATCTCATTCAAACAAGCAACTATTTTCTATTTTCAGCGTTTAGAGAAAAAACAGATTTTTTTTTATCATTTAAAAAATTATGTTTAACTTGCATAAATATTTGTTTAAACAAAAACACTGTATTTAAAATGAAAAAAATTACTATTCTTATCATTAGCTTTACTTTGCTATTACTAAGTTCTAACTTATTCTCACAACAAAGTTTCGGAGGTCTTCCAATAAGCTATACAAACAAGAGTTTAAGTACAAATGTTGACAGGATTGTACTTCCACAACCCGATATGGAGTTGATAATGGAAGAAGACATGAATGATGAAAAGAACGGAGAAATGTATAAAGTTGGTAGAATAATTCCGGTTTCTTTATCTGTAGAAAACTCAGGCACCTGGGACATTTTACCTGACGGAACTCAAGTCTGGCGTTTACAAATCTCATGTAAAGATGCAAAATCACTGACTTTACTTTATAACAGATTTAACTTACCCGAAGGTTCACAACTCTTCCTTTACAACAATAATCGTCAGCAATTATTAGGCTTCTATGATAACCGCACTAATCCAATTTATACCGAAAGATTTTCTACCAGAATGGTTGAAGGTGAAACGACTCATTTAGAGTTAGTTCTTCCTCCATACTTAAGTGTTAATGATGTAATTCTCGAAATTGGCGGAGTAGTTTATAATTATCGCGGCGTTGACCATTTAATTGGTTATTTTAAAGATCTTAAAGAAACTGGGTTTGGTGATTCCGGAAGTTGTAATGTAAACATAAATTGCCCCGAAGGTGCAAATTACCAAACAGAGAAAAAAGGCGTTGCAGAGATTTTTGTTATAGACGGAATGAGTGCAGGATTTTGTTCCGGAACATTAGTTAACAATACTGCCAACAATGGTACACCATATTTTTTAACTGCAGATCATTGTGGAGGTGATGTTCCTGCCGGTGATTTTGCACAATGGCAGTTTTATTTTAATTTCGAGTCATCGAATTGCACAAATCCTGGTACCGAACCTGCATACCAAACTGTTACCGGCTGTACTTTCCGTTCAAGAGGTCCACAATCAGGAGGAACCGATTTTCTACTGGTAGAATTAAATACTACTCCTGCAAATATTGCCACCATAAACGGCTACTACAACGGCTGGGACAGAACGACAGTGGCAAGTTCTGCAGGTGTTTGTATTCACCATCCCGCAGGAGATATTAAAAAAATATCTACATATACTGCTGCTCTTACTATTGTAACTTATAGTGGATGTTTGGCAAACTCACATTGGCATGCAGTATGGGTAAATGCCGGAACAAGTTGGGGTATTACAGAAGGAGGTTCATCAGGATCTCCACTATTTAAAGGCTCAAACAAACTGGTTGTAGGGACTGAAACCGGTGGTGCTTCTTACTGTGGTTGTCCTGCAGGAAGTGCATGGGACGAATATGGTATGTTCAGTCAACATTGGGAAGCTAATGGAACAGCTGATAACCGCAGATTAAAGCCTTGGCTCGATCCAGGAAATACAGGTGCTACAACATGCCCGGGATACGATCCAAACTTGACCGGATCTGCTCCGGTCGCTGATTTTGTTGGAAACCCTACAACTGTTACCGTGGGCGGAACAGTTAATTTTACTGACCTGTCAACAAATACACCTACTTCATGGTCATGGACATTTGCCGGAGGTACACCTCCAACCAGCACTGCTCAAAATCCATCAATAGTTTATAATACTGCCGGTACTTATAATGTTACACTTACCGCAACAAATGCAAGTGGTAGCGATGCGGAAACAAAAAATTTATATATAGAAGTTGTTGCAGCAGGTACTGTTGCTGCAAATTTCACTGCAAACCCAACAACATTAACAGAAGGAGGAGTTGTAAACTTTACAGATCAATCATTGGGTAGTATAACAAGTTGGAACTGGACATTCCAGGGTGGAGTTCCCGGAACCTCAACAGACCAAAATCCAACAATAAACTACCCAGCAGCCGGAGTTTACTCAGTCACCCTTACAGTAAGTGACGGAACAAATTCAGACCAAGAAATTAAAACAGGGTATATCATTGTTAATAGTTTATCAGGAGACCTAGATGCTGCTTTTGTAGCTTCGGCATATACTATTACCGCCGGGAATTGCATAAACTTTAATGATCAGTCAACTGGAACTCCTACATCATGGAGTTGGAGTTTTCCAGGAGCAGCTACTATTACTTCTACAAATCAACATCCAACGAATATTTGTTACAATACACCCGGAATTTACGATATTGTTCTTCAGGTTCAAAATGCAACAGACCAAGATACTTATATTTGCGAAGATTGTATAACTGTAAATCCTGACCCATCTGTTCCAATAGCAAACTTCGAAGCAAACATTACAACTATTCCTGTTGGCGGTGTCGTTCATTTCACAAACCTTTCTGAAAATGGACCTTTTAATCAATGGGCATGGGTTTTCGAAGGAGGGACTCCTACCGAATTTAATGATTCCGCACCTCCGCCAATTGCTTATATGCAAGTAGGTCTTTACGATGTAGAATTACGTTGTCGTAAAACAAATAATGTTCAGGATATAGAAATAAAACATGATTACATTAAAGTAATACCTGCAGGTACGGTAGCACCTCAAGCAGACTTTACTGCAAATTATACAGTAATCGAACCGGGCGAATCAATCAATTTCATTGACCTTAGCTCAGGCAATCCATTCCAATGGAACTGGCAATTCCCCGGAGCAGTAACAGCAACAAGCAATCAACAAAATCCTACAGGAATACAATATAATAACGAAGGTGAATATACTGTTACTCTGACAGTTGCAAATAATCTGGGCAGCGATATCATGACAAAGGAATTATATATTAAAGTATCTCAAGAAGATCCATGCACGGTAGCACCTTCTGTTGCTTTTAATGCTAATCCCAGACTTATTGCTGCAGGACAATCTGTACAGTTCCAGGATTTGTCAACAGGCTATCCGACATATCACACATGGTCATTTCCTGGAGGAACACCAAGTTACAGTAACGAAGGGTCTCCAACAAATCCAATCTTATATAATACACCGGGTATATACGATGTGAAATTAACGGTTAACAATAGTTGTGGCGCAAGTTATATTACAAAAGAAAATTACATCTATGTATTTAGTGGAGCTGTTCAATCATATTGTGACACTCTTTCTACTATCAATCAGGGCGAAGTTGTAGAAGCTAGAGTACCTCCGGGAACATGGGGATTTTTGGCTGGACATAACGGGTTAACAATTAAAGAATATGCAAATTATTTCGAATCCCATACTTTTAGTCAAGTAAAGGCTATCTTAGTACCTGTCATTTATGCAAATTATGGTGCTTATTCGTCAAAAGTGAGATTTTTTATTGCTGATGGAAATTATGCTACTCCGGATACAATTCTTGGATATAAGGATGTTTATATAAGAGACCTTGTGGCTAATCAGACAAACTTAATTACATTTAGCAGTCCTATACAAATAGATGGTCCATTTTATGTCGGATACAAAATTACTTATGTAGATGCAAACAGTGACGGTTATAGTGATGATATGTTTGTTGTAGGTATGGCAGCTCCGAGAGCAAATATTCCTGCTTATAATCAGATGTACTTTAAGAAATCAAATATTTGGTACACTACTAACGAATATTTCAACTTCAGCTCTGCTTTACCACTTAAGCCAATTTCTTGTCTGGTAGATATCGAACAACTGATTGCTGAAACAAGCGTGAATGTTTATCCAAATCCAAGTACAGGTTTCGTGACAATTCAATTAACTGATGAAAGTATTCACAGTTTTAGTGTTGAGATCTATGATGCCTTAGGAAGAAAAATTATCAACGGAAATTCCGGCATTGGTTCCAATGAATATGTCACTGATTTAAGTGCTTATCCTGAAGGATTATATATAATCAGAATAAATTCAGGTGAAAGAATTATTAACAAAAAATTATTATTAACAAAATAATAAATATCTAAGTTTTAAAAACCTCTGATTATCTTTGCATGATTAGAGGTTTTTTTATGCACGGATTATATAAAATATTTTTGCTTCTTTCTTTCCTATTTTTATTTTGGTCTTGTAACCAAAATGCTATAAAAACACCACAGGGAGAACTGATTAAAAACAAATATTCTCAAAATTTTGAAATTTACAGAATAAATGAAGGTTATATATTGAAAGTTATAAATCATTATAATGAATCTGAAACCGACACAAATGACTATCTCCTATCATCAAATTTACAGGATGTTAATCAGAATAATAACATTATTCATATTCCTGTTCAGAAGGTAGTTTGCCTGTCAACAACGCATTGTGCTTTCATTTCTACACTTGGAGATATAAATAGTATCAAAGGGGTCTCGGGCAGTAATTATATATATGAAAACACATTAAAAAACTTAATAAGTAAAAATGAAATTGTTGACATAGGTTATGACAATCAACTTAATTATGAAAAGATAATTTCTCTTAACCCCGATGTTGTATTTGCTTATGAAATAGACAAAACGGGGATATCAGCACTTCAAAAAATTGAAGATGTAGGAATTCCGGTAGTAATAATAAACGACTTCGTTGAATCAGAACCTCTTGGAAGAACCGAGTGGATTAAATTTTTCTCATGTTTCTATGACAAATTGGAATATGGAATTCACTATTTTGACAGTGTGGAGATAATTTATACAGGTCTGATTACAGAAATAGACAAAATTCAAACTGCAAAACCTAAAGTTATTGTTGGACTTCCATGGAAGGGGACATGGTGGGTTCCGGGCGGAAATTCATTTTTTGCAAACTACATTAGCGATGCAGGAGGAAAATACATTTTCGATAATAACAACAATAGTGAAAGCATCCCTTTAAGTATAGAAGAAGTTTTTTCTCAGGCAAAAGAGGCAGATATTTGGTTAAATCCAAACGACATAAGCTTTAAATCCGATATCCCTGAAATTGATAATCGTTTAAAGAGTTTTGAGCCATTAATAAATGCAGAAATATTCAACAACAATAAAAGAAAAGATAAAGACGGCGGTAATGATTTCTGGGAATCGGGCATTGTTCATCCCGATATTGTTTTGCGGGATTTATTTCAAATATTCTATCCGGACAGCAACGAAAACCGTAAATTATTTTATTATAAACAACTGTATTAGGATATTTTATGAAAAGTTTTCATTTATCAATAAAGTTCATAATCATTATAATTATTCTAATATGTTTGTTGTATTTGGATTTCATAACAGGTTTTGTAAAAATACCATTTAACGAAATACTTAAATACTTTTTTAATCCATCAGCTGTCTCAGAAGAATACTATATACTTATAAAAGAATTTCGCTTGCCTAGAGTAGTAGTTGCACTTATTGCAGGAGCTTCATTATCTGTGTCAGGATTACTTATGCAAACAATTTTTCGAAATCCTCTTGCAGGACCTTATGTTTTAGGTGTAAGTAGTGGAGCAAGTCTGGGAGTAGCTCTTGTTGTGATGGGAGGATCAGGAATTGCCCTAAAAGCAGGACTTAATCCGGGGTCACATGTAGTACTTCTTCTGTCGGCAGGTTTGGGCTCAGCACTTGTTTTATCAATTATTCTCGCTATATCTTCAAGGGTCAGAGATATATTGTCTGTATTAATTACAGGTATTCTTATTGCCGGAGTTGTAAGTTCTGTTGTAAGTATATTACAATATTTTGCCACTGACATAAATGTAAAATCTTTTGTAGTTTGGACAATGGGCAGTCTTCATTCTGTCTCATTTAGTGATATAACGGTTTTATTTCCTTTAGTGCTTTTAACAACAATTTTTATTTACATTTTCTCAAAAAAATTAAATTTATTATTGGGTGGCGAAAATTTCGCAATAAGTATGGGGGTCAAATTCAAGTCTTTAAGAATTATTAGTTTTATTACAGTAAGTATATTAACCGGTGCTATCACAGCATATTGCGGACCAATCGGCTTTATTGGGATAGCTGTGCCACACATAGCCAGATGGATTTTTAACACCTCTGATCATTTTGTATTAATTCCTGCCTCAATAATTATTGGTGGAATTTTCATATTAGGAGGAGATATTATTTCGTGTTCTTTTACAGAAAACGGTATTTTACCTATAAATGCTATTACTGCAATTCTAGGAGCTCCGTTTATTATTTGGGTAGTAATTAAAAACAAAAGAACAATGGTATAATGAATAAAGTTTTAATACATACAGAAAATTTAGAGTTCGGGTATAAAAAAGCTCTTACCGATCCGGTCACTTTAGATGCAGCGGTAGGAGACATTATATGCGTTATAGGAAGGAATGGCGCTGGAAAATCTGCTCTTCTAAATACCCTGTCCGGCATTTTACCTTCAGTTTCGGGAAAAATATATTTTAAAAATCTTGAGTTGAGCAAAACAAAATCAATTGAAAGACCAAAATTTATAAGTTTTGTACCATCAAAACCGGAATTTCTACTAAATTTAACAGTTTATGAACTTGCCGCTATGGGAAGATATCCATATACTAACATTTTTGATATAAAAAGCCTTTTAGATAGCAAGTTAATTGAAGATACACTAACGGAATATAATCTTTCTGAAATGAGACAAAGGCCATTATGGTCGTTAAGTGACGGAGAGAAACAAAGAGTAATGATTTGCAGGGCAGTTATTCAGCAAACACCGGTAATTATTCTTGATGAACCAACTGCTTTTCTGGATTATTACATAAGACAGAAACTTCTAAACGACTTAAAAGCATTGTCTATCGAAAGAGAAAAATGCATAATTTTTTCAAGCCATGACATAGAAATTTCATTGAAATATTGCTCGAAAATATGGTTCTTTAATAACAACTTAATAGAAACATACTCAAAAGAAGAATTTATAAATAAAAACATTTTAAAAGATTTGGTTACATATTGAAGATTATATAACAAAACGTGGATAAACAAAATAAATATTGGTTATCTTCGTTTTATCTCTCGAAAAGACAATTTGAAGAGCTTTTTCTCATAAAATTTTTAAAATTTATATTTATAAAAAATGTATCTTTGCAAAATGTTTAAAAATAGGTTAACATATTATATTTCAGCGGTAATCTTATTATTTACCTTTAACTCTTGCAGTGATTACCAGAAACTATTAAAAAGTTCTGATTATGACCTGAAGTATATAAAAGCTGTTGAATATTATGAGGCTGAAGATTATTACCGGGCACAATCACTATTTGATGATTTGAGAGGTGTTTACAGAGGAACTGATAAATCTGAAAAAATAAGCTACTACAATGCTTATTGTTCGTATGGATTAGGAGAGCTTTCCCTGTCTGCTTACTTATTTAGAGAATTTGCAAAATTATATCCGGCAAGTGAACATGTCGAAGAAGTTGAATATCTGGCAGCATATTGTTATTATCTAATATCTCCGGAGACATCACTTGAACAGATATATACTATAGCTGCAATATCTGAGTTACAATTATTTGTTGAAAAATATCCAAATTCAGAAAAAAGAGCTAACGCAGAAGAGTTAATTGATAAATTACAGTCAAAACTCGAAAACAAAGCATATAATAATGCCATGTTGTATTACACAATAATGGATTACAAAGCTGCCATAACTGCATTAAAAAATGTTCTAAAAGATTTTCCTGACACAAAACATCGTGAGGATATAATGTTTACAATTTTGAAATCCTCATTTCTATATGCTGAAAACAGTATATACTCAAAACAAAATGAACGATTTGAAGCAACAATAAAAGAATATTATTCTTTCGTTGATAATTTCCCCAATTCGAAAAAAATTAAAGAAGCGGAAAAAATATTTACAAATTCATTAAAATTTATAGAAGAAAAAAATGGACTTTAAAAAATCAGATGCACCTGTTACTACAGTAACAAGAAATATTTTGGAATTAGCAAAGAAAACCGGCAATATTTATGAAGCAGTGGTTATCTGTTCTAAATACTCCAATCAAGTTAATGCAGAATTAAGAAAAGAGTTGTATGAAAAACTTGAAGAATTCGCAACCTATAACGACAATCTTGAAGAAGTTCACGAAAACAGAGAACAAATTGAAGTTTCAAGGTATTACGAAAAATTACCTAAACCCAGTTTAATTGCAGTTGAAGAGTTTCTTCACGATAATATTTATTACACAAGAGTTGAGAACGCGACAGAACCGGAAGAATAGTTCTAAAAATTGGAAATAATTAAATTTTAAGCTCCAATGCTTGAAGGGAAAAGAATTTTACTCGGAATAACCGGCAGTATAGCGGCATACAAGTCTGCCATATTAGTCAGATTACTTGTTAAACAAGGAGCCGAAGTAAAAGTTATTATGACTCCACTTGCAAAAGAGTTTATTACTCCTTTAACCCTTGCAACATTATCAAAAAATCATGTACCTATAGAATTTTTCAATCCAGAAAATGGAGACTGGAATTCTCATGTTGGATTCGGACTGTGGGCAGATGCATTTATAATTGCTCCGGCAACAGCAAATACAATAAGTAAAATGGCTAATGGCATTGCAGATAATTTATTGCTTACCACCTATTTATCAGCAAAGTGTCCGGTTTTTATTGCTCCGGCAATGGATTTGGATATGTATCAACATCCGGCAACAAAAAAGAATATAGAAATCTTACAATCGTTTGGAAATCATTTCATCGAGCCTACTTGCGGAGAATTAGCCAGTGGTTTGTCGGGTAAGGGTCGAATGGAAGAACCTGAAATAATAGTTGAGAAAATAATAGAATATTTTCAAAAAAAAAACTCTCTGCTAAATAAGAATATTTTGATTACAGCAGGTCCCACATTTGAAAAGATTGATGCTGTAAGATTTATTGGTAATCATTCTTCTGGTAAAATGGGTTTCGCGCTTGCTGAAGAATGTGCTTCACGTGGAGCAAAAGTTTTTTTAATTTCCGGTCCGATAAATATCAGTGTCAATAATCCTTCTATCAGCAAATTTGACGTTATTTCAGCTGAGGAAATGTTTAATAAGTCCAAAGAAATATTTGTTAATAGTGATGTTGCAATACTTGCAGCAGCGGTTGCAGATTTCACCCCTGAATCACCAACTAACAGCAAACTAAAACGAAACGGAGATAATCTTCAGATTACATTGACTCCCACAAAAGATATTGCAGCTGAATTAGGACAGATTAAAAAGAAAAATCAAATTACAGTTGGATTTGCATTAGAGAAAGAAAATGAAACAAAAAATGCAATACTAAAACTAAAAAAGAAGAATCTTGATTTCATTGTTTTAAATTCACTAAATGATAAAGGAGCAGGATTTAATTCAGAAACAAATAAAATAACTATTATTGACAATAAAGAAAATATTTTTGAGTTTAATTTAAAATATAAGAATTTGGTAGCTATTGATATAATTGATAAATTAGAAGAATATTTAAAAAACACCAATACATGAAAAGACTAATTTCAGTTATTTATATTGTTCTGTTATCTATGACATTTTATGCTCAGGAGCTCGACTGCAGAATTCAAGTAAATCACTCACAACTGCAGGGAACAACCTATGATAAATTATTTCAGACAATGCAGCAAGAGTTATACGAATTTATAAATAATACCGCATGGACAAAACACATATATTCTAAAGATGAAAGAATTGAGTGTAATTTTTATATAACTATTGATAAAGAACTTTCGTCAGATGAATTTATGGGCAAAATTCAGATTACTGCTTCTAGACCTGTTTATGGAACGTCATACATGTCTCCAATATTAAATCATCTTGATAATAATTTTCAGTTTAAATACGTTGAATTCGAGCCCTTGCAGTTTAATGTTAATTCTTTCACAAATAACCTCACATCCGTAATAGCATACTATTGCTACATTGTGATTGGAATGGATTATGATACTTTCAGTCCAAATGGAGGCACTCCTTATTTTCAAGAAGCCGAGAAAATTGTTCAAAATGCTCAAGCATCACAAGAAGCTGGATGGAAAGCCTATGAAAATATGAAAAACAGATATTGGTTAGTAGAAAACCTTTTAAATGATCAATATTCAGGGATGCGTGATTTTATGTACGTTTATCATCGTCAAGGCATGGACAAACTTGCAGATAAGCCAACAGAGGCTAGGTCAAGTATCGAACAAGCGATTGAAAATCTTAAAAACGTACATCGTCGCAAACCTGGATCATTCTTGATGACTATTTACACTACAACAAAATGTGACGAAATAATAAACATTTTCTCTGAAGCATTTACTGATGAAAAAGCCAGGATTTACAATATAATGAAAGAAGTTGATCCGGCTAATGCCTCAAAATATGAGAAAATAATGAAAGAGCCTGAATTAGAGTAAAACTATGTTAATATCACTGTCCATAAAAAACTACTTGCTTATTGACAGTATTGATTTGAATTTTAAGACCGGGTTTTCTGTTATTACAGGCGAAACCGGAGCAGGCAAATCAATAATTCTGGGTGCTATTTCTTTATTGTTGGGAAAGCGTGCTGATGCAGAAATTATATTCGACAAAAGTAAAAAATGTATTATAGAAGCAACATTTGAAGGCTCTCCAAATAATATGCACGATTTTTTTGCTGAAAATGATATCGATTTTGAAACAAACATAATTCTTAGGCGTGAAATCCTACCTGAAGGAAAATCAAGGGCTTTTATTAATGATACCCCGGTAAATCTAACTGTACTTAAAAACATAGGGGAAAATCTTATAGATCTTCATTCTCAGCATGAAAACCTTGCTTTGGGTTTAATGTCCTATCGCACTCAGATTGTAGATATTGCAGCACACACAACTGATTCTTATAAAAAATATCAAAATAAATACAAAGAGTATATCAATTTAAATTCTGAGCTTAAAGGACTTCAAGACAAGCTGTCATCCTTATTAAAGGAAGCTGACTATTTCAAGTATCAGACAGAACAAATCGAAAATGCTCAATTAGGCGATGATGCTGAACTTGATTATCTTGAAGAACAATCATCAATGCTCGAAAATGCTACAGAAATTAAAACCGGCTTAAGTAATGCTCTTCAAACTTTGGGAGCAGAACAAATTTCGGCAGAAGCACTTTTGATAGAAACAAAGTCAATTATTTCAAAACTTTCATCTAAGTACAAACAGGGCAATTCTATTTCTGAAAGGCTTGAATCCGTAATTATTGAGGTACGAGACATTATTTCGCAACTAAATGAAGATATGGACAAAGCAGAAATTAACCCTGCGCTACTTGACAAAATCAATTTGCGAATAGATTTGATTAATAAACTTCTACTCAAACATAATGTAAAAAATATCTACGAATTAAAATTAAAATATGAAGAATTTCGTAAATATCTTAATAACGCAGATGAGATTGAGAAACAAATTGAAACATTAACACATAAGCGAGATAGTGTATATCTAGAAATAGTCAGCCAGGCAAAAGAACTTAGTGGACAGCGTTTTGGCTCGTTTAAAACTTTAGAAACTAAAATTACAGGACTATTAAAAGAATTAGGAATAAGTCATGCTATTTTTGAAATTCATAATAATTTAAGTTTAGAACCAAACATCCAGGGTTTTGATAATTTGAGCTTTTTATTTTCAGCAAACAAATCGGTTGCTCCTGCCCCAATCGAAAAAATTGCTTCAGGTGGTGAATATTCACGACTAATGCTCGCTTTAAAATCTGTTGTTGCAGAAGCAGCAGCTATTCCAACTATTATATTTGATGAAATAGACACAGGTGTTTCGGGAGAAATCGCGTCCAAGATGAGCAAAATTATGCATAATCTGTCAAGGAACTTTCAGGTAATAAGTATCACTCACCTTCCACAAATAGCAGCAATAGGTACTTACCATTATAAAGTTTATAAACATACGGACAAAAATAGAAGCTATACTAATATAAAACTACTTGACAATGAAGAGAGACTTAACGAAATTGCCTCGATGATAAGTGGTGAAAAATTAAGTATTCAAGCTATTGAAAACGCAAAAATCTTATTAAAAGAACAGAATTAAAAAAGCCCGACTTAACGGGCTTCATATAAATTATTCTGCTGAATTTTTCTCGAATTCTTCAATTCCTTTTTTCATAAATGAGATAAATTCCTCAGGATTTGAATTATAAGTCATTGGTTCAATCAAGACTTTCCCGTCAGGACTCATTAAAACATAAAAGGGCTGAGTATTTGTATTAAAATTAACTATTTGAATATCAGCATTTGCTTCGCCCAATTTTTTCTTTAGTTTCCCGTCATTTGAAGAAGTAAACCATTTTTCTTCAGGTAGCACAACTGTTTTTTCATCAACGTATAAAGCAGCCATTATTACTTTATTATTAAAATAATCGTTAATTGTCGGATCCGACCAAATTTCAGCCTGCATTTTTTTACAATTTGAGCATGAATGTCCTGTAAAGTATAGTAATACCGGCTTATTTTGAGACTTTGCACATTCAATTGCCTGTTCATGATTAAAATAACCGTTTACATTATAGGCCATATGCATAGATTCAGAATAGTCGGGGGTTTCGCATAGATAACTATCTGTTCCATTTACTTCTGATTTGCTAAGCAAATCAAACTTTTGTGCTGTTTTGGGAGGTAGCAATCCGGCGATAGACGACAAATTAGCCCCAAATATTCCGGGCAATAAATATAGTGCAATTGAAAAAGAAATCATTGCCACTATTAACCTGAAGAAACCGACATGTTGCACTTCACTATCATGAGAAAATTTAATTTTACCTAATAAATATATACCCATTAATATAAATATAACAATCCAAATAACCAGATACATGTCTCTGCTTATAATACCTAAGTGGTAATTCTGGTCAATATTTGAAAAATATTTAAGAGAAAATGCTAAAATGATAAATCCCATTACAACCTTTACGGCATTCAGCCAACCACCAGATTTGGGTAACTTTTTCATCATACCCGGAGCAATTGCTAATAAAGTAAACGGAAGGGCAAATCCCAATCCAAACCCAAACATACCAACAGCAGGTTCTAGGACATTGCCACTTGCAGCTTTAACCAACAATGCTCCAATTATAGGACCTGTGCAGCTAAAACTTACAATTACAGTTGTCAAAGCCATGAAAAATGCAGCAATCATACCTCCTTTGTCAACTTGCGCATCTGCTTTGTTAGCAAGACCTGAAGGGAGGACAAACTCGAACAAGCCAAACAATGAGGCAGCAAAAACAAGAAACAATAAAAAGAAAATTAGATTTGGAATCCAATGTGTGCTCAATACAGTTGTGAAATCAGCGCCTGCACTTGTTAATGATACAATTACTCCAACAATTGTATAAAGTAAAGTAATCGAAATACCAAAAATCATCGCTTTAAAAATATTCTTAGATTTTTTCTCAGATTTATTCATAAAGAAACTTACTGTCATAGGTATCATTGGAAACACACAGGGAGTCAGTATGCCAAGAATTCCAAATAGAAATGATAAAAAGAAAAACGACCATAAAGAATTCCCATCTTTTTCGGTATTGATGAAATTATTTTCGGTAACAATTACCGGAGTTTCTGCACCAGAATCTCCATTTGCAGCATTATTAATGTCTGCTCCACCATTTATTGCAAAAATCATATCTGAATTTAAAGGAATGCATGCCCCATCTTCAAAACATGCCTGACCTTCGAGCGTTCCGGTAACATTAAAACCCTTATCAGTCAGCACTTCTATCTTTTGAGTAAACTTTGCCGATTTATTGAAATATTTCACATTTATGCCAAATATGTCATCAAATTCTTCATGTGGTTCGGGACTTTCAATAACACTATCTATCAATTTATAATCATCAGATTGTTCGAAGGCAAAGTATAAAGGCATGGGACCTCCAAAATCAAAATACTGTGAATACAAATGCCATTTCTCCTCAATTTCTGCTTCAATTATTAAATTATAAACAGAATTATCACTCTCTTCAATAGAAAATTTAAACTTAACAGGTTCTTCGACCTGAGCTAACAATTTAGTAAAGCTAAATAGCGAAATCAACATAATTGTTGAAATCAGAAACATTTTAATTGTTTTCATATAGTTAAATTTTGAATTATCAGTATATTAATTCCTCATCATTAATATCAAAGAAATGATATTCCATATAAGTATATGACATCATCGGAACTATCTTAATTTTACATTGATGAGTTTTTTGCCATGTTTTTCGTACTGAATTAAAAAAGCCATCGTTTAAATAAGCACTTACAAATGGATGAGTCTTAATTGTAATTCTATTCAATTGTTTCTTTTTAATTGTGAATTTAAGAGCATTTTCAATTTCATCGGTCAGATTTATACTAGCTGCAATTTTGCCTGATCCTTTACAACATGGACAAGATTCGGATGTCTTTATTTCCATTTCTGGTCTGACTCGTTGTCTTGTAATTTCCATTAAACAAAACTTACTTAGAGTAGTAATATGGTATTTTGCTCTATCACCCTCCATGCACTCTTTTACTTTTTCAAATAATTTTTTCTTATTACCTTCGTCATGAATATCAATGAAATCAACGATAATTATCCCTCCCATATCTCTCAATCTCAACTGACGAGCAATCTCTTCCGCAGCAATCATGTTAACTTCAAAAGCATTTTCTTCTTGGTCTTGTTCTGAATTACTGCGATTACCACTATTTACATCAATAACATGGGCAGCTTCGGTATGTTCGACAATTAAATAAGCGCCATTACGCATTGGTACCGTTTTCCCAAAAGCTGTTTTAATTTGTTTCTCAATCCCAAAATGATCAAAAATTGGATCTTTATCTGAATAAAGCTTTACAATTTTTTTCTTTTCCGGAGCAATTTCGGTAATGAAATTTTTTATTTCTTCATACGCTGTCGAGTCATTAACAACGATTTGATTAAATGAGGAATTTAAAATATCTCTCAGTATTGCAGTGGTACGGTTCACTTCTCCAATAACTAAAATGGGAGGTTTTAAAGAAGGTAAAATAGTAAACAACTTTTCCCATTTTTCAAGCAAAGAATTTAACTCTCTATCTAATTCTGCCACCATTTTCTTTTCAGCAACGGTTCTAACAATTACACCAAAATTTTCAGGAGTTATACTTTCAATCAATTTTTTTAATCTGGTTCTTTCTTCAACAGATTTTATTTTCTGACTCACAGATATCTTTGAGGTAAAAGGCATTAGAACAAGATTTCTACCGGCAAGTGATATTTCGCAAGTTAATCTTGGTCCTTTTGAAGAAATAGGTTCTTTTGCTATTTGCACTAAAACAAATTGACCTACAGTAAGAATATCAGTAATCTTACCATTTTTATCAATTTCTTGTTCAGCGATGATTTTAGCAGTATTTACAATTTTCTGCTTTTTAGAAATCGCTATATGGAGGAATTTATTTAAAGTCTGAAAACCTGCACCCAAATCGAGGTAATGCAAAAAGGCATCTTTTTTATATCCAATATCAATAAATGCTGCATTAAGACCCGGCATAAGCCTTTTGACTTTACCTAAGTAAATATCACCAACAGAAAATTCTATATTAGCCCGCTCCCTGCTAAGCTCTATTAATTTTTTATTATGTAATAGTGCTATGCTTATTTCTGAATTACGGACGTCCAGATAGAGTTCATTCTGAAGTTCTTCTTTCTGCGATTCCACAGTAATATCTGGTTTTATTAATTAAATCAAACCTTCGGAATTAATCCAAAGGTTTGAATAACAAAATTTAAGAAAAAATGTTTATTTTTTCTTTTTATGTCTGTTTTTACGAAGGCGTTTTTTCCTTTTGTGAACTGACATCTTGTGTCTTTTTCTTTTTTTACCGCTTGGCATAACTGTAAATTTTAATTATTATCTTTAACTTGTAATGTAAATGTCTTTGATGGTTTAAATGACGGAACTTTATGAGCGGGGATCGTAATTGTAATATTTTTCGATATATTTCTTGCAGTTTTAGTTGCTCTTGTCTTAATAACAAAACTTCCGAATCCTCTTAAATACACATTATCACCTTCAACCAATGAATTCTTAATTATATCCATAAAATTTTCAACCGTTTTCTGTACAATAAGTTTTTCTATTCCGGTATTTTTTGAAATTTCGTTTACAATGTCTGCTTTTGTCATTTTATAAATATTTAAAAATTAAATTTCTTTTAAGAGGTTGCAAATATAATAATTTTTTAGAAACCCAATCAGAAAAATTAATAAAGTTTGAAATTTTATTAAACAATTGAAATACAGGGTATTAAATAACCATATTTTAAACTACATGCCTTTACCTTGAAATACAATTTTAATTGTATAAATCATTATTTTAAAATCAATATACAAAGATCTGTTTTCAATATAAATAATATCGTATTTCAGTCTTTCTATCATCTGTTCAACATTTTCAGCATACCCGTATTTAACCTGTCCCCAAGAGGTTATTCCTGGTCTAACTGACAACAAATGAAAATAATGAGGCGCTTTTTCAGTTATTTGGTCAATAAAAAATTGTCTTTCCGGTCTTGGGCCTACCAAACTCATATCACCTTTAATAACATTAAAAAATTGTGGGATTTCGTCCAATCTTGTTTTTCTTAAAAATCTGCCAAATTTTGTTACTCTGTTATCGGTTTTACTACTTAAAGCCGGGCCATTTTTTTCGGCATCACAAAACATTGATCTAAATTTTAAAATTTTAAAACTCTTTCCGTTTCGTCCAACTCTCAAATGACTATAGATTACCGGACCGGGCGAACTCAATTTGACTCCCAAAGCTATTCCAACATATATAGGTATAAGGATAAGAATCGCCCAAAGACTCAAAAACACATCTAAAAATCTTTTTGTATGTTGCTGCCAAACAGGCATTATATGATGATTTATCTCAATCAGTGGCATTCCAAAAATCGAGGACATTCTTACTTTACCTATTAATATATCATACATATCCGGAATAACTTTTATGGGGACTTTAATTCCCTGTAGCTTATTAATTATATTTTTAATTTTACAATGTTCTCTTGATTCAATTGCTATTACAATTTCCTCAATTTTGTAATTACTAATAATTTCCTTAACATTAGAGATATGTCCCAAATTTGGCAAGTGCTTACCCAATAAGTATGACCCTTGTCTATCGACGTACACGAATCCGACAAATTTGAGACCTGAAGAAATTTTCTGAGTTTCGACCTCCTGCAATAATTTTAATGCCTTTTTGTTTGATCCAATTATTAAAGTATTAAACAATAACTTCCTATTATGAACTCTTTTATTTGTCCTTGTTGTTATTATAAGTCTTGGAACATATGTTAGAAAGAATTGTAGTGCAAATAAAATAAGAAACAACATGTAATATTGCTTGTACGTACCCACCCAGTCATCTAAAATTAAAGTAAAGAAAATAACGACAACACCAATCAAAGTTGTTAAAAGCGTTTGTCCAAGTTCCTGCAACCTTGATTTGCGATATGGTATTCTGTAGTATCCACTCAATAGATGAAGAAATATCCAAAACAAAGGTAATACAATTAGAGCTATATAGAACTTATTGTCAAAAGTCAGAGGGATTTCATAACCTAATTTTAAGGGTTCTACATATAGTTTTCTAAAAGAATAAAACAAAGTCCAAGATATTGCAGCCGCAATAAAATCGAAAAATATATATTTTATATTTTGTTTAGACTTTTGCATTATTGAGTAGAAATATAGATTAATTTTATATTATCAAAATAAATT
>Ga0116142_10002826_pt1 | contig 18146 bp, 16 predicted proteins | sample AD_UKC033_MetaG_FD_89785 | JGI IMG/M metagenome (GOLD analysis project Ga0116142, IMG submission 89785) | Active sludge microbial communities of municipal wastewater-treating anaerobic digesters from USA - AD_UKC033_MetaG | ecosystem: Engineered > Bioreactor > Anaerobic > Digestate | place: USA... | reverse complement strand
TTGTCCTTAAAATTATTATCGGTCGTAAAAAAACACACTGAATACCCAATAGTCCCTTTTCACTTTCGCCTGCATCGTAAAGTCCGTTGTGGTTAAAATTTAAATTTGCTTCCCAGTTAACAGTATCTAATTTAGAAATTTTAAAACATAAGCATATTTGCCCATTCACCATTTTTGCGTCATGAAAAAAATTAAACTCCAAAGGCTGAACGTACCAGGTACTTTTTGAAAACTTGCCTTTGGCAATTGCCGGCATTCCTTTTAAGGTATGCTCCACCGCTTCAAGCATAATAGCAGGTCTCTTTACAGAAAAGCGGATACTGTCAATAAAACCACCTTCATTAATCTTGAATCTTACATAAAAGTTGTAATAGCTGTCCAGACTTTTACATAAAGTGTCATGGTATTTATTTATTTCCTTGTGAAAATAAAGCTTGTATTCCTCCTCTGATTGAATTTTAATTTTTCCCTGACAAAATCCCGGGTTAAAAAATAAAGCAGTCAGAGCGGAAAGAAGGACAATTTTATAGCCGTTAATTATCATAAAAAAAATATTTTGATATAATAAGATTAATTCAACTTGAAATTTCTTCCGGTAGCTTTTATCGTGCCTCTGCCAGGAAGTTCTCCATTTTTTAAGTGTAAAAAGAGTATAAATTTAAAATTATAGCCGGATTAACAATTCCTCTATTTTACTTTAACAGAGTTGATGTTTTCTTTACGAAAACAAACCATCATGCAAAAGAAACTTTTACTCATCATCACCAGCTGCCTGTATAGTTTTATTAGTTTCAGCCAGGTAAAAAAAGGAACGATAACAGGCAATTTTAAATTCAGTGACCTGCAATCTGCCAGGCTGAGAAACAGCAACAACTATACAAATACCAATCTAAACGCTACTCCCGGAATAGGGTACTTTATTAAAGATAATCTTGAAATTGGTGTTGGATTTAATTATAATCTGTTCCGTTACAAATTCAATGGTGTAACAGGCATATATTCCCAACGAAGTAATTCGTTTGGAATTAATGCGTACAGCAATTATTATTTTGGTAAAGGGAGATTCAAACCCTATTTAACTTTTCAAACAGGCTGGCAATACACCGATGGCTCTTACACAGAGTCTGGGATTAAAAATAATTTTAGCAGCAACCGGTTTTATATTGGCTCCGGCATCGGGCTAAACTATAATATCAGTAAAAAGATAGCCCTGTTTACTGAGGCTACTTATCAAGTAAATAATCCCTTAAAAGATAATAGCAGTGGTCACTTTAACCTTGGCGGTGGAATACGTATTTTCTTTAACCGCAAGAAGAAAAACTAAACAAACAAATCATTATATAACTGTGCTCCCGGCACCACCGAATAAGCTGAAAGATCAGTAATGCCTTCTTTGGCCAACACCTGCTCATCAATAAACAGGTTACCGGTACATGCGGTAGAAGTTTGGCGTAAAATATAATAAGCAGCATCAGCCAGAATATCCGGCGTACGGCTCATATTAGCCAGCATGGCACCGCCTAATAAATTTCTTACAGCAGCTGTGTCAATGGTAGTTCTTGGCCATAGGGCATTGGCGGCTATCCTGTCTTTGGCCAATTCCTTAGCCCAGCCAATCGTCATCATGCTCATATTATACTTTGTAATAGTATAGGCCACATGCTTTTCAAACCACTTTGGATCCAAATTGATGGGTGGTGACAAAGTAAGTATATGCGGGTTAACTGATTTTTTTAAATGCGGAATACAGGCTTTGGTTACAAAAAATGTTCCCCGCACATTAATATCATGCATCAGGTCAAAACGTTTGGGTTCCGTTTGTTCTGTCGTAGTTAAAGAAATAGCAGAAGCATTGTTAACCAGTATATCTATCCCGCCAAAAGCTGCTACGGTTTTATCAATCACATTTTGCACCTGGTCTTCAAAGCGGATATCACATTGCACAGCTAATGCTTTACCCCCCGCAGCTTCTATTTCTGCAGCAGCTGAAAAAATAGTTCCTCCGAGTTTTGCATTTTCTTCCACACTTTTGGCAGCTATTACAATATTGGCTCCTTCTTTTGCCAATCGCAAAGCAATGGCTTTTCCTATTCCTCTTGTAGCTCCGGTAATGATGGCGGTTTTGTTCTGAAACAACATATAGTTCTCTTTTAAATTAATTAATCGGCACAGCCAGGAGGAAGTCTTAATGTTCCGGCAATACAGGTTTGGTTTGTACAATATCTTCAATTTTCTGCATCACTTCTTCATTCAGTTTTGGCAAAGCATCCAGTGCTTTCAGGTTTTGCAGTAACTGTTCTTTTTTGGTGGCTCCCAATATCGCTGTTGTTACATTCGGGTTTTTAATACACCAGGCTATGCTCAGTTCTGCCATTGATATGCCCAGCTCTTTTGCTAACACTGCCAACCCTCTTACTTTACTCAGCATATCATCTTTCAGCCAGCGATCTTTCAACCAGTCAAATCCTGTAAGGCCAAACCTGCTTCCCTCGGGAATACCATCATTATATTTACCACTTAGTAACCCGGAAGCAAGGGGGCTCCAGATAGTAGTTCCCAGTCCAACCGTTTTGAACAGCATTAAGAATTCATTTTCGATTTTATTTCTCTCCAGCAAATTATACTGTGGCTGCTCCATAGAAGGACCAATCAATCCATACTGTTGTGCCACCCGGTGTGCTTCCATAATTTCCACCCCGCTCCATTCACTGGTGCCCCAGTATAAAATCTTTCCCTGTTGTATAAGGTTGTGCATTGTCCATACTACTTCCTCAACAGGCACTTTCTTATCAGGGCGGTGACAGAAATATAAATCAAGATAATCTGTTTGCAGTCGTTGCAGTGCTTCGTGGCAGGCTTCTACCAAATGTTTTCTGCTTAATCCTGTTTGATTGGGTTTATTAGCCGTTCCCCGCCAGCCCCAAAAAGCTTTCGATGAAACCGTATAGGAAGTCCTGTCCCAATTTTTCTTTTTCAACACCCTTCCCATCATCTTCTCACTTTCACCCAGGGCATATACTTCTGCATTATCAAAAAAATTCACTCCGTGATCATACGCAATACCCATCAGTTCATCCGCGATAGTATCATTGATCTGTTTGTGAAAGCTTACCCAACTGCCAAAAGATAATACACTCAGCTGCAGACCGGTTTTGCCCATGTAACGATATTCCATATACTCTTATTCTGAATTGTAATAGAAGCTGAACTACAAAAACCGAAGGTAAGCGAAGTTAATAACAGAACTGTGCTGTTGCGTTGTTATTCCGGAAAACCGTTTTGTGAAACTTTCATATTACCGGTAGATTCTTTGAACATGATCCTTTTAAGGTCCTGTGTAGCTTCCAGGCCTTTTCCTCCATAGATATTTTTTCCAATGCCATGATACGTAGCATACTTATCTGTATAGAACATCCGGGTGGTTTGGTCCCACCAAAGGTCTGGCGAACGGAGTGTATCACCTTTCAACGTAATTACCACCACACTATCCCTGAGGTACACTTTATTCAGGTTCTCATAATAGATACCATATTTACTATCCAGCCAGGTTTCTAATTTGGTACTATCATCATAAAAATCACAATGCAGTTTTTTAGGAAACTCGACAGATATAGTATCTCCTGCTACCCTTATCATCAATGGAGCTGTCAGTTTTGCTTTTAGTTTTCCATCCTGGCTCAGGTAACTTTCAATATTGGTGGCTTCTTCTTTTAATACCACCCTTTTTGTCCAGTCTTGCAATACCTTATCATCATTTTCGCAGGCCATAACAAAAAAACAGCCGGCAATGATATAGGCTGTTTTTACAATTATTTTATATGAAAACGACATGCAAGACATACAGGTATTCTTGTAAGCCTTTTGTTAAGTAAAGGCCTGAAGGACTTAATCGTATTTCCGTTTTACAAACCAGATATCGCTGAGTGAAAACCCGAGAGAGAACCTGAACAGATTTTCCCTGAGGACATTATCATCATTTCCTCTTTTCAAATACTCAAAAGCCATATTGATAAAGGTAACCTGGTTAGGCGCCTGCCGGCTGATGCCTATTGGCAATCCCAATCCAAAGCTTCCGCCAAACTGGGGCAGCTTTTTACCCACTTTTACATAATCAGGACCGGTAATGAAGCCAAACCGATATGCTATATTGCTGAAATAATTCCTCTTGGGAACAGGACTGATTTGTGCGCCCACTCTTAGTTCCCATTTATTCTGTACAGAATCTGATTGTCCGTAAAAACGATAGTTATCCCAGTTTTGATTATTAAAATCAATCCCCAGCATCCAGCCTCCTTCCTTATTAGGCACGGCAAATTTTTGCAGCATGAACCCAATAGTATATGAAGAGGGCAGTTCCACTTTTCCTTTCAGATCCCGCAGATCAGAAACGCTGTCAAGTCTTACATTACCGAGGTTTTCGTCATACACATAAGTTTCCCTTAACCTGTCCTGAGAGCCATTTAGTTTTTGCGACCAGTTGCCATATGCACCAAGAGTAAGCATCATTTTTTCTGTTATTGGAAGCCTGTATTGAACACCGGCATTAAAATATAAATTGCCGTAGTTGGTTCTTGTTTCATAGTTGGCCCTGTAGTATTCTACTGTATCATTAATTAATACCCTTCTTGTGCTATAATCTTTTTCACCAAAGAGGTATCCTGCGTTGAATCCAACACTAAGTTTTTCTTCCAGTCCTTTCTTTTCTCTTCTATACAGGCCGAATCCTGTTCCTATTGAAGCGAGATAAGAACCGCCATCGCCTTCAAACAAAGTGCTTGCATTTTCAATGGGCAAACCAGTAACAGGATCTTTTAGTACTTCGTTACGGATGATCTTGTAACTGATTCTTGAAACCGGCCTCAAACCAAAACTCAATCCCCAGTTCTGCTTCAGTGGTACACCTACCTGCACGTAAGAGAACAATGCATTACTGGTAGTAAACTTTTGCGCTACAGAAGGTTCTCTGAGTGTGCGGTTTTCAAAATTTAACCCGAGGTCCAGAACAGCCCTGCCCGAGCTTAATTTTTTTGATTTCTTTTCCCGGTAAGCCTGGAAAGAGGAATAAGAAGCCGGGTTGCTGAAATTAATAGCCATATTGTCAATATAGCCGGCTGAAACACCGGCCATACCACGGTTGACAATATTGGTAGAAGGAACCAGGTCGCCTATACCATACCGGGAATAAGGGGAGTTATCCTGCGAAAAAACAGGGGAAACAGCAGCCAGGATCAAAACCACAAACGTCCACTTTTTGCTGTGTAACGCCTTGATTTTCTTAGGGGTTATTAACTTCACTAATTGCATACAGACCTTTAAATATTAAATCAGGGTCTGCAAATATCTTGTTTTTAAGGTGTGAAGCCAAATAGACTATATCACCCCCGGTTAAAAGGACGTTAATGTTCCGGTATTTCTCCCGGTATGCTTCAATAAACCCATCCATTTCCTTAGCCATACCCAATACTACTCCGGAGAGAATATTGGTCGTTGTATCATAGCCAATCAGCGGCACATTGCTGTCAGCCTTTACTAAAGGAAGTTTGGCTGTGTAATAATTCAGCGACTTTAACCGCATTTCCAGTCCGGGTGAGATAGCGCCACCTACAAACTCATGGTATTTATTAATGAAATTGTAAGTAATACAAGAGCCCATCCCAATTACCAGGTTATTAAAAGCAGGGTAATAATGAACGGCTGCCGCACACAAAGCCAGCCTGTCTGCACCAATCGTTTCCGGTTTGCCTACCGGTGTGGTAAAAGCTACTTTGGTAAGATGGCTTAACTTATGAAATTTAGTGGCAGCAGATAATAAATCCTCTACTTCCGGATTATGATTGACCACTGATGACAGAATAGATTTAGCCGGCTTGAAAGTTTGGAGAAGTGATTGAATGGTCGTTGCCTGGTCATCTGCCAGTACAACTGCTTCTTTCATTTCTGCTCTATGAAAGACGGCTACTTTTTTTCGTGTATTACCAAAATCAAAGCAAAGGGTGATTGACATGCAACAAATGTAAGGCCTTCTTATAATTTTTTCTTTTCCACTGACAACAAGAAGACTTTTCCTTGTCTTCGGATTAATTCCACCTGATTATTATGAGCTTTAGAGGGGCCTTAAAAAAGTTGAAGAGAAATTTTACTGTTTAATTAATGTGAAAGTAGCTGGTAAAGTCATTCCCGGTTGCTGGTTATCTTTCGTTAAGGTTTGATGCTTGTATTTCAGCGTAACTACAATCTGTGCTGGAGAACTTCCGGGTATATATTCCATTAGTATTTCTAAATCTTTATGTTTTGAAATATCTTTTATTGCTCCTTCTATTTCAAACTGGCTAACTGTAGGGTCGTTCCATGCATAAATACTACGATCCTTATGGTTGTTTCCTAAAGTATTAAACTTATCCAATGAACTCTCTATTAGATTTCCATTTTGGATATAAGAATGTGAACCCAAAATAATATCCTCATCGTAATTAGTAACAGTGTGTCTAAATTTGGCAAGTTTAAAAATAATCTCATCATTTCCAGATGTCCATTTCCATGTGCCGGCAAATTTATCAACATGGGAATTTGTTACATAACTACCAGGCGCAGGAGGTTGAGCAACACAACAACCCAATAATAAAAAACTAAGCAATCCAAATATAATATTTCTCATAATGTTCAAGTTTTAAGATTTAAGTGCAGGGTGTAACTATAAGTTGACCATTTCCTGCTAATGTTAATTTTTCGTATTGAGTAAAGTCACTGTTTGCTTTTAACAATTCTATTCCCGTGCCATTTTGTCCTTTTAAAAAATCAAGAAATAATTTTTCATTTTGAGCAGCTGAGTTTGATAACGACAACTTATAGGCCTTAAAAACTTTGGTGAGGTCTTCTGGATCCTTCGGGCTGTCTTCGAGAAAGTATTTGCTCCCAAACTCATCAAATGCTGCAGGATCATTAATTACCATAACATAATTGCCCTGAGCAGTAGCAACAGCAAAAACAAATGGATATATAACTTTATTTGTCTTGTATAGCTCAAAAGCTAATTGAATATCACCGGGGGAAAATATTGGTTCAGGGCAACCGGGATAATGGCTATGCATATATGCTTTTACTGGGAGCATATTCATAGTTTTTTGTTCAATCTCACATTTATTTGGCTCTCCAGCAACAGGACCAATCATATAGCCGTCTGCTTGATATTTATAAATATATTCTCTATTTTCTGGATTAGGCGCACTGGGATTAGCCTTATTCTTTAAATCAGTAAAAGCATTTTTAAAATAAGAGTCTGTTGTAAAAGGAGACAATTTGATGCAAGGATCCTCCGTGGAATATGTAGGATCTGGCTCCCAACCCGGCCCACAAGGGTCAATCAGGTTTGTTCTTCCGGGAAGGGTACTGCCACATTCTGGCGGGGTACCACCACCGCCAGATCCACCGCCCCCGCTACCTCCTGATCCAGAACCGTTTCCGCCACCACTTCCACTTCCTGGAATATCTACCCATACTGTTGTACAAATTGTTTGAGTCACAGAAATCAAACAACAACCAAAAGGCCCATAGTTTGCCCTTCCTAGTCGTAAACACTGGGAACCAGTTCCTATCTCAAGGCAAGTAGAATAATCTTCACAAATAAGTACTTGGTAAAGTATATTATTTCTGCTGCTTCTGCCTCCTGTTGTTAAAGGCTGGTAGGTACAAATGACTTCCGTTGAATCAAAATTAATACCGGCCGATGACAAAGCAGCCTCTTCCTGGGTTGTCAATAAATTTTGATCTTTTATTCTGAATTTATTCCTGTTAAAAACACTTCTGTCAAGCATGGCAAAAACATGAAAAACATTCCTTGCATTCCACCCCGTTTGGGCAGTGTCAAAGCCAAATTCCGCATATTGCCAGTCGCACAAGTATTGAAAAGAAGTATCAGATGGTGTAGTTTTGACCAACAGTGAAGCATTCACGAATTGCTGACTATCTCTTACAAACGGGATATAGGTAACACTTACAGAGTCCCCTGAATTACCTCTACCTGCAGAATTTTCGTCTGTTTTTGCGAAAGTCATTGATTTATCCCAATAAGGAAAGCCGATTTGATTTACAGTTTTGCCGACAAACTGATGCTTGCTGTTAAATTTTTTGAAATAAATATTAATAGCCTGTACAAGCGGGTCATCTGACCTGTGCTCGTTAAAGAACTTGTTTTCTGTTTCACTTATTGTATTTTCTTCAGCTCGCTGGTCAGTTTTACGACAAGCATTAATTATAATGATGCCCAATGCAAAAATTAAAAGAAAAGAAACAAGAGTCCGAAGCCGTTTAATTGATAAGGTTTGTGGCATAAATAAAGGGTTTCATAAATTCTTGAATAAATAAGAATATTATGCAAATTACCCCCCCCCCCATTCAAATAAACAATACCCTTTAAGTAGTATTTTTTTGGCACTATAGTTGAAGTCAGCTCAAATCAATCATATCAGCACCATTTCAGGTATGAAAAATTCCATCGCGGCTTCAGAAGCATAATAAAACCCGCCCATGAGCATTTTCATTTTTTTATCCAGCCACACACGACATATATGATGTACATGGATATTATCTTTTGCCAGTGTTATTTCTTTTCTTACCGGTGTAGTAAGAGAATCGAAGATTTTTTCCACTTCATTTCTGCTGACAAAAAGACGCTTCCAGTCTGCTATAACCATTGATTGAGGATCAATTTTAGCTCTCAGTTTACCAGGTAGTAACTTCAATAAAAATCTTTTAATTTTTTTTCTCATCCAGACATGTTCAGTATCCACAAATGACTCTGCATCCACCAATGTGAAGAAGAGGAACCCGCCGGGGTTCAGGCTACCAACCATTTTTTCCAGGATTTCCTTTGTAAACTTACAGTATTCGCCAAGGGTTCCGATGGAATAAATAAAGTCATACTTCTCATCGGGATTAAACTCTTCCAGGCTGGAATGTACCAATGTAGTAACCGGCTGTAATGCCGGATTTGACTTAACAAATTCTTCAGCAATGGCCAGCATATCTTTCGAAATATCCACTCCTACTAATTTCTTCACATTATTCAGGTATAAAAAATACCTCCCTGTTCCGCAACCTAACTCCAATACCGACACTTTACCTTCGGGTCGGGAACATCCTGCTGCAAGGTTTTCAATATATACTTTATGGTTATCACCATCAGGCACTGACGTGGGATATAGCTTAGCTATTTTTCCTGAGAAAAATCTTTTTGCCTGATAATTAGATAATTTCGTCATGTTTTAATTTTAAATAAGCTACAAGATATTTTCTAATGACCAGACTTTCAAATTAATAAAATAATTTATCACTCAAAGTCAAAAAATATTGTTTGCATTCCTGCAAGTCAGCCATTTACAAAAATCACCAGTCAAACCCACTAAGGTTCTTAAAATGACCATTTAATTTTATTTTTTTCTTTAACTGCTCCATCCCGGCCAGCATTGGTATTGCCTTTATCAAATGACGCTTCAGGTATTCCTGCCTTTGTCTTTCATCGAATAACCCCAGCAACTCGTATTCTTCCTCCAGCGAAAGCCCTATATGATGTGCCACATCATAGGATTTAATTTTATCATCTTCTTTTATAAAGTCCTTACTTACTTTAAGCAACTGGTGCAACTCACGGATACCACTCATTACTTTCCGCATTACTTCAGGATTACCTGATTCATAATTATCCGGATAGGTTACAATAGCGCCGCTGTACAATTTATCCGGCACTTCCTTTATTACTTCCAGTATGCAGAAAATCTTTATCCCCTTTGTTTTAATATCCATTTCTCCATTCTCATGTACCCTGGTTAGTTCTGAAATTTCAACCAGTGACCCATATTCCTGCAGCCTGCTATCAATAATAGTAGGAATTCCAAAAGGCCGCTTGGCTGTATGACATTCGCTGATCAGTTGTTTATATCTCGGCTCAAAAATGTGCAGGTTCAGATTTTCTCCCGGATACACCACGATACCGAGGGGAAATATGGGAATGAAATTGGTCATACTAAATACAAATACTGTTGTTGAAATACGAATTTCAGTAATTTATTGCGTCATTCCTTACCCATCTGTTGCAGTTCTTTTAGTCTTGCATACTTTAACAAAGTGTACCATGCCGTCATCCTGGCACATACATAGCCTGTATACCCATCGAGAAAGCCGCCTTTTAGTATATAATAATTAAAAAATGTAAACCCTGGTGATAGTCTTAGTTTGATCCATGAAGCCTTTTTACCCTGGCTATTATACTTTTCTGCATTCAGCATAGCATACTTCACCATTTTTGATGCATAATCAGAAAGATCCTTCATCGACTTGTGCAGTACATATCCTTTCAGTTTTTTAATGATTGCACCGGGTGGCAACACTACTTTTTCATGAACGGCTGCATCATCCCAATGAGCAACTTTTTTATTGAAAAAACGAATATGAGGAACAGCCCGCCATTCTCCGTACTTTAAGTATTGATTACCCAGAAAGTTTTTGAAACGAATGGTATACACTGTCAGATTATTCTCAGGCCTCCATTGTTGTAATGATTGTTTAAGTTCTTCATCAATGCCCTCATCTGCATCCAGGCTGAGTATCCAATCATTCTTTGCCAGGCTATTAGCCCTGTTCTTCGTTTTACCGAACCCTTCCCAGTTTCCTTCATGGAGTTGTACGTTGAATTTCTTCACTACTTCCTGTGTTCCATCCGTACTGCCATTGTCGTACACTACAATATCATCTGTAAGTCCGTGCAGGCTTTGCAATGTGTTGGCAATCACGGAAGCTTCATTGCGACAAATAATAACAATAGAAAAGGCTGCCATAATTTCGCAAAGATTACACCTTTTATTGTTTTAACCACTTCCACCACCATAAAACAATAAACGACCAGATGAACACACCAAACTGCACTTCCAGCCCGATATCAAACAAAAAACTGAAAGCGGCAGTGCCATTCATCATATACCAAAGCAGCCTTTCCTTTACCTGAATAAAAAAAGGTAAGAACATAACAGCAGTAAATATAAGCAGGCCCGGAATGCCACTGCCGGCACCATGTATCATCCATTCACTTCCCGGGTATATTTTATCCTCTTCGGTCATTTGCGGGTAATTCAGTTCATACCATTTTTTTGCTTCAATCAATATATCACCAAACCCCGTTCCTGTCACCGGGTTTTCTTTTGTTATTTCCCACCCGGCCCTGATTGATATTACCCGGATGGCATCATTACCTCCTGGCAGGTAATGGACCTTTTTAAAATATTCAAAATCGTAATTGATGTACTTCAGCCTGTTTTGAAATGTTGGAAATAAAAAGTACGCCACCAGTGGCAGTGAACCAAGCAGAATAAGTAATGAAATACTATATCTCCAGTTTATTTTTTTTATCAATAGCCATATGGCTAAAGCGAAAACTATCAGGTATAATGAAAACAGACCCGTACGTACAGCCAGGATATGCAAAAAAATTACCAGCCAGCCTGTCACCATGATCAAAACAACCGAAATAGTTTTGTTATTCTTTTGTTTTAATATGGCAAACCATCCACCAAGCAATGCTGCCACACTTATAAGCCAGCTAAATCTTACTCTGTCATTTCCCAATGGCGTAAGGAGGCTTTTGGCTCTCAGGTATCCCTCGTTCACTTCATTTGCATGCGGCAGGTAATGATACATGCACCATAGTGTACCTGTTGTAATAAGCGCAATAAAAATATAAACCAGTAGCTCTCCTTGTTTTTTTGAAATCACAAATGGTCCTGCAAACGCCAATGGTAAAAAAAGCAAAGGGAGTTTTACACGGATAACATCCAGCCATTGCTGTTTATCGTCGCTCCATAAACCGGATAAAAGAGGAATGATAAATAACAAACTCATTCCCCACAGCAGAGGGGTCAGAAGAAATGTACGTAGTTGTTTTTTCCACCCGGGATGAGAAAAAGTTACCAGTATAAATACCATCATACTTGCGGAAAGAAAAGTGCGGGAAACAAACAATGCTGTCATCATTATGATGATCAAAATAAAAATGATGGTGCTTCTCCCTTCATTCTGTAATTTATTCAGCATACTTTTGTAAACGTACAACATCCGGTTCATTCTATGTGGCAGGAATTATTAAAACAGGTTCAGCAAGGTAATATCAAAGCATTGGCCCGCAGCATTTCACTGGTAGAGAATGAGTACCCCGGATATGAAATGTTGCTTCAGTCTCTTCCTGCCACTACGGCCAGGATAATTGGCATCACAGGCCCTCCTGGTGCCGGTAAAAGCACTTTAGTTGATTCACTGATCGGCTTATTGGTAAATAGTGGTAAGAAAATTGCTGTACTGTGTGTTGATCCTTCCTCGCCATTTAATCATGGGGCTTTGTTAGGCGACAGGATCAGGATGAATGACTGGTATGTACATCCCAATGTATTTATCCGTTCACTGGCCACCAGGGGTTCGATGGGTGGTTTGCATCCGAAGATCATTGAAATAACTGATCTGCTGAAAGCATTTCAGTTCGATCATATTCTTATAGAAACAGTGGGGGTTGGTCAGAGTGAAGTGGAAATTGCCGGCCTGGCTGATGTAACAGCTGTGGTAGTAGTGCCTGAAGCAGGTGATGAAGTGCAGACCATGAAAGCCGGCCTGATGGAAATTGCTGATGTGTTTGTCGTAAATAAGGCTGATCGTCCTGATGCAGATCTGTTTGTAAAAAATTTAAGATTAATGCTGGCCCCTTCTTTCAGCAAACATTATAATGAAGTGCCGATAGTAAAAACAGTGGCTTTGCAAAAAGAAGGTATTAACGAATTGCTGGATATTATTCTTAATCTGCTGCAGAAAGCACACCTGAATGATAAAACATTCTGGCTACTGGCAGAAAAAGCATTCTACCTGATCGAACAAAAGAGAATGAAAGACATTAATAAGGGGCAATTAAAAAAGGAAATAGAAGACTGCTTTAAAAAAGGCAGTTTTAATCTTTATAAATTCATATCGGACAAATAACCGGCTGCCAGATAAACCTCAAAGTCTGATAATATGAAAAACAGGAACCGTTATAAAAAAGGTTTCATCGTTTTGCCTTGCTGGCTGTTGTTTCTTTTCACTTCACTATTTGCAACAGCTCAAACTACTAATATCAGTGGTATAGTAAATACGTATCACCGGGTGGTAGAGATCATTCCTGCAAAAGCCTGTGTAAGAGTTGCCAGCGTGGCCGGTCTAAACCTGAATACAAAAATACTGCTGGTGCAAATGAAGGGTGCAACGATAAACACTTCCAACAACAGCAGTTTTGGCACTATTACTTCACTTAATGAAGCAGGTAATTATGAAACGGGTACTATTTGTTCCATCATTGGTGATTCAGTCTTTTTATTTCACAACCTGTTAAACACTTATTCACCGGCTGCAGGAAAAGTACAACTGGTACAGTTTGCCGAATATTATTCTGCCAATGTAACAGATACTGTAAAAGCTGCTTCCTGGAATAATACAACAGGCACAGGTGGCGTAATTGCCCTTTATGCTGACCAGGATATATCATTGAACGCACCAGTGTATGCTGACTCAGCCGGATTCAGGGGAGGAAGTTTTCTTCAAAGCAATGGAACCTGCAGCGATGCATTTCCTGCCAATGGTTATATCTATACAGGGTCGAACACCAGTCCTCAAAACGGAGCTTATAAAGGAGAGGGCATTGCAGATGTGACAAGCGGACAAACCGGTGGTCGTGGTGCACCGGCTAATGGTGGTGGTGGTGGAAACAATCATAATAATAGTGGTGGTGGTGGTGGAAATTTAACAGCCGGGGGAATTGGTGGTGGAAATTCAAGTAATGGTGTTGCCTGTACTGCCACACTAAGGGGCGAAGCCGGAAAAGCATTAAGCAGCAATACGGGTTTAAAAATATACAGTGGCGGAGGTGGTGGTGCGGGTCATTCAAACAATGGACTTTCTAATGTATCTGGTGGAAACGGGGGTGGTATTATTTTTATCTGGGCAACGGAATTAAATGGAAACAATCGTTCTATATCTGCCAATGGTGGCAGAGGCGGCAACTCCATATCTGACGGAGCAGGCGGCGGTGGTGGGGGCGGAACCATTATCATGCATGTAACAAACTATACCGGTGCTGTAACTATTGAAGCCAATGGCGGTAATGGCGGTAATTCTGATGACGGGGGTAATATTGGTCGTTGTTTTGGCGGCGGCGGCGGCGGTAGTGGCGGTGCTATATACTTCACTGCAGCTGTGCCCGCCATAACAACAAATATAAACGGCGGGGCGGCAGGCATTGAAAGTTCAAGAGATGTTTCCTGCGATCCTGTTCCGCAGGCGGCAGGTGACGGAGCCAATGGGCTGATTACTTCAAATTATACTTTTTCAAGGTCGATGGATCCGGCGGGATATTGTACTTTTCTTTTATCCTCTGGTCTTATCTACTTTAATGTTGCTGTGATTGATAAAAAAGTATTACTTAAATGGAAAACAGCAAATCCTTTACCAATACAATATTTTGAAGTAGAAAAAAGAACAGGTACAAATAACTGGACCAGCTTATTAACAGTTGGCAGTACTGATATGATAAGTGAGTACGCTGCCACTGACACACACCCTGATCAGGGTTACAATCACTACCGGTTAAAAATAACAGGCAAGAACAATATTGTTTCCTACTCCGAAATAAGAAGGGTCTATGTAAATTTATCAGGAGCAGGTTTTGAAATATTTCCCAATCCTGCTACAACCCGGATCACCATCAACAGGAAAAATAATTCGCCTGCAGAACTGAGAATTACAGATACCTATGGCAGGGTAATTTTTCAGCAGAAAATTACTACCGGCTCAGCTGAAATAATTTTACCTCCCCTTTCAAAAGGTATATACTTCGTAGTAATAGATAATGCGGTAAAGAAACTGGAGATCAGGTGAAAAATTTAGCCATTCTTATTATTCTTCCACCAGCGATAGCCAATAAAGCCAACAATAGCAAAAGGCGCAAACGCCAGGTATAATATTCCGCTGTTCATCCCTTTTGCCGGTTTCTCACCCAACTGCTGGGCCGTTTTCGTACAAATGGAACATTGTGCTGCAGCATATTCAACAGAAACCAGGAGGGTCAGAGAAACAAGAAATAATATCAGCACACACTTTTTCATACTGTGGTATTACCAGACAAAAGTACAACGAAAAACAATGGGGAAGAGTTCACCCGCATCAATAAAAAAACCCTGCCTGGTTCAGATACAGGCAGGGTTTTATAACTAATTCTGTCTTATACCGCTTCTGCTTCCATTTTTTTCTGCACTTTTTTCCTTTCCTCTTCATTCAGTATAACTTTCCGCATACGAATGAAGTTTGGCGTTACCTCAATACATTCATCCTGCTGGATATATTCCATACATTCTTCCAGTGTCATCTGTGTTTTTGGTGCGATGCGGGTAGCATCATCACTGCCGCTGGCGCGGTGGTTGGTAAGTTTTTTGCCCTCCGTTGCATTTACTACAAGATCACCGGGTTTGATATTTTCTGCAATGATCTGCCCGGCATACACATCTTCTCCGGGATCTACAAAAAAGGTTCCCCTGTCCTGCAGCTTATCTATTGAATAACCTGTTGTTTTATCCTGGAATTTAGAAATAAGTACACCATTGTTCCTTCCGGGGATTGGACCTTTCCATGGTTTATAATCATGAAAACGATGCGCCATTACAGCCTCACCGGTAGTAGCAGTCAGCATCTGTGTACGCAAGCCGATCAATCCTCTTGATGGAATTTCAAATTCGAGGTGCTGCATCTCTCCTTTCGTTTCCATTATATGCAGTTCGCCTTTTCTTCTTGTCACCAGGTCAATTACTTTACTGGCGAATTCCTGTGGTACATCCACCACCAGGTTTTCATAAGGTTCGCATTTTACACCATTGATCTCTTTCACAATAACCTGGGGCTGACCAACTGTTAGTTCATATCCTTCCCTGCGCATCGTTTCGATCAATATTCCCAGGTGAAGGATACCACGGCCATAAACCATCAGGCTGTCGCCATCCTGGCTATCCTCTACTTTTAAAGCAAGGTTCTTTTCAGTTTCTTTCATCAGCCTGTCACGCAAATGCCTGGAGGTAACAAATTTTCCGTCCTTACCAAAAAATGGTGAGTTATTAACGGAAAACAACATATTCATAGTTGGTTCATCAACGCTGATAACAGGTAACGCTTCCGGGTTTTCTGCATCGGAAATGGTATCGCCGATATTAAAATCTTCAATCCCCACAACGGCGCAAAGATCACCGGCAACTACTTCCGTAACTTTCTTCTTACCCATTCCTTCAAACACATAGAGCTCTTTTACTTTTGTTTTCCTGATCGTACCATCAGCCTGCATCAGCACCACATTTTGTCCTTCCTTTAGTACACCGCGGCTTACTTTTCCTACGGCAATACGACCAAGGAATGAAGAATAATCCAATGAAGTGATTTGCATTTGCACCGGCCCTTCATTCACTTTTGGCGGAGGTACATGCTTCAGAATACCATCCAGCAGCGGATTAATATTATCTATCTGCTCTAATGAATCATTGAACCAGCCGTTCTTTCCACTCCCATAATAAGTAGCGAAATGAAGTTGCTCTTCTGTTGCATCCAGGTTAAAGAATAATTCAAAAACTGCATCATGCACTTCATCCGGACGACAGTTAGGTTTATCTACCTTATTTATAACAACAATCGGATGAAGGTTGAGGTGCAATGCTTTCTGCAGCACAAATCTTGTTTGTGGCATCGGCCCTTCAAAAGCATCAACCAGCAGAATAACACCGTCGGCCATTTTCAATACCCTTTCCACCTCACCGCCAAAGTCGGCGTGCCCGGGAGTATCGATTACATTGATCTTTACACCCTTGTACACCACCGCAGCATTTTTACTGAAAATAGTAATGCCCCGTTCCCTTTCCAGGTCGTTGCTGTCCATGATCAATTCACCCGTTTCCTGGTTATCCCGGAATACCTTGGTGGCATGTAAAATCTTGTCAACCAATGTAGTTTTCCCGTGATCAACGTGGGCTATAATGGCGATGTTTCTTATTTCCATATTTTATTTTTCAAACGAGCGGCAAAGGTACGCCAATTAAACGGGGGGAGCAAACGAAACAGGCATTTAATAGAGGCTTAACCTGTTTTAAACAGAGAATTAATGTAGTTTTAAGGAAATAGTTTTCATGAAATTCCTCAAATGGCTAGGTATCATCCTGTTGATACTGATCGTTGTTTATTTTTTAGGCCCCCGTCCTTCCACGCCAAAATATACAAACAACCTGCCTGCCCTGCCAGTTGAACCGCCTGCATTAGAGCAGTTTATTCAAACAAATGAAGCCCGGCATAAACTGAAGCCTGATAATGAAGCAAGGATCATCTGGTATAATGATTCGGTAAAACAAAAAACGGAATATGCAGTGGTTTACCTGCATGGTTTCTCGGCCAGCCAGGAAGAAGGCGACCCTGTGCATTATGAGTTTGCCCAAAAATTCGGATGTAACCTTTACCTAAGTCGTTTAGATGCACATGGCATAGATACCACAGAACCGCTCGGCAATTTTACTGCTGAAGGCATTTGGAATTCAGCTAAAGAGGCTTATGCAATCGGCAAGCAGTTAGGAAAAAAAGTAATCCTGATGTCCACCTCAACAGGGGGTACATTAGCATTAAAATTAGCTGCGGAATTTCCCGAAATAGCAGGATTGATCCTTTTATCACCCAATATTGCCATTAATGATCCTAATGCATGGTTATTGAATAATCACTGGGGATTACAAATTGCACATTTGGTTACAGGCAAACACAGGACCGTTGAAGATACGACTGCTATATATGCTCAGTATTGGAATAACCGGTATGTTACCAAATCGCTGGTACAACTGGAAGAACTGATCGAGAGCACTATGAAAGCATCTGTTTTTGAAAAAGTGACACAACCAACTCTGTTGTTGTATTATTACAAAGATGAAGAACACCAGGACCCGGTGGTAAAAGTAGCTGCTATGAAAAGAATGTTCAAGCAATTAGGTACTACGGAAAATTTGAAGAGGCAAGTGGCAGTACCGAATGCCGGCGACCATGTGATAGGGTCTTATGTAAAATCAAAAGAT